>Ga0102943_1002126_pt1 | contig 11786 bp, 12 predicted proteins | sample SalPonC_black_MG_FD_78174 | JGI IMG/M metagenome (GOLD analysis project Ga0102943, IMG submission 78174) | Salt pond soil microbial communities from South San Francisco under conditions of wetland restoration - Salt Pond MetaG... | ecosystem: Environmental > Aquatic > Marine > Intertidal zone >...
CAGCTCGACGTGGTGGTTCCGCTGATGGAGTCGCCGCTGACCGTGAACCAGGTGGAGTTCCACCCCTTCCTCGACCAGTCGCGGATGCTGGGGCGGCTGGCGCGGGAGGGCGCGGCGCTGACCGCCTATTCGCCGCTGGCGAAGGGCGAGACGGCGAAGGACCGGACGCTGCAGGAGATCGGCGCCGCGCATGGCGTCGGCCCGGTGACGGCGGCGCTGGCCTGGATCCTCGCCAAGGGCGCGGCGGCGGCCCCGAAGACGGCGACGCCGGAGCGGCTGGGGGAGAACCTCGCGGCGCTGGAGGTCGAGCTGACGGAGACCGAGATCGCCCGCATCGACGGGCTGGCGCGGCCCGACGGGCGCATGGTCGATCTCGCCGGCGTCGCCCCCGACTGGGACTGACCTCGGGGCCGGGCGCCCCGCCCGCCGCGCCCCCGGCGCGGAGGGCCGCGGCGAGCGGGGGGCGACGCCCCCCGGGCCGCGTCCCCCCCGGCGAAGCCTTCACCCGGCGCGGTCGAGCAGGAAGCGCGCCGTCATCAGGTCGAGATGCGCGCCGCCGCCGTTCTTGAAGAGGGTGATCTCCTCGGCGCTCCGCCGCCCCTCGGCGCCCGCCGCGAGGTCGCGGAGATCGGCCACCACGGCGTCCTCGCCGATCACCCCGGCGGCGATGGGGATCATCAGTTCCCCGATCTCGTGCACCGTGGTCTCGCGCGCGTCGACGAAGAGCCGGCCGCGGCCGAGGCAGGCGTCGTCCGCCTCGCGCATGTCGGGCCGGTAGGCCCCGATCAGGTCGAGATGCGCGCCGGGCGCCAGCCAGTCGCCGCGGATCACCGGCTCGGTCGCCATCGTGGCACAGGAGATCGCGTCGGCCTCGCGCACCGCCGCCTCCAGATCCGGCGCCGCCCTCACCTCCACCGGCAGCCGCGCGGCGAGGCGGGCGGCCAGCGCCTCGGCCCGCTCGGGCGAGCGGTTCCAGATCCGCACGCGCCGCAGGCCCGGGCGCACCGCCAGCCAGGCCTCCGGCAGCCGCTCGGCGATGGCGCCGGCGCCGACGACCAGCAGCGTCTCGACGTCCTCGCGCGCCAGCAGACGCGCGCCGAGGGCGCTGTCGGCCACCGTCTTCCAGGCCGTCAGCGCGGCCCCGTCCAGCACCGCCTCCACCTCGCCGGTCTCGGAGGAGAACAGCAGGAAGGCCCCGTTCACGCTCGGGCGCGGCGGCTCGGCCTGCGGATTGCCCGGGAACACCGTGACCGACTTCAGCCCCAGATCGCCGCCGGGAACCCAGGCGGCCCGCGTCAGCCAGGCCTGATCTCCGGTCTCCGCGCGCATCAGCAGATCCCGCACCGCGGCCTTCGGCGTGCGGTGCGCGGCGAGGAGATGCTCGGTCAGAGCGGCCCAGTCCCCGGCGGCCTCGATCGCGGCGGCGTCCAGCAGGCGCATCACGTCGCCTCCCGCCGGACCAGGCGCAGGCGCCGGAAGCCTCCGTCGGGCGCCATCACGTCGGCCTCCAGGAAGGTCACGCCGTCCTGCTCGTAGGCGACGAAATGGGCGTTGAAGAGCATGACGTGCCCGGTGACCGTGAGCGCGCCGACGGCCTCCTGCGAGGCCGGCTCGCCCTCGATCGGCTCCCACTCCAGGCGCCCGGCGGCGAGGGTCTCGCCCCTCGGCTCGAGGGTCAGGCGCGCCGTGCCGGCGACGGGACCCGCATAGCGCTCGGCGCCCGGATCGTAGGGACGGAAGGCGCCGACCCAGACGCCGCGCGTCCTTTCGGCGAGGTCGCCGCTCAGGTCGACCTCGCGCACCTCGCCGCCGCCCGCCTCGAAGCGGGCGGCGGGGGCCGGGGCGGCGGCGGACACGCCTTGGCCCGACGGCGGCTCGGCGCAGGCGGCGAGGGCGAGGGTCGCGGCGACGAGGGCGGCGCGGCGGATCATGGCGTGACCTTTCGGTTGCGGGCGCTGCGGGCGAGGGCGGCGGCGAACCAGCGGTCGCCGGAGACGCTGAGCCGCTCGGCCGCCTCGGCCAGCGGCATCCAGACGGGGTCGTGGTCGGGCTCGGACGGGGGGCCGAGGCGCCGGCCGGGGCGGCAGAGATAGACGTGGCAGACCTTGCGCGCCCAGCGGGCGTAGTCGGGCATCCAGCAGTAGCGCTGGAAGGCGCCGAGGCGGCGGAGCGGGCGCACCGTCCAGCCCGTCTCCTCCATCACCTCGCGGTGCAGGGCGCGAAGCGGGCTCTCGCCGGGGTCGAGTCCGCCGCCGGGCAGCAGAAAGCTCTCCCCCGCCGCCGGCGTCGCGGCCAGCAGCAGGCGCCCTCCGCCGGCCGGATCGAGGATCGCCGCATAGGCGCCCGGCCGGTCGCGATAGGGGGCGTCCCTGCGCCAGGATTCGCCGAAGCGCCGCATGGCGCGATCATGGACGAGGCGCGGGCCGTGGCAAGGCCCGCCCGCCGGCGCCCGGGGGTGGCGGGCGCGGCGAGGCGCCCCTATGTCTCCCCTTCGCCCCGAATCCACGATCCGCCCCGAGGAAGCCCGTCATGACCGGAGCCGCGACCCCTTCCGACGCGCCCGCCGCCCCCGAGCATGGCGACGACGCGGTGCTGCCCTTCCAGCTCGACGCCGCGGACATGCGCGGCCGCTCCGCCCGGCTCGACGCCACGCTGGCCGAGATGATCGGCCAGCGCGACTATCCCCGCCCCGTCGCCGGGCTGCTGGCCGAGGCGGCGCTGCTGACCGCGCTGATCGGGCAGGCGGTGAAGCTGCGCTGGAAGCTCAGCCTGCAGGTGCGCGGCGAAGGGCCGATCCGGCTGATCGCGACCGACTGGTTCGCCCCGACGGCGGAGGGCGAGCCGGCGCGGATGCGCGCCTATGCCGGCTTCGACGCCTCGCGGCTCGACGCGGCGGCGCCGGGCTACGGCCAGATGGGCGCGGGCTATTTCGCCGTGGTGATCGACCAGGGCCCGGGCACCTCGCCCTATCAGGGGCTGACGCCGCTCGCCGGCGGCTCCCTCGCCGCGGCGGCCGAGACCTATTTCGCGCAGTCCGAGCAGATCGCGACCCGCTTCGCGCTGGCGAGCGCCGAGGCGGCGGAGCCCGGCGGTCCGGCGCGCTGGCGCGGCGGCGGGCTGATGCTGCAGCACATGCCGAAGGCCTCGCCCTTCGCGGCGGGGGAGGGCGGCTCCGGCGAGGGCGGGCTCCTGACCCCGGACGACGTGGCCGGCCTCGGCGGCGCCGAGGAGGACTGGACGCGCATCAACATGCTGCTCGACACGGTCGAGACGCACGAGCTGCTGGGGCCGCACGTCTCGCCCGAGGGGCTGCTGCTGCGGCTCTTCCACGAGGAGACGCCGCGGGTCTGGCCCGCGCAGCCGGTGCGCTTCGGCTGCACCTGCTCGGCCGAGAAGGTGCGCGCGGCGCTGCATCAGTACTCCGCCAAGGACATCGAGACGATGACCACCGAGGACGGCGAGGTGACGGCGGACTGCCAGTTCTGCGGCGCCCGCTACGCCTTCGATCCCGCGACGCTCGGCTTCGAGGCCGAGCGCGAGCCTCGCGCCGGGGAGGCGTGAGCGCCGGGCGCCGCCCTCAGCCGCGGATCGCGGCGAGGGCGGCGTCGACGTCGGCCTCGGGCGTGCCCCAGTGGCAGACCATGCGGCAGCCGATCATCTCCTCGTCGGCCCCCTCCAGCGAGGCCGGCTGCGGCCAGAAGTGATACCGCGCGCCGGCCTCGTGCAGCCGCCGATGCGCGGCCCGGGGCAGACGCGGGAACAGCATGTTCGCCTCGACGGGATGCGGCAGCTCGGCGAGGTTCGAGGCGCGCAGCCCCTCGGCCAGCCGGTCCGCCCGCGCGTTGGCCTCGCCCGCGAGGCGCAGCCAGAGGCCGTCGGTCAGCCAGGCCTCCATCTGCGCCGCGACGAACCGCATCTTGGAGAAGAGATGCCCGCCGCGCTTGCGCCGCAGCTCGAACTCCCAGGCGCGGGCCTTGTCGCCGTCGAAGAACACCACCGCCTCGGCCGCCAGCGCGCCGCACTTGGTCGCGCCGAGGCAGAGCGCATCCACCCCCGCCTTCCAGCTCAGCTCGGCCGGCGTGCAGCCGAGCCGCGCGACCGCGTTGGCGAAGCGCGTGCCGTCCATGTGCAGCGGCAGCCCGTGCGCCTTGGCGATCCGCGCGATCTCCGCCACCTCCTCCGGCCGGTGCACCGCGCCGTATTCCGTCGCCTGGGTGATCGAGACCGCGCCCGGCTGGACGTGATGCACGGTCCCGGCCCCGGCGCCCGCCAGCCTCGCCTCGAGCGCGGCGGGGTCCATCTTGGCGTGCGCGCCCGGCGCCGTCGTCAGCTTGGCGCCGCCGGTGTAGAACTCCGGCCCGCCGCATTCGTCGACCTCGATGTGCGCCGCCTCATGGCAGTAGACCGCCGACCACGGCGCCGCGAGGCAGGCCAGCGCCAGCGAATTCGCCGCCGTGCCCGTCGCCACGAAATGCACCGCCGCCTCCGGCGCCTCGAAGGCCTCGCGCAGGCGCGTCGCCGCCCGCGCGGTGATCTCGTCGGCGCCGTAGGGCAGGGCGTGCCCCTCGTTCGCCGCCGCCACCGCGGCCATGATCTCGGGCGCCGCCGGTCCGGCGTTGTCTGAGGTGAACCACATCACAGCGTCCCTTCGAGCGCGTAGTCTTCCACGTCGTCCTCGTCGACCTCCCATTCCGGCGTCAGCGTGCCGGGCGGGTTCAGCCCGTCCGCGGCCACCCCGGCCCGGCGCGTCGAGGCCGGATCGCCCGTCAGCAGCGGATGCCAGTCCGGCAGGCCCCGCCCCTCGTGCAGCCGCCGGTAGGCGCAGGTCGACGGCATCCACGCCGCGATCTCCGGCAGCGTCTCGGGCGAGAGCACGACGCAGCCCGGCACCAGCATCCGGCGCAGAGCGTAGTTCCCGCAGCGGCAGCTGGCGGGATCGTAGAGCCGGCAGTGGATCGTGGTGTAGGCGAGCGCCGCCGTCTCCTCGTCCTCGAGCTTCAGGAGGCAGCAGCGGCCGCAGCCGTCGCAGAGCGCCTCCCACTCCTCGGGCGTCAGGTCGTCGAGCGGCAGGGTCCAGAATTCGGGGCGGGTCATGCGCCCCTTGTCGCGTGCCCGCCCGGCCCCGTCCAGTGGCTCAGAGGTCCAGCGGCGCGGCGCGGTGGCGACGGATCAGCACGGCCGCGGCGGGCACGCCGGTCAGCCCGACCACGGCGAACACGGCCTCGCGCGAAAGGCCCGCGGTCAGCAGCGCCATCGCGAAGAGCGAGGCCGCCACCATCGCGCCCGCGTCGAGGATGTTGGAGCAGGCGACGAAGCGCCCGCGCTCCGCCTCGGGCGCGCTCAGCGTGTAGATCGCGTTCAGCGGCACCACGTAGAGCCCGGCGAAGACCGCCATCAGGAACGCCGCGCCCATCACGCCCCAGGCGTCGGGACGGGCGAGGAAGGCGTCGAAGGCGAGCAGCGGGCCGGCCCGGTCCAGCCCGGCCCCGTAGCCCGAGGCGGCGAGCCAGAACAGCACCGCCCCCGCCGCGATGCCGAGCGCCCCCACCGGCGGCAGCGCCAGCGAGATGCGCCCGCGCGTCGCGCGGTTGGTCAGCGCCGCGCCGGCCGCGAGGCCCGCCACGAACGCGAACAGGAGCGCCAGCGCCGCGTCCTCGGAGGCGTGCAGCGTCTCCTTGGCGATGGGCAGGATCAGGGTCAGGAAGGTCGCGCCCGCGAACCAGAACCAGACGATGGCGAGGATCGCGAAGAACGGCGTCGGGTGGCGCCGGCAGTCCCTCACCACGCCGATCATGGCGCGCACCAGCGTCGGGTCGGGACGCGGCGCCGGGCCCGCCGGCGGCATCGGCGGCGCGTAGAGCGAGGCGAGAAAGCCCAGCGTCGCCAGCGCGATCACCGCGCCCGAGACGGCGCCGATCCCGTCCGGCGCCAGCGCGACCTTGATGCCGAGGATCTGCCCGAGAACGATGGCGAGGAAGGTCGCCGACTGCACCAGCCCGTTGCCCGCCATCAGCTCGCGCCGGGGCAGCAGGCTCGGCAGCACGGCGTACTTGATCGGCGCGAACACGGCCGACTGCGCGCCCATCAGGAACAGGAGCAGATAGAGCAGCCAGAGGCTCTGCAGGTGGAAGGCGACCGCGGCCGCCGCCATCAGCCCGATCTCCGCCGCCTTCACCACCCGCATCATCCGCGCCTTGTCGACGCCGTCGGCGATCTGCCCCGCCGTGCCCGCCACCAGCGCGAAGGGCAGGATGTAGAGCGCGCCGGCGAAGAGGACGTGGAAGTCCAGGTTCAGCCCCAGCCGGTCCGCGAGGCGCCAGGTCAGCAGCGCCATGAACGCGTTCTTGAAGACGTGGTCGTTGAGCGCCCCGAGGAACTGCACCCAGAACAGCGGCCAGAAGCGGCGTTGCCCGAGTAGCCGGAGCTGGCGGACCGGCGGCGCCTCGGCGCCGGGCATGTCGGGGGCGGCGGTCATGCTGTCGCGGCTCCTCGCGGCGGTCCGTCGGCGGATCGGACGAGGCGTCAGGGTGCGCCCGGCTCGTGGCGGGTCAAGGGCCCGACCGGGACTTTTCCGCGGCGCGGCCGGTTCAGCCCGCGGCGCCCCGGCGCAGCGCCTCGGGCCGGCGGGCGGCGAGCACGTCGCGCGCCGCCTCGCAGTCGAGATGCATCTGCGCGATCAGGGCGTCGACGTCGTCGAATCGCGCCTCGCCGCGCAGGAAGCCGATCAGCGCGACGGAGATCTCCGCGCCGTAGAGATCGCCGGAGAAGTCGAAGAGGTAGGTCTCGAGGTTCGGCGCGTTGACCCCGAAGGTCGGCCGCACGCCGAGCGAGGCGGCCCCGCCCCAGGTCCCCCGATGCGGTCCGTCGAGCACGTCGACCTCGACCGCGTAGACCCCGAAGCGCGGCAGCAGCAGCCCGTCGAGCAGCAGGTTCGCCGTCGGAAAGCCGAGGTCGCGCCCGCGCTTGTCGCCGTGGCGCACCACGCCGTCGATGCGGTGCCAGTGGCCCAGCATCTCCGCGGCGCGCGCGGGCTCGCCGGCCTGCAACGCCTCGCGGATCGCGGTGGAGGAGAACTCGGCCTCCGCGTCGCCGACCAGCGGCGCGATCGTGACCTCGAGCCCGTGCGCGGCGCCGAGGCGCGTCAGCGTCGCCGCGTCGCCGGCGCGGCCCTTGCCGAAACGGAAGTCGGCGCCCACGACGACATGGCGGAGGCCGAGACCGCCCGCCAGCACCTCGCCGACGAAGGCCTCCGGCGTCAGGGCGGCGAGGGCGGGGCCGAAGGGCAGCTCGAACAGCCGCTCGACGCCCAGCTTCTCCAGCCGATGCGCGCGGGAGGCGGCGTTCATCAGGCGGAAGGGCGGCGCCTCGGGCGCGAAGAAGGCGCGGGGATGCGGCTCGAAGGTGACGACGCCGAGCGGGGCGCCCGGCCGGCGCGCGAGGTCGATCACCGCCTGATGGCCGCGATGCACCCCGTCGAAGTTGCCGAGCGCGGCGGATGCGCCGCGGTCGTCCTCGCGGACCTCGTCGAGCGAGCGGATGATGCGCAAAGGCCGGTCTCCCCCGGTCGTCCCCCGGATGCCGGCGGAGCCCCGCGGGGCCCCTCGGCGGGGGCGGGCGGCCGGCGCGTCAGTCGAACTTGGCGGAGGGCGCGAGCACCTTGGCCTCGCCCTTGAGCACGACCGTATCGCCCACGGAGCAGACGCAATCAAGGGTCACCCGGCGGCGGCCGTGCTCGATCTCCGTCACGGTGACGCGCGCCTCGACGGTGTCGCCGGGGCGCACGGGCGCCATGAAGCGCATGGTCTGGGCGAGATAGACCGTGCCGTGCCCGGGCAGCTGCTCGCCGATCACGGCGGAGATCAGGCCGGCGGTGAGCATGCCGTGGGCGATGCGCCCCTCGAAGATGGTGTCCTGCGCGTAGGCGTCGTCGAGATGCACCGGGTTGCGGTCGGTCGAGACCTCCGCGAACAGCTCGATGTCGCGGTCGGTCACGATCTTGCGGAGATGGCGGGTCATGCCGATCTCCAGGTCCTCGATGACGATCGTCCCGCGGGGCATGTTGTCGAGCATCCCGAAATCCTCCCGGTCGCGTCCCGGCCGACGCCGCGTCGCTGCATTGCACCTAGCGCGAATCCCGGGGTCGGGCAAGAATGTTGCGCAATAAATTTCGCCAGGGCGGGTCCGGATCGAAACTATGTTGCGCGCCCGGTCACGGGCAGCCCGTCGCCTCCACCGCCGCCTCGGGCGAGAGCAGCGTGATGCGAAAGCCGCCGCGCCCCACCCAGGCGTCCGCCGGCGCCAGCGGCGCCGAGAGGTGCAGCCGGTCGCCCTCGCGCCGGACCGCGACCGCTCCGGCCCGGACCGGCGCCGGCGCCTCGACCACCGCGAAGGGCGTCGCGGCCCCGGCCGGCACGCGCAGCGTCGCGACGAGCCGGCGGGCCTCGCCCGTCCCCTCGACGTCGCAGGCCTCGATGAGGACGCCCGCCGCCGCCGCCGGCGTCGGCTCGGCCGAAAGCGCGGCCGAGATCGCGCGCGCGCCGTCGAGCGGCGCGCCGGGCGGGATCGTCAGCTCGAGCGACGCCTGCGCGGGGATGCAGATGTCGGAACAAAGCCCGAACAGCACGTCGAGCGCGAGCCGCATCGCCCGCTCCGGATCCTCCGGCGTCAGCTCCAGCGGAAACGTCACCTCCCGCTCGTAGCCGAGCGTGAGCATGCCGTAGGTGTCGAAGGCGACGGGGCGCGGCCAGCGCACCTCCACGCCCGCGACGTTCTCCGAGCGCGACCAGTCGAAATGCGGCGGAATCCCGGCCTCTCCCGGCGTGCGCCAATAGGTCTTCCAGCCGGGCGCGAGCTGCACCCGGAAACCGGCCACGCGCCGCCCGTCGGCCTCGCCCCAGCCCGACAGGAGGGCGAGCCGGACACGGGGGTCCGAATGCTCGGGACCGGCGGCGAGGGCGGGACCCGCGAGCGCCGCGACGGCGAGCAGCAGGGCGAGGAACGGGCGAAGGCGCTGGGTCATGCCTTCACGTCTAGGCGCGCCGCGGCGCGGCCGCACTACACGAAACGGCGATGGCGCGGCGAGGCGGGCGTTGCAGGTCGGGCCCGGCATCTCCATCATGGAAGGATGAGCCCCGAAAGCGTCAGCCCCCCGCCCGAACCGGACGCCGGCCCCGCCGAGAGCCTCGAAGGCGCGCTCCTCGTCGCCATGCCCGCCATGGGCGACCCGCGCTTCCACCAGACCGTGATCTACGTCTGCTCGCACGGGGCGGACGGCGCGATGGGCCTGATCATCAACAAGCCGGCGCGCGAGCTCAGTTTCAGCGACCTCCTCGAGCAGGTCGGCGTCGAACCCGGCGCCGGCGCCGAAGGATTCGAGGTGCATTTCGGCGGTCCGGTGGAGGTCGGACGCGGCTTCGTCCTGCATTCGGACGACTGGGAGGCGCCGGGCGCCACCAAGCCGCTGCCGGACGGCCTCGCGCTGACCGCGACGGTGGAGATCCTGCGTGCGATCTCGGCCGACCGGGGGCCGCGCGAGGCGGTGCTGACCCTCGGCTACGCCGGCTGGGGCGCCGGTCAGCTCGAGGCCGAGATCCGCGAGAGCGGCTGGCTGATCTGCCCCGCCGACCGGGCGCTCGTCTTCTCCGAGGCGGACGAGACCAAGTGGGCGACGGCGATGCGCCGCATCGGGGTCGAACCGGGGCTGCTGTCCGCGCGCGGCGGATCGGCCTGAAGGCTCAGAACGGAATCCGCCGGCCGTCCCACGCCTCGAAGACGCCGGAGGTCCCGAGGTCCAGCGCGTCGAAGCGGGCGAGCAGGCCGGCCGCCGATTCCTCGACCGAGATGTCGGCCGATCCGCCGCCCATGTCGGTGCGCACCCAGCCGGGATGGTAGCTGGCGACCGCGATCCCCTCGGGCTTCAGGTCCAGCGCGAGATTGCTGGCGAGGTTCGTCGCCGCCGCCTTGGAGGCGCGGTAGATGTAGCTGCCGCCGTTGGCCTCGGCGTTCGAGCCCATGCGCGAGGAGATCACCGCGACGCGTCCGCCGGGCCGGCGCATCAGGGGGCGGAGCGCGCGCACGGTGTGGAACACGCCCGCGACGTTGACGGCGAAGGTCTCGGCCCAGTCCTCCGGCGCGAAGGCGGCGTCGTCGATCCGGCCGCGGCCTTTGTAGACGCCGGCGTTGCAGACGAGGAGGTCGATCGTCTCGCCCGCGAGCCGGTCGGCGAGCGCCGTGCAGGCGGCCGGGTCGACGACGTCGAGCGCCTCGCGCCGCACGCCCTCGAGCGCGACGAGGTCGGGCGTCTCCGGGTCGCGGGCGCATGCGATCACGGCGTCGCCGCGCCCGGCCGCGCGGCGGGCGAGGGCGAGGCCGATGCCGCGCGAGGCGCCGGTGATCAGGACGGTGGCCATGGAGCGTCTCCTTCGGGCGCGGGGCGGGGAGGCGCGGACGCGCCGACCGCGGCCGCCAGGGGTGCGCTCCCCCTCGGGCCGCTTCCCCCGGAAAAGGGGTCAGATGCGCTGGTCGTACTCGCCGACCGAAGGTTCGGTGCGGATCACGGCGTCGAGATCCTCGAAGATCGCGCGGAGTTCGGCGTCGCTTTCGGGGCTCTCGCAGACGACCACCAGATTCGGAGTGTTCGAGGAGGCGCGCACCAGCCCCCAGGCGCCGTTGTCGAGCATCACGCGCGCGCCGTTGACCGTGACGACCTTGTCGATGGCGCGCCCGCCGAGCGTGCCGCCCTCGGCGTGGCGGTCCTCCAGCTTCCTCTGCAGCCGTTCGATCACGGCGTATTTCTCGCCGTCGTCGCAGTGGGGCGACATGGTCGGCGTCGAGAAGGTGTGCGGCAGCGCCTTGCGCAGGTCCGACATCTTCACCTCCGGATTCCGGTCCAGCACCTTGCAGAGCTCCACCGCCACGCGCATGCCGTCGTCGTAGCCGCGCCCGATCGGCTCGGCGAGGAAGTAGTGCCCGGACTTCTCGAAGCCGGCCAGCGCGCCGATCTCCGCGACCCGGCGCTTGATGTGGCTGTGGCCGGTCTTCCAGTAGTCGGCCTTGGCGCCGGCGGCGAGCAGTTCGGGGTCCGAGGCGAAGAGGCCGGTGGACTTCACGTCCGCGACGAAGGTCGCGCCCGGATGCAGCTTCACGAGGTCGCGGGCCATTATCACCCCGACCTTGTCGGCGAAGATCTCCTCGCCCTCGTCGTCCACCACGCCGCAGCGGTCGCCGTCGCCGTCGAAGCCGAGGGCGAGGTCGGCCCCGCTCTCGCGGAGCGCGTCGGCCATGTCGTGCAGCATCTCCATGGCCTCGGGGTTCGGGTTGTAGTGGGGGAAGGCGTAGTCGAGCGTCGTGTGGCGGGGGATCACCTCGACGCCGATGCGCTCCAGCACCTCCGGCGCGAAGGCGGAGGCGGAGCCGTTGCCCGTGGCGCAGACGACGCGGAGCTTGCGGGACATGCGGAAATCGCCGACCAGATCCTCGATGTAGGCCTCGCGCACGCCGTCGACGCGGGTCAGCTTCCCCCCGTCGCGCGCGACCCCCTCGCCGTTCAGCACGATGTCGCGCAGGCGCCCCATCTCCTCCGGCCCGTGAGTGAGCGGCCGGTGGAAGCCCATCTTCACGCCGGTCCAGCCGTTGGGGTTGTGGGAGGCCGTCACCATCGCGACGGCGCAGTCGAGGTGGAACTGCGCGAAATAGGCCATCGGGGTGATCGCGGGGCCGATGTCCAGCACCTCGACCCCCGCCTGCATGAGGCCGAGGGAGAGGGCGTGCTTGATGGAGAGCGAATA
>Ga0102943_1002127_pt1 | contig 11778 bp, 9 predicted proteins | sample SalPonC_black_MG_FD_78174 | JGI IMG/M metagenome (GOLD analysis project Ga0102943, IMG submission 78174) | Salt pond soil microbial communities from South San Francisco under conditions of wetland restoration - Salt Pond MetaG... | ecosystem: Environmental > Aquatic > Marine > Intertidal zone >...
GCCATCTGTTTTGTATGCATTCACCTGAAATTGTTTCATCACATCCAGGGTCAGATCGATGTAGGGGGAGGAAACCGGTGGCGAAACAAGCTTTATGGTCAAACCCTGTGCCATGAAAGGCCCGGACATGAGCAGGGCGGACAGGTATTGGCTGCTTTTTGAACAATCCAGACGAACCACTCCGCCCAGCCGGCTTTTTCCCTGGATGGTCACCGGGGGAAATCCCTGGGGGCTGCCGGATCCTGCATCAATGCCGATCTGGTTTAAGGCATCCAGCAGTTCTTTCATGGGACGGGCGCACATGCGCGCATTCCCGGTGAGGGTGTATGGGGTGGCACCCAGACCGGCAATCCCTGCCATAAGCCGCATGGAGGTACCCGAGTTTTCCAGATAAATGGGATCTTCATATGGCCTGGGGTGTCCTGAAAATCCTGTTACACAGATGCTGTCAGAATCGGTTTTGGTAATATCCGCCCCCATGCAGGTTAATGCATGCATGGTCAGATCAATATCCCGGGAATGAAGCAGATTTTTGATGTAAGAAGTCTGGCCGGACAATGCCGCACAGATGAGCATGCGGTGGGAAATGCTTTTGGATCCCGGGATTGTCACACTCTGGTCAGAAATCTGCCTGGGAGCTATCAGTTTCATAAAAAAATATACCTTGGTTAACAGGATTGAAAATTCATAAGGTCCAGAACCGACTGCCGCATTTTTTCCATGTCCGGTGAAATCCCGGTCCACAAAACAAACTGGGCTGCTGCCTGGGACACAAACATGTCCAAACCGTCAATAACAGTGCATCCTTTTTCCCGGGCTATGCTGATCAAACGGGTATTCAAAGGCGAATAGACCACATCCATGACCACGGTATCCGGGGTAAGGCACGCTGCCGGACAGGACAACACACCTGCATTAGGGTCCATGCCCATGGCCGTGGTGTTGATGATGATATCAAAATCCGGACCGGTGAGTTTGTCCAGGGGCACAAATTCGGCCCCATAGGCCAAAGCCAGTTCCCTGCCGCGGTCTTCAGACCGGTTGGTGATTGTCAGGCAGGCCTCATGTCTGTGAATGCCAAAGGCAACAGCCCTGGCCGCCCCCCCTGCCCCGATCACCAGAATTTTTTTTTTAGCAATACCAAAAGGGGCCAAAGGAAGAATTGCCGCCTGGCTGTCAGTATTGTATCCCAGCAGCCGGCCCTCCTGGTTGACAATGGTGTTGACCGCACCAATGGTCCTGGCCTGCTCATCTATCCAGTCCAGATGGTGCATAACGCTTTGTTTGAACGGAATGGTTATGGATGCGCCTTTTATATGCAATTGCCTTATGGCATCAACCGCCCGGCCGATATCTTGTGGTGCAAACGCCAGATACACCGCATTTATTGCGTTATCTGCAAAAGCCTGGTTGTGCACCACCGGGCTTTTGGAGTGGGATACCGGGTTGCCGAGCACACAAAAAAGCTGGGTGTCTGTGGTAATATCCACCATGTTTGTCTCTTTTTTCTGCTGTGAAATCACTCTTTTTTAACAATAAAGGACTGGATGCGGTTGCCGTCCATATCCTTGACTGTTGCACTCCATTTATCAATGATAATGGATTCTCCGGGCTGGGGAATCCGATCTATCTGCTCAAGAAAAAAACCGGAAAACGTGTCATAACTGGCAGATTCCGGAATATTGATATCAATTTCCTTGTTCAGGTCATCCACATCAATCCTGCCCGCCACCAGCCACTTGTTGCCCTTGAGCCGGACAATATCCGGCACCAGCCTGTCGGTTTCATCAATTATCTCCCCGATGATCTCCTCCACCACATCCTCCAGGGTCACCAGACCGGACACCCCGCCGTGTTCATCCACCACGATGGCCATGTGGCTTTTTTTGGCCTTGAATTCCTGGAGCAGGGAATCCAGTTTCTTGGATTCAGGAATAAAATAGGGTTTTTTCATGATAGTCTTGATGTCCAGGGAACCGATTTTGTCTTCAGATGTGGTCAGTTTCTGAAAACTGGCAAACAGATCTTTCAGATGGAGAATGCCGATGACATTGTCAATGCTGTTTTCAATAACCGGAATTCTGGAGTAACCGGTTTTCAAGATAGCCTGGATATCCGGTTTCTGCTCCACATCCACCACATACATGTCAGCCCTGGGGGTCATGATTTCACAACAGGAGGTGTCATCAAATTCAAAAATATTGGTGATATATTCTTTTTCCGCTTCCTTGATTTCTCCTTCTTCCTCCACCACTTCCACCATGGTCATGAGTTCATCTTCGGTAACCGCGTGGTATCCCGGGTTGACCGCGCCATGGAGTCTGGGGATGAAGTTGAGAACCAGAATCAGGGGCCAGAAGATCTTGGAGAGCCAAAACAAAGGAAAAATAACCCCTCTGGCCACAAGTACGTTGTGCTGGGTGGCAAAGGATTTTGGAAAAATTTCTCCAAATACCAGAATAACAAATGTCATGCCCCCTGTGGCAATGCCCACGGCATTGGATTGAAAATGGGAGATGGCAATGGATGTGGCCAGTGCGGATCCCCCGATGTTCACCAGGTTGTTGCCGATGAGAATCGTGGTTAACAGGGTGTGGACATCCTGTTTCATTTTCAGGATCAGATGTCCGGTTCTGGACCCGTCTTTTGCAATATGGAGTGCTTTGATCTTGGAAATGGAAAAAAGCGCGGTTTCAGAAGATGAAAAAAAACCGGATAATACAAGACAAATGATCAGCAGGGTCATCTCAAAAGTCATCAAAATCGATTCTTTCCTTCAAAAGGTATATTATAGTCACGTTACTTTAATAAGGTTTACTGGTGTTTGTCAAACACAGACTTGTCCGGTCATCAGCATTGGTTCGGCCCAAAAGATCCAGAGCGATTTTTGCGGCCCGTGCTGCAGCACCGGCAGGCCCCAGCATCTGTCGGACCAAAGCAAGTTTACGGGAATATTCAGGCAGGTTGTCCAGCATATCCAGGGCGGTTGCACATATGTTTTGGGAACTGGCCTGTGTCTGCAGCAGTTCAGGCATCACCTGCCTGCCCGCAATGAGATTGGCCAGACCGGCAAATTTTACCTTTACCACAATCTGGGCAATCTTAAAACTCACAGGCGACATTTTATAGACAATAAGGGTGGGTATTTTCCACAGGGCAGCTTCCAGTGTAATGGTGCCGGAGGCGGCAATGAGCATGTCTGCCTGCTCAAAAATCTGCCTGGGGCTGCCGCAGACCAGCCTGAACAGACCTGTTTCCTTCTGGGATGCCAAAGCTGTTTCAATGCGCTCCACAGGGATTGCATCTGCTGCAGAGACCAGAAACCGGGTATCAGGCCGGTGTTTCTGGACCATTTTTGCAGCCGTCACCATCAAATCCAGCAGGTTATTTATTTCTGTTTTTCGTGATCCTGGTAAAAGCCCGATAATCCAGGGGTCTGAAGGGGAGGCAGTTTTTCGGGGTTTGGATGTGACTGCATGGGGATAGTGGTCCATCAATGGATTTCCCACATATGTGGCAGGGATACCGGCTTTTTTATACAATTTTTCCTCAAACGGAAAAATCAGGCCGGCGTGGTCTACAAACCGCTTTATCTGCCAGATGCGGGACCGGTTCCAGGCCCATATTTTGGGGGTTATATAGTAAAACACCCTGGTTGTGGTATGTTTTTTGGCAAACCGGGCCGCTTTGAGGTTGAACCCGGGATAATCAATAAGAATAAGCAGGCCGGGCCGCTTTGCCATCAGCTGTGAGGTGAAGCTGTCAAAGGCCTGCTTGATGGATCTGAACTGAAAAACAACTTCTGTCAGTCCCATGGCAGACAGGTCTTTAATGGGAAAAAACAGATCCACACCAGCATCAGCCATACCGGCTCCGCCGATACCTGAAAAGGTCAATGCCGGATCAAGACGCTGCATGGCCCTTACCAGGGATGCGCCGTGCACATCACCGGATGGTTCTCCGGTCAATACCATGACATGACCCCTGGACATATTCATGGAATATCATCATCAGACAAAGCCAGGATGGCAATGTTGTGGTGATCAGCCAGGTCTATCATCTGCTGCCGGTCAAATGCCAGAGATCTGCCTGCTTCCAGAACCAGTACTGTGGCACCGGCTGACACCATGGCCTGGATGGTATCGGCGCCTGACGAGGGCAGGTCAAAACGCAGATCCTGCTGGGGTTTGGACAATTTTACCACCACTGCGCCGTTGCCCCGGGCAAGATTTCCTCCCCGCAGGATGGCTGCATCGGTTCCCTCAATGGCTTCCACGGCCAGCACCGTGCCGTTGCTGATCACAACGCACTGGCCGATATCCAGTTCTCCAATGGCTTTGGCCAGCTTCCATCCCTGGAATGCATCTTTTTTTTCCGCCTTGTCCAGAGACCTTTTTGTCCAGCAGCCATGCGGGCTGACCAGTTCGGGCAGTAAAAAGGTGGATGGTTTGATCTCAATGCCCTCTTTTTGCATAAGATCTGCAAACGCACCCAGGACAGTATTGTCATGGCTGTAACCGGTTTTGGCGATAAAGGCCAGGGCTTTGAAATCAGGCCGGATATCTTTGAAAATAGTGGTTTTTTTAATACTTCCCAGCATTACTGCCTGAAGGATGTCATGGCGTTTGAAATATTTCACCAGTCTGGAGATCTGGCCCAGGTACAGCCATTGAAATGCATTCACATGCTCAGCCAGAACCGGGTCTGTCTCGGAAAAAAAACCGGCAGCAACAACTGTTATATTTTTTTGGGCGGCTTTTTTTGCAAACAGGAGCGGAAACTGACCACCGCCTGCGATGAGTCCGATTTTCATTTTTTCTATCTGGTGATACCCCGGTTTGAATTAACGATAAAATCTGTAAAATTCTTTACTTCGGGAATCTGTTCCACTTCAGCTTTCACCCTTTCCGAGGCCTGTTTCACGGTTAATCCGATTCTGAAAAAAATCCGGTAGGCTTTTTTAAGTTCCCCTAAGGCAAAAGAGGAAAACTGGTGCCGTTTAAGTCCCACATTATTGAGGCCATGCAGGGCGGCCCGGTCCCCGGCTGCAATGACATAGGGCGGAATATCCTTGACCACGGCGGACTTACCGCCGATATAGGCAAAATCACCGATCTTCACAAACTGATGAATGGCCACAAGTCCTCCGATGGTGGCGTGGTCCCCTATTTCAATGTGGCCGGCCAGGGTGGAATTGTTGGCAAGAATAACCTGCCTGCCGGTTCTGCAGTCATGGGCAATATGGGTATAGGCCATGAGGTAATTTTCTTCCCCCACTTCGGTGATGCCACCCCCGGATGCGGTTCCCCGGTTGATGGTGACAAATTCCCGGATAATGGAGCCCCGGCCGATCTTCAGGTAACTTTTTTCTCCGTGAAATTTCAAATCCTGGGGGGCGCCGCCGATGGCGGCATACTGGAATACCTGGCAGTCTTCTCCTATGGAGACATAATTGTCAATGGTGGTGTGGGAACCGATAGTGGTATTGGAACCGATGTATACATCTGATTTGACAATGGTATAGGGACCGATGGTAACATTGTTACCAATTTCAGCCGACCCGTCGATAATGGCTGTGGGGTGAATCATTGGGACTCCGATTTGTCTATGACGCTTTCAAGTGAATGCAACCGCTTTTCAAGGGACAGGAGTGTTTTTCTCATGCCCGGCAGCCGGCTGATGATATTAACGACCTTGAGCCAGGTTTTATGGGGCATGTGGGGAATACCTGACACAATCTGGTTTTCGGAAACAGAAGATGAAACGCCGGCATAAGGTCCTACTATGACATTGTCTCCAATGGTCAAATGACCTGAAATACCCGCTTTCCCTGCTATGATAACATTTTTCCCCACCCGGGTGGAACCGGCTATGGCCGCCTGGGCCACCACCAGAGTATTGTCTCCGATGGTCACATTATGGGCAATATGCACCTGGTTGTCGGTTTTTACACCGGCACCGATGCAGGTGATGCCAAGGGTGCCCCGGTCGATGGTATTGCAGGCACCGATTTCCGCATGGTCCCCGATCCTGACATGGCCGGTATGAGACAGTTTAACGTGGGCACCGGCATTCTGGACAAATCCATACCCGTCAGATCCGATAACCGATCCCGGGTGAATAATGACATGGTCCCCCAGGCAGCAGCGGTCCATGAGGGTGACATTGGGTTTGAGAACACAATGTTTCCCCACAACACACCCGTCTCCGATATACACATGGGGCATGATATGCACCCTGTCTTTGATGACCACATTGTCTTTGATGACCACGTGGGCATCTATGGTCACATGGTTTCCCAGTGTGCAGTTATCACCGATAACGGCAAGCGCACTGATGCCCGGTGCAGGTGCTGATACCGGATGAAAATGGTTTACCACTTCAAAAAAAGCCAGCCTGGGATTTTTTGTCTGCAGCACACAGGGATGGGCTGCCTTTTCCATATCACAAAAAGGGATAATCACGGCACCGGCACCGGTCTGATCCAGGCGTGACAGATAGGATCCATCACCGGCAAAGGTGATATCCGATGATGTGGCGGTGTCAAAGGAAGATACACCGCTAATGGGCACCAGAGGATCTCCGGACAGCCGGGCATTGATCATCGCTGCAATATCTTTGACAAGTAATTTCATGGGTCAGATGCCGGTATTTAACTGCCGCTGGCGACCTGGGCATTATATTTTTCAATAATGGTGTCGGTTATGTCAACATGATCGGCAATATAAATCACCCCGGCATTTTTTCTTTCAATAATCAGTAAATATTTTTCTTTTTCACCAATATCATTGGCAATATCAAATACCGATTTTTGCATTTCATTAATCAGCTTTATTTCAAGTTGCTTCAACTCATTGGCAAAATCTTCCTGCATTTTTTTAAAATCATTGATCTGAATTCTGAACTCACGCTCTTTTTCTCTTTTTTTCTCTCCACTGAGAACCAGAGATTCTCTTTCAAGGGCTTTGTTGGCTTCCTCCAGCACTTGTTTTTCTTTTTCCAGTTTGTCTTTGAGTTCCTGGCCCCTGGTATTGAGAATCTTCTGATTCATTTTACCGGCACTGGATTCTTTCATGATTTTTTCAAAGTTGATCACACCGATCCTGGGCGAATCTGCAGCAAATGCCGCAGGTATGAATCCCAAAAAAACAATCCATATAATACTTGCAATGCTTACACGCTTCATGGTTTCCTCCACAAAAATAAAAAATTTTAGAAAAATGCACCGATGGAAAAATCAAACTGGCCGTCACCGGTATCCATGACCTCCTTGCCTTCCACAACAAGACCATAGGCAAGCCGGATGGGTCCCATGGGAGAATTCCACCGCAGCTCAAACCCGATACTGGAAAACTGGTCTGCCAGATCAATATCCTCGCTGATCCGGTATACATCACCTCTGTCATAAAACAGAACCCCGGCCACGCCCATATCTTCCTGGATGGGAAAAATCAGTTCCAGATTGAACTGGATATATTTTTCTCCGCCGCGCAGAATAGGATCTCCCTTGTCCTGGGTGCTGATATCATATTTATCAAATCCCCTGACAGAATTGATTCCCCCCAGATAAAACCGCTCCCAGTCCAGATCAATCTGTCCATTGGTCCGGTCATCCAGGTACCCGCCTTCCACATGGAAAGCACCGGTGAATTTCCAGAACAAAGGCTTCCAGAAACCGGCTTCGGCAACATACCTTGTGTAATCAATGTCCCCGCCCAGAAACTCTCCGGCATACTGTACGGAAAATTTACTGAAAATTCCCCTGGTGGGCAGAAAATAATGGTTCCTGGAATCATAGCTGATATAGGGTTTGATACTGGAGGTGAAAAAATTACCCGCTGTCACATTGGTAAAAGCGGTTTCCACACTCTCCACTTCAAAATCTTCCACATTGTACTCTATGCCGATGGTGGTGTAATCCCACAGCTGCCGGTAAGCAGACCTGAGGGTAAGGCCGATGGCATTTCGTTCATAGTGTTCGAACTCTTTTTCCAGCTTGTAAATGTTAATCCCGGCGGAAATGGGCCTGTCAAAAATCCAGGGTTCGGTAAACCCGAGATCGTATAAACCGGTTTCATCTGAAATCCTGCCCAGAAGTTTCAGGTTCTGGCCCCGGCCGAACAGGTTTCTTTCTTCCAGAGATACCTGGCCGAAGGGGCCGTCAGCAGTGGAAAAACCACCGCCAAAAGAAAAATTCCCCGTGGCTTTTTCCGTGACATTAACCTCAAGGTCCCGCTGGTTGGAAACCGGGGTTTTAACCGGATTGATTTCAATATTTTCAAAATAATCTTTCACCCCAAGATTCCGGTAGGAGCGCTGGATACCGGCCATGGAATATCTGCCCTGTTCTTTTACTGCCAGTTCCCGCCGGATGACCTTGTCTCTTGTTTTGGTGTTGCCCGTGATGATGATCCGGTTAAAAAATACCGGTTCACCCTGCACAATCTTAAAGGTGATATTCACCTGTTTTGCTGCCTCATCTTTTTGAATCAGAGGGGATACCTCCACATTGGCATATCCGCGGTTGGAATAAAAATCATTGAGGCCCAGAAGATCCTTGCGTATCAATTCCCGGTTGTAAAGCGCAGTTCTTTTGGACTGCAGTTTTTCAAGCAGATCTTCTCTGGATGTAAGAATATCTCCTGTGATGTCTACGTTTCCGGTCTTATACTGGCTTCCTTCCTCGATCTTGAAACCAATGGAAATACTTTCTTCTCCCATTTCCACCCGGGGGTCCGACACCTTGACATCAATGAATCCGTTGTTTTTGTAAAGAGATTCAATCCGGATAACATCATTTTCCAGTTCGGTTTGGTCCAGATCTCCGGAAGTGGTTAAAAATGACCAGAATCCTTTTTCCCTGGTCTCCATGGCTTTTTTGATTTTTTTGTCTGTAAAATAGGAGTTGCCTTCAAAGGTAATGGCTTCTATTTTGATTTTCTCGCCTTCGTCCAGAACAAAGACTATATCAGCCTGGTTGTTTTCCAGGGATTTGATTTCATAATGCACCTGGCAGTTATGGTAGTTTTTCTCAGTATACAGACGCTTGATTTTTTCCACATCAGCGTTGATCTTGTAAACATTGAGGATGGAACCGGTGCTGGTGTCAATCACACCGAACAGTTCATCGTCTTTATACACCCGGTTTTTAGAAAATTTGATGTTTCTGACACTGGGCTTTTCTGTAACATCAAAAATGACTTCAACCCCCTGATCCAGCTCTTTTTTCCTGATTACCACATTATCAAAAAAACCCATTTTGTAAACCAGGGACAGGTCTTTGGACAATTTTTCCGGGTCCATTATTTCACCGGGGCCCGAGGAGATGGTCCGTAAAATAGCGTCAGATTCCACCCGGCGGTTGCCGGTAACAGAAATGGCTGCAATGATGCGTTTTTCAAATAATTCACCTATGATACCCCGGGTCAGGCCGGTGACGGCAGAAAACATGCCTTCCAGCTGCTTTGCCTGGGAAAAGAATGTCACAGGTGGCGCGGATTCATAGACATGGTGCATTTCCGTATCAATGCTGATGCTCTGGTCGGCCACAAAAATATTGCCGGTAATGATTTTGTCCACACCCAGGCGGATGCCTTCCTGCCGGAATTTTGCCGGATCCCAGGCATCCTTGTCTGAATAATCTTTAACAAATATCACCCTGGCACCCTCTTTTTCCAGGGTTTGTTTGAGCATCAGCGGCACATCATCTTTCAGGTTCTCATTGGGCTGGTCTGCCTGAACAGAAAAAGGAAAGATTGCAACACTTATGGTCTGGTCAGCAGACAGTCCGGAAATCATGCAGAAAAATACAAACCAGATAACCCCTGTTATGTTCAGCGCTTTTTTCATGTCATTCCTTTGTTGATGCCGGTGCAATAGTGCCGTTGTGGATAGTTACCATTTTTCCCATCATATGGGCGAGCTTCATGTTATGGGTGACCACAACAATTGTCATGTCCAGTTCTTTGTTCAGTTGGTCCAGCAGTGCATGGATGCTGTCGGAATTTTTTTCATCCAGATTGCCGGTGGGCTCATCAGCCAGCAGCAGATCCGGCTTCATCATCAGGGCCCTGGCAATGGCCACCCGCTGCTGTTCTCCCCCGGAAAGATCTTCTACCCGATGAAAGTGCCTGTCTGCAAGCCCTACCCTTTCAAGCATATTTTCGGCCTGTTTTTCAACAGTTTTTTTGTTTTGCCGGGCGATGAGTCCAGGAATCATGACATTTTCCCGGGCAGTGAAGCCAGGGAGCAGATAGTGAAACTGAAAAACAAAACCAATGCGTTCATTGCGGAAGGCGGCCAGTCTTTCATCGTTAAGGGAAAACAGATTCCGGTCTTTGAATATCACCTGTCCCTGATCAGGTCTGTCCAGGGTGCCGATGATGTTCAAAAGGGTTGATTTGCCGATACCTGATGCCCCCACCACGGCCAGGGTCTCGCCTTTGGAGATAATAAAATCAGCCTCCTTCAGGATTTCAATGGAAGCTGTGGGACTGGCAAAGGTTTTGCTGACCCCTTCCAGACGCATGAGAACACAGGAAGGGTTATCCTTATCCATACCGAATAGCCTCCAGCGGGTCCATTTTTGATGCTTTGTAAGAAGGATACAGGGTTGATACAAAACAGATGAAAACCGCACTCACCGCAATCAGAAGCACATCCAGAGGATCCAGCTGCACCGGCAGGGTTGAAAAAGGATAGGCCTGGGGCAGCTGGATGAAATCATAGTGTTTAAGCAGCCAGCAGACCACAACCCCGGACACCGTTCCCAGAAAGGTTCCCAGAATACCGATAACCAGCCCCTTAAGGATGAAAATTTTTCCAATGACCCCATGGGTGGCGCCCATGGCCTTGAGAACAGCAATATCTTTGGTTTTTTCCATGACCATCATTATCAAAGCAGAAGCAATATTAAAAGCTGCCACCAGAATAATAAGGGTAAGTATAATAAACATGGCTGTTTTTTCCAGTTTCAAAGCGGAAAACAGGCTCTGGTTGATTTCCATCCAGTCCCGGACATAAAAGGGATACGCCAGGTCTCCCAGCACCTCTTTTCGGATCTGTTTGACCGTGAAAATGTCATCCACCCAGAGACCGATGGCGGAAATTTTGTTGTGGTCGCCGGTGAGCATCTGGGCCTGCTCCAGATGGACATAGGCCAGCATACCGTCATATTCAGACATACCGGAACTGAAGGTGCCCTGCACCACAAACCGTTTCATGGAAGGTATCTGGCCGATGGGAGAAACAAAGGAGTTGGTGGACATAAGAACAATGTTATCACCCGGCATGACCCCCACCGAAACGGCCAGCTCTTTTCCCAGAATTATGCCGGGCAGAATGTCCCCATCTGTTTTATGAACGGACAATGCTGTTTCCAGATCTTTTGTATCAAATCCTTTGATCAAAGACGCGCTGCTGGCCGGGAGGATTCCCCGGACCATGACCCCTGAAAATGACTGACGGGTCCGGATCATTGCCTGGCCGAACAAAATCGGGGAGGCATCCCTGATGCGGTGGTTATTCTGCAGGTCCTGCAAAATTGTATTATAACTGCCAAAGGTGCCATTGTAGTTCATGATCAGAATATGGGGCTCCAGGCCCAGAATCCGCCGGCGGAATTCGCTTTCAGCGCCGTTCATCACCGCGATCACCACCACCAGAGCCATCACCCCTACCATGACCCCGGCCACGGATAAGAAGGTGATCAAAGAGATAAACCCTTCTTTGCGTTTTGCCTTGAGATACCGCCTGGCTATGAACAGTTCAACAGCCATA
>Ga0102943_1002128_pt1 | contig 11773 bp, 13 predicted proteins | sample SalPonC_black_MG_FD_78174 | JGI IMG/M metagenome (GOLD analysis project Ga0102943, IMG submission 78174) | Salt pond soil microbial communities from South San Francisco under conditions of wetland restoration - Salt Pond MetaG... | ecosystem: Environmental > Aquatic > Marine > Intertidal zone >...
AAAATAGAAGGCGGAACCATAGCTTGGCCAAATGGTGCCGATATTGCACCTGAAACATTATACGAAAAATTAAGTCGCTAACAGGTTAAAGGACAGGATCGAACAATTTTCCCATATGCTGGTGCTGTACTGGCCCCACCTGATTGACCCGGAAAGAAGATTACTGGGCAAGGTGCATCCCATGGGACGCAAAGATCTGCCCCGGCAGGGCATTTTTGCCACATGCAGTCCGGCCCGGCCCAATCCGGTCCTGGTATCTGCGGTCCCGCTTCTTGAACGAACCGGCAACACCCTGAAGGTCAGAGGTCTGGAAGCGGTGAACGGCAGCCCGGTCATCGATATCAAACCCTACACCGCCTCTTGTTGTGGTGCGGAAAATGCCACGGTTCCAGAATGGATGGCGCAGCTGCACAGGCAGATGGATCCGGGCGGGGCCTTTGCCTAACGTTGTGTGAAAACCGCATTGACATCCCATGTCCCTTGTATTGCAAAAAAGGCAGTATTGCCGAATCCGCCGAATGCCGATTTAATTTGCATTGTGGCATACAATTTTATATTCTTTATTGATCAAAAGAAACAGTATATAAAAAGTCGGTTCCATGATTGAATCCACAGAAAAAAAATACAGGTCAATTTACCATGCGCATCCAGATGCGGTCATTCTTGTGGACAGTGAAACAAAAAAAATGCTGGATGCAAACGATGCCGCGTTTCATCTCTATGGTTATGATACGGATGAGTTTCTTTCATTGAAATTCACAGACATATCCCTGCGCCCCGATGAATTGGCCCGGAAAATCGAAACCAGGAAAAAAGGCCAGGCCCAGACCTTTTTAATGCAGTATCATCAGAAAAAAGACGGGACCCTTTTTTATGCGGCCATTGCTGGAAATTGTTTCGATTTCTGCGGATGCCGGGCTTGCTGCGTCTCTGTCCGCGAAGTGGATGAGCCCGGTCATTTCAGAAAAAAGGCTGTTCAGAACAACGGACTGCTTGATTTGATCGTGAACGGATTCAATGGGTTTATTTATACCGTTTCCAATGATTACAAGATCGAATTCATCAATGATGCCCTGATGGATCATATCGGATATAATGCAACAGGAGAGCATTGTTACCAGATCATACACGGACTTGACGCGCGGTGTCCCTGGTGTGTGGGGGACAAGGTGCTTTCCGGAAAAACCGCCGGTTTTGAATATAAATGTCCCAAAAATAATCGCTGGTATTATTATGTGAGTACCCCGCGACTGGATGAAAATGGACAGGTGACAGCCCAGCAACTGATTTCCATCGATATCCATGAAAGAAAACGACATGAATTCCGGCTCATGGAAAATACCGATGACTTGAAAAAAGAGATCCGGCTGTTGCGGTCCGCAGCGATCACCCGCTACGGTCTGGATAATATTGTAGGGCAGAGTCGGGAAATGCAGCGTATTTACAACCTGATTCTTGACATCGCCTCTTCGGATGCCAGTGTATTGATTTCAGGCGAGTCCGGTACAGGCAAAGAACTGGTGGCCCGGGCAATTCATAATATGGGTAAGCGAAAGGAAAAACCGTTCTTTCCGATCAATTGCGGTGGAATCCCGGATACCCTGATCGAAAGTGAATTTTTCGGCTATCGAAAAGGGGCATTTACCGGGGCCGGTACGGATATGCCCGGTTTTCTGGAAAAGGCGGAAGGGGGCAGTATTTTCCTGGATGAAATCGCGGAGATTAATCTGGGCATGCAGATCAAACTCCTCAGGGCGATTGACGGTGACGGCTATACACCCATCGGCAGCAACCAGTTGATCAAACCGGATATCCGGATTATCGGCGCGGCAAACAGGGACCCGGACCAACTGGTGAAAGACGGTCATATGCGGTCGGACTTTTTTTTCAGGATCAACGTGGTTCCCATTCATCTGCCCCCTCTCAGGGACAGAAGAGATGACATTCCGCTGCTGATGTATCATTTTCTGCGGAAATTCAGCCCGGGTGACGTTATCCCGCATATTCCATCAGATGCGCTGGATAAGCTTGAAAAATATGACTGGCCCGGAAATGTCAGGGAGCTTGAAAATATTATTCACCGGTATGTTATCCTGAATCGGCTGGATATTTTTGATTCCTTGGGGCAGAAAGTACAATGGGATACCCGGTTGACCCCTGCTGAGTCATGGACAAGCCAAAAAAACAGCAGCCTGCGGCAGCAGGTTGAGCAGTATGAAAAACAGGTGATCACCCGGTGCCTGCAGGACAATCAGTGGCAAAAAAGCCGGGTTGCGACTATCCTGGGAATTAATCGCAAAACCCTGTATTACAAGATCAACAGCTACCAGATTACACAATTCTGACAAATGCCCCATCCGGGGTATTGATACCCCAACGCGTGAAAACGTTTTGATTCCAAACGATTGCCCGTTTGATTGTCGTTCAGCTGGGGTTATTATGCCCCATGACCCCGGAAGATAAAGCATTCCTCACATTATAATACTTCGTAAATTCAGAAACATACAGTCCTGATCCACTGGGCATGCATGTTGCAATCTCTATTTTAATGTAACATGGTGATGCAATTTATCAAAGAAAGGGGTGAAATGATGGATGCAAAATTTAACGGCATTATTTTTTTGATTTCTTTTTTAGTGCTACTTGCAGGGCCGGTATTTGCCAAAGATGCTGATAAATGCTTTTCAACAAGTCTTCACCACACCGGGGAAGGCATGCGATACTGGTATGAGGCCAAAGACGGTTTCATGGCCATCACCGGCACGCCCTATAAAGAGCTGGGATGTAAAAGCTGCCATGTGAAAAGTTGTAATGAATGCCATCTTGAGAAAACAAAAGATGGGATGGTCTATTCATTGAAAACGGCCAGGTCCAGCCAGACCTGCCTGAAATGTCATTCCCGCGAAAAAGCCACGATCAAGTACGATGAGATGTTTGACTGCAAAGGGGCACATGCCTGTGCATATATGGGATGTGTTGACTGCCATACGGCGGAAGAGATCCATGGTGATGGCACCGCATATCACAGCATGAGGCAGCCCGGGGCCATGCATGCCGCATGCACGAATTGTCATACCGTGGACACCATGGATTATCCTGCAATTCCGGAAACAAAATCACATACGGTCCATAAAGGAAGGCTGGCCTGTAATGCTTGCCATGTTCAGAACACCATTTCCTGTTACAACTGTCACTTTGGTGTGCTGGCTGAAACCAAGAGCAAACCCGACAGCTTTGCCAAAAGAATAAAGGATTTTCTGCTTTTGGTGAAATACAATGATACATTTACCAGTGGCACAATGCAGACCCTGGTGGGCAGGAACAATGAGCCTTTTATTACATATGTTCCTTATTTTACACACTCAATTATGACCCAGGGCAGAAAATGTGAACAATGCCATGACACCGAAGCCGTGAATGTGATGGCATCCATTGAAAAATTCAAACCAGTAATTTTCAAAGATGGGGAACTGGCGTTTTATAAAGGGGTAGTTCCATTGTCACCGGATCTCCTGGAATGGATATTCCTTGAAAAAAAAGAGGACAAATGGGTGCCGTTTGAACCCACGCAGGAACCTTTAATCCAACTGGGCGTTTATGCACAGCCATTTTCCAGGAAGGAACTTAAAAAAATGGCCGAAAAACAGGTGTATGAATGAAGAACAGACAATCGGCAAAAATAACTTAAAAATGGTTGACTTTAATTATAAACACTGTATTATGTCTATTTGTTTCTAACTTTCCGGCATTGATCAAGATTTATTCTGTGATTTATTCTTTAAAGTGCGAAGCAAATTTTTTTTATTATTTTTATTTTTTTAGGAGAAAGCCAACATGGCCAACGGTACAGTAAAGTGGTTTAACGACGCAAAAGGATTTGGATTTATTGAACAGGAAAACGGTGGGAAAGATGTCTTTGTGCATCACTCAGGCATCAATGCCATGGGTTTCAAATCTCTCAACGAGGGAGACCGGGTTTCCTTTGACATCTCCGAAGGCCAGCGTGGACCGGCTGCGACAAATGTAACCGTGGAATAATCACCACGCTTATATAGTCTGACCCAAAGCCCCTGGATGGTTCGCCGTCCAGGGGCTTTTTTATGGCGGGCCCAGGTTTGGCACTCCGATAAATTCAGCGGCAGTGGTGTTTGCCGGATCGAAAAAAAAGGCTGCCGGAGTCGCCACCTGTTCAATACGGCCGTTGGCCATAAAGGCGATCCGATCTGAAATTCTCTTTGCCTCTTTGAGGTCGTGGGTGACATGTACGGTTGTCACGCCCATTTTTTTCAGGATATCATGCAGCTCTGTGCTTACATATTTTGCCGTCCGCGAATCCAGGCCGGAAGTCGGTTCGTCCAGAAGCAGCGTTTTTGGAGAAGGTGCCAGCGAACGGGCCAGGGCAACCCTTTTTTTTTCGCCACCGGAAATCTGATGCGGGTAGCATCCGGCCAGATGACGGATCTGCATCAACTCCAAAAGAAATGATATTTTTTTGGCCGTGACGTTCTTTGGATATCCTTGCGCCTTCAGACCAAAGCCGATATTCGCCATCACGGAAAGATGGGGGAAAAGGGCCAATTCCTGAAACAGGTAACCAACCCCTCTTTTATACGGAGGGAGAGGCTTGACATCGACACCATCGATTAAAACACTGCCGGTATATTCCTCAACACCCGCAATCATATTTAAAAGGGTCGTTTTTCCGGCACCTGTTTCACCAACAATGACAAAATATTCACCATCTTTGATCTTAAGATTCAAATTGCGGCAGTTCCGTATCGTTACGTTTCGAAGTTGAATCTCAGGCATTGTCAGTCCAGTCTCCTATCAATTTTTTTTCCATTACGCCCAAAATTTTTTCAAAAAATAAGCACATCAGGGAGAGAACAACCAGGCTGGACATAATGATATCCACCCTTATCAGGCTTTCTGCTTTCATGATAAGGGCTCCAATTCCTGTGGGGATGGCCACCATTTCCGCAGCAAGAACCATACGCCAGGCCATCCCTGAGGAGAGTTTCAAGCCAGTGAATATCTGCGGCGCGGCATTGGGAAGAATCACCTGAAAAAGTATCCGTTTCTCTGATGCCCCAAGGATATGGGCGGCGCGAATCATCTGCGTATCCACACTGCGTATGCCCGCCGCAGTGTTGTAGCAAAGCGGAAAAAAAACACCGATACTGATGATGGCAACAGGTAATGTCTCATTGATGCCGATCCAGAGCATCAACAGGGGCAGCCACCCAAGTGCCGGTATGGGATACAGCAGGCTGATGATGGGGGACAATGATTGATAAATCTTTTCTTGCCAACCCATGAGCATGCCGACTCCTATGCCCGAGACCGTTCCTATACAAAGGCCGGCAAGCACCCTGCCCAAGGTACTTGCAAGATTTTTCATCATCACCCCGCTTTTGAAAAGCGCCGCCATTTCCAGGAGTACCGCGCTGAAAGGGGGAAAAACTGCAGAGCCTGCAAACGGGCCGTATCTTGCAGCAAGCTCCCACAGAATGAAAAACAGGATCACTGGAACAATTTTCCACAGATTCAGATTACGGAACCTGCCGTTTTTACAAAAGGCCATTTTTTCATACCTGCCGCAAAAAATGCAGATCCAGCATCATATCTGCTGAAAAGGATTTTTTGATATTTCCCAACCGTACGGCATTATCGATGGTATATTGAAACTGCTCTGTGTCGATGGAATTGATATATTCAAGATTCTTCATGGAGCGGGCAATGGATGCACTGGATACCCTAAGTTCACTTTCATTTTCCAGCACATCCGCTAAAGGCGTATTCCGGGCTTCAAATGAGAGATAGCGGGCCGCCAGATCGGCACTTGCAACCGGATTCTCATTCATCCATACCGTTGCTTTTTTTGTGGCCCTCACCAGCTTATCTACAATATCAGGATTTGCCTGGATCAGTTTCTCCCTGGCTACGAGAACACTGCCAATCATGTTCGGCCATACATCTCGGGCGGTCAGCTTCACAGAAAAACCGTCACGTTCGGTCATCGTCAACCAATGATCCGGAAGAAACACCGCGTCCAGCTGGCCGGTTCTCAGGGCAAAAATCGATTTGGGAGGATTCATCCGTCGCACCTTTGACAAGATGGTCTGCTTGTTGAGATCATGCTGTTCCATGACACGGTGCATAAGCGTATCCGTTGCCGTGCCCTGTCGCAACGTACCGATCCGGATACCGGGTTTTTCAAGATCTTCAATAGACTGTATCTTCTCGGGGTTGACAGCCAGACCATATCCGTAAAGGTGGGTGCCGCACAACACCTTTATCGGGACTCCGGCATTGGCATGGGCATTTATGGCGGGAATAAGACAGATATAAGCGACATCAACATCACCCCTGGTCAGCCCCGCGGCCAGAGATACGCCTGTGACGTAGCTTGCATAGGTCGTGTAACAAAGCCCTGCTTCTTTATAAAACTCTTTTTCTATGGCCACATATGCCGGCACCGCGTGGCTGTTAAATTCCACCGCGATTCTGATGGGTGTACCGGTTCCGGCCGCCCGGACATTCACAGTGAAGTAAGGGGCCGTAAGCAATGCAGCCGCTCCTACTGCGGATTTAACGAGGAAGTCACGCCGGGTAAAAGTCCTTTTGATCGTATCCATTTTTCTCCTTTGAAAATACACATTACCATGAAGTGAAACAGATTGAAAAAAGGGGGCATCCTTTCTTGATCCCACGTTACCCGGCACAGGGGCAGAAGCGATGATACCCATAAAGTGCGGCAGGTCCGGCAACAGTGACACCATAAAAAACAACCGGTTTTTTATTCAGAAAATAACCGATCGTGCCGTTGACACAGGTGGAACCGGTAGCAACAATGATATCTCCCCAGGACAATACATCTTCGGTATTTTCCGGTCCTTCGATTGTCACACCGAAACGATCCACGCCAATATTGTCTTCATCCAGGTCGATCACACGCAGCATGAACGATTGCGACAATTGTTCAAGCATTGCCGGTTGAAACCCCACGAAAGCAATTTTCGGATTTTTGAAATTTTCCCTTATAAAATCAGGCATTTGTTCCGCACAGATTTTGGGATCCCTGTCCCTGCAGTGAACCGTATTCAAGATCCTGCCGGCTTCACGCATAACGGCATTAAAGGTTGCAATGAACACTGCACGTTCGAAATTGGTCTGCAGATCGAGATCCATGACCGCTTGCAAAGACCCTTGAAAATTTCCCGGCATGTCTGTAAACGCATGGCCCCGGGAATCCCGAAAAACCGCTTCCACCATCACTTCCTTGCCCTTGAGAATCGGAAAATCGGTACGGTCCGGTTTGCCGATGGCTTCCTGGGGTGAAAGCGGCCTTGCCGAAACAACCTTTACCATTTCATCCATCATTTGACCGGCCATTGCATGCAATTCAGTTTTCAGTCTTTTGTAATATTCCATCTTCTTTTCTTGAATTTTTTTTTGGATTATCGATAGTTATTTGTTTAACAAAGATGTCCGCTGCTGCTGTTTTGCGCATCTGTTTTTTATTCATACCTGTATTTCATCACCTGTTGTCCGGGTATCAATCCCTCTCAAGCTGGCCGGAGATTTGCGATAACCGGAACTGCAAATCACCTTGCGCAACGCTGCGATACGCGGATCGAACTCCAGATATGCCGGATAGCATAAGTCGAAGGTCTCCTGACTGACCTGGAGAAATGCAAGCCCGGCCTGTTCTGCAGTCAGGTGATGCTTCCCAAAAGGCAGGAGATTCCTGGAATGGATGCCATGCCCAGGCAATGGTACCATCCCTTTTATCGCCAAATAATTCCTCAACCTTACAATCCAGGGAATGCGCCAAAGCCAGCGCCGTATGCACCGACGGCACAAGCGCGCTGTTTTCGATAGCAGCAACGCTGGAGCGCGAAATACCTGCCCGGCGGGCAAGTTCAGCCTGTGACCAACGCTTTTTTGTACGGAATCTCCGTAAAACTGACATGATCGGTCTCCCATTCCTTTGACAGGATTCCTAACACAACGTCATGATACTGTCAACGGTTATGTGGTTTGACCTGAAGCCCCTGAATGGTCCGTGGTCCAGAGGCTTTTTTTATGCCCGGCCCTGATGCTGCAGCCGACCGGCAAAATGGGCCGGCCAGGCAGCCGGAGAGAGGACCGAACTGCCGGGTCTGCGTTTTTCAATGAGCTGATGATCACCGGTATTCAGAACCGCTGCCGGCTCTGTTGCCAGAAGTGCCCAGAGATGTGAATCATGAAGATCCGGGAAGATGTGATCTGTAACAGAAAATGCATAAAAAAATTTACCCGTGATCCCAAAGATGGTATAACCCGGCAGCATATCGGATAAAGATGCTGTTAAACAATGGTACATATCGAATCCGGTGCCGCTTTATGCAAGCAGACTTTCAGCTTTCGGGAGCAACATGACCATGCCGGATACAGACAAACTGGAACAGGTACAGCAGTTTCTTTCAGACACAGCCTGGGTAGCCACTCCTTTTTCTGTCTCTTTTCTGGCGGCCGGGGAATACAATGCCAACTATCTGATTGCATCGGGTGTCCGGCAGTATGTGCTGCGCATCAACCATGGCAGCCAGCTGGGTCTGGGAGATGACCAGATCTCGTATGAATTCAATGTACTGACAGCCCTGGCGGATTCCGGGGTAACCCCGAAGCCCCTGGCCTGCCACCCCAGGCCCGACCCATTGGGAGGCGGCGCCCTGCTCATGGAGTTCCTGCCGGGCTGTCCCCTGGATTACCGCCGGGATCTGGAAAAGGCGGCCCGCATCTTTGCCCGGATACACACAGTTCCTGTACCGGACGGCCTGATTGTCCAGGCTGACCCGGTATCTGCCATTGCCGAAGAAAGCTTTGGCCTGCTCCACCGGTTTGCCGACCATCCCCTGAAAAAGGAGCAGGCACAGATCCTGTCCTACCATGACACCATTCTGGCCCTGGCTGCAAAGACCCGGCATCTGTTTGAAGCAGAACCCTTGTGCCTGGTGAACACCGAGGTGAATTCCGGCAATTTTCTCATCAGCCCGGACCGGGCCTGCCTGGTGGACTGGGAAAAGGCGGTGATTTCCTGCCGTTACCAGGATCTGGGCCATTTCATGGTGCCCACCACCACCTTATGGAAAACCGACATCGTTCTAACGCCGGCAGAGAAAAAAACCTTTCTGCAGACCTATCACCGGCATGCCTGCCCGGATATGCCGTTTGCCGACCTTATGGAAAAAACCCGGGTAATGGAACAGACCATCCTGCTGCGGGCCCTGTCCTGGTGCTTCATGGCATGGTACGAGTATACGCAGACCGACCGGCCCATCCAGAACCCGGACACCTTTGCCAAAATCACACAATACCTGGCTGATATTCCATGGATCTTGCAGTCCGCAGCGTAAGCAAACGCTACAAAAATCACACCATAATAGAAGACATCAGCTTTGATGTGGGTCCCAGGGAACTGGTCTCCATTGTGGGGCCCTCAGGGGTGGGCAAAACCACCCTGCTCAAGATCATCGCCAGACTGGATACCCCTGACAGTGGCCGGGTAGCGTATTCTGAACCGTTGAGCAAAAAACATCCGGTGATCATTGTTTTCCAGGATTATGTGCTGTTTCCGTCCATGACGGTGAAAGACAATATCGGGTTCGGCCTGAAGGCCCGGCACATGGGAAAAAAACAGATCACGCTGCAGGTGGACCGGATGCTGGCCTATTTCCAGTTGGCCCGCCAGGCTGACCAGTATCCGGCCCAGCTGTCTGCCGGGCAGAAGCAGCGGGTGGCCATTGCCAGGGCCATGATCGTCAACCCTGCCGTGCTTTTGCTGGATGAACCCTTTGCCAACCTGGACCGGAACCTGAAAATGGAAACCGCCCGGTTTATCCGCAGCACCCAGCAGGAGTTCGGCATTCCCACCATCAGCGTCACCCATGACCTGGAAGAGGCTTTTGCCATGTCCGACCGCATCGGGGTGCTGCTGGACGGGCGGCTGCAGCAGTTCGACACCCCCAGACAGGTGTATTTCAACGCTGTTTCCCAAAAGGTGGCACAATTTCTGGGACCGGTGAACCTGATTCCAGAACATCATCTGTCCCTTTTCCGGGGCAGCCGGGATACGGCTGCCCCGGCATCAGGCAGCCCGGTTATGGCCCGCCCGGAAAACCTGATCATGGCAGAAGATGCCAACGGCCCAGGCCGCATCACAGACAAGACCTTTGCAGGCCATTACACCGTATACACCGTGGCCGTAGAGGCGCACGCCTACACCGTATACAGCCAGGATGACCGGTTCCCTGTCGGAGACCGGGTGACCCTGGAAATAACCTCCTATTAACAGACCTTTACATAATAGACTGCGGTCAGGTGCTGCCCTTTCAGCCGCCACTGGATATTTTCTATAGCACCCATGCCCTGACAGGCACAATAAAGGATGAAAGCTGTTAGCGTTTAGCTGTTTGCTGATGACTGAGTACTGACAGCTGAAGGCTTTCATATAAATGGATTGTGTATCACAAGGACTCTGGCAGGGAGCCCCTGGAGGTGTGCTGTGACAGGACCGTCAGAGCCGGAGGGGGCCTGATCGGACATGCCGGGATGGTTTTCAGCCAGATAGCGGGTTGCCGTACTAAATTGTTCTTATGCAAAGAGGCCCCCGCAGGATCTCGGGCCGGGCACAGCACACCTCCAGGGGCGGACTTGGGACCGGGGCACGCCATGAAAAGAGTGAAAAATTGTTGCACTTATGACACATATCCAGGCTCCAGATACAAATTTACTTCCCTCTTTTGCTGTGCTATGGTGCATGCACACTGTTTTTCAATGTGTGACGACTCTGGCAGCCGCCCTGTCTGAAATGACGGGCCGATTCACCGTGTAAGTTCTGACCGTTTTCTTCGACAGAGCTTAGGCAGAACCAGTAGAAACAGGAAACCAAAAGGAGGTATTATGTCCCGTAGAGGCACAATTTTTTCCATGATGATGATCGTTTTATTGCCTTCCCTGCTCTCGTTTGCCCTGCCGGCCCGGGCATCCGGCGAGGCCCTGCTGGAAATCCCGTTCGAACAGATCCAGGACCAGGCCCGGGGCACACAGGTCAGGTGGTATATGTTCGGGGGATGGGCCCATGTCAACACCTGGGTGGACACCTATGTGGCAAAAGAGATGAAAAAGCGCCATGACATCGACCTGGTGCGGGTACCCATGGATGCCGGGGTGTTTATCAACAAGCTGCTCAATGAAAAAGCTGCGGCCAAGCAAACCGGCAGCATCGACCTGCTGTGGATCAACGGGGAAAACTTTAAAAACGCCAGGGAAGCAGACCTGCTGTTCGGCCCTTTTGCCGGCAGCCTGCCCAATGTAAAAAAACATGTGGATCCGGACAGCATCACCCATGATTTTGGGTTTCCTGTACAAGGATATGAAGCGCCGTTTGGCCGAGCCCAGTTTGTGTTTGAGTATGACACAGCCCGGGTGCAGAATCTTCCGAAAACCATTGCTGAACTCAAGGCATGGATCATGGCCCATCCCGGACAGTTCACCTATCCCCAGCCCCCGGACTTCACCGGCTCCGCCTTTATCCGCCATGTTTTCTATGCCGTCACCGGGGGCCATGAACAATACATGGCCGGGTGGGACCCTGACCTGTTCGCCCAAAAAGCACCGCTTCTCTGCGACTGGCTCAATACGATTGCGCCCTTTTGGTGGCAGAACGGCCCGACATATCCCAAAGACAGCGCATTTTTAGACACACTGTTTGCCAGGGGAGAGGCGG
>Ga0102943_1002133_pt1 | contig 11762 bp, 10 predicted proteins | sample SalPonC_black_MG_FD_78174 | JGI IMG/M metagenome (GOLD analysis project Ga0102943, IMG submission 78174) | Salt pond soil microbial communities from South San Francisco under conditions of wetland restoration - Salt Pond MetaG... | ecosystem: Environmental > Aquatic > Marine > Intertidal zone >...
ATCAAATTTGGAAATAGTATTGATACCTGCTTCTTTAAGGATTTTTTCAACCATTTCGGCATAAGCCTCTTTATAGCGTATTCCTGTGTATTGAATTTCCATATTTGTGTGGCTTCCAAGATTCACAGGTAAGGCTATCAGGTTATCACATTGTCCAAGCTTACCTGCAGTTTGCATTTCATCAATATCATTGTTAGTAGGGGTGCCAGATAATCCTAAAACAATAGCTGCATATTGTTTGCGATAACGAACAGACAAATGAAGACTTCCATATTCATCTCCAATTAAATACTTATCCAGTCCGGTGAAATAAGTGTGATAATCGTTGTCTCCAATACGATTTGTAGAAGTCCAATAAAAAGCTTTTGAACCAATTTGATTTGTTCCATTCAATTCTTCAAAGGAGCCACCCAATTGCAAATTAAAGCCTGAATTTCCTCCTGGTAATAGTTCATGATATATTTTATCGTCAGGTACATTTAGACGTTGCATAAGTTCATAATAGTCATCTTTTGAAGGAAGTACCCAGCCTTTGGGAGCACCATATTTAGCTGCGTACCAATCGTAAAGGCAACCATATTTTTTAATTAAACTTTTATTTCCATTGTAATTATATATCGAACCAAAAGGAATGTTCTTGGTTGAATCAAAGTTTTTTGTCATCCAGGTTGTTTTTCCTATTGTAATATATTCAGGTGTACTTTTAGATTTTCTTTCTTTTCTCTTGACAACCGTTTTATTCTCTTTTGTTTTTTGCGATTTTAGCTCTTCTTCAGTTTCAATTCTAAAATATTTATAAATCGTATGATAGAAAATCAATACTATTAAAAGAATTATTATAGCAATACGAGCATAATACAAAACCATGTAAATATATACCGATTCAAGCTTGTACACACCAAGGTTCATTCCACAGTAATCCATTACAAGCAAAGAACCATCATTTGATACATTCCAAATATTATATTTCTTCAGATCCCAACTAAATTGTATTTCCTCACGTTTTATTAATGGGTATTCATTATAATCAGGATTATTAATACTGTATGGCTTTTTGCTTAGTTTAACGACTTCGCCTGTATTTGTTTTTAAAATGCAACTTTTAGATTTATCGGTATAAACAACATATTCTAAGTTTTCTGTAAAATAACAATAGGCATTATAACCATAAGAGTTATAGAAAGGGCTGTATTTCCATGGTTCTTCAAAATGGCTAACTTCTGAAACTCTCAACTTATATACTGAGATTATCAATAAAATAATCAATCCTAATACTACGATAATAGTTTTACTTTTTGGTTTTGCTTTTCCCATATTTTTCTTATATATCGTAAATTGGTGTTATTCTCAATATGTTTGATAACTATTTTATAAAGCGTCTACCTTTCCGAGCTTAACACCAACCCCAAAATTTAAGGAAAGCCAGCTTCCATTTATACCTGAAATAGAATAATCTCCTCTCCCAATTTTTACCATGCCATGATTTGACAATTTATACATTAAAGTGGCATTCAAATACAATCGTTTGGTTACATAATACTCCATATTAGCACCAAAATTTATATTAATATCTTCATACTTGGTGTAACTTGAATAAAAAGTTGCGTCATAGGTCCCGTTTGCCGATTTTGTGTTTACACCTAAACCTATCAGGCCGGATACATTTAATCGTTTCCTGTTAAAAAAACGGTACCCGTAATTAGCTTCATAATATCCAAGATAGGTTTTACCAATTTCATTAGGCCAGGTTACATCAGGGTTATCTTTAAATGTAACATTACTGAATTTTGTATAACCTAAAGCCAAATTTAACCTGTGATTTCCTTTACTAAATCCAAAACCTATTTCCCATCCAACAGCAGGTTCAATTTCGGGAAGAATAACCGTATTATCATTCCCAATATCTTCTATAGTATATGTTCCCTTTCCGTCAAAATCGCCACCAATGTTATTGTATGTTGCATTACCCCATATAAAATAGTTGAAAGGGGTATTGTCTTTTTGAGCAGTTGAAATTTGACATAAAAAAAGAACGAACAAAAGGCTAATTGTAATTTTTCTCATAATAGATAGTTTTTTATTAATGATCTTTGTAAAAAAAATAAAAATAAAAAACTCATTAATTGATTTGAATCAATAAATGCTAACTACGTTTGAAATATTGATTTTTTACCCTGCAAAAAGTTTCGGGGGCGAGGCCCATATAACTGGCAATTAATTTTTGCGGTACTTCCTGCAAATACAGTTTGGCATCAGGGATTAAATTTATAAAATATTCAAATCTTTTATAGGCGTCTTTATATTGAAGCATTAAAGTACGTTGCTCTCGGTTACTTAATACCTGTTCAAATAATTTTGCATAGATAAAACAAAAGGTATTATTGGTTAACATTAATTTTTCTGCATCTGTTTTGTGTAAATATAACATTTCAACATCTGAAACAACCTCCTGAACTTCACAAGTTGGTTTCTTGTACAAGTAGCTGTCAAGTGAATTAAAAACCATACCGGGTAACGATAAATTAATAGTGAATATTTCCCCGTCAATATATGTATACATGTGCACAATGCCTTTTATTACAAAGTTTACATGTGTTTCTGTTTGTCCGATATCTATGATTAGCTCATTTTTATTGTACTTAGCTTTTTTCAGGTGAGTTAGAACATCCTCAATATCAGCTCCAGTTACCGGGGTAATTTGTGAAAATAAATTGTACACTAACTCAAGGTCTCTTTGGGTAATTGCAGGCATAAATGAAAAATATTTATAATCTCTGTTTTTAAAAAAGCATACTTTTGTTTGCAATGATTGATTTGCAGCAGCTTAAAAAAGTATTGTTTCAAGTAGCAGGATTTGCTTGCTTTCGCTTGTAATTCTTTAATTTTCTTATACCTAACCCCAAAAAATATACTCTTCCATTAAACTACAACTACTTATCAATGAAACATCAATACACCAATTTGTATCTTGTATCTACTGTTATTCTATATTAATTATCGATTTTTCTGAAAGATTCAGCTCACACTTAAATACAAAAATTTATACAAGCACAGAATGCTTTTATAACCCCCAATAATTATTGGTAAATACCATTCACTTGTTTAAAAGTACTAAATTTATTATAAACAACAAATTTATGCCTATATCTTTTCCCCAAAAACTATTTTTTGAATAACCGTACTAAATTAAATAGCAAGAGTAAAGGTAAATCTGATTGAACCTTATAACTAACGGATGCAGTACGCCCTCTGTTCCTTTTCAGTTCTCCCTTTGCCAGTTTCATCTGATTGGGAATTATCCCGGTTTCATTCTTTGCTTTTTTCTGTTTACAGAGAAGAGAAGGTCCTGGCAGAAGGCTCAAGATATTCACCCATTAACAAAGATTAGTTAGTTCATAAGTAAGATGGATTAAAATTATATTTTTAACATTTATAGCCTATAAAAATTAATTAACATAAAAGAAACATCCGGATTTTGACGGTCATCTTAGGTATAGAAACAGAATTTACATCAGAAAGACATTAAATAAAAGATCTGGTCCGTTCCGCTTCCGTAATAATTGACAACGGCTTCCTTTCCGTTGTCAATGGTCAGAGTCTGCCCTAAGCCCTTGAATCGTTCAGATTGAATTCTGAATCCGAACTTTTCGAAAAGCCGCTGCGAACCAATATTAGTAGTTTCTACGGTAGCCATAACCGACTGGCAGTCATCAGCTCTCCGTGCATACTCCAACGTATGCTTTAATAATGCTGTTCCAACTTTTTTCCCCTGGGATTCAGGAGATACAGCAATCTGCCAGACAAAAAGCTGTCCCTTAAACTTATGGGACATGAATCCCAGCATGAATCCCATGACTACAGCGCTGCCATCCTCTTTTTTGTCACGTGCTATAAAAAAGCAATCACCAAAATGATCGGCCATAATTTTATATACATGCTCGGCATGTTGGACTATGCCGTCAATTTCCCCGGCAAGTTTGTAAACGGCCTTATAATCTTCACCTTTAACAATATCAATAGTAATCATAATTTATTCGTCCAACGTATGTTTTTCCAATAATTCTTCTGTTCCAATATCCCGTCTATGCCAAAGGTTTTTCCCTTTAATATTTTCTTTCAGCAACTTTTCACATAACTGATATGCTTCCTCCATCGTATCCCCTTTAGCAGTGACTGCTACACCCCGTGGACTTGGTTTGAAGATGTTACGGTCTATAGCAAAACAGGAGTAAAAGAGGTCGCCTCCGGCTTTGTTTATGCCCTCTTCGTTGATCTCCATAAACATATCCCCTTTAGGATGAGGGAAACCCTCTGAAACAACATATTTGCATACTGTCGCTTTTTCCTCAAATGCAATGTCCATCGTACTTAATTTATTATCAATCATTGCCTCACAAATTTCTACAAAATCGGTTTTTAAAATTGGGATGATGTTCAAAATCTCGGAATCTCCCGGACGTACATTAAACTCGATTACTTTAATACCCTCGCGGGTTTTGATGAACTGTCCGGAAAGGAACCCGACAAACACTTCATCGTATTTATCGATTAGGTGCTTGACCACCTTTTTCATGATACTCAGTGATTCTTTGTATTCGTCCCGGTTTAAAAAGGGCAATAGATGGTTAGGGAAGCTGATAGACCCCATGCCGGGTGTATTAAGTCCTTTGTCGCCCTCATAAAGCAGTTTATAGTCGCGGGTGGCTGGCATGCCAATAACCGTTTCGCCATTAACAAAGGCCTGAATGGTAAATTCACGTCCTTCAAGTTTTTGTTCGATAATGACTTCGGCAATTCCTCCAATATTTTTCTCAAAGATCTCCTGGATATAACTTTCCGCTTCAGACAGGTCTTTTAATTGTATTCCAACAACTTTTACACCGTCGCCTTCGGTAACACCGGCTGGTTTAATGGCAACATCATAATTAACATCCCGGATATAATCCAGAGCATCTTCTTTAGCCTTAAATACCTGATATTTGGGGGATACATGATCCAGATCGGTTTCTCTTAACACCTGTCTCAAAAAACTCTTACTGGTTTCCAGGGTACTGCATAGTTTTGTAGGGCCTATGCAACGGATACCCTGATTGATTAATTCATCGGTCAGGCTGTTGCTTAGTGACATATGAGGTACAGCCAGGACGAAATCAACCTTTTTTTCCAGGGCATATTTGATAATCCGGCTGTTGTCCTTCATATCTCCTAATATATAATCTGTTACCAAAGGAACAATGCCGGCATTCGGTTTGTCCATGTAACAATATAGTTCGGTTTTTTGTGGACTTTTTTCTACAATTGCTTTGGCAAATGCATGGGTTTTACCCCATCGTCCTACGAGCAATATTTTTTTCATGGCTTTTTATTTATGGATATTTTAACAATTTCCGTTAGTTAAAATTTTACATCATTAAATACAAAACCTATCAAACAAGATTCTTTATCAAAAAAACAGCGTTTTCGAATTTTCAGGGTTCCTAATCCACAAAAAAAAAGCCTTCGTAAGACAGTTATATCAAGATACAACTTTTTTCTTTCTCTCCATCGCTTTATTTAAAAAGAAAATGCAAATCCAGAGAATAATGACAGACAGGACAATGGACAGAATTAACGGGGTAATTCCGCCATATGATTCTACCAGACTTTCATCTGCGGTTGAATCTATATCTAAAAACAATCGCATCAAAAATCCGGTTAAATTCGCTGTTGCATGAATTATAATCGGATATGATAAACTTTTAGTCCGATAATAAACCCACCCAATGAAAATACCCAGTACAAAACCGGTTACAAATTGCCATGGATTGAGGTGTACAAAGCCAAACAGGAAACTGGATAATAGGATAGATTTTACGGTAGAATAGCGGGTTAACAACCCTTCTAAGATGATGCCTCTAAATATCAGCTCTTCTAAAATAGGCGCCGCAATAACCATTAACAAAAAGGAGAAAATCCCTGTCTGTCTGCTAAGATTCAAAAACATTTCCTTAACACTTTCGGGCATAGGTATTAAACTACTAATAGGCGTAACAACACCAAATAATAAAGCAATTGCCCCGGCCATGATAAAAGGAATAATACGTTTATCTTTCATCTTCAAGTTAAATGAAGCGATACCCGTTTCATTTTTCCGAATGGTAAAAACAATCCAAAAAGGCACCCCGATAGATAAAACGTAATAAATAAGCATGGAAGCTTCTTTGCCAATCAGCTTATTCAGTAATAAATATACCGGAGTAAATAAAAGCATTCCAATAATTACAATCACGGTTATCCCGATGCTCTGCACCATACTTGGATAACTTTTAACGGCTGGTTCTGTCATTTTTCAATGTTTTATGGTTAAACAAAATTGATACGGGGCATCATGCAAATTCTGCTAATTACAAGAATTGCGCTGCTCCTGACAACTAACATAATCCTCTAAAACCTTCTACTAAAATAATACATTATTCGCAAACTACCAACATCGCCAATCCTGCACACCCGGCGAACAAAAAATGCAAATATTTTTATTTTCAGCAACTTACCCCCTTCCCTCAGGAGTAGGGGCAAAAATTACTAAAAACATGAATGACCCCCTTTTTGGACAGCTGCGCAGTTAAATATTCTAAATCTATTCTGTTTCAAGCTCTTCTAACGCTTGAATCTCGCTGTCAAGTTTTCGAAACTGTTCAACAATTGAATACTTAAATGTATAATATATGGATACTATCATAACCAAAACAATTAATGTTACAGGCAAAATTGACTTTGTGGAGAGTAATGGAATCTTACCCATTAAAAAAATGCCTGTTATCCCGAATGGCATTAAAACATAGCTCAATTTTTTAAGCTTAATCTTATATTTTTCCAGCTTTTTTATATTCTTTTTGATTAATGTAACTGAACTCGCAAAATTAATGTCATGAACGAGCATATAGTATCTTACGGTCCAATAGTAAATAAGAGAAGAAACCGTTCCAAAGAGTAAAATGCCAATGTAAAAATCAATAGAAGAACGATATTGTATGTTCGGTACTAATATCAATAAAATTAGTGCGATTGGCAGGATTAGATTAACACCGGTTTTAACTTTTTCCCAAAGGATTCTTTTTTCCGGTTTAGAAATAAGCATCTGTTTAAGTATCTCTTTGTTAATTCTTGTGTTTTCAGATAGTTTTTTATCATTTTGTTGCCACATTTCTTTTAATTCTGATAATTCCATAATCGTTCATTTTTTTTGGTTACTAAATTTTTAATCTGTTCTTTAATACGGCTGATTCTTGTTCCTACATTTGTTTTTGATATTCCGGTAATTTCTGAAATATCATCATGTGTGTTGCCGTCAAGGTAGAGTAGAATAATGGCTTTATTTAATTCGTTTAATTCATCAATGCATTGATATAATATCTTTGATTGCTCTGAATTGTCTTGTTGATAAAGCCATTCCGATGTTTCCGTTTTGAAATCATTGGTTGCGGAAAACAATGTATCATTCTTTTTCTTTCGCTGATAATTCATTGAGGTATTTAATGCAACCCGATATATCCAGGTGGAAACCTTTGATTTTCCCTTGAAATTTTTAAATGATTTCCATAATTCAAGGGTAATATCGTTGATTAAGTCTTCGCAGTCCTGCTCAATGCTGGTATAAGCTCTTGCAATTTTCATAATAATACCGATATTTTTTTCCAAAATATCCAGAAATTGTTCTTTTGTATCCGTCATTTATTCAGGTTGTTACTTTTTGTTTTATCAATCATTTTGTGTACACTTTATCCCATTAGTAACATTTTGAATCAAAAAATCACAGAAATGCATTTTTTTTGGTTGATAACAGAAACGCATGAACCTTAACCGGTAGATTCAGCTATCGAATTATCACCCGAACCCGGGCTAAAGACAGCACAAAGCGCCTACAAATCCTAATCAACTTAACATTTCGACAAATTTTAATGGTTCTTGCTCTGCCCGGTTAAATTATTTATCATCCCAATAAATACTATACTATGTAGTGGATAGACCGCGAACCAGTATATTCGTCCTAATAGACCTTTAGGCCGAAATGTAGCTGTTTGTATTAATTTATTTTCTTTTATTTTAAATTCTAACCAGGCTTCTCCGGGAAGCTTCATCTCTGCAAATAGAAGTAACCGCTTTTCTTTTTTGTTGGCATATATTACCCGCCAAAAGTCCAGTGAATCCCCGGCATGCAAATCAGTTCTGTTGGTTCTGCCTCGTCTTAAACCAACACCTCCAAACAATTTATCCAAAAAGCCTCTTAATCGCCAAAGCCAGTTTGCATAATACCACCCGTTTTCTCCCCCAATTTGCCATATTTTTTCAATGCAGGAATTATGGTTTTCAATTTTTCGTTCCCGAACATCCTTATAACAACCATGCTCAGGTGCATTTAGATATTCAGATATTTTAAAATTTATCCTGCCGCTTATAGTTGAGTCTTTCCAGCTGGAAACTATCTCATTCTGTTCAATTTTTTCAAAAGCTTGTTGTATACAATCCTTATAAGACAACGGGGTAATACCTAACAGGTTGAGCAAGTTATTGTCTTTTGCAATAACCTCTATTTTCATGCTATCAACAAGTGAGACGGCAAGTTTATATGAGGTAGAAGTAATAAAATATAACCAATAAGATGATAGTTTTGGAGTCATCACCGGTACAGTCCAGATATATCTTTTCAATCCTCGCACCTCAGCAAATTCTAAAAGCATCTCTTTATAGGTAAGAATCTCATTCCCGGCAATATCATAACTATTATTCAAAGTTTTACCGTTATTGAGTATTCCGGTTAAAATTTTAATAACATCTGAGATTCCAATAGGCTGGCATTTAGTATTAAGCCATTTTGGAGCAACCATCACTGGCAATTTTTCTACCAAATCGCGTATTATTTCAAATGAAGCGCTTCCTGAGCCAATGATAATTCCTGCACGAACGGTTGTAAGTGCGAACTTTCCTTTACTTAATTCAATTTCGACATTCTTCCGCGAATTAAGGTGTTTTGACAGCTTAGGCGAATTAACGATACCACTCAGGTAAACCACTTGCTTAACACTAGTTTTATTTAATGCTTCGCGAAAATTGATAGCTGACAGCTTTTCCAGTTCATCATAATTTTTTGAACTTGACATTGAATGAACCAGGTAATAAGCTAAATCAATTTCAACGGGAATTTTATCAAGGGTTTCTTTTTGGGTTAAATCAATTTCTATTACTTCAATACGGCCTTTGACTGATTCTTCAGGATTGAATTTCTTTTTATCTCTTACACAACAGATAACATAAAAACCCATTTCAACCAAAACGGGCAATAATCTTTTCCCAATGTATCCTGTTACTCCTGTTAATAATACTTTCATCACGTGGCTATTTAAATGAACACAACAAATTGCTGTATGTGTTTTGCAAGATTAAAGTTATACATTTCTGTCAATTATCACAATTATGTGTAACTTACACCACGATGCATCACTATACTGAATTAATAAAAAAGTTCGTAAGAAAAAAACAAAAAATATCTATACATTTGATAGTGATCAATTGTTTAAATGCAAACCTAATTTATCTGAAATAGCTACAGGATATGATGAAAAGAACCACCCTTATTTTATCCATAGGATTCGTTCTTTTGTGGAATTCGGGATTTATAGGAGCTGAGTATGGGCTTCCTTATACCGGACCTTTCACGTTGCTTTTTTGGCGATACCTGGCATTAACGTTAATTATTGTTTTCTACCTGCTAGCAAGAAATCGTTTGCGATGGGTAGGCTGGAAAGTGGCAGCTCCCAACATGCTGATTGGTGTTTTAGCTCACGGCGTATGGCTTGCTTGTGTTTTGCTGGCACTGGAGTACCAGGTTCCGGCAGGGATTGTAGCTTTAGTGGTAGCCCTACAGCCTCTGGCTACCGCAGCATTTTCCGGTCTGGTTACCGGTGAAAGAACAAATTTATACCAATGGATAGGTTTAGTGTTAGGATTTTTAGGCGTTGTTTTTACCGTATCCTTTCGAATGGATTTTGAAAGCTATACATCCATATTTGGCTACCTGATTCCTTTGGGCTCTGTTATAGCTATTACTGCTGCAAGTCTGATACAACGACGTATCGAAGTAAAAAAAGAAACCAAAAAATTACCCCTCGATCTGGAATTATTTTATCAAAGCCTTGCCACAACTTTAGCATTGACTTTACCAGCCATTTTCATTGAAAAATTATCCACCCAATGGGAGCCTGAATTTATCTATAGCATGGTTTGGCTGATTCTTGGTGTTTCACTGGGAGCATATGCCCTGATGTGGCTGCTAATCGAACGCATCGATGCTACCCGTGTGGCCAGTTTGTTTTACCTCGGGCCTCCTGTAACCATGTTTATGGCATGGGTAGCTTTTGGTGACAAGGTTCGATTAACGGATATTTTAGGCCTTACTATTGTATTTATCGGGATATTATTATCTCAACTGAAGATAAAAAAAACATCCTCTATGTATTAATCATCCGATGACTGCGAGTCATCGGATGATTGGTTCGTTGCTTGAAGCGACACCGTGAGTTTTTTCGGGAGCGAGTGTCGTCGGATTCTTTCACAGGCTTACCCACTACCCACGACGTCGCTTTAAGCGACACCGTGGGTTTTGGGGTTTTCCAGGAGCAACACCGTGGATGGTATCCAATTCTATTCACCAATTTCCTTTAAAAATTTACTCTTGTATTTATCGGGATAGTATTATCTCAGTTAAAAATAAAAAAACCAGCATCCAATATATAAAAATCTTGCTATTAGTGATGAGAAAGTCCAAAAAGGATTAAAAATGTCATTCCAAACGCCGTGCCTGCCCTCCTATAGGCGGGTAAACCGGCAGGCAGGAAGTGAAGGAATATTTATGAATTGATAATCAAAGAAATTAACTTCATTGAGCTCCCTTAGGTCGTTTCCTTCGTTGTTCAGCATAACTTTCGAAACTCCTCGAAATGATAATGATCTTTGACTTTTTGGACACTCTCATTATTTTCAAATAGCTTACCCGCCAAGGAAATTGGCGTGGCAAGGCAAATTGTAAATAAAGTTTTGCTTCTGCTGCAATATAAAACTACCTTAGCATTCCTCTTTTAATCCCAAAATTCTTTCTCATTAGTTGTTATGGTAAAATTTGAATTGAATTTTTTTTGTTGACCGGTAAAATTTATAGGATATAAAACAAGCCAGCGTTTTGTTGTTTCTTCGGCAATAAATTCACTGGTTATTGCTCTGGAAAAGGTAAAGGTGTTTTTTGCCATATACTTCAGATATTGCTTTGACGATAACTGTTTTACCTCCTTGTTTGTATATAGCTTTTGCTTTTTGGTAAAAAGCTCTCGTATCTCCTGCAGATTAAGAATTTGCCCTTCTTGATTTTTAATATAGGCATGCATAGCCGCATCAAGCATAATTCATTTCTCTGCTAAAAACCTCAGTTACCACATGTGCATCTCTATCTTCTGGGAATATTGAATAGCATGTAATATACCTTGCTTTATATCCCGGCGCCAAATAAATTTCGCTAAGGGCTATCCCAAAGTCCCTGCAAACTATTGCAACATCTTCATTTTTCGGATCTTGTAATATAGTATGGCATTCCGGGGAGTTGAAATTTTTTGGTAAGCCTTTGGATATGTGTTTGAAATAGTAACCTGTTTTGTTTGATTATATTACTAAAATTTTATACATTAGTAGAAACAAATGAAATTTAGATACATATAAATCTGATTTAATTACAAAAA
>Ga0102943_1002134_pt1 | contig 11762 bp, 5 predicted proteins | sample SalPonC_black_MG_FD_78174 | JGI IMG/M metagenome (GOLD analysis project Ga0102943, IMG submission 78174) | Salt pond soil microbial communities from South San Francisco under conditions of wetland restoration - Salt Pond MetaG... | ecosystem: Environmental > Aquatic > Marine > Intertidal zone >...
GACATATCTTCGTTTTTCCAACCTTTCAGAAACTACTACTCATGAAACGTTTAAGCTTATTTCTTTGCATCGCATTGATCGTTGCTTCTTGCCAAAAAGACGATAAACAGGACGACCCTGCAAATACTCCTGTTAGTGCCAAGGCGAAAACATACGAAGGTGATTTTCTTCAGGATTACATTATTCTAACCTGTAAAGTGGCGCAAACTACCGATGGATTTTTTCCAACCCAAGCAGCTCGAGCTTATGGGTATATAGGTGTTACCGCTTACGAATCAGTGGTATATGGAATTGACGAAGCGTATCGATTGGAGGGTCAAATAGATGGGATGCCCGAAGGCAGCATACCGAACCCCGATTTAAATTTGCGATACAATTGGGCCATTGCCTGTAATGCAGCTACAGCTGAAATGATGCGATTGATGTTTGGGCTGAATCTTTCTGATGAAAACAGAGAAGAAATCAATGTTATGGAATCTGCGAATCTTGCTAGCCTCAGTTTTGACGAAAGCCAAGAGGTCATAGACGGATCCCTTGCTTATGGTATTTCCGTAGCAGAAGCAATCTACGATGTCTCTATTACCGATGGTGGTCATGAATCCTATCTGGATCCTTTTCAACTGCCTTACACCCTAGAAAGTGATGATTACTGCTGGGTTCCAACTGATAATACATTGAACCCTCTTTCTCCTTATTGGAAGGAAAATCGTTCGTTCATATCAGGTGTGGTATCGGCAAGTCAACCGGGAGATCACATTCCTTTTTCCACCGACCCCAATTCTGAGTTCTATGGCCAGGCGATGGACGTTTACGAGCAGGTGACGGTATTAAATACGGATGAAGAGCGCACCATCGCAGAGTACTGGGCAGACGATCCATTTGCCACTTGTACACCCGCCGGTCATACGTTCAATGTCGTGAATCAATTATTGGATGAAGCAAATGCCACACTTGAAAAAACTGCCGTTGGTCTGGGTATGATGGGGGTGGCAGAAAATGATGCCTTTATTGCCTGCTGGAAATCTAAGTACGACTATGTTTTAATTCGTCCGGTAAGCTACATCCAACAATACATCGATGCCAATTTTGAAACAACGATCGGAACGCCACCCTTCCCGGCTTATACCTCGGGACATTCAGCAGAGATTGGTGCCGGGGTTAAAGTTCTCATTCACCTCTTCACCGATGAAAGTGGCGATTATACCTTTACAGATCTCAGTCAGATGCAATACGGTTTTTCAGCCCGCAACTACGACAATTTTTATGATATGGCTGATGAATGTGCACTTTCCAGATATTATGGCGGAATCCATTACGAAATGGATAACTCCAAAGGATTGGACTTAGGATTTGCTGTAGGCGATGCAGTGATAAACGGGATTTCTTGGCCGGATAATATTCAATAATTTGAGACGATTCAGTCTGGTAATTTTCATAATTCTGGGTATGAGCTTCTGCTCAAACCCTATAGAAACCAATGTTTACTCGCAAGACTCCTTTACTGAGTTTGTCGATATGCAATGTCGAGCCCGTCATTTAAAAAAACAGCGTTTTTCACTGGCAGACGCTTTGCGAGAAGATCCTGATTTCGTCACAAATCCAGACAGTTTGAAAAATGTTTTGGCTCAGAAAAGCCGCCTTTTGGCAGATTCGATCCGTTTGAAACTGGAGCTGCTGACTTCAGACATGGAACTTGAAGAAAAACGTGTTTTCAACGATAGCCTTGAAGCCAGAATTGCCGAAATGAATTGCAAATAGCGCTATTCAATACGCTCGTAGCTGGTGCGAATCCCTTTAATTAAGGCTGAGCTAAATCCATGGTGCTCCATTTCATTCAGGCCTGCAATCGTGCAGCCTTTCGGTGTGGTGACTTTGTCTATTTCGCTTTCCGGATGAGAACCTCTTTCGATCAATAATTCAGCCGCTCCTTTTACGGTTTGGGTCACTATGGCGGACGCTGTTTTGGCATCAAAGCCTATTTCGATCCCACCCTGAACCATCGCTCTGATGAAGCGCATGACGAAAGCAATGCCACAAGCACCCATCACCGTGGCAGCGTCCATTAGCTCTTCTTGGATAAAGGTGGTTTTGCCCATGGTGGTAAACACTGAATTTACGGCATCAATTTGCTCAGGTCCTGCATGAGTGTAGCAAATGCAAGTAATGCTCTCGTTTACATCGGCCGCTGTATTGGGCATGGCGCGAAAGAAAGGGGTGCCCTTTGGAATAAGTTCGGTTAGCTCGGTCATGCTTACTCCGGTAACAACGCTGACAACCACGTGCTTTTTCGGGTCAATATCGTTGGCAATGGAGCCCAGAATCTCTCGAACGTTATAGGGTTTTACCGCAAGGATAATGAGATCAGCTTCTTTAGCCGCTCCTGAATTATCGGTCAATACCGTGCACCCCTTTTCCCTTAAGTCTTTGAGGCTGTCGACATTTCTTCTCGTCAAACGAAGTCTGTGGGCAGGGTAACCTGAATCGAGCAAGCCGAGTGCCATCGCCCGGCCTAAATTTCCTGCTCCAATGATGGCAATGTTGAGGTTATTGATTTCCATGGCGATTTTTTTTTCCAAAGAAAGTGAAATCGAATCTTCTTTCTTAGTTTCACCCTGAAGCATTATGGACATAGAGCAAGATAAATTACCAAATTGGCTAGGCCTTCAAAAAGTATTGGGAGAGCGCCTCCACCTGGACCATCTCACGAGGGTTCTATACGCCACCGATGCTTCCGTTTATCGGAAGATTCCATTGGCAGTAGCCTACCCTCAAGGTAAAGATGACGTGGTGGCCATTGTGAAATTCTGCCGAGCCGGGTCTGTTCCAATCATACCAAGAACTGCGGGTACGTCGCTGGCGGGTCAATGTGTTGGCGAAGGGCTGGTTATAGACTTTTCGCGTTTTATGACCAAAATTTTGGAGGTAAACAAAGAGGAGAAATGGGTAATCGTGGAACCGGGTGTCATCCGAGATGAGCTGAATGAGTTCGTAAAAAAAGACGGATTGTTTTTTGGCCCGAATACCTCTACCGCCAATCGCTGTATGATGGGTGGTATGTTGGGAAACAATTCCTCGGGTACGACCTCCATCAGGTATGGCGTCACGAGAGATAAAGTTATTGAACTCGAAGCTGTTTTGTCTGATGGTTCGGTCGCTTCCCTTACCGAATTGGATCGAGACGCTCTTGAGAGTTTAAAAGTTACTGATTCGCCAAAAGCGAAAATAATCAATGCGCTTGTTGAAGAATTGGCTCCTGAAACTGTGCGAAAGGAAATAGTTGAGAAATTTCCGAAGAAAGCAATTCATCGGAGAAATACGGGGTATGCGATCGACCTTTTGGCCGAGATGCAACCTTTCAACTCATCCGGTGATTTCTTTAACCCCGCCAAACTCATCGCGGGTTCTGAGGGTACACTTTGTGCGGTGACCAAACTCAAGCTCCAACTGGATGATTTGCCACCTCCTTTTGAGGCAGTGGTTTGCGCACACTTTGATAGTGTTCACGAGGCTATGAAGGCTACCGTTGAAGTGATGAAAAGCGGGCCTTATGCCTGCGAGTTGATGGACAAGACGATTCTCGATCTTACCCAAGGCAATACCGAGCAAGCTGAGAATAGATTTTTTGTTGTGGATGATCCGGGTGCGATTCTTTGTATCGAGCTTCGCGCCGGTTCGGATGAGCTTTTGGATGAAGAGTGTTCACGTCTGATTGACCGCCTGAAGCAAAATGAATTTGGTTTTGCTTTTCCCATAGTTAAGGCACCTGATACCACGCGTGTATGGAATCTTCGTGCAGCGGGGCTTGGGGTATTGAGCAATATGAAGGGCAATGCAAAACCCATTGCTTTCGTAGAAGATACGGCTGTAGAATTGAATGATCTGCCCGATTATATTCAGGAATTTGAAGAGATGATGGCGGATTTTGGTCAGCAGGCGGTTTACTACGCGCATGCCGGGGCGGGCGAGCTTCACTTGCGTCCGGTGCTGGACTTGAAGTCGGGACAAGGGCGCACTGACTTCAGGAATATAGGGGAGGCGTCTGCCAAATTGGTGAAAAAATACCGCGGCTCCTTAAGCGGTGAGCACGGTGATGGGCGAGTTCGTGCGGAGTTTATTCCTTTGATGATAGGAGAGGAGAATTACGCGCTTTTGAAGCGGATCAAAAGGATTTGGGACCCCGAGAATATTTTCAATCCCGGGAAGATTGTCGATCCCGATCCTATGGACAGTGATTTTCGATACGAGAAAAATCAGAAGGCCTTTTCCTATGCCACCTTTTTCGATTTTACTGAAGAGGGGAATATGCTCGTATTGGCCGAAAAGTGCAACGGATCCGGAGATTGCAGAAAGTTACCTGAGACAGGAGCTACTATGTGTCCAAGCTACCATGCCACTCGCAATGAGAAAGACAGCACGCGAGCGCGGGCAAATTTGCTTCGGGAAGTATTGACGAAATCACCCCACCAGGCATTTCCATTTGACAACGATGAGGTGCATGAAGTGCTGGATCTTTGTATTAGTTGCAAGGCCTGCAAACGGGAATGTCCTAGCTCGGTGGATATGTCGCTTTTGAAAATGGAAGCCGATTTTCATTACTACCGGCGAAATGGATTGCCAACGCGGAATAAATTTTTCGGGAATTTTCACCGCAGTGCGAAATGGGGAACGGCTTTGGCTCCCTTCAGCAATCTGGTCTTGGGTGTTCCGACCTTTCAACGCGTGCTAAAGTCGATGTTGGGGATGGCCGGCGAGCGGTCAATTCCCGTTTTTTCAAATAGAAGAGCCACTTCATTGGTCAAATCAAATAAAAAGGATGTTCCTCAACTTGTGCTCTACATTGACGAGTTCACCCAATTTCAAGATGCACATATAGCCGAGTCAGCGGGTGTCTTTTTCAGTAAATTGGGATATGCTTTTAAGGTGGTTTATGCGCCATCGGGAAGAGCCTTCTTCTCCAAGTCCATGCTTAGAGAAGCTCGGGATTGCGCTAAAAACGTGATGTCAAAACTGGAGAAATATATTGGTGCAGGAACTCCCATAGTGGGGTTGGAGCCATCGGGAATTTTGGGTTTCAGAGACGAGTACCAGAGACTTTTTAAAGATGAACTGAAAGAAAGAGCAAAAAAGCTTGCCGTTTTATCAGTGACTTTCGAGGAATTCGTTTCACAGGAGATTGTAGCAGGCAGAATTTCATCGGAAAATTTTGTGGAGGATGAGCTTCAAATTGAAGTTCACGTCCATTGCCATCAAAAGGCTTTGTCTCACCCCAAGCACAGCTTGGAAATATTAAACCTACCAAAGAATTATCGAGCGGTAAAAATTCCTGCGGGATGCTGCGGAATGGCCGGAAGCTTTGGCTACGAAAAGGAGCATTACGAAATCAGTCAGCAAATGGGAGAACAAGTATTATTCCCGAGATTGCGGCAATTGGACGATCAAACCGTGGTAGTAGCTGCGGGCACCAGTTGTCGGCACCAGATAAAGGATGGAGTTCAAAAGAGGAGTTACCATCCGGCAGAAATATTGGCGAAAGCCTTAAAATGAAACTCCCACCCGAAGGCAGGAGTCTCTCATTTTTAAGGTATAAGATGGTGGTAATTTTAGCGCCTAACCACTTTGGCGTAAGACCTTGAGCCGTTTTGTTCCAAACCGATGAGGTAGAGACCTTGAGGGAATTCTGACAAATCAACTTCAATTTTCTGCTGGCCGATTGATGTCGAGAGAATTCTTTGCTCCAACAATTTGCCGGTTAAATCCAACACTCTTAAAGTTAATTTATCACTTCGGTCAGATAGATAGCTGATCGTTGTGATGTCGGCGGTAGGATTAGGGTAAATGGAAAGCACTTTCTCTGCCAAGCCAACATTTTCGCTCAATGTGCCGGGCTCGATGACGTTGATCATGAATCCACCGGAGAGGACCCCTGATCCTCCTAAGGTGGTGCCATCCAATACTTCGCAATATGATACTTCGCAGAAATTACCGAGAGAATCTCCAAAGCTCACAAATAAGCAAAGTACGTATGGACCGTCATCTTCATAGATATGGGTTGGGTACCATTCATTCGAAGTGCTTCCATCACCAAAGTCCCATAAGACACTACTTGCATCTCCGATATTTTCAGAAGGAATGATGTAGAATGTATTCTCGCCGGTACTGTCGGCTATGACATCGAAACTGATTCCGCACTCAAAGTCGTACGAGCAAGAGCCATCATCGACTGTCGCTTCAGGATTGTAATTCAATGCTTCAGGGTCGGTGCAGCCATAGATCTCATTTTGTTCTTCGCAGCCATCTTCATTTACACCAAATGTGAATTGGAAACTGTCTGCTGAACCTGAAAACTCTCCTGAAAACAAGACCTGATTTAACATGACGATATTGTAAATGCCATTCCATTCAGGGGAAATATTGTAGATGGCGAAAGTGTAGCAGCCATCATCCAGACATAAATCGTATTGTGGAGCCCAGTTATAAAAGTTTCCGCTCATTACTTGCTCACCGAACTGATTTTCAATAACCCAATTCATAAAAATGTAAGAACTGTCATCAGGAGCCCCATTTATGAAATCGAATCCGAGAAGCACTTGCGTACAGGTATATTCGCAGGAGCCATCATCAATCGTTGCCTCAGGATTGTAGTTAACTGCCTCGGGGTCGGTGCATCCCAAGATGTCTTGTTCAACACAGCCCTCGGCATTCACACCAAAAGAAACAGAGCCGAATTCTCCGGCATCAAGTGTACCCGAAGCGAGTAAAGTGTCGTTCAGAAAGATTTCGAAAGTGGCTCCATTCCAGCCATCACCGAAAGAGTCGAATAGTTCAAAGCTGTAACAACCGTCCTCCAAACATGCCAATTCGGTGATGGTTGAATAGTCGGGGTAGTCTCCTGAGCCGGCCACTTCCTCGCCTGCTTCGTTTCTGATATTCCAAGAAATTTCGTACCCCCAGTTTTGGGTGTTAATGACCAAGATGACCTCGTTGTTTTCGCAGTCAAAATACTCGCAACTTCCATCGTCAATTGTTGCTTCAGGGTTATAGTTTGTAGCCTCAGGATCGGTACAGCCGGAAATCTCTTCTTCGCCACAGCCTTCGGCATTTATACCGAATGGTACGGATCCAAATTCTCCGCTTTCGAGTGTCCCTGAAGCAAGTAAAGTGTCGTTGTAAAGTATTTCGAAAGTGGCTCCATTCCAACCGTCGCCAAAAGAGTCGAATAGCTCAAAGCTGTAACACCCGTCTTCCAGACAAGCCAATTCAGTGATGGTTGAATAGTCGGCATAGTCACCGGAGCCCGCCACTTGCTCGCCTGCTTCATTTCTGATATTCCAAGAAATTTCATAACCCCAATTCTCTGTATTAATCAGAACAATTACTTCGTTGTTTTCACAGTCTTCATATTCACAGGATCCATCATTTATTGTGGCTGCCGGATTGTAGTTGATTGCCTCCGGATCCGTGCATCCGAAAACTTCAATTCCGCAAGGTGAAGTGATTTCAAAATTTAAAAAACAGGTTCCTGCATCTCCATTCCATCCATCTATCATTAGGATGTAAGTTGTGTTGGTATCCAGTTCACCGCAGGAGAAATCAAAAGCAGACAATAATCCTTCCCCTGAATTTCCATCGCAAAACAACATGTCGCCACCACATTCGCTAAACAAACCGAATTGCGTATCGGTAAGGGTGTTGGTACCGTCAGAAAGGGTTTCAATGCTTATTTCTGAGGGTTCGGCGGGAGTTGTAAAAGTGTACCAAAGACTGCTTTGCTCACCCTCACCTGAGCCGAAGTTCCAACATTCACCGAAAATTCCTTCGTTCTCCGGAGTAAAAGTATTGTCTATGAGAATAGTACCTTCCTCTAAAGGAATCGCATCTGCACAAAGATCATTTTCTGCTCCGGTGTATATGCACGAGCCATCATCAATAGTGGCCTCGGGCATGTAATTCAGCGCTTCCATGTCTGTACAGCCAAAGATCGAATCTGATTCACAGTATGTCAAAACGACATAATAGTAAGGAATGGAGTCGTATTGATAGAAAAACTCGGAAATTAAATTTCCCGTGCAATCATTCAAGTTTACCACTCCAAAATCCCAATCGATAAATGGATCAGGAAAAAAGTTTAACGAAGATCCATTGTCAATGGAAATTGGAAACTCTTGCACTTCAGAGTCGCTGAAAAAAGAAAGAGTCGCGGCAACTGATTCCGCAGGAGGGTTTGCCAGAACAACTTGAAGAGTAGTCCCGGTATTTTGCGAAAAAAGAATCAGGGAAATGAAGCAAGAAAAAGTGGTTAAGAGGGTTTTCATAGTTGGGATGATTGGTTTGCTACTATGACCGCAATTCTATAAAAATAGTTGCTTCACCCTAAAAGAAAACCCCGCAACATCGGGGTTAAGTTTCTCTATCTCAGAACAGTTATAAACCCGGTTTTTTGTTGAAGTTCCAAACTTTCATTTCTCTCTTCGCCCCAACGGTAGGTCATTTTATAAAAGTAGATTTGGTTCTGACCGAAATATTCTCCATCACCCCCATTCCAAACTTCTTCCAGGTTTCTCGTTTCAAAAACCAAATCACCCCATCGGTTAAAAACTTGGAAGGTATAATCGGTAATGGGGCAAGAAGGAACGGGTTTAAAGGTATTGTTGAGTGCATCGTCACCACCGGGAGTCATTGCATTAGGAATAAACACTTCGCAAGGACAATCGGCAGCGATATTGGCAAAAGAGATATTGATGGCAAAATCATAATCCACTTTGCATCCTCGTTGGTCTTCAACCGATAAGGTGTACTCACCCGTTGAAAGATTCTCGTAAAAACCGTTAGGTTTCGGGTCCTCTCCGTTCAAACGGAATTCAAAAGGGGCAACCCCATTGCGCAGGCTTGCATCTATTAGTCCATTGTCGAACAGTGGGCAGTTGACAGGTCTTACTCGTCCAATGGCCAGATTCAGATCCGTGTCGTCATTGACTACAACATCTACACTATTTGTGCAACCGGCTTCATTTCTAACATTCAGTATGTAAGGCTGCGAAGTTAGTCCGTCAAAGAAAGCAGTATCTTGCCATCCCGAGCCCAAATTGTATTCGAAATCGTCCGGGTAATCTACCTCGGCTGAAATCGACCCATCGGGATTTCCACAGAAAGAATTCGTAACACTGAGAATATTGATCGGGGGAACTTCTCTCTGTAAGAATACACTATCGATGAATTCGCATCCGGAGGCATCTATGATGGCAATGTCATATCTACCGGCCACCAAATTTGGCAATACGCTATTGTCTTGAAAGGATTGACCTCCGTTAAAAGAATACTCTATCGGATCAGCGCCTCCCACCATTTGAAGGGCTATCGATCCATCAGCACCCGTTAAGCAGGATTCTTCAGACACCGATACTTCCAGCTCTTTGCCCAGACAGGCGGCATCTTCACATACGGTAGTTGCATTGCCCAGTAGGTTTTGAAGGTTTGCATTTACATGAGCTTCCATTTGTGCCACTTGATCCTCGGTAAACATGTAAAGACAGGCATCATCGCAATAATCCATGTAGCTGGGCCACAACACCGGCTCGGTGCAGTTAATAATTGATTCCCCGATGGCGTAGCATCCGAACATCTCTGTGTCTGTTGCAGGAGTATCATCGATCCCGTCGCCAATGCTTGCGCAATCATTCATGTTAAAGGGATGTTCCAGGCTCAGATAGTGTCCTACTTCATGGGTCATGGTTCTTCCGAGACCATACGTGCCACTCAAATTTCCGTTGCAATTGCTCGTACCGAAATATGGAAGTCCACATACAACAACATCCCCATTTCCGCTGCCACCCAAAGGTGAAAACCCCAATGGATTTTGCATGTCTCTAATGGCCCAATTCATATAACCGCTCCACTCCGGGATATTGCCTACCTCGTCATATTCATCGATGGTAATCGCATAATCTCCTTCAGCTATTCCCGATCCATCGGGATGGTTAAGGGTGGCCAGGCAAAATTGAACACAGGATTCTCCATTGTTGATTCCCGGCCAGGTAGCTTGACCGTCTTGCCAATTCGTTATGTCTGTATTGGTTCCGGCAAAATCCGCATTTATAGCAGCAATCTGACTCAGCGCCATTTCTTCGGCACAAGCTGCGGTAACCCCTATGCTGGTGCCACCCGAGCTTTGGAAATGGACAGCCACGGGAATATAAAGAATTTCGTCACAGTCCATTTTGGTTTCATCCTTGTGATTTTTCAGCCACAATCGAATGTTCTCCATTTTCTCTTCGTGCGCTTCTGCATAATCGGGATCTTGCATCAGCTGCTCGTGGTACTGATCGGTATGGCAGCGATCGGGCCTATCTCCTTGTTGAGCGGTTAACTGAAGTGAAAAGAGGGCAAAGAAAAGAATGGATACTATTACTTTCATAATAAAATCTTGCAAGGTGGTGCGAAGGTAATAAGTTCGCAACTAAATGTCTATGAATAAGATTCCGTTTATAGGTAAAAACATGTTTCATTATTTTGACGACAGCAACCCAAAAAAGATGCACGGTGAACCAGAAAAGATCGAAGGATCTTCGTGATGACTTTTTCCTTTGTGGCAGCCGGTTTTAAGGGCTTTTCAACCTTCGAATTGATGAAGAGTTGTAAAATCTTTGACGCTTTTAAGGAGTGAAACCTTCTGACTCTATCCAAAGAACGGAGTTGCCCGAACCGAATTCATTTTCCTCGTAGGCAGGGTTGGAAGGGTCGATCATCCATTCGCCGTCTACTTTATACTTGTAAAGGTACTTGCCGGGCTTTAGATGTATGGGAAAAGTCCAAGCTTCTGCTTGTCTTATCATCCGGTTATTCTCTTCACTCCAGCCGGTAAAAGTTCCCGTTACCAATACTTCTTTGGCTTCCGGAAACTGCTCGAGGGAAAAGGTCCAATTTGGTTCTACTGCCAGATAGCTGTTCATGAACTCGTCGTGTCCGATGGAGTATGGATTATGGGGGTCGGTGATCCATTCTCCGTCTACGATGAATTTGTACTCGTAATTTCCCGGGGACAGAACGTAGGGAAGTTCCCAACCTCCTTCAGTTTTGGTCATCACCAGTTCTGCCGGATTCCAATCGTTGAAAGTACCTGCCAATCTTACTTGATTGGCATAGGTGAAGCCATGCAGGCGAAACATGGTGGTGTCACCGATAGCCATGAAGGAGTTGAAGTTTCCCGCACCGTCAGGTCGTACTACGGGATTATCCGGGTCGGTTACCCATTCACCGTCTACTACAAATTTGTAAGCATGGGTACCCTCTTTCAAATACATTGGCAGTATCCATCCTTTGGAAGTCCTGGACATTTTCAGCCCTTTCTTTCTCCAATCATTGAAACTGCCTGACAGGTAAACCTTTTTTGAGTTCTCGAAATTCTCCAATTCAAATTTGTAGTTGTACTTATAGAAAACACTGTTTTTTCCACCCCAGCCGTCGTCTTCGCTGAGCGCGTTGCCGGGAGCGCCAATCCAATGGCCATCGACAATAAACTTGTAAAGGTATTTTCCAGGGATTAGGTTGAGTTCGATTTCCCAACCGTCTGAGGTTTTTTTCAAAGGAAGTCCCGAGGTGCTCCATCCATTAAACGAGCCTGAGATCAGAACCTCTTCAGCATCGTTGTGTTCGGGTAAAATAAACTTCGTCTTGCCACTGGGATACTGAATGATAACCGACTTGGTCAAACGATTGACTCCGTACGTTACATAGGCCATGTCTACATAACCCGGCCCTCCGTCCAA
>Ga0102943_1002135_pt1 | contig 11760 bp, 9 predicted proteins | sample SalPonC_black_MG_FD_78174 | JGI IMG/M metagenome (GOLD analysis project Ga0102943, IMG submission 78174) | Salt pond soil microbial communities from South San Francisco under conditions of wetland restoration - Salt Pond MetaG... | ecosystem: Environmental > Aquatic > Marine > Intertidal zone >...
AAACCGGTGTCGACGCGCTGGCAGTAGCCATCGGGTCGGCACATGGTTTCTATAAAGCAGAACCCAATCTCGACCTGGACCGATTGGCCAAAATCGACGAAGCCACATCCGCCGCCCTCGTGTTACATGGCGGCTCAGGCATTCCTGAAATACAAATACAGAAAAGCATTCCTCTCGGAATTCGAAAAATAAATCTTGCTACAGAGATTAAAGATAAGTTTATGAACACCTTACAGGAGGATCTGAAAGACAATGACGAGATCGATTTGAGAAAGGTCTTTCCTTCAGCTATTGAACAGGTCAACAAATTGGTTCAGTCAAAACTACATATGATTAATCAACCGAAGGCGTGAAAATAACTTTGCAAGAATTCAATAAAAACTAAAAACAAACCGATACTATGAAATCCAAAATTTGGCTGATATTTGCCCTTGTTACTACAATCTTCTGGGGTGTTTGGGGAGCTTTTATTGAAATCACAGAACAAGCCGGTTTCCCGGCTACACTTGGATACGTGGTTTGGTCTCTCACCATGATCCCTCCCGCCCTGTTTGTATTGAAACTTGTAGACTGGGAAATAGAATATGATAAACGTTCTATACTTTTGGGAGCTGCCATCGGATTTCTTGGAGCCGGGGGACAACTTATCCTGTTTCACGGGGTCAGTATTGGTCCTGCTTATATCATTTTCCCGATTATTGCACTTTCACCGGTTATTACTGTACTTCTCTCTATTTTAATTCTCAAAGAGAAAACAAATGCTAAAGGCTGGGTTGGAATTATACTGGCGTTAATAGCGATTCCGCTTCTCTCCTATCAACCCCCGGATAATACAGCTGTAGAAGGTTACTGGTGGTTGGTCTTGGCTCTTGGGGTCTTTTTTGCTTGGGGAATCCAGGGATTTTTTATGAAATTTGCCAACGAAACAATGAGTGCAGAAAGTATCTTTTTCTACATGGCTTTGACGGGAGTTCTTCTCTCGCCCATCGCCATTATGATGACCGATTTTTCACAAGAAATTAACTGGGGATTTAAAGGGCCCTATCTTGCATTTTTAATTCAAATATTGAATTCAATTGGTGCTTTGTGTCTTGTATTTGCTTACAGATACGGGAAAGCAATTGTCGTTTCCCCACTTACAAATGCAATAGCCCCTGTAATCACGATTGTGATATCTCTCGTACTCTATGCTGTTTTTCCACATACAGTAACGTTGATTGGGATGGTTGTTGCCATCGTAGCCACCTTCCTGCTTGCCATTGTTGAAGAGAGTACGGAACAGGTCGAAGAAATTGATGAAAAAGTTGACGAAGTCTTAGCGGAATAAGAAACATGACATCATTAAGTGAAGATTTATACAACGAGATTCCGAAGTTCGATGCACACATCCATCAAAATGTAAAGCGTACTGCTATTTTAGATGCAGCTGAGAAAGATGGATTTCAACTGGTGAGTATCAACACCGAAATCCCTGATTTTCCGGCCATCACCGAACAGCGGGATGTAATTTGTGAGTTGAATGAAAATATTGATGATCAGGAAACCCTGAATTTTATCACAACATTCAGTACAGAGAATTGGGGCAAATCCGGTTGGCAGGATGATGCCATCGAACAGATCAAGAAGGGGCTTGGAAAAGGTGGGATTGCCGTAAAAATCTGGAAGAATATTGGTATGGAATTGAAAGATGAAGACGGAAATTACCTGATGTCTGATCATCCCTCCTTCGATCCGATCTATGAATTACTGGCTGATGAGGGAGTTCCTCTCGCTGCACACCAGGGCGAACCCAAAAACTGCTGGCTCCCGCTGGATAAAATGACAGTAGAAAGCGATCGGGATTATTTTTCGAAACACCCGGAGTATCATATGTATCAGCATGATAACGTTCCGTCGTATCATGAGCATCTGGCAGCACGCGATAATATTCTGAACAAACACCCAAAATTAAACTTCATCGGGCTTCATTTGGCAAGTCACGAATGGAGTGTGGAAAAAGTAGCTAATTGGCTTGATAATTTTCCAAACGCCACCGTGGATCTCGCCGAACGGGTGTGTCATCTTCAGTATCAAGCCATCAACAATCATAATAAAGTGAAAGAATTTGTTGAGTCTTATCAAGACCGAATTATTTACGGTTCAGACCAGATAGACGATGGGCAAATGAAAGCTGAAGAAATTCAAAAATTGATCCGAAGTAAGTGGACCAGCGAGTTCAACTTCTTTGCATCCGGGGATGTACAATCAGCCTGGAATGTGGCTCAGCCGTTTAAAGGACTGGGACTTTCAAAAGATATTCTTAAGAAGGTTTTTTATAAGAATGCTTTGAAGTATTATCCACGTATTCAGAATTCTAACTAATCGTTTTATTTAATGCTGCTGTGTAATTAGGCACCGCATATCTACATTATAAATACCTCAACCCTATGTTATTATCCACCGTTGATTGGCTTATAATTGCGTTATACATGATCTTCTCATTGGTTGTGGGATTATGGGTTATGAAACAGTCCGGAAAGGACTCAACCGAATTTTTTGCAGCCGGAAAGAATATGCCCTGGTGGTTGTTAGGAATTTCCATGGTTGCCACAACCTTTTCCACGGATACTCCGAACCTGGTTACAGACATCGTTCGCCAAAACGGTGTTGCCGGAAACTGGACCTGGTGGGCATTTCTGTTGACGGGAATGCTAACTGTTTTTGTATATGCAAATCTATGGCGAAGATCCGGGATACTTACGGATGTGGAGTTCTATGAATTGCGATATAGCGGGAGATCAGCCGCTTTCCTGAGAGGTTTTCGGGCGGTCTATCTTGGATTGATTTTTAATGTGATTATAATGGCAACAGTTTCCCTGGCTGCTATCAAAATCGGAAGTGTGTTGATGGGTATTACTCCCTTTCAAACCATTTTGATAGCTGGCACTGTAACCGTTATTTATAGTGCACTCGGCGGATTGCGGGGCGTTTTGATTACAGACTTTTTCCAGTTTTTCCTATCAATCCTGGGTGGACTTGTAGCGGCTTATGTTGCATTACAACATCCAGATGTGGGCGGAATGAGTGGATTGTTCAACCATGAAGATGTTTTCCCTAAGCTGAATATCATTCCTGACTTTTCTGATAACTCTCAACTCGTTTCACTTCTGATTATTCCATTGGCGGTGCAATGGTGGAGTGTTTATTACCCGGGTGCTGAACCCGGAGGCGGCGGGTATGTAGCCCAGCGAATGTTTGCTGCAAAAGATGAAAATCACTCAATCGGTGCAGTTTTTCTTTTTAACGCCCTTCATTATGCTTTAAGGCCGTGGCCATGGATTATTGTAGGCCTTGCCTCAATCATTGTATTTCCGGACCTGGATTCCATTCGGCAGGCGTTTCCACAGGCAGCCAATGTTGTAGATCACGATATGGGATACCCTGCCATGCTTACATTTTTACCCGTCGGCTGGATGGGGCTTGTCATCGCCGCTTTGATTGCTGCTTACATGTCCACAATTTCTACGCATCTAAATTGGGGATCATCCTACCTTGTAAACGATGTTTACAAACGATTTTTAAAGCCGGAAAGCTCTGAAAAAGAGTTGGTAAATGTGGGGCGAATTACAACTGTATTCTTAATGATTCTAGCAGGTGGACTTGCCCTTATGATGCAATCCGCACTGAATAACTTCCAGATTATTCTTCAAATCGGTGCCGGTACCGGCCTCATTTTTATTCTTCGATGGTTTTGGTGGCGTATCAATGCCTGGAGTGAAATTGTAGCGATGATTGTCTCTTTTGTGGTAGCACTCTATTTTCGGTTTGTACACACTCAGGTTGGATTTTCCGTTTTGGAAAGCTGGGAGGAACTTATCATCGGCGTGATTGTGACAACTATATCCTGGTTATTTGCTACCTATCTTACTCGCCCTACATCAGAAAAAACTCTTATTGACTTCTGCAGGCTGATTCGGCCGGGCGGACCCGGGTGGAAAAAGATTACAGAGCTTGGCACGAAAAAAGGCCTCTCCAAAGCTGAACTTGAAGATGAAGCCTGGAGAGTTCCGAAGGGCATTTTATGTATGGTTCTGGGCTGTGTTGTGGTCTATGGAATTCTAATCGCTACCGGCTATTGGATCTATGGAAATGTTGGCCCGGCTGTATTCTTAACCATAATTGTAGCTGCTTCTGCCTGGCTTTTAATTCGAGAGTGGAAAAAGCTTGTTCAAATCACACCGGAAATTTCAGATTCGGAATAGTAAAGAACATTTACCTTTAGTGATTACTGACTCTGTTCAGGCAGTGGTTCAGTCTCAAAATCTGAGTCGTTCACCCAACCTGTGTTCATCTCTTCACCGTTCATAAAACGCTGGTAGAAGTTTTGAGTCCCTCTGTCCATGTACGGGAACGCCTCGAATACATAGCCTCTGCCCATTACTCTTGGATCATTTTGTTCTTTCAGCTTTCGGTAAAGATCTTCTGCCAAATGGTTTTTTTGATCGCTATAAGCCGGATCATCCGCCAGGTTATGGAGACAGTTTGGATCCTGTGAAATGTTATAAAGCTCTTCAAATGGACGTTTTCCAAAATTCCATTGCCAGTAATGATACATCCCGGCAGTGGTACGATGATCTAAAATAAAACTCTTCGTAGGGCTGCCGTCTGTATTCAGGTAACCTGTTTCAGGATTTCCCACAGGCCATCGATCCTCTTCAAAATTACGCAAATAGAGAAAGTCGCCTTTTACAATTCCTCGAACCGGATATCCCCAATCGTATGGCCTACCAACATCGTGACGCTCTTTTCCGAGAATCACGTGATCTCTTTCTTCATTCACTTGGCCTTCTCTATCAGAAAACAATATATCTGTAAGGCTCTTGCCAACTGTTGAATGCATTCCTGTATCCTTCCATTCAAGGTCGGCGAGCTCAATAAATGTCGGTGCAAAATCTGCAAAACTTATAAAATCGTCCACAACCCGTCCGGGTGATTCAATTCCGTTCGGCCACATAATCGCTAACGGCAGATGAGCTGACTGTTCATAAAGTTGTCCCTTAATTCTGGGAAAAGGCATACCATTATCAGCGGTTACTACGACGACCGTATTATCAAGTTCACCGATCTCCTCAAGGTGCGCAAGCATTCTCCCGAGATGCTCATCGAAATATTCGATCTCCATCGCATAATCGAGCATATCTACTCGGATTGAATCTGTATCAGGCCAAAATGAAGGTATCTCCTTAATTTGATTGATCTCCTTTCCGCCAATTTGAACTCCGGAACTGTACACATATCTACGATGTGGCTCGTGCCCTCCGTACCAAAAAGAGAACGGCTGATCTTCATTTTCACGAGATTCTAAAAAGAATTCAAAGTTCGCAGCATAATCATTGGAATTGATTGCGGAAGTGGGCGGTTGCATCGTAATTTCATTATAGGGTGTTCCCGCCAAGTGCCTGGGTGAACCATCCGCGGTTTGTGCGATTCCCGGAGCCCATCCCTTCCCGGTGCTGCCGACAAAATAACCCTCCTCTTCTAATACTTCTGTGAAGACTTTAAACTTCTCAGGGAAATCAGGCCAGTGATTTGCCGCCTCCTCCAATTGCCAGGAGTTCCGGCCGGTTAGAATAATCGAGCGGGAGGGAGCACATTTTGGATTCGGCACATAAGCACGCGTGAATAGAATTCCCTTATCGGCAACGCGATCAAAAGCTGGTGTTTGAACCCAATCGGTGCCATACGCGGAGGCATGCGGAAACGATTGATCATCACTAATGGCAAAGAGAATGTTCGGCCGATCCTGGGCCTGCGCTTTCAAAAGTGAAAAACAGAGAAAAACGATAGACAGGCTCAAAACTCCTGTATTTATGAAACAACCGAAATAATATTTATACTTTAATGACATCAATATTTCTCCTTAACAACTCTCGTTCAAACTCAACTGAAATATTGGTGTCGGTTATTAAGGTACTTATGACATCCACATCACAGATATAGGAAAAGCTGTGACGCCCAAATTTACTGGAGTCGGTAATGGCAATGACCTGTTGTGCACGCTCTACCATAATTCTGTTTAGCTGAGCTTCCATAGGATTTGGTGTTGTCAGGCCAAAGTTAATATCAAGTCCATCAACCCCCAGAAAGAGCTTATCAAAATAATAGTTGCTGATTGTAGCTTCAGCTTCGGGCCCAACCAGAGAAAAGGATTCTTTCCTGAGGAGCCCACCGGTCAACATCACGCTCATACTTTCCAGGTTCCCGAGTTTTAAGGCAAGATTAATCGCATTCGTCATGACGGTAAGGTTCTTTTTGCCGTTCAATCGCTGAGCGATCTCCATTGCCGTTGTCCCGGAATCAAGCAGAATGGAATCCCCGTCTTTGATAAGTTCAACGGCCTTCTCACCAATTCTTTGCTTTTCTTTTCGATAGAGCTGTTGTTTTTCCTCGAGACTGGGATCCTCATAAACGCTTTTGCGAAGAAGTGCACCGCCATGTGTCCTGTGAACGATTCCTTTCTTCTCTAAAAAATCTAAATCATTTCGAATGGTAACACTTGAAACGTCAAATTTTTCACTTAATGCATCGACCCGAACTTTGCCATTTTTTTGAATAATTTGGATGATACTGTCTCTTCGCTCAACGGTTGATCTCATATATAGGTTATTTTAGTTGGTAGATAAAGCATAAAAATAGAAATCAGGTTAATATAAGATTAGTTTCGAATTCTTTTCTTTGGGAGAAAATGTAAAAAATTGAATCATCAAAAAAAATAAAACATTCTTCTGATTCCTCTCACTATCAAAACCCGCCTATCATACCGTGCGAATTTACATCACAAACACGTATAGTTCTAAGAGATATCATTTGTAGAAAAATTCTCTTTTAAAAAATCTAAAGTGGCGGAAAACCCACCGTTCGGATTCCAAAACTTAATTACAGAATACACATCTGATTTTAATACTCAATGATGATGAATCGGAAGCTAAAAGCAGCTTATGTTATTATTTTACCGAGTTAACCAAAGCGGTCGATTATCGATTGCAGATTAATATCTAAAATCTCTAAAGAGTTATAAAATCCAACAGCTGATAGATCTTGCTCATCGATAAAATTGAGTGACCTCAGGTAACTTATACACTCCATCATGGTGGAGGAAGAGCCAACTAAATATCCTGTTTCTGGATTAAACAGGCGGCCGGATTCCTCAAGAATCACATCATTTCCAAGTGTTGAATAGTTCCCGGGGGAGAGTCCTGCTATGGGTGAAGCATCACTGACGATAATTGTATTTGATGCTCCTTTAACCTTCAAAATTGTCTTAATCAATGAAGGTGGCAGGTGTTGACCGTCAGTTATGATCATCGCTGTAAGATCGTCATTTGCTAAGCCAGCCCAAATGGGATTATTATGGCGATCGATCATATGTGGGACGCCATTTCCCAAATGCGTCAGCAAGCTTGCGCCGGAGTCGGAAAGTCTTTGAAGATCAGTTTCGCTCGCCATTTGATGCCCCAACGAAACTGTAACTCCCTTATCTACAGCATGACGACATAGCGCATCTGACTGTTCAAGTTCTGCAGCAATGGTAAGAAGCTTCACTTTGCCATCCGACCACTCAACTAACTGGTCAAAAAAAATAAGATCCGGTTGCAGAATCCATTCTGAATTGTGGGCTCCCCTGGCTCCATCCACATCAGAGATAAATGGACCCTCGAGATGAATACCCGGTATGTGATCTTTCAGATCATCTCGCTGTATGGCTTTTGAGATCATTTGGAGATTTCTCTCATATATCTCTGTAGATGATGTGATGATCGTCGGAAGAAAAACAATTGTACCGCTTTTAATAAGCTCCCGACAAGCATACAGGAATCGTTCTTCGGTTAACTCAGAACTTGAAAAATCAACTCCTTTGAATCCATTTACCTGGAGGTCAATATATCCCGGAATTTCCATCTGATTTTAGACTTGGTTTAATTGTAGTCAAGTGTCAACATCGAAGCTGATTCCTGATCCAAATAAACATCACAATGCTGATGAGCCTGCAGGATTGATGCCGGATGTAGATTTGTGATCTCACCCTCCATACAATTTCTCACAGCCTCTGCTTTTCGTTTGTCCGGTACCGAACAGATGATATTTTTTGATTTCATAATCTGTTTGATCGACATACTAATCGCCTGTTTTGGGACATCTTCAATCGATTCAAACCACCCTTCGCCCATCTGCTGCCGTCTGCAAGCTTCATCCAGTTCCACAACGATGTACGGTTTTTCAGTTTCAAAATCTGCGGGTGGATCGTTAAATGCCAGGTGTCCGTTTTCGCCAATCCCAACCAAAGCCACGTCAATGTCTATTTTTGATATGATTTGATTCAAACGCCGGCATTCCTCTTCCGGATCTCCGCTATCTCCATCAATATAGTATGTGGCTTTCAATGGCGGTACTTTTTGTTCGAACCGTTCTCTCAGGTATTTCCTGAAACTTGCGGGATGTGTTTCCGACAGATCCACATACTCATCCAGGTGGAACATGGTTACCTTCGACCAGTCGATATCAGGCTCCTCAACAAGATTTCCTAATGTTTCAAACTGACTCGCGCCGGTCGCCAGGATAATATTAGCTTCTGATTTCTCCTGAATGGCAGACCTTATTTTTTCAGCTGCATCAGTTGCTGAATGTTTTCCTAATTCTTTTTTCGTATCAAAAATTTGAATATTCATATTATCGATTTATTAAACTAATGGTGAAATTTTACTTGTTGCGAAGGTCCTCCTTCGCAAAACACTTTCTGAAGTTCTGCTTCTTTTTAATCATCATAAACCGAACTTCACCGATTCACTGTACTTTGCAATTGTCCCCCTCAGTCCTCCTTCAAAGGTGAAATTTCATCAAGTTTTAATTGGTCCAGCAACGTCTCCACTTCTTCTGATACGGCCTTATTTCTGTTCAGCCACCCCATCAACAAAAACAGAATAAAGGAAACCACAAATGGAGAGGCAATTTGCACAACCTGGATCGATACGATCAGGTATTTCACAACAATGAAACTAATCAATCCGCCGGTGATGGAAACAATTGCTGCTTTCGAATCACAGTGTCGGAACTGCGGTAAAAGGCCCAAAATCATGGGTATGGATATGGGCCCGACAATGGCTGCAAACCAGGAAATGATTAACCCTAACACGCCGCCAAAAGACTCAGCATTTATGGCGATTACCAATGTCAACGCTGTAAACACAAACGTTGAAATTCGAGCCAGTTTAAGGGAGTGTTCCTTTTTCATGTCCTGAAACTTCTCGGACAGATTTGGCAAAATATCTCTCGTGATTACAGAAGAAATCGTATTGGCATCGGATGAGGTCATCGACATTGTATTCGCAAACATAGACGCCAGCACTAAACCGACTAAGCCCGGAGGAAGTAGTTCCTGGGTCAAGAGTGCATAGGATTCTGTGGGATCTTCTAACCCGGGAAGGAGTATCGGGGCAGCCCACATCGGAAAGAAAAGAATCAGCGGCCAAACCAGGTACAATATTCCGGAAAAAATGGCAGCTTTTCGTGCATCTGAACCCATTGGAGACGAGATATAACGGGTTGCCAGGTTCCAGGTCCCGCCGTTGTAACTCATAAAGTTGATGAACAGGAATGCGAGTGCAAATCCGGGCGTGTAGGGATCATTAAACAGTTGTCCATGATCGGCAGGAAGCTGATCCCAAATTGTTAAGATGGAATTAAACCCTCCAAGAATATCCAGGGTGATAAAAAACATCACAAAACCGGCAGTAATCTGCACGATGAATTGAGCAAAATCGGTCCAGACATCTGCCCATAATCCACCAACGGTGATATAGATTAACGAGATGCCCCCGGCCAACAGAATTCCAAAAAGTAATGATGTCCCCGTAAACACATTTAACAATACGGCAATCGCCGCCCATTTGGCTCCTACGTCAAAAAGTTTGAGCAGAGCACCGCTCCATGCCATTAACTGCTGGGTGGGAAGATTATAACGAGTTTTCAGGTACTCGGTCGGTGATTCGATATTCAGTTTATTCCGAAGCCGTGACCACCGCGGAGCAATGAAAAAAGCGCCGAAAATTGTGGTCACTGAAATTGTAAACGCCCACCAAACATAGATTGCAAACCCGTGGGTGTAGGCCAATCCTGCATAGGCTACAAAAACGGCTCCGCTATATCCAGAGATGTGATGAGATATGCCGGACAACCACCATGGCAGCTTTCCCCCGGCCACGAAAAAATCACCGGAATCACCCACTTTATTGAATGACCAAAACCCGATAACGACCATCACGAGAAAAAACAGGCCGAGTACTATCCAATCAAGTTGCTGCATCCTTACGCCCGGGCTTTTGAGAGTACCTCTTCGATGCTCACGGCTTCGCCGCCACGACGTTTACTTTCATCAGCTGCTTCCATAAATGCATATATCTCGAGGGTTTCTTCCATACTTACCGGAGGTTCTCCTGTTCTAAAGAAATCGAGCACTTTCAAAAGCAGTGGCTTATAACCTTCATACGTACCGAGATCTAAAATTTCTTCTGACCCGAAAGCTCTTCCTCCGTAGCCGTGCTGCCCTTTTCGGGTACCACGAAAATTGCCAAGCCGCCCGTCTCCCCAGGTTCCCGTCACGATGTCATAATCATCGGTATGAACTCTTCTAACAGTCTCGCAGCCGGTTCCCATCACGGTGTACAGAATCTCCACTCCATGAATGCCGTACCAGAACAGGTCTGGGTGACTCTCCTCCAGGCTTGCGGGACTGTAGGTATCGGCTCCCAACACATCACCAATTAAATTCTTATGGCGAACGGCTTGAGCTTTCTCGATATATCGAAGTGAGGATGATGAAAAAATGGGTGTGTTATGCTCTTTTGAGGCATCCATTATGGCAATTGTATCCTCCAGGCTACCGGCAATTGGCTTATCAATAAACAGCCGTTTCCCGGCTTCTAACACCGGAAGTGACTGTTCGAGGTGAGGATGGCCATCATTCGTTTCTAAAAGAACAACTTCTACTCTGTTTAACAGTTCATCAATTGAATCGACAATCTCTACCCCCATCTCTTTTACCTGTTCGGTGTATTCGGGAATTCGACTGTAACTCGATTCTATCGTTCGGCTTCCGTGGGGATAAGCTGCAACCACTTGGAAATCAGTAATCTCTGGTGAGTTGTTAATGATATCTGTAAATGCCGGGCTGTGTGATGTATCCAATCCAATCATTCCAACCGGTGTCGGTGACTGTGTACTTTTAGCTTTTGATAGAAAAGGACTGCCTGCGGTTGCTAATCCTACGCCGGCTGCGGCCATAGACTTTAAAAATGATCTTCTGTTATATTCTGACATGATTTGATACGCTTTGATGATGTTAAAAAGATCTCCCATTGAGGGGAGTACGGCTTTAGCCGGGTGGGGTGTCATCCCCCGAGTTCACACGATATTTGTCGTGTCACTTTCCCCCTTCGAAGGGGGAATGGTTCTAAACCGTCGGCTTCCAACCAGGCTCATATTCTTTGCTCCAATGTTTCATCGCTTCGTTATCCCCGATAATTTTTCCATCATGAGGATCGCAATCAATAGCTCTGCCCGTTTGGTATGCAATGTTCCCCAGGTGGCAGTTATGAACACTGATATTGGCATCCGCGATTGCAGTTCTGGATCGTTGGCCATTTTGTATACACTTTATAAAATGATCGTGATGATCTCTGTCCAGGTCAAAACCAGGTCCGGAAGTATCGGTTGCATCAGCGCTGC
>Ga0102943_1002139_pt1 | contig 11741 bp, 35 predicted proteins | sample SalPonC_black_MG_FD_78174 | JGI IMG/M metagenome (GOLD analysis project Ga0102943, IMG submission 78174) | Salt pond soil microbial communities from South San Francisco under conditions of wetland restoration - Salt Pond MetaG... | ecosystem: Environmental > Aquatic > Marine > Intertidal zone >...
CGCGTTGTCGTGCATACAAGGTCGCGACGCGCTGAAGAGCGGAATGCTCGTCTGGTTCGTTCTGTTCTTTGTGCTCGGCGTGTTCAACGTTATAGGCGCAGGCGCCTGGCTCTTGAAACTTTTTTAAATTTCTGGTTGACGCGAGGCTGGTCTGGCCTTATACTGTAGTTACACAGTTAGAAAAAGAGGGCAAGAAGATGGGATACGTAATTTACGAAGTTGAGTCCACCAAGCTACTCACCCGCCGCGAGTTTAAGACTGAGGCAGCCGCAAAGGCAGGCCGCACCCGCGCGCTCAACAAGATCCACGCAGAGTCCGGCGCAGTAGTAGAGAACACCAACTACGCAATTGCTGAGGCAGACGTGTTCTACGCATCCATCGAGAAGCGTGTAGCAGTTGAGAACATGATGTCAGGCAAGATCGTGTACGAAGGCGTGAACACCCCGAACTTCATGTCAGTAGGTTCAGAAGCCTATTGGAGCATGTAAACGAGCACCAGCAGGAAGCACCTCACCCGGCGTAGGGAAGCGCCACCCCTTTCCAGGAGTATACAGCGTGAAGCAGATATCATCAACTACCTTGCAGTACCACGACAAGACCTACGACCTGACCAAGTGGTCGCAGGCTGATCACGTCAAGTGGATTCTGTTCTGGGGGAGCCCCGAGCACGCCAACGTCAAGGTACTGGAGTTTACCGACGAGAACTTATCGTATCATCAAGCAGAGCACATGGCCAAGCACATGCTCAGGCTCTACAACCAGGGCAAGGCTGATGGCGCCCAGGAGATCCGCACTGAGCTCCAGCGACTAATCAATGGTTGACAGATCCTGCTGCTGGCCGTATACTGTATAGACACTGAAGCAAACGAAGGGCACAACATGATCCAACTCAAGAACGGCGTAGTACTGGAATGCGACGGCAGCGGTCTGTGGGGAGCAGAAGCAGGAGCCACAGTCGAAGTGACCAAGCTGGCTGTCCCTTACGTTAACGAGGAAGAAGACTTTGGCGAACTGCGTGTATACTTTGACGCAGAGCAACCCAGTGGTTGGGACATTCGCAAAGACGGATTGATCTATACAGACGACGGCTTTGAGTCTCAACTGCGTGATCTGTTGTTCCGGCTTGGCTTCTCGCGCGGCGCTGTCAACGACGTAGACTACTCTGAGCAAGGTATGCAGGGCGAGAACTTCGTGAGCCTGGACGTAGGCAAGCGGTTCCTCAACGAGTGGCTTGAGATCCCCGGCAACAACGAGCACACATCAGGGGTTGACATCGACGCTGGCTGGTAGTATACTGTATAGACACTGAAGCACAAGAGGGCGAACACAATGGCATCAACCACTATCACTACTGTAGGTTCACTGGAAGCGATCATCACCGAGGCTCGCACCGCAGCTCACGAAGCTGCTAACCGCAAGCTGGGCGAACTTGGCTCAGACTGGGGCGCGTGTGGCTTTGCCTGGGTCAACCTCTACGAGCACAACGGTAAGAAGCTGGACGGACGCTCGAAAATGGGCAAGCTGCTCAAGCAAGCAGGTGTCAAGCAAGACTACACACGAGCCTTCCAGATCTGGAACCCAAGCGGAGTCCACGCACAGAACGTAGACGTCCTTGAAGCAGGTGCTCGTGCTGCCGCTGACGTGCTTCGTTCATTCGGCTTTGAAGCATACGCAGGCTCACGCCTGGACTAAGGAGAACACATGAATAAGACAGTATCAGTCGTAGGGGGCGCCGTATTGGCGCTCCTTATCATAACAGGCATCACGACCTGTGCAGGGTTCAACGCACCTCAGAGCGTAGGCTATGTTCCACAAGAGCAAGAGGCCTATAGCACACAGTATCGGGAATGTCAAGAGGTTGAGGGTCAGTACGTCAAGGCCACGCTCAACCTACAGGTAGACAAACTTCTTGCAGGCTGCGTCAATTAGGGGTTGACGCAGTCCCCATCTGAGCTTATACTGTATAGACACTAGGGCAATGAGGGCAAGACTATGCCGCGCAAGACAATCGAAGTTCAGAAGCTGGTTGACTATGCCAACATGCAACTGAAAGACTCCGTGACTGCTCAAGGACACCGCGAAGGTATCTGCACAATGATCGAGCAGGTCCTTATGGAGACTGGCAACTACGGCGGCTTCCGGTTCCTGACTTCAGACGAGGTTCCCTACAAGCATCGCCCGGGCGTTCACTACGAAGCCGGACAGCCCCTTCCAGACCCAGAGCGCTTCTTCAACACAGACGAAACCCGCAGACAATACTTGCTCAAGTAAGGAGAACACAATGATCAAGTTTGGTGCTATGCTTATCTTCGCGATCCAGATCGCCGTAGTTCTGTTCATCGGCTGGGTTATCTACTCACTGGTCGTCGACCCGTCAGCCGTTGCTACTGCTATCGGTAGCTTCTTTGGTACACTAGTGGACGCCTTCCAAAACGCAATGTAGGGGTTGACACCTGCCACGGATGGCAGTATACTGTATAGACACTGAAGCGTTAGAGGGCTAACCATGTTACAGTACTGCGATTACATTGCTGATTTGATCCGCAAGACACTGCACAGAGATTCACAGTGGGCAAGCGGCACAACCAAAATCTTCCGCGCTGAACATGTGATGAGCGACCTGGACCCCGAAGAAGGTTGGCTCCGCTCTACTACAAAGACAATCACCGTTACTGACGTCCACGGACAGAAGTATAAAGTCACTGTTGAGGCCCTGGAGGACTAACATGGGATTCGCAGAGTACGAAGTAACAGTATACGACAACCGCAACCAAAAACAAGGCCACATGATGGTGTCTGCTGACTCTGCCAAAGAGGCAAAGACCAAAGCTCGTGAGATCCTTGTCAAGCAGGGCGTCGACTACAAGAAACTGTCAGCAAAGGGATACTGGTAATGTTGTCACTGATTCTCGCATCACTCAACGGCTGGGCTGCATGGAGCCTTGCTCGTACTAAGACCCGCATGGAGTACGACGGCAGGAAGGTTCCTTGGTACCTAGTGCCTCTGGGCGTAGCCAACGTCTTCTTCTGCATTGTCAACCTGACAATCCTATTTGGGGGTTGACAGACCCAGCGACTGGCAGTATACTGTATAGACACTGAAGCAATAAACGTAGAGGGCACGTTATGAGCACCAGAAGCATTATCGCACTTCGCAACGAAGACTCCATTGTTTCCATTTACTGTCACCACGACGGTTACGTTTCTCACAACGGCCGCATCCTCCACGAACACTACACCAACCGCGAACAGGTTGCTGACTTGATGACTCGGGGCGATATGAGCGTGCTTGGCGAGACCGTTGCAGATTGCGAGTTCTACAACGACCGCGGCGAGAAGACCTACGCTGCTGTCCACAGCACCTTCGAAGAGCTGTTCAACGACCTCGACGGGTCCGATATGGAATTTGCGTATGTACTGCTGGCCAACGGCTCCTGGGTTGTAGTTGACATCCGTCGGCAACGCGTCCAGATGCTAGACGAGGCAATTGCTGAACTGGAAACAGCATAAACTGGTTGACAAGGACGTCACTTGAGCTTATACTGTATAGACACTGAACGGTTAGAGGGCACGACACATGGTACGCGAAGTAACTAACAAAGTCATCGAAGCAATCAAAGACGAAGTTATCGACCCTGAGGTCATTGCTATGGCAGCTCTCGCTTACATGAGCGAAGACGATGTTGCTGACATGGTCCGTGCCAACGACCTTCAATGGGTGGTAGGAGAAGACGAAGACGAAGACGACGAAGAAGATGTCGAGAGCCAGTTCTTTGTCTACGGTGACTACGGACTTGAAGATCAGACTCTGTTGTACGAGACTACACTGTATTCAGAAGCAACGGACTTTTTCAAAGAATACACCCGCGACCCATACGACCTGGGCAACTACTACACTGTTGAGATGGGCTACTTCCTGGACGACGGCGAATGGGTTGACTTGATGCGTATGGAAGAAGCCGACCGCGACGAGGAAGATCTTCACAGCGATTTGGACTAAAAACAGTTGACAAGGACGTCACAAGAGCTTACACTTAACTACACTGAAGCAAAAGGTAGACGACTATGTTTGGTAACCTGAAGAAGTCCGCACAAGCAATGGCACAGAAGACCGACGCTGCTGGATTTACTGTTGAAGCCAGCTACGGTGAAGAATACGTTCGTCTCGTTCGAAAGACAGATCGAAAGACGGTTACTGAACTCACAGGCGAAGACGCGGTATCGTTTATCAACTACGCAGAAGACCTTGCTACTGCGGCTGGTATCGATCTTGAAACAGCAATGCTGGCAGAGGCAAAGCCTTACGCGGATGTACAATGAAAGACTTCCTGGATCGCGAGCTGTCGTTAGATGACAGCGTGATAATGATTACTCCGGGCTATCGTGATTTCTCGTTAGCCCGAGTAATAGGGTTTACTCCACAATACGTAAAGGTCGTGTTAAAGAGTCCGGGAACAAACTCGACTCGTGAGATGAAACAGAAGCCTGAACAGTTAGTAAAAGTAGACGGACCCGAGCTTACAATGTTCTTGTTGAAGAACTCGGGATAAATAAATACGCAGTTAATTAGGGCCTGTAGCTTAGTTGGTCTAAAGCGTCCGACTCATAATCGGAGGATCGGGGGTTCAAATCCCTCCTGGCCCACCAACTTTAAAGAGAGCTATTACTGAGGCATGACGGAATAGCAGTATACTGCACACCGTCGAAGCAGGGAAAGCGCGCCCTGTGACTTGTTTCAATAACAAGGTTGTCTCAGTAATAGCTTTCGAATGTTTTGCCCGGGTGGTGGAATTGGTAGACACAAGGGACTTAAAATCCCTCGCTGTATGGCGTGCGAGTTCAAGTCTCGCTCCGGGCACCAATTTTAGTTTCGTTGCTCTTAGGGAGCAGACGTATAGGGCATAAGACTCCTGAATCGTTAGCAACGAAACTTCTACCCCTGAGCCCGACATCGGTCTTCTAAACCGATCCGTAGAGTTGGGTGGACGGCATGAGGTTCGATTCCTCCCAGGGGTGCCAATTTAGGGGTTGACAGTTCCCCAGACAGACAGTAAACTGTATAGACACTGAAGCGTTGGAGGGCAGCAAGATGAAAGACAGAAACTACGTAGCAAAACACGCTCGCCAGTACAACAAGGCGGCAGTGTTCGTAGACCGCAAGAAGGCCATGAAGAAAGGCCACACCAAACACAAACAAAATTGGGGTTGACATACCCCGCACCTGAGCTTATACTGTATAGACACTGAAGCACACGAGGGCAGTCCATGAGCTACAACGAAATCACTGAGCAGCAACGTCAACTGGGCAACGTAGGTCGCGCGATGATGGACGCTGCCTACTCCGAGAAGAACGACGAGCTCAGCAACAAACTGGCTGCCACTGGCCGCAAGCTGACAGAGTTCGGCACCATTTACGGCCCTAAGCTCGAAGACTTTACACAGGAAGAGCTGGAGCTTGCTAACGAATATATGGTGTACGCAGGTTAAAAAGTAGTTGACAGCTAGGGCAGCTGGGCTTATACTGTATAGACACTGAAGCACTAGAGGGCAAACTAGTATGGCAACGCGCAAACTGACACTGAAGAAGTTCGACGGCGATGACATGTACAGCTGGGCAGTGTTTTACGCAGACGAAGTACGCGGCCTGCGCTCCCCAATCATGTACGGCCAAGCGCGTCCGCTAATTGCTGGACTAATGAAGGGCGAAGCAGAAGCACGTAAAAAGCGTTTAGAAAACGCTTGACAGGATCCAGAACAGAACGTATACTGTATAGACACTGAAGCAAAGACATTAGAGGGCTTTAAGATGGAAATGATTCGAATTGTAGACGGCACTTACAAGATTCGCGGCGTTGACACTGATGTTTCCGGAACTGTGTTTCCGATGGTTAAAGAGTTTACATTTGGTGCTGTTGGCGGATATGTAACTGTTGACGCAACTGATGTACCGGGCTTTCCGGATCGTAAGATCAAGATTAAGGTTGATGGACCTGAAGGTTATGAAGTGGTAGAAGGTTATACCAAAGAGCCTGTTGTTGCCGAAACTGACGAAGAAGTCATCGAACGTATGCGCAAGCAATTCCAAGTGCTCGAAGATATGACTAAGGCTTCGAAAGGCGGCGCTGTTCGAGCAATGATTGTTTCCGGACCTCCAGGTGTTGGCAAGTCGTTCGGTGTTGAAAAGGTACTTGGTCGGCACGATTTGATTGCAGACCTTGGCAATGGTGAACGCAAGTACGAAGTGGTTAAAGGTGCAATGTCTGCGCTCGGCTTGTACACCAAGTTGTACAACTTTGCAGACAAAGACAATGTTATTGTGTTTGATGACTGTGACACTGTTCTGCTTGACGACTTGTCTTTGAACATTCTGAAGGCAGCACTTGATTCGAAGAAGAAGCGTACTATTTCTTGGAACACTGATTCGCACAAACTGCGAGCTGAAGGTATTCCGGACCAGTTCGACTTCAAAGGTTCTGTGATCTTTATCACTAACATCAAGTTCGATAACGTGAAGTCTAAGAAGCTGCGTGATCACCTTGAAGCACTTGAATCACGTTGTCACTACTTGGACCTGACTATTGATTCAGAGCGCGATAAGATGCTGCGAATCAAACAGATCATCGGCGACGGTATGCTTGATGAATATGAATTCTCCGATGAAGTACACGAGGATATCGTTGACTTTATCGATAACAACAAGAAGCGTCTGCGTGAACTGTCGCTTCGAACTGTGCTGAAGGCCGCTGACTTGGCCAAAGCATTCCCGAAAGATTGGGAAGACTACGCACAAAATACTTTGATGCGTAACAAGTAAGACCCCCGGGTTACATCAATGTGCCCTCGTTGATGTAGCCCAAATGCCCAAGCAGCCGCCCTCGATACAGAGCTGCAAAGGGCTACAGCTAGCAGGATTGTGCCCTCGATTACTGCTAGCGTTTAGAAGCCTTGTTCCGGATGTGCCCTCGTCCGTTACAGGGCTTTTTTTTGACTGTAAGTTCTTGATATACAACGGCCCCAATTAGCCGAGATCTCCGTATACGCGCAATCTGCGGGCCCACGAGCGCTACGATACGCAACACGCCGTAAAATAAAAGCAAGATACGTAAGTCATTGTTCTGCGGTACAGAAACTCTAAGCATATCAACGAATTAAAACGTTCGTCTAGGGCTAGTATCCAAAAGTAGTTGACGGCCACGCGGGCTGAGCTTATACTGTGTGTACATTGAGAGAAACGGAGAGCAGCATGGCCAAGCGTAACATGAAGTGGCTCACAGAAGAACAGGTTGACCGCATCTACTGCGAAGGCAACTTCGTTACTGATGCCTACGACGGGTTTGACATCCAAGCGTTTGCGGAAGCAGTGCAAGCGGAGGTTGGGCGCCAGATGGAAGAAGCTGCTCGTATGCGGTGCACTTGCGCTATTGAAGGCAGCCCGTGTAACGCTTGCCGTGAACGTACAGGCTATGGAAGGAGCAACGCATGAGCGAAGCTAAAGGGCTAGGCAAGCAAAGCAAGGTAGGCGAGCTTGAGGTTGTGCAAGAGGTCACTGACTGGGAGTATCCCAACCACACTTACCTGCTGGACAAGGGCAAGGGCTGGCTGGTAGGCTACCGCAACGTGCTCACAGGCGAGATCAAGATCTTCAAGAGCCCGCTCAAGCAGTTTAGCAAGAGCCACAGGAAGTTTAAGAAAGTGGTTGACGAAGAGCTCATGCGAGCGTATACTGTATAGACACTGAAGCACTAGAGGGTTAGACATGGCCACACTCAAAGAGTTCACCTTCGTAGGCGTAAGCGAGCACAAAGGCAAAGTCAAGGTTCGCTATGCTAACAACAAGAACCGCGTTCGCACACTGACCAAGAACGGCCACACCAACGTCCACTTCATCGAGCTGGAAGAGCCTGCCCTCAAAGAAGACTGCATCGATCAACTCCTGGATGCAGACCTGCCCAACGAAGCTGCTCAAGAAGCAGTCCGCAAAGAAGCCCGCGAGCTAGGGTTCCTGGTATAAACTAGTTGACAAGGACGTCAGCAGAGCTTACAATGTAGGTACACTGAGAGAACGAGGGCAGCACATGAGCACACCATCCATGAAAGAAATCATCACTGAGATGAGCAACTACGTTCGCAACAGCGGCTTCTCTGTCGAATGGAACGAGAGCGAGCCCTGGGTTGCTATCCACGACGAGGAAGAGAACGACGACACTTTCTTCCTAGAGTACGAAGACGCAGAGCAGTTCATCAAGGAAGGCCACCAGAAGGCCGAAGAGGCTGACGTACACGAAGTGGTAGGCATGCTTGCCCAAGCCAAACAATACATCGACTGTATCTAAGGAGCACACATGAGCCAACGCGCCGACCTTGAAGATACCTTCCGTGCATTCCAAGCCAAGTACGACTGGACTGACGAAGAGACAGCTCGTAACTTCCGCGAGGTGACCAACTACTGTCTGGACTGGTCTGTAAGCTACGAAGAAGCACAAGAAATTTTCAACTCCGGAGACGAAAATGGTTGAGCATGACGAGAAGCGAACAGTGTGGTTTGTCCAAGACGGCCAAATGCATTCCTCGTGGATCATCGGGCACATGGACATCAACGTTGAGGTAGAACCTACCGAGAACTACACCAAGCCTGTTGAAGTCGCAGCTAACGTTCTCACAGGCGGCGCACTGGATTCATGGATGCACGACGACCTCACCCGTGATACTAAACTGTTCGAGTTGGCTGGCCGGCCAGGACGCTGGTTCTACTTGTCAGGTAGCAACGTTGTTCACAGTGACGACCTCTACGGTACTCGAGAGGAAGCTGCCGAAGCGTACAAGAACTTCTTACTCAACGAATAAGGGGTTGACACCTGCCACGGATGGCAGTATACTTGTAGGACAGTGAACGGTAAGAGGGCAAGAACATGTACATCTCCGAACTGATTGCAGAGCTAGAGAAAATCAAAGAGGCCCGAGGCGACCTGCGTGTTGAAGCTAAGAACGAGTGCGGCACTGCTGAGACTCTGTGTAAGGAAGAGCTTGTCGTCTACATCAACGCCACACGCGGCGCCCACACCCTGCTGTTCGACGTTTAAGGAGACTACGATGACCGAGCTACGTGAACACCGTGCTATGGGCCGCACCTACGAGATCATCATTGGCGGCATTGCATATCCAGGTCAGTGTCGTACTGTAGAGATGTCAAAAGACGGCAGATACATTGCAGTCTGCAAGTACTTCAACACCGGCAACCCAGACGCTACCTTCCGGGTAGAGGTTGACGGTCTTGGCAACGAGGTAGAGTAATGTACACACTCAGAGACAAGCAAGGCATCATGCGGCTCAAGCTGGACCACAAGATGGCCAAGAAGACAATGATCGAAGCCCAAGGTCACTTCCGCAACTATCGGTCAGAACACGGTCCTAGCAAGGTCGTGTTTGAGTTTGACGAAGACCAGTGCTTCCAGATTGCTGGCATCACACTGTACTACTGGAAAAAAGAAGTCCTCATTCCAGATTAGGGGTTGACAGAGAGGCAGGAATGCCTTATACTGTATAGACACTGAAGCATACGAGGGCAAGCGTTATGATCAAGCACACTTACTGGAACCACAAGGGCACCTTCCAATCCGCTGCTAAGGCGCTGAACGAACTCATCCCCGCAGAAGGCAGTGTAGCAAATCCACGCAGCAAAAACAAGAAGCTGGAGAAGTTCCGTAAGGCCAGTAACTGCTACCACGACCTGTACAACAACGGCCTCTGTAACCGCGCCGATGAGTTCCGTCGTGTGTTCGGCTTTGGCGCAACACGTTACAGGTATTCGTTCGGACGCTTTTATACCACTGCGTACCTGCGCACCGAAGAGCAGATGGATGCGATTGTTGCTGCTGCTGCACTGGAGCAGGGCATCGAGCTTGTCGAAGACTACCCACAAGAGAAGCTGGAGACTGTGTGATGCTAGAATGGTTGCGTGACGGTCGTGCTGTGTTCCAAGTTCCTTTCCTGTCTATGCTGGCAGCTATCTGGATCCTGGGACCAGCTAGTTGGATCACCTGGGGTATCATCCTTGTGATCTTTGTAGTGTGTGGCATTGCTCCTACCTGGATGGCTGCTATGACGTTTATGACGTTTACAGACGCGTGGGCTGCGGTCGCTTGGGTAGGCAACACAGTTACAGGAGCTATCCAAAAAGTGGTTGACATCTTCCGTCGCTGAGCTTATACTGTGTGTACACTGAGAGATTGGAAGAGGGCAAGCAAATGAAAAAGTTCTGTATTGATAACGACGGCCGCATTGAAGTCTACTCTGAAGCTAAGTTCCGTGACATCCTAGGCGAGACCTGGGGCAAGGTTGAGGAGCATCAGCAGTTCAACGACGACGAGACTGAGGTCCACGAGGAGTTCGTCAAGTTCGGCCACACTGTTGGCGCGTGGCACGAAGACGGCGGCTTTGGCTGGGTTGAGATGCCGCATTGGTTCCACGGTGAGCCCCACATTTACTTTTAGGGGTTGACAGACCGGGCCTAAGGCCTTATACTGTATAGACACTGAAGCGTTAGAGGGCAACAAGATGAAAGTTACAGTTGAAGAAGTACGCCGCATGTTCCCCAAGCATCGCCGCAACGGCGCGATGTCCGGCTATATTCCGATGGATGTGTTTAACGCAATTGAAAAGGAACTGCGTAAGGATATCCGAGAGCAAGGCTGGAACATCCGTGTTATATACCGCGGTCCTCGCGTTAACCCAAAGCAAAGCATGACACGCCGCAGAGACGCAACCCACGCAGTCCTATACCACGGGTAAGGGGAACAACATGAGAGCAATTGCAAGTCTTGTAGGCACGTTTGTATGGGTCATGGGCATTATCCTTGCCAATGGCTTCTGGAGCACCTTCTTCGCAGTCATCTTCCCCTTGTGGGCCTGGTACCTGGCAGTAGAGCACATCTTGCTCCGTTACGGTGTCCTTTAGGGGTTGACAGAGACGACACTTGAGCTTATACTGTGTGTACAGTGAGAGAACGAGGGCAGCAAGATGAAATTTACAATTAAAGAGATCCACGAGTTAGACAACGACATCAAGTACCTCCGTAACGAGTACAAGAGCAAGACCTTGTGGGGTTCACAGGACGGCGACGTGCCCTTCGACAAGTTGATGGACTTCTTGGAAGATGAAGACAACCGCGAGATGGTTAAGATGATGTTGTCCGTTGCCGAGAAGTTGGACAGGTAAGAGTTGACACCTGCCACGGAAGGCAGTATACTTAACGTACACTGAGACAGAGGGCGAAGCAAATGGCCAAGTACACCAAAGCGCAAGTGGTACGAGAGTTCAAAGAGTCCTACGCAGCTGAGCTGGAAGCGTACGGAAACGACAAGGCAGCCAAGAACTATCGCTTCTGGCTGTGGGTTGACGGTCTCACACGCCAAGGTGAGATCACACAGGCACAGTGGCGCAATTGGTCAGATCCTTTTTAAAAAGTGGTTGACAGAGAGGCAGGGATGCCTTATACTGTTAACATACTGAAGCAAACGAGCTAGAGGGCAACAAGATGACCAAGTACGAACTCGAGCAGCGCCTAGCAGAGGTCATGGAACAGCAACGGAAGCTCGCAGTAGAGGCAGCACGCCTTCGCAAGTTCCTCAGACAGCGCGAGGAAGATGAGTGGAATGGCATCAGCAAAACCCCAGAAGATAATACAGATTAGGAGTTGACAGACCAACCCAGGTGTTGTATACTGTAGTTACAGTGAAGCAAA
>Ga0102943_1002140_pt1 | contig 11738 bp, 6 predicted proteins | sample SalPonC_black_MG_FD_78174 | JGI IMG/M metagenome (GOLD analysis project Ga0102943, IMG submission 78174) | Salt pond soil microbial communities from South San Francisco under conditions of wetland restoration - Salt Pond MetaG... | ecosystem: Environmental > Aquatic > Marine > Intertidal zone >...
CCTTCTGTGTTTCTCGCCTACCTGGTGTCTGGTTTATTAGTGATACCAACAATGCTCAGCAAAGCCGAACTGGCTACTGCTTTCCCGCGTGCAGGTGGTACTTATTATATCATCGACCGTGCTCTTGGCCCGATGATGGGCAGTATCGGTGGTTTCGGCTCCTGGTTCTCACTGGTCTTTAAAAGTGCATTTGCGTTAATTGGGATGGGAGCATACATCTCTATCTTTTTTGAAGTTCCAATTACACCCATTGCCATCATTCTAACGCTCACGTTCGGTGCGCTGAATATTTTTGGTGCAAAGGAAACCAGCAGGCTTCAAAATATTTTAGTGATTACATTGCTTGCCATTATGGCATTTTACCTGGTGCAGGGATTCTCACATCTGTTTTCATTAGGTATTCTCGATGTGCATCGCGAACAGTTCACGCCTTTCTTTACAAACGGGTTCCAGGGATTTTTCGGGACGGTAGGAATGGTATTTGTGTCGTACGCGGGACTTACCAAAGTGGTTAGCATGGCCGAAGAGGTTGAGGAACCGGACCGCAATATTCCACGCGGAATGTTCATATCTATTTTCGTGGCCATATTTGTTTATGTATCAGGTGTTTATTTGATGACGAGCGTGCTTGATCCCATGGCATTTCGGGAAGATTTGACACCTGTGGCTACTGCGGGGGATGTATTTCTTACCTGGCTTCCCGGAGACACCGGCTTAATATTAGTGGTCATTGCAGCTATCTCGGCATTTGCTTCCACGGGTAATGCGGGAATTATGTCGGCATCAAGATTTCCGCTGGCGATGTCGCGCGATAAACTGGTTCACCCGATGTTTTCAAGAATTGGGAGATTCAGCACACCGACTCTTTCTGTAATTGCAACCACCGCAATGATGGTTTTGCTATTGCTCGTATTTAACGTAGATGAGGTTGCAAAGCTTGCCAGTTCGTTCAAACTGTTACTATTTGGACTGTTAAATCTCGCAGTAATCGTTATGCGAGAGAGCAAAATACAGGAGTATGATCCGGGGTATAAATCGTCATTCTATCCCTGGATACAAATTTTGGGCATGCTCACCTCGGGGGTGTTGATTTTCGAGATGGGTACCGTTTCGATTGTTTTTACAGTCGTAGTGACTGTACTATCAGTGATTTGGTACTATTATTATGCCTACGGAAAAATTGATCGGCAGGGAGCTATCTATCATGTGCATGAACGGCTCGGCCAATACAAGGATGGCGGCTTAGAACTTGAGATGCGCAGAATTCTGCAGGAAAAAGGCCTGAAGGAGGAAGACCCCTATGAGCTGGTGATAAGCAGAGCGGATATCTGGGATTTGGAAGACCGGGATACTGGGTACTCAGAAATTTTAGACAAAGCTTGCCAAAATTTATCATCCAAACTGGCAGTAAGCCGTGAAGATCTTTTTGAAGCGTTTAATAAAATGGATGAGTTCGGCATGATACCCATCGGAAATGGCGCTTCACTGAATCACACCCGGCTGGATATGGACATCAACCCGGAGATGTTTATTGTGAGAATCAGGGAGGGACTACAGCCTCAAACCGGCCAATCTTTCTCTGATGAAGATGGCGGCGGGCAGGATCTGCATGCTTTCTTTTTCTTGGTTAGTTCTGAGAAGAAAGCTACGCAACACCTTCGTTTCCTGGCCCATATTGCTGAAATGATCGATAAGGAGGATTTTCTTGAAAAATGGATTAATGCAAGAGATGAAGGTGAACTTCGAAAATTACTCTTGCGTGATGAGCGTTTTATTACAGTCAGAGTCCGTTCCGGGAACAGGTCCTCTCAATTGATCGGAAAGAAAATATCAGAAATTGACCTGCCCGGTGAAAGCCTGATTACCATTATCAAACGACGCGGTGGAATCGTTATTCCCCGTGGCTATACCGAGATCATGGAGAACGATGAGCTGTTTATCATAGGTGAAATAAAAGATATCGAGGGACTAAAGGAATTGAAGAATTAAACCCGGAAACAATGTACACAAACCGGTAGCTATTCAACCGGCATGCAAGCTTCTGTAGATTAATTAAAATCTAAAAGATTGGAACTGTTTCCGTTGTTAATTAATTTTTTAGGATTCGCAGAGCAGGTAGTTGATCATAAAACTGTCTCATTATTGTCGCTAAATCACGTTGTATAAATTCAGTCGTGAGATAATGTAGATCACAAATTAATTCATTTTGATGGAACTGAAGGAAACGGACTCAACTAAACACAAGAATCCTTTTGCTTAGGATTTAATAAGTCGTATTCTTAATTGTAAATCCAACAAGTTAGTCATTCATCTTGAGGTTAAATTTTTTTGAAATCCCGGGGGATTGTCAAAATTATCAATGGTTCAATTCTGAAGACCGTTTTTAAAAATTTAGGGACCAGAGCACATTTGGAACATGAATGAAACACTAAATTTTACACTTCCTTTTTCAAATCCGGTGATGATTTTTGCATTGGTAATGCTGATCATCCTTTTGGCACCCATTTTAGTAAGAAAAATCAAAGTTCCCGGACTGGTAGGTATTATTTTAGCGGGTACTGTCGTGGGGCCAAGTATCCTCGGTTTGCTGGAAAGAGACAGTACCATTGAACTCTTAGGTACCGTTGGGTTGCTCTACCTGATGTTTATGGCCGGTCTTTCGATCGATCTTAACCGGTTTGAAAAGTTGAGAAATCAAAGTATCGGGTTTGGTACTATTTCTTACATTTTTCCGGCTGTTGGTGCTTATTTCGCCGGTATTCATCTTCTGAATTACTCCGTTGAAAGCTCGTTGCTGCTGGGTGCCATTGTCGGTTCACATACTCTGCTTGCTTACCCGATTATTGAACGGCTGGGCATCACTAAGAATACGGCTGTTACCATGTCGATGGGTGGGACACTGGTTACGGATACGCTTTCTTTAGGGATTTTGGCTGTGATTGCCGGTACTGTTGGCGAGAGCCAGGGGGCGGGTTACTGGACGGCTTTTGCAATTTCAATAGGTGTTTTTCTTACTGCTGCCATTATAATATTACCACGCCTGGGCCGATGGTTCTTCAGAAATATGAAGCATGATACCTATGTAGATTTTGTATTTATGATGGCAGTTCTATTCTCCACGGCATTCCTTGCCGAACTGGCAGGTTTAGCGTCCATTATCGGGGCATTCATTGCCGGGCTGCTTTTGAACCGGCTGGTGCCTATGAATGGTACGCTGATGAACCGCATCCAGTTTGTGGGGAATTCCATGTTCATTCCCTTCTTCCTTATTTCTGTAGGTATGCTGGTAGATGTACAGGTACTGGCAAGTCTTGAAGTTTGGTTGATTGCAATTTTATTTACCGCGTTAGTATTTGTTGGAAAAGGAGTTTCGTCATTAATTGTAAAGTTGATTAAAGGATTTTCGAATGCAGAAGGATATGTGATATTCGGTTTAACCACCCCCCAATCTGCAGCTACATTGGCAGTTACACTTTTGGGATTTGACCTCGGATTTTTTAATCATACTGCTGTAAACGCTGTAGTCATTTTAATTCTTATCACTTGTTTGGTTGGGCCGTGGCTGGTGGAAAAATATGGCCGTGATGTTGCCATCCAGGAAGAAAAGAAACCGTATGAACCGTCAGAATCTCCACAGCGAATTTTGGTTCCACTTGCCAACCCCGAAACATCAGATACGTTGATGGATATTGCATTTATGATACGTGATGAAAAATCGGCTCAGCCTGTGTTTCCACTTACGGTGGCCAGGGATGGAAAAGATGTTGAGACACAAGTTGCGAAAGGAGAAAAAATGTTGAGTCATGCTGTTATTCATGCTGCTGCTGCCGAAGTGCCGGTAAATCCTGTTACCTCGGTAGATTATAACATTGCAAATGGCATTGCCAGGGCGGTGAGTGAGAATCTTGGATCTGTAGTCATTATCGGATGGAATGGAACAACCTCGACCAAAAGCCGGATATTTGGCAGTATTCTGGATCAACTCCTGCTGGAGATCGATGAAATGGTAATGGTTTCCAGGATATCAAAACCGATAAGCACGCATACTCGAATACTAATTGCTGTTCCTCCATTTGCCTCAACTGAAAGTGGATTTTCGGGGGCAATTCGGTCTTTAAAACTGATGGCCGACCAAACGGGTGATCAACTTGTATTTGTTCTGACCAGCGAACAAAAAGAGTACGTTCAGAAAAGAATTGAAAAAGTAAAACCTAATCTTGAAACAGAGTTTCAAACCATTGAAAAATGGTCAGATCTACCGTCTTGGCTGGACAAGACCGTTCACGATGATGATATATTCGTTTTAATAAGTGCAAGAGAAGGTTCCCTCTCCTGGCGTCCCGCACTGGACCGCCTACCGCGTGTTGTAGCTCAGAGATATCCCGAACTGAGCTTTATTACGGTTTATCCTTCTGAAGCTGAAACTGATTCCGGCGGACTCAATCAGGATATGAATCTGAAACTGCTCGACCAGGACAGAATTTATCTGACCGATACCGGTGAGAATATTGAGCAAGTGCTTATTGAAATGCTGAAAACAGAAGTTAGTGTCGATAAAAAAGATATTGAACAGCTTGTATTAAAACTTTTAAATAGCTCGAGAGATTATTCACCAGAATTAATGTCGGGGGTTGTACTATATGACGCACATACTTCATTAGTGAGTAAACAAATGTTGATAAAGGGAATTGTGAGAAACGGATTTCAAGTACCCAAAACAGCAAGTAAAGCGTATGTTGTTTTACTGCTTCTGAGTCCGAAAGAAATGAGAGTCCGCGAGCATCTAAAAGGGGTTAATACAGTTGCACGGCTCATTCGTCCAGGGGAAAGCCTTGAAAGACTGAAAAATGTCGATACAAAAGATGAGATTTACAGTATCTTATTTAAACAATAGCAATGCGGCCCGCCTGAGATAGACGATCAACGTATCAAATATGTATAAGTTAATTCTAATCCGCATTCTATTGGAAAAACAAATTTTTAATGAATGAGGATATTGAAGATATTGTTGATTCCTTTTTACAGCACCAGATTATTTATTCAGCTTGTATGCCAGCATATGTATAAAATGAATTTTGTTCTAACAAAACAGACGATATGTTAGTGTTTTTGATTTGCGCTCAATAGTAATAAGAATAATAATTAAATACATTCGAAGAAGAACAAATACTCAATGAAGCATAAGAAGCTTAAGAAAGAACTGGGTCTGTGGGATGTTTTTTCGATTAGTACCGGAGCCATGTTTAGTTCCGGATTCTTTCTTCTTCCGGGTATTGCAGCCGCCGAAACAGGCCCCTCAGTTTTCCTTGCATATCTATTTGCCGGTATTTTAGTACTTCCGACCATGTTTAGTGTTTCGGAACTTGCAACAGCAATGCCGAAATCCGGAGGAACTTATTACTTTATAGATCGCAGCCTCGGGCCCATGATGGGAACTATCGGCGGGATAGGCTCATGGTTTGCCCTTGTATTAAAGAGTGCTTTTGCCCTGATAGGTATGGGCGCTTATATTGGCATTTTTTATGATCTGCCAATCACGTTTGTTGCCATAATATTAACGATTATGTTCGGAATCATTAATGTGATTGGTGCAAAAGAGACCACTTTTCTGCAAAAAATTTTAGTAGCCTCTTTATTGGTAATCATGTTTTTCTACATTCTTCAAGGGGTTTTTGCAATCATTTCACTCGACTTTTTTGAGATAGCTAAAACACAGTTCCAGCCCTTTTTTATCGGGGGTGTAAATGGTATGCTAGCAACGATCGGTATGGTTTTTGTTTCTTATGCTGGCTTAACGAAGGTTACAAGTGTAGCAGAGGAAGTTAAAAATCCAGACAGAAATATTCCCCTGGCAATGATATTATCTCTGCTCGTTGCCGTATTTGTCTACGTAGTTGGAGTATACATTATGGTTACATTATCGGATCCGGTTCAATTTCGCTCCGACCTGACTCCAGTGGCTACAGTCGGTCAAATTTTTATGAATTGGCTACCCGGTTCTACTGGATTGGTGTTGGTGGTTATTGCAGCAATTGCAGCGTTTGCATCTACGGGTAATGCGGGAATTATGTCTGCTTCACGCTACCCGATGGCGATGGCCCGTGATAGATTGATTGACAAGAGATATTCTGGAGTTCATGCACGATTTGGTACACCCACTGTTTCAATATTGGCAACAGTATTAACGATGATTTTTGTACTTCTGCTGTTTGATGTGGAGTCGGTAGCAAAACTTGCAAGTGCGTTTCAGTTACTTTTGTTCGGATTATTAAACCTTGCCGTTATTGTGATGCGTGAAAGTAAAATTGAGGAGTATGATCCCGGTTTTAAGTCACCATTTTATCCTTGGTTTCACATCGCTGGAATGATTATTTCGACTCTTTTGATTCTTGAGATGGGTCTGATTTCTATTCTATTCACCAGCCTGATCGCCATCTTCAGCATAGGTTGGTATTTCTATTATGCCTACAACAAAGTGGAGAGAGAAGGTGCTATTTATCATGTACATGCACGTTTAGGTGAGCGCAGGTATCATGGTCTGGAACATGAAATGAGAACTATTCTCAGGGAAAAAGGCTTACGCAATGAAGATCCGTATGAGAAGGTGATTGGACGGGCGGCAGTCTTTGATTTTAATCAAAAAATGCGATTTGAGGAAGTAACAGATATGGTTACCCAAGAACTCTCAGACAGGGTTAACTTCTCTAAGGAAGAATTGAGTAAAAGGTTTTTAAAGAATCTTGAAGAAGGCATTATTACTGTATCTCAGACAGCTGCTCTCAAACACATTAGGGTGGACAAGGATATTGAAACCGAGATAGCATTGGTAAGGTGTAAAAAGGGTTTTTATATTGACAAATCGTTTCTGGAAGACAATGAATCTGTAGAGGGGAATAAAATTTATTGCCTTATCTATTTAATCAGCTCTACTAAGAATTCGGGCCAGCATCTGCGAATACTTGCCCACCTTGCCGAAATGATTGATAACACAAATTTCACTGAAAGATTTCTTAATGCACAAGATATATCGGATATTCGTGAGATCCTTCTGCGTGACGAACACTTCATAAACATAACTTTAAAACAAAATTCCGAATCTAAAAGGATTATTGGAAAACAGATAAAGGAACTGGAAGATTTTCTTCCCGGAAAGAGCCTTATTACAATGGTAAAACGAAACGATGAGCTCGTTTTTCCACATGGTGATACGGTGCTCCAGGAGAATGATATTCTTTCAATAATCGGTGAGAAAGAAGATATCGAGGAGTTAAAATCATTTCTTTAATTAAACTGTGAAATTAACCGGAAAAAGTCCCGCCTTAAAATTTCACTCTGATTCCCCAAAAGCTTTTCATAGCTTAAATTTATTTTATTTATAACAGCTGAGACTTAAAAATCTTCCATAATTTCAGTCCCCGGGAAGATTAACAACAAATTACAAACACATTGATATGGAAGTGATGCCGATTTATCAATGAATAATTTAAAAATTGAATTAACTACATATTTGTGCCTGAACCACTCAATAAACTAGATAAACAACTCGGCGCTTTTGACGTATTTTCGATAGCAACTGGTGCAATGTTCAGTTCCGGTTTCTTCCTTTTACCTGGATTGGCAGCAGCCCAAACGGGCCCTTCGGTAATTCTGGCTTATTTTGCAGCCGGGATTTTAATATTGCCTGCCATGTTTAGCGTAGCTGAACTATCTACGGCAATGCCCAGAGCAGGAGGTGCGTATTATTTCATTGATAGAAGTTTAGGGCCATTGTTTGGGACGGTAGGAGGAATTGGATCATGGTTAGCACTCATTTTTAAAAGTGCATTTGCACTAATCGGAATGGGAGCGTACATAGGAATTTTTATTGATCTGCCCATTACGCCAGTTGCGATAGTTCTTACACTAGTATTTGGTTTCACCAACATCGTGGGTGCTAAGGAAAGTAGTTGGCTTCAAAATGTGTTGGTATCAGTCCTTATAAGTATCCTTATATTCTATGTATTTCAGGGGAGTTTTGCGGTTTTTAACCTGGATTTTTTTGAAATTATTCGGAGTGAATTTAGTCCATTCTTTCAGTTTGGTGCGCAGGGATTTTTTGCAACGATAGGTTTTGTATTTGTATCGTATGCAGGTTTGACGAAAGTAGCAAGTGTATCAGAGGAAGTGCGGAACCCAGATCGAAATATCCCGTTAGGGATGATGCTTTCTTTGGCAACTGCAACATTTATCTATGTTGTTGGAGTGTTTATTATGGTTATGCTGCTGGATCCTGAAGCCCTGCACTCAGATTTGACACCCGTGGCTACAGCCGGTGAAGTGTTTATGAACTGGTTGCCAGGGGAGGTTGGATTGATACTTATCGTTGTGGCAGCGATTGCAGCATTTGCATCTACTGCGAATGCAGGAATTATGTCGGCTGCAAGATACCCGTTGGCGATGGCGCGAGATCAACTTATTCCAAAATATTTTTCTGAACTGGGTCGTTTCGGTACGCCCACCCTTGCAACATTGGCAACAGTCGGTGCTATGATTGTGCTCATACTTCTATTCAATGTAGAATCGGTTGCAAAGCTTGCCAGTGCATTTCAACTTCTTCTTTTCGGGATTTTGAATGTATCTGTAATTGTCATGAGGGAAAGCGAAATTGAAGGGTATGACCCCGGTTTTAAATCCCCCTGGTATCCATATATGCAGGTTGCGGGAATTTTCGTTTCCGGATTCCTGATTGCAGAAATGGGGTTTTTATCTATCTTATTTACCCTTGTTATCGCCACTATTAGTGTGATATGGTACTTCAGTTATGCACAGGAGAAAGTGAAACGGCAGGGAGCCATATATCACGTTCATGCGCGGCTTGGACAGTATCAATATGAAGGACTTGAGAGAGAAATGCGGGGTATCATGCGTGAAAAAGGGTTGCGGAAAGAGGATCCGTATGAAAAAGCCATCAGTCGGTCTCTTGTTTTTGATATTGAAGATGAGGTAGTGCTCGAATCCGTTACAGATATGGTTTGTGCAATGATGGCTGAGAGAGCAAATACTAAAAAAGCACACCTGGTTAAAATGTTTTCAAAGGATCCAAGTGAAAATGTTATATCTGTTGGCCATTCAACCGCTCTAAAGCATGTACGGATTGAGAACGATATGGATACTGAGGTTGCTCTCGTCCGTCTAAAAAATGGATTAAAAACAACTTCAGATTCCGGCGAAGAAGAGAAGTTCCATTGTTTGATTTACCTTGCAAGTTCGATCAACAAATCGGGTCAGCATTTGCGAATCCTTGCTCACCTCGCGGAGATGATAGATAATATTGACTTTGAGGAGCGCTGGTTAAATGCGAGCGATATTGCCGAACTTAGGGAAATCCTTCTCCGTGATGAACGATTTATCAGCATAACGGTGAGAAAAGGTTCTAAAACAGAAGAGATTATCGGGAAACAGATAAAGGAACTCGATGAAATGCTTCCCGGAGAAAGCTTGATAACAATGGTGAAAAGGGAAGGTGATCTAATATTCCCTCATGGAGATACAGTACTCCAGGCTGGTGATGAACTTTCAATCATCGGCGAAAAGAAAGATATCGATGAGGTTAAAAAGCGCAGTGAATAATAAAAGATAATCCACGAGCCACAGAGGTACTGAAGATTTGGGAAAAGATTGACGTAGCCGCCGTGAAATACTATATGCTCCTTGGAATATAAAATGCTTCAATTAGTTCTTTTGCCTGTGATCTAAAATAGTGTGAACTTTGATAGTATTGTGATCAATCTCATAAATAACTGACTGATACTTTGTTATAACTGCTTTTCTGAGGTTAGGAGATTTTTTTGAAACGGGAAAAATTTCTGGATGCTGGGTCACTAATTTTTCAAAATGCATAAGCCTTTTAATGAAATACTTTACCTCCTCTTCAGTCCACTCATTATATAGATATTCCTTAATTGATGTTACTTTTCTTGATGATTCTAAGGACCATATTATTTTTTTGATTTCAGGCATTTTTCGCCCAAAACTCCTCACTTGAAAGAGTATCTCCCTTCTTGTGGTCTTTTATTCCCTTTTCAAGAGATTTTTTTTCAGCATCAGATAAATTATCTATCCAATCTTTGGAAATGGAATGTTCCTTAATGAGCCTCAGAGTTTCCAATAGGTCTGCATTTTCAGGCTTTGAAATCCATTCGACAATATCTTGCTTTACTTTGTCTTCCATAGGTATGAGTGTTTTGATTGCTAAACTTAATATGGCAAAAAAATAAAAATTTTTAAATCACAACGGAACAAAGAATGCACAGAATTCAGGGCAAGAAATACGTAATCTTATTTTCATGGCGGAGTCTTTCACAGTGTTCGCCTCGAAAAATTTTGTATGGCTGTGATTTCTTCGGGCCGAGATTTATCCATTTAAGTCATTTTGCCAGTAACTCTTTAAAAATCTCATCCATGGAAAGTGCTTCCTCTTCGCTCTCTTTCATATCTCTGAATGTGAATTTACCGCTTTCAAGTTCGTGGTCTCCCACAATAATTGCATATCGCGAATTTTCCCGATCGGCATCTTTCATTTGGCTCTTCATGGATCGGCCTTTGTAATCCATCGTGGCTGAAAGTCCCTGCGCACGAAGTTTTGGCAGGTGACTCAATCCCCATTTTCGAGCGGCATCTCCCAAAGTGACAATGTACACATCCACAGATTTTTCGGTACCAAGTTCAATTCCCAACTCTTCGCAAGCAATAAACAACCTTTCCATTCCGGCCGCAAATCCTACGGCGGGAGTTTTAGGTCCGCCAATCTCTTCAACCAGAAGGTCATAGCGTCCGCCCCCGGCTAACGCATCCTGTGCACCCAGATCCGGACTGATCAGCTCGAACGCCGTTTTTGTATAATAATCCATCCCGCGAACAAGGTGCGGATCTTCCTCAAACGGAATCTCCAGGTCATTCAAATACTCTTTTACCTTTTCATAATGGGTGAGTGAAGATTCATTGAGAAATTCGGTAATCACCGGAGCGGATTCTATAAATGGCTGATCTTCATCCTCTTTTGAATCAAGAATGCGCAATGGATTATTCTCGAACCGTTTTTTTGATACATCACTCAGCTTTTCAAAATTTGGTTTTAGATGCTCTTTTAACGCTTCTTTATACGCATCCCGGCTTTCAGGATCGCCGATGGAATTCAGTTTCAGTGAAGTATTCGTAATTCCCACTTTTTCATAAATGTGAACCATAAAAGCGATGATCTCCACATCCGCAACGGGATCATCACTCCCTAAAACTTCCAAACCGAACTGGTGAAATTGTCGCTGACGTCCTTTCTGGGGACGCTCGGCACGAAACATCGGCCCAATGTAATAAAGCTTCTGCGAACCGCCTCGCTGCTCTAAGTGGTGTTCTACAAATGATCGAACCACCGGCGCGGTTAATTCAGGCCGTAAGACATAATTATCTTCACCACGGCTAAATGAAAAAATCTCTTTGGATACGATATCTGTCAACTGACCCACACCACGAACGATCAGCTCCGTCTGCTCCATGATGGGTGTACGAATCTCTTCAAAATTGAATTTTTCCGCCTCCTCGCGAATCAGGTTTTCAAGATATTGCCATTTTCGGACGTCATCGGGCAGAATATCCACCATACCGAGGTGGGTTGTATATTTTGGCTGAGCCATAAATCAGTGAACAGTTATCAGAATTTCAGTTAACAGTTAAGTGGCTCAAGATAAGGGGGATAATGGAAA
>Ga0102943_1002141_pt1 | contig 11735 bp, 4 predicted proteins | sample SalPonC_black_MG_FD_78174 | JGI IMG/M metagenome (GOLD analysis project Ga0102943, IMG submission 78174) | Salt pond soil microbial communities from South San Francisco under conditions of wetland restoration - Salt Pond MetaG... | ecosystem: Environmental > Aquatic > Marine > Intertidal zone >...
CCCGATCATGGGCACGCCTTTATCGCCAACTGGGCTCTGAACCGCGATCTCCATATTTACATGGAAAAACCCCTCGCCATTACCGTGAACGAGGCGCGCACCGTCCGTGAAACCTATCTGAAGAAAAAGCACAAGCTGGCCACGCAGGTGGGAATGCAGCGTCACGCGAACCCGAATTTCAATCGGCTGCGTGAAGTGATCCAGGATAATGTGATCGGTTCTTTGAAAGAGGTCTACGTCTGGGGCAGCCGCCAGATTCCCAAACCCGGCTATTTGCCCGGCGGACACAAGGTGCCCTCGACGCTGAACTGGGACCTTTGGCTCGGGCCCTCGCCGGAGCATCCTTACAACCCCGGGTATTTTTCCGCCGAGCGCCCCGGAAGCAATTGCCTGAAATGGAACATGTATTGGGACTTCGGGATCGGCCAGATGGGGGATATGGGAAGCCACACCATGGACCTGGCTTGGAACGTATTGGATGCTTCATTGCCGACATCGGTCAAATCGAGTTCGCCGGAAGCGTTTAATCCGGAGGTGACTCCGGTCAACCTGACCACCAGCCTGATGCTGCCGGCCAATAGCTGGCGCGATGAGATTCGCTGCACCTGGTTTCAGGGAGGCGCGATGCCGAAATCGCCCTTGGGTTGGGTCGACCTGAACCGGATCGGTCACGGTGCCATGTTCAAGGGCGAAAAAGGCTTTGTCATTGCCGACTTCGGCCGGCGCCTGATCATTCCCGTCGGTCAATCGGCAGATTTGTCGTATTACAAGCCCCGTCCCGAGGATGACGTGGCTGCTAATCTGGGTAACTTCCAAAAGCAGTGGACACAGGCTTGCAAGAACGGGAAGCCGGCGGATACCGCCTGCAACTTCGAATACAGTGCCAATATGATCGAGAACATGTGCCTGGGCCTCGCCGCTTTCCGGGCCGGTAGCGAATTGAAATATGACGGCGCGAAGGGCGTGATCACAAATAATCCCGATGCAAACCAGTATCTGAGCAAACCTTATCGGAAGGGCTGGACGATGGATGGTTAGGTGATCGCAAGGTGATTAGGACCTGTCGGTTCGAAGACAGGGTCGACCTTGAGTGTACAATCCCTGCCGGAGAGCACTGGCTACGGCGACAAACAAAATTGCCACCGTAAGGTAATGACAGAGGGGTGGTTCTCCGGCTGTCTGGCATGATGTCGTCACTTAAGACGAGGTTTTGTTACCTTTAAAGTAACAGTCGCTTGCAGCTTTTTAAAAGGAATAATTTTGATTTCCTGCCTGGAGGGCCTTAATTTGGCATTTAATAGGGGCAACAGGATTCTATCGCAGATGCTCGCGAATAGATGGTTGCAAGACGATTTTGGAAGAAAAATCATGACGGAAAAAGCATTCTTACGGTCAATTTGTCCGGGACACAGGGCACTTGTTCTCGGCTTCGTGCTGACAATGGGTTTGCTGGCCTTGGTCCCAAACAGCTATGCCAAGAGCGACTTCCTGAAGGGGGACCTTCCGAGGACATGGGAGCGTGGTAAAAACTGTAACCAGTGGAACCTCGGGCCCTTGGGTGCCTTCGGGTTCGACGACACCACGAATTTTTTAATTCGAGAGGTGCTGCCGGGCAGCCCGGCCGACGGGAAACTGAAGCAATACGATGTTATTCTTGAGGTTGTCTCTCCTCTTGGATGGAAGGAGAAACTGGAGGCCATGCCGGGGGCCGACCGTAAAAAAAGGAATTACCTTTTGCGTACGCTCGGTCTCGCCATTAACGAGGCCCAGAAGAGGGAGAACGGCGGAAAACTGGTGCTCAAGGTCTGGCGTCCGCAAACGGAACCTGCACCCATACCTAAGGGAGCACTGAGTTATTTCTGGTATGAGAAAAGTCATATTGACAGCTGGTCGGTTCGGAAAGAGCCCATTGTCGCAGAAGAAATCGAGGTCGAGTTGACGATTCCCGTAACAGGGGCGTTCAGCGAGACGGCTCCCTGGGAGTGCGAGAAGACCAGGGTCATTATCGACCGGCTGGCTGAGTCTGTTTTGAAACGTGAATTACAGGGTACGCATATGATCTCACGCTCCCTGGATGCCTTGGGTCTCCTGGCTACCGGAGAAAAGAAGTACCTTCCGGCCGTGCAGGCCTTCGCCCGTGATCTCGCAAAATCGTGCGAAGGCATGCGTGTGGAGAGAGTGGGGGAGGAGCCCATGGGGAAGCCCGCTACCTGGGATCTCGCCTACAGGAACCTGTTCCTTGCCGAGTATTATCTGGCGACAGGGGATCAGGAGGTTTTGCCCGGGTTGACGGATCTTTCAACAACGCTTGCAATGGGGCGCAGTGGTGTTGGCACCTACAGTCACGGTCTGGCTGCGACAATGCGTTGGGGCCTTTATGGGCCGGCCAACGCCTACGGTGCGATGAACCAGTGCAGCATCACCGCCAACATGTCTCTGGCCCTTGCTCAGAAGTGCGGCATCAAGAACGAAGCGATCGACGACGCGGTGGCCATTGCAACTCAGTTTCTTCTCTGGTTCGTGGATGCGGGCTCGATCGACTACGGCAATGCCGATGCCTGGCCCTTCCATGATGATAATGGTAAAAACTCGCAGGCGGCGGTGTTCTTCGATATCGTCGGTCACAAGCGCGCCACCGAATATTTCACCCGAACCACGCTGGCGTCCTATATGGACCGGGTTCAGGGGCACACCGGTCATTTTTTCAACGGTGTGTGGGGCGCCATGGGCGCAGCCCGCGGCGGGCCCGCTGCGGCGGTAGCCTTTGCCGAGAAGACCCGCTGGTACTCAACGCTGGAATTACGGGTAAACGGCGATGCGTTTTTCAATGGCCCGGGCAAATACAGGCAATTTTCAACTGCCGGGGCGAAACTATTGCATTACTGTTTGCCGCGCAAGGCGCTTTACATCACCGGCAAGGGTGGTTCGAGCCTCGAGCCGCTCAGTTCGGCCGAGATTCGGGAGTCGCTCGACGCGGCTTGGTTCGATCCCTACGACAAGGAGTTCACCCATGCCAGATCACTGACTACGGAACAACTGCTCGCCAAACTGGGAAGCTTTTCTCCGGTCGTACGGCGGCAAGCCGCCATCGTACTCGGAGAGCGTGCCAATGAGCCTGTACAATTAAAAGGGCGTGAACTTGATATGGTTCAACTGCTGATGATGGGTTTAAAGAGTTCCAACCGCTACACCCGTTGCGGGGCCGTCACCGCACTCCATTATGCCGGACGTGAATCCGACGAGGCGGCTCAGGCCCTGGTGAGTATCATTGCAGATGAGAATGAGGATCTGAGCGTCCGGTATCACGCTGTAAAAGCGATGCAAGTCATAAACGAAGAATGGAAAAGACCGGAGAATGGGCTGGTGATCGCGCTTATGAAGGTGGTACCTGATTTGTTGGAGATTGTCGCCCGGTATCAATCCACGGGAGAGGTATCCCCCGAAACTTATTTGAAGGACAAGCTCAACGCACGAATTGCAACGACTGCTTTTAATAGTACTTTTTCCAAGGGGCCGCCGTCTCTCACGAGAGACGAGCTTGCCAAATTGGATATTGGACTCGTCAAAGCGGCGGCAGGAGCCTGTTTAGCCAATCCTCTGCAGGATGCTCACGATTGGGGCGTAAGTTGTTTGAGAGTGATGGATCTTGAGGATCAGGAATCCCTGGTTGCCAATGTTTACCGGGTTGCTACGACGCCTCCCCCCGCCGCCTACGGCAAGAGCCGCTTGCTCGCTACGGAGGTGCTTGCCCTGTTGCAAGTCAAGGAGGGAATACCCGTTGCCGAAGCCATGCTGGACCAGGAAACGCACGGGCGATACTGGCGCCGGCCTCTTGCACTTAGAGTTCTCTCCCACTATGGCCCCGATGCCTTGGGACCTATCATGGAAAAGTTCAATAAGTATGCCGAGATACGTTCGAATAAGGGCCCCAGGTATGAAAGGAACATGGTCAAGGCTGCGGTCGAGAGACTCGAAAAAAAGCGGGGAACACCCACGCAACTCAAGTCCATTCGGAGCTTTATGGAAAAGGCGGGATTCGAACACGGCTCGGTCGCCTACTGCCTGCTGGCAAAGCCCGGTGAAGGCGATAGCATCAAACTAACCTGGATGGAGGGAAAGACCATGCCCACGTCCGGTCGTGTCTTTCGAGAAGGGAAGGAAATTGCCCGCATCGACCCCGCCAAGTTAATCTACGTCGATCAAGACGCGCCTCCCGGAAAAGTCGATTATCGGGTTGAGTTTACGCTGCCCGATCGTGGGATCTATTCCCTCGAAACCAGTTTCCCGGGGCGTCCGGAAGATCTCAAGGGAGAACTCGGGGTACTTAAAGTGGTCGGCACGACCAACCCCACGGCTTTCAGAGCTTGGCAGGTGGGAGACCCCTACCGATTGATGTTCGTCTCGAGTGAGAAGACCGATGCGACGTCAAAGGATCTTGGCACCTACGACACATTCGTCACGGACCTCGCCAAGAAGGCCGGGATCGGCGGCTCCTGGCGCGTATTTACCGGTGAAGTCCATACCCGGACCGATCCGAAGAAGGATCCCGGGAATATCCCCGTCTTCCTGATCGATGGCAAGACCAAGATTGCCGACAACTACGATGACTTGTGGGATAGCAATATAGACGCCCCGATCAACCGGACGGAGACCGGTGAGGTGCTTACGGAAGGCGTGGTCTTTGGCGGAGCGCCTCCATGGGAATTAGGCAATTCGAAGCGTGTCGGCATCGGTTACCCGACCGCCCATGATAGAAAATGGCGATGGATCAGTTCCGGGACTAAAAATCCGAGGGATAAGCTGCACATCTACGCCATTTCCGATGTCCTCCATATTGTGGAAGCGAAGTAATCGAATCGACTGAAAAGATATTTAATAAAACCAAGAGAAACTAAGAAAAAATAAGAAAAATGGGATCTATAAAAAAACGAATCTGTACGATAGCACTCGCTTTGCTGGGCTTTGCCTTGAGCAGCCAAGCCGCCGCTTCGACAAGCTCAGGGCAGGCCGGCAAACCATTGAAAATCTTTATTCTGGCTGGCCAGTCCAACATGGAGGGGCAGGCCACTTTGGAGACGCTGAAAGGCATCGGGCTGGACCCGGAGGCCAAGCCACTGTACGACAAGCTGGTCGATAGTGACGGCAATCCCAGGGTCTACGAGGACGTGCATATTGTTGCCTTCAACGGAAGCCCCGATGATCCGAGGATCAAGCAGGGGCCCCTGACCTTCGGCTTTGGCGGCCCGCTCCGCGAGAATAAAGTCCGGATGGGCCCGGAGTTCGCTTTTGGCGCCACCATGTATGAGAAACTACAGCAACCGATTCTTATCATCAAGACCGCCTGGGGCGGCAGGGACCTTTACCACCATTTTCGGTCGCCCGGTGCCGGCCCTATCTTTCCGGATCACAGCAAGGTCAAGCCCAGGAGAACCAACCGAGGCATCATGTCTGCGGAAGAGGTCATCGCCAGAGCGGAAGAAAAGCAGAATAAGTATTATAATGCCATGGTCGAGCACGTGAACAAGGTGCTGGCCGATCCCGGTAAATACTCGCCGCATTACGACAAGGATGCCGGCTATAAGGTCGCCGGCTTCGCCTGGTTCCAGGGCTTCAACGATCAACTTCAGGGCGGCATGCCCTATTACCAAGCCACCGAAGAGAGGCCCCAGTTCGCCCTCTACACGGATCTGCTGGCCCATCTCATCCGTGACGTGCGCAAAGAATTCAATGCGCCCGAAATGCCCTTCGTGATCGGCGTAATGGGGATAAACGGTGATAATGTGGATCTATACTCGCGTGACTGGAACTTCCGCAGGGCGATGGCGGCAACCGCTGATATCCCGGAATTCAAGGGCAATGTCACGGCCGTACAGACCGCGCCGTTCTGGGACGATCGGATTGGCGAAATCCTGCGTATCAAGACCATTCTCACGGCTCCGGATGAGGGTGGGGGAAGGACAAAAGCCTACGCCGAGCTTGATCCGGAGGGCAAGTATGCCGAGCGGCGCGCCAAATTCCGGGAATGGTATGTACCGATGATGGAAAGAGAGCCTGACAGGAAGAAGGATCGACAGGCGTATCGAGCTTGGAGGCAGGAGTTGAAAGAGAAACTCGACGGCTACGTTTATACCCCGGAGGAGTTGAGATACCTGGAAGGCAATCATTCGAATGCGGGCTTGCACTACATGGGCTCCGGCAAGATCTACAGTCGGATCGGCGAGGCCTTCGCTAAAGCACTGTATCGTTATCAGAGCGCCTACCTGCTGGAAGCGGCGGAAGTCGGCGAAAAGGATGTCCGACTCACCTGGAGGATGGGGGAAACAGTGCCCGTATCGGGCCGACTCTTCCGTGATGGCGAGCAAATTGCCAAGGTCGACCCCGCTGCATGCCTCTATGACGACAAGAATGCGCCGCAGGGAAGGCTCGACTACCGGATCGAATTCTCCATGCCTGTAGGCAGCACGCTCACACTCAAGACGACGTTTCCTGGTCGTCCGGACGATTTCAAGGGCGAACTGGGCATTCTCGACCTGACGGCGAATGACGGCATCAATCCGCGCACCTTCAAGGCCTGGAAAGTAGGCGATCCCTACCGGCTGGTCTTCGTCTCGAGCGAAAAGACCGACGCGACTTCAAAGGACCTTGCCACTTACGACGCTTTTGTCACGGAACTCGCGGAAAAGGCGGGGATCGGCGGTTCCTGGAAAATTTTCGCTTCCGCCGAGGACATCAGCGCCAAAACCCACACCCAAACCCGCCCGGGTGAGGATCCGGATAATATCCCCGTTTTGCTGATTGATGGCAAAACCCTCATCTCAGCAAACTACGACGCCTTGTGGGACAGCGACATCGAGGCCCCGATCAACCGGACCGAGACCGGCGAGGTGATCACGGAAGGCATGGTATTCGGCGGTGCGGCTCCATGGGGCCTGGGCAACCCGAAACGCGTCGGCCTGGGCGATCCCACTGCCCATGAGCAAAAATGGCGCTGGATCAGTTACGGTACCGGAAGCCCGAAGGATAAGCTTCGCGTCTACGCCATTTCCGACGTCCTGCACGTGAAATCGAACTAATCAAAACGAATTGGAACATATTCAAGAAAATCAGGAAGAAAGGACCGCCATGATGAAACATATTCGTGGGGTCCGTGTAGTTACGACGTAGTTAAGGTGCTGATAACAAGTTAAATATATCCATCTAATAAAAAAAGATGAAATCCTTATTCCCCTTAACTTATATATTGTTTCTCTGCATCGCCTTTGTGCAGGCGGTCCACTGTCAGGAAGATAAAATAGCGATCGGCTTGATCGGTGACTCGACCGTCGCGCCGAGAAACGGATGGGGGGATGGGTTTACCGAGCTCGTCAAAGAACAAGCCACCGTCCTGAACTATGCCGTGAACGGAGCCACCCTTGACTCCCTCTCCGGCAGGTTGGACACCCTACTCCAAACCAAACCCGATTACCTGATTGTGCAGTTCGGGCATAATGATATGAAAGGTTATGATGCCCAAGTGTACAGTGAGAAACTCAGGGATTACATCAAAAGGATAAGGGATGCCGGGGCCACTCCGATTATCTTCAGCCCCGTCACACGCCGTTGGTTTGACGAGAATAATAAGATCAAACCCAAGGTATATAGTGGACGTACGCTGCCGGCATATGCCCAGGCCGCAAAAAACGTGGCGGAAGAGACAGAGACATTATTCCTGAACTTGTATGCCCTCAGCGTGAATCACCACAATGAGATTGGTCCGCAGGAGAGTTACAGCTATAACTTCAGACCCAATGACCGGACCCACTTCAACGCAAAAGGTGGCAAAGTCATGGCCGGCCTGATTCTTGACCAGCTAAGGATTCTGCTTCCTGAACTGCGTGATGAGGATCCGTATTTTCCAGAAGCAAAAGATGCTGGCGCAAGGAGCATCAAGCTCACCTGGTATAACGGGCGCGTTCGGCCTACGTCCGTCACCGTCTTTCGCGATGGCAAGAAGATCGGCAGCGCTGACCCTGCTACATGTACTTACGTCGATCAGGACCCGCCCCGCGGGAATGTCGACTACAGACTTGAGTTCGTCCTGCCGAATGGCGCCACGGTGTCCCTTGCATCCAATTTTCCCGGCCGCCCGGAAGATTTCAAGGGTGAGTTGGGCATCCTCGACCCGACGCACAACGACGGCATCAATCCCGGGACCTTCAAGCAATGGCGGAAAGGAGACCCCTACCGGCTGATGTTCGTCTCGAGCGCCAAGACCGACGCCACATCAAGCGACCTGTCCACCTACGATGCCTTTGTTGCAAGTCTCGCCAAAAAGGCGGGGATCGGCGGCTCCTGGCAGGTCTTCGGGGGCGGTGGGAACCCCGACGACATCAAAGCTCATACCCAGACCGACAAGCAGAACTACCCGGACAAGATACCCGTCTTGCTGATCGATGGCAAAACCAGGATTGCCAATAACTACGACGACTTGTGGGACAGCAAAATCGACGCGCCCATCAACCGGACCGAGACTGGCGAAGTGGTTAAGGAAGGTGTCGTGTTTGCAGGCACGGCTCCATGGGGCTTGGGCAACCCGAAGCGCGTCGGCATAGGCGATCCGACCGCTCACAATGGAAAATGGCGATGGGTCAGCGCCGGCACCAATAACCCTCAGGATAAGCAACGCGTCTACGCGATATCCGAAGTTTTGAACATTACCCTAAAGGATTGAGCTAAACATTATGGTTAAGAGAATTTCATCACTACATTCAAGAAAACGTTTTGCCACTGTTTCAATGGTGGCTGGCTTTCTTTTGTTATTGGGGCTTCATGCGCCGCTACTGGCGGGCGATTTGATCTGTCCGAATGTATTTGGCAGCAATATGGTGCTGCAACGCGGAATGAATGTTCCCGTCTGGGGGTGGGCCAAGCCGGGCGCCGGAGTTGCGGTAGGTTTCAACGGGCAGACCAAGACAGCCACGGCCGATGAAGATGGAGCATGGCGCGTGGAACTGGAGTCAATGCAGGCATCTGCGCAAGGACAGGCATTGACCATTTCTTCCGGTGACGAGAGCTTGGTTTTGGACAATGTGTTGATCGGTGAAGTCTGGCTGGCCTCGGGACAGTCCAACATGACGCGTGGACTCAGCGGCGGTGTGCTCAAGACATTGTCCCGGCCACACATCCGTATGGTGCGCATCGCCAATGGCAAGCATTGCAAGGCGAAGGTGGGTCAAGCCGACGTCGATTGCCAGTGGAAGGATCTTCAGCGGGGGTCATCGGCGGTGGCCTCCTTCTTTGCCATGAAGCTGCAAGACGAACTCAAGGTTCCGGTGGGGATCATTTCCGCATCCTGGGGAGGGACACAGATTCAGACCTGGACCCCGGCAGAAGGATTTGCTCTGCTTCCCGAATTCAGGCGCGAGGCGGAAAACTTGCGCAAGCAGGCCGAGGCTCACGCAGAGGACGCCCGCACTCCTGCAGGGCGAAAACCAAAGCAAATCAGCGGCGGGGGATCGCGCTACAATGCCATGATTCATCCTTTTGTGGGTATGGCCATGCGCGGGGCAATCTGGTATCAGGGGGAGAACAATGTCGGGGCCGGACTCAAGTATGAAAAGATGATGCAGGCCCTGGTCGGTGGCTGGCGCGAGGTCTGGGGGCTGGGAGATTTTCCTGTCTATTTCGTGCAGCTTGCGCCCTTCGGGCGTTATTCGGGTGAAAGTCTGGGGCGACTATGGGAGGGACAGTTGCGGGCGTCCCGTTCCATCAAGAATTGCGGCATGGCCGTGATCACGGACGTCGGTAATCTGAAGAATATCCACCCGCCCCAAAAAAAGGAAGTGGGCGAGCGTCTCGCCCTGTGGGCCCTGGCCAAGGACTATCCATCCACAGAGCTCAGCAACGGGGGCAAGGCTGCGGACCTAGTCTATTCCGGTCCCCTCTACAAGAGCTATGAAATAAAGGGGGATACCATGATCATCTCCTTTGATTACGCAGAAACCGGTTTGGCCTATAAGGGCGAAACACTCACCGACATCTACATCAGGGGCGAAGGCGATACCGACTTTGTCCCGGCCAATGCATCGATCGACGGCAGCACGCTGGTCGTCAGTCATCCTGATGGAAAAACGCCCCAGCTGGTACGCATGGGCTGGAACAAGAATGCCGAACCCAACCTGATGAACAAGGCCGGCTTGATGGCATCGCCCTTTACGACTGCAGTTGAATAATAAAATAAAAGTAGAAATCATGAAAAAAACAGTTCTCAGCCTTATCCTGACCCTGTCAGTCCTTGCCGCGCAGCAGCTGTCGGCTGCACCGGCAGAGTATGCAGCAATCCAGGCCGCGGACGGCCTGGCTGAACGCCTGTTGGGGGCCGATTCCGAAGCGTTCACCTTCGAGCTGATCCCCCCGGATAAGGGCCAGGACGTATTCGAGCTGCTCTCACAAAACGGAAAGATTGTGATCCGGGGCAATAATCCTGTTTCGATGGCGATGGGCTTGAACTGGTATCTCAAATACTATTGCAAAAGCAACCTGTCCTGGTGCGGCACCAATCTGGACCTGCCGAAGCCCTTGCCTGTAATCGAAGCGAAGATCAGGAAAAGCAGCTGGGCGAAACACCGTTACTTCCTCAATTACTGTGCCTTCGGCTATTCACTGGCGTGGTGGACATGGGAGGATTGGGAATGGCTCATCGACTGGATGGCGCTGAACGGGGTCAACCTGCCGCTGTCGGTCACCGGCCAGGAAGCGGTTTGGCAGGCGACCTGTAAACGGCTCGGCATGTCCGATGAAGAAATTGCCGGCTTTTTGGCGGGGCCTCCCTACCTGCCGTTCATGTGGATGGGCTGTCTTGATGGATGGGGTGGCCCGCTTCCGCAGAGCTGGATAGACCGACATGAGACACTGGCGAAGCAGATCCTGGCCCGCCAGCGGGAACTGGGGATGACGCCGGTGCTGCAGGGCTTTATCGGACATGTTCCTGAGGCCATCAAGGAAAAGTACCCTGACGCGAAGATGCAAAAGGTGGACTGGTTGGTAGAATGGGAAACCTATCGGCTCGATCCGCTGGATCCCCTGTTCCAGAAAATGGCGGACATTTACATGGAGGAACAGATCAAGCGGTTTGGCACCGACCACATGTATGCTGCAGACACCTTCATTGAAATGATTCCTCCCAGCGGCGAACTGGAATATCTGGACCGGATGGGGAAGGCCATCTATAACGGAATGGCAAAGACCGACAAGGAGGCGGTTTGGATCCTGCAGGGATGGCCGTTTACCTTCAAGCACAGGTTCTGGAAGCAGGATAAGGTCAAAGCCTTTCTGGATTCGGTTCCGGATGAGAAAATGCTGCTTCTCGATCTGTTTTGTGAAACGAAGCCCGCATGGAAAAAGACGCAGGCATTTTACGGCAAGCCCTGGCTTTGGTGCAACGTGCAGAATTTCGGAGGCAGAGTCTTTCTCGGGGGTTCGCTTTCGGGTCTGGATCCAAGGGGAAAAGGAGGCTTGATGGGGGCCCGTAAGAGCCCCGAAAGCGGCAATCTAGCGGGCTTGGGTATTGTGAACGAGGGGCTGGGGTATAATCCCGTCTTTTACGACCTTATGTTCGAGGCAGCCTGGCAAGACCAGGACGATGCAAAAAGTTTGGACGAATGGATCAAGGAATACTCCATCTTTCGCTACGGGCAGGCGAATGAGGATGTTGAGCGTGCATGGCAAACCTTGCAGAACACCGTTTATCGGCGCTC
>Ga0102943_1002142_pt1 | contig 11727 bp, 6 predicted proteins | sample SalPonC_black_MG_FD_78174 | JGI IMG/M metagenome (GOLD analysis project Ga0102943, IMG submission 78174) | Salt pond soil microbial communities from South San Francisco under conditions of wetland restoration - Salt Pond MetaG... | ecosystem: Environmental > Aquatic > Marine > Intertidal zone >...
TAAAATGGCTGAGACGCGGGAATATTCAGGTGGTCGGGTAGCTATGTGGCCAAATGGCCATGTGACTACGTAGCCAAATGGATCAGGGTAAGAGTGGCAAAAGATTTTGCGGAATTTTAGTTTTTTTTTGAAATCGCATAACTATCTATAAAACAAGACTTTTACTAAAAGTATATACAGATGAAAAAACTATTTCTTTTAGCCCTTGGAATACTGTTGTTTTATACCGGAGCATTTGCTCAACCAAAAACAGAAGTCGATGTGAAAGTATTGGATGAGTACTACGCTCAAATGGTGGAAAATTGGGAGGTGCCAGGGGCCAGCATAGGTATCGTAAAAGATGGAGAACTCCTATTTACCGGTAACTATGGGACCATGGAAACAGGAAGTAATCAAAAGCCCAACGAACATACCCTGTATGCCATCGCCTCGAACTCTAAGGCCTTTACCTCAGCCATGATAGGTATGTTGGTACAGGAAGGAAAGCTCAGCTGGGACGATAAGGTACAAAAATATTTACCCTATTTTGAGTTATATGATCCCTGGGTGAGTAGCCACACTACGATTAGAGATATCTTAAGTCACCGGGTCGGCCTGGGGACCTTTAGTGGGGACAATATCTGGTACAAATCAGAATTACCGGCAGAAGACATTATCAAACGGATCAAGCATGTCCCCCAGGCCTATGCGTTTAGGGCGGGATATGGCTATTCTAATTTAATGTACATCACTGCCGGGGAAATTATCGAAACCATAACGGGAAAAAGCTGGGCAGAAAATGTGCAGGAAAGAATCTTAGATCCCCTTGACATGGACAGGACTATTGCTTCCGTTGATGAGTTGGCTTCAAAGGGTAACTTCGCCACGCCACACGCCAGGAAGAATGAGGAAAATTATGCTATCCCATGGGCGAAGTGGGATAATGTGGCGGCGACCGGTGGGTTAATTTCCAGCGTTTCGGATATTTCCAGGTGGATGATCTTCAACCTGAACCACGGCATCATCGGACAAGATACCCTACTGACTCCCGCTACCAGAAATAATGTCTGGAGACCCCACAACAACTTTTATGTTGATCACACCCAGGAAAATGATTTAAACACCCACTTCAGCGCTTATGGTTTAGGCTGGGGACTTCGAGATTACCACGGTAGGATGATGGTTCGACATACGGGTGGTTACGATGGCATGATTACGGCCGTTACGCTTATCCCGGACGAAAATCTGGGCGTCGTCGTGTTAACTAATGGCCCGAAAAGTCCCATTATAGCGGCTACCTATTACGCGCTGGATAAATTTCTGGGCGTAGCAGAAGAAAAAGACTGGTCCGCAGCACTACTGGAAAGTGCCAATCAAGGAGCAGAAAACGATACGCGTATTGAGGATCGCATGAACGCCAGGGTCCTGGATACGCAACCGATTATTTCTCCTCAAAATTTTGTTGGTGATTATTATTCAAAACTTTACGGAGACATTCATATTTCCCGAAAGGATGATCAATTGCGGCTGGAATTTTCGCATTCTCCGCTCTTGTCCGCCACGCTGACGCACTGGCACTATGATGTTTGGAAAATTAACTGGGAGCACCCGCAAGCTTGGTTCAGTTTTGGGACCATTAAAATACAGAGTAATAGTAAGTTAGAGGTAACCGGTCTGGAATTCGACGTACCTAACGATGATTTCTTTTTTGAAGAAATCAAGCCGAAGAAAGTAAAAACAAGCAGTGAATAGAAGTTATGAAAATAGTTAAGTATTTTTTATCCAGCCTGGCTGGACTCCTACTGCTTATTAGTCTGCTATTCGGTCGCCTGAATAAGTCGGTGGATAGCCTTAAAGATAAATATGCCCAGGCACCCTCCGCTTTCGTGTCGGTGGAAGGCGTGGAGGTCCATTACCGCGACGAGGGGAATCCAGAAGACAGTCTACCCATTGTTCTGATCCACGGTACCGGCGCCAGTCTGCATACTTTCGAAGATTGGGCGCAGGAACTAAAAAAAGAACACCGGGTGCTGCGGATGGATCTGCCCGCTTTTGGCCTGACCGGTCCCTTCCCTGACCGGGATTATTCCATTGACCATTACGTAGCGTTTCTGGAAGCTTTTTTGTTGGCCAAAAATATTGACCGCTGTATCCTGGGAGGAAACTCTCTGGGCGGATCAATTGCCTGGCGCTTTGCCCTGGATAGGCCGGATAGGGTAGATAAATTAATTCTGATTGATGCGGCGGGTTATCCCCGAAAAACGGAAAGTGAGCCGATCGCTTTTACCATCGCCCGTATTCCGATTTTGAACAAAATCCTTACCTTTATTACGCCCCGCTTTGTAGTGAAATCTAGCGTGGAGAATGTCTACGCCGATAAAAGTAAAGTGACAAAGGAGCTGATCGATCGGTACTACGATCTGACTTTACGGGCCGGCAATCGTCAGGCTTTTGTGGATCGGATGCAGGTAGATACCAATGACAACCCTGTGGAGCAAATCAGTAATATAAAGCAGCCCACCCTGATCCTCTGGGGTGCCGAAGACGCCTTGATTACTACGGAGAGTGCCTATCGCTTTCAGGAGGACTTACCCAATGATACTCTGGTCATTCTAGAGCAGGTCGGGCACGTACCGATGGAGGAAAGTCCGGGGGAGAGTTTGCAGCCGGTACTGGATTTCTTGAGATAGTACAGACAAGTTCTCTATATTCGTCCATTAAACGAAACCAAAAAACATGATACATTTCCCGAAGACAGTACTAATATTACTCCTATCTTTTGCTTTGAGTTGCGCTACCCAAAAGCAGATTTTAACAGATAACAGCTGGCAGCCGGTAGGGGCTAGCGACGGCTCCGTGCCGGTAGCCCGTCACGAAGCTTCCTTTGTAGAAGCCGGTGACGAATTTGTGCTGCTGGGGGGGCGCAGTATCCGACCCGTCTCCATTTATAACCCTAAAAAAGGGATTTGGCGCGAGGGCACCCCCCCGCCCATTGAGTTGCATCATTTTCAGGCTTTTGAATACGATGACAAGGTGTACATTGCCGGCGCCCTGACCGGCGGCTGGCCGGGTGAGACGCCCGTACCCAACATTTACATCTACGATCCGGCGCAGGATGAATGGTCGGTTGGTCCGGAAATACCGGAAGGCCGTCGTCGGGGAGCGGCAGGCGCGCTGGTACACAAAGATAAGATCTACCTGGTCTGTGGGATTGTAGACGGCCACCGGGGCGATCATAAAGACTGGTTTGATGTGTATGATCTGAAGACAGATACCTGGTCCGTATTACCCGCTGCCCCGCGCCCGCGGGATCACTTCCAGGCGACGGTGGTGGATGGGAAATTATACGCGGCAGGTGGCCGCCTTTCCAAGGTAGGAGATGATGCTTTTTCGACTACGATTGGTGAGGTAGATGTTTACGATTTCAAAACGGGTAAATGGTCTACTTTGGCTACGGAAATTCCAACCCAACGCGCGGGCTCCTACAATTTTGCTTGGGGCGATGAAGTAGTGGTACTCGGCGGTGAATCCGGTACTCAGGTACCAGCCCACGCTGAAATGGAAGCTTTGGATGTACGGACTAATACCTGGCGTACGCTGCCCCCGATGATCGAGGGTCGCCACGGTACTGGGGTGCTAATTTATAACGGTGCGGTCTACGTTGCTTCGGGGAGTGGTAACCGCGGCGGTGGTCCGGAACTGACGACGATGGAGAAGTTTGACCTTACCCCCCGCTAATCCTACAAACTAAAGTCAATCTCCGTATTATCCCCGATGTTCAGGCTTTGGCGTAAGCCAGTGATGGCCGTATCGTTACCGATGACGGACTTCAGGAGGACGACTTCGTGGATGGAGGCATAATTACCAATGATGGAGTCTTTGAGGATGGCATTTTTGATGCGGGCATTATTACCAATGGTGACGTGTGGACCAATGATGGAGTTTTCGATACGGCAATTACGACCAATACTGACGGGTGGGATGATGATGGAGTTCTGGTATTGGGGCAGATCTTCGGAAGCGTAGCCTTTTTTATTGAGTAGGATGGAATTTGCTTCGAGCAACACATCTTTTTTACCGCAGTTATACCAGTTGTCGACGGTAACCGTCTTAAACTCGACTCCATTTTCAATCATGCGCATCAGCGCATCGGTGAGGGGGAATTCCCCTTTGGTACGGATGTTTTGGTTGATATTGTGCGTCAGGGCATCCACCAGCAAGCCCACTTCTTTAATTTTATAAAAACCGACCATGGCCATGTTGGACTTGGGGATCTTGGGTTTCTCTACTACCCGGACCACCTTCCTGGATTTTTCCTCTTCAAAGTCGTATTCCACCACCCCGTATTCGCGGGGGTCGTGTACTTTGCGTACGCCCAGGGTACTGTGTGGAGAGTCAATAATCTTATGGAAATCAACGTCAATAATCGTATCGCCAAAGAAGATAATGACCTCTTCGGCATCCTTGAAGTGCTCGCGCGCCGTCCAGATCGCATGAGCAGAGCCCAGGCGCATTTCCTGATTTACGAAGGCTTTTTTGAGCTGCGGATATTGCTGTTCTACGTAGGCTTTAATCTTTTCGCCCAGGTAGCCAATCACAAAAACAAAATCATCCACGCCCACTTCTACCAGACTATCAATGATAAAAGAGATAATGGGCTTACCAGCCACGGGGATCAGTGGCTTGGGTTGAGTATAAGTGAGCGGGCGCAGTCGGGTGCCGGCTCCGGCGACGGGAATGATTGCTTTCATGGCTGCTCTGGTCGTTTAATGGCTCGAAAGATAAACATATTTTGGTAAGTGAAGTTTTGTAGGCTTCCTTTGAGGAGTAGCCCAAAGGTGGTTTTGATCGTTCAGCGGGGAAATCTTAGACAGGTTCATAGTATCAATCTAATATTCCAGAATAAATTTGGATAGGTTTTGTCCTTTTTTCAGATTCAGCCTTTTGCGTAAGCGATATCTGGCTACCTCCACGCCTCTCACAGAAATTCCGAGAATATTAGCGATATCTTTTGTCTGTAAATTCATTCGTAAGAAGGCACAGAGTTTTTGCTCGTTGGGGGAAATATCGGGAAAATCTTCCCGGAGTCGACTCAAGAAATCGCCGTGAACGGCATCAAAATGATATTGAAACTGCTCCCAGTCTTCCTGTACTCTAAGATTTGTTTCTATTTCTTTGACGATCTTTTCTATTTCTCGGCGTGTTTCTTTGCGCTCACTTTTTTGTTTGATGGCTTTGAGGTCATTCTTGATAGACTCGATAAATTCGTTTTTTACGACGAGGTTCATGGTAGAGGCGGCCAGTAAATTATTGATGTGCTGTAACTCACTTTTTATTTTTGCCTCTTTTAATTTGAGGAGTTCCTGATCCTTTTTTTGCTTTATGGACCTAAGCTTTTCTTGTTTTTGAGCTAGTATTTTTTGTTGTTCTTTCTCCTTTTTAGCTGTTTTTCTTTTGTAGCGCTGCTTTTGTACGCGCGTGAGCAGAAAGATTGAAGTCAGCCCCAATAGTAAGTATATGATTTGGGCCGTTATACTTTTGTAAAAGGGTGCTTGAATCGTAAATTTGTAGGATAAACCTTCCGTAATTTGCCCTACCTGATTTCGAGTCTGTACCTTGAGGGTGTAGTCCCCTTCTTCAAGATTAGTATATTCTTTTATGGCGCTATTGGTCCAATCTCCATAGTCTTCTTCTAATCCCTGTAGTTGATAGCGGAATTGTTGATTCTCCAGTCCATTGAACTGGAAGAAATCGACATCTATTTTAAGTAGTCGTGCTCTGGCTTTTATAGATAAACGGGGGAGTGACTGCTCCGCTGGGGCGAAGGGAGATCGTAGATAAATAGATTGCCCTTGTTTTAAATCAGCTATTTGACGGATCACCATTAAATAGTCGGACCTGATGTTTTCCACTAGCGGGTCGTAATGGATAAAGCCATCATTTGCGGAGAACAGCACCCCAGAGCCTGTTCCGGCGGAAAGGTGTAATAAATCATTATTCAGATGGTAGCGAAGCTGGTACAAGGAGGACCGGACAAACTGGTGGTTATGGTCACTAATGGGATTGTAGTAAGCAATAAAATCCTCTGTGATGATATGAATCCGGTTTTTTTCATCCTGTGCAAGTAAATAGACGGGCTGTTGTCCAATTTCGGCAAACTCCTGCGCTTTTTCAAGCGCTCCGGATTCGGTAGCTATTCGGTAGATACCCATTCTGGTGGCCAGATAAAGCTCGTCATTGATTCGGCTCAGAATAATTTGTTCTTTGATGGGAAGCTCCGATTGGTCAGAGATGTTTTGTACCTCTACCGTTGTCAGGCCTGCTGAGAAACTTAAGCGGTACAAGCCCAGGTAATACTGTCCTACCCAAAGGTTACCCTGATTGTCTTCTTCCATGAACCTACTCGATGCATTAAACCCTGTAATGGCCTGCATCGGTTCTAATTCTCCTTGTGCATTTATTTTAAAAAGGAACAATCCAGAGTAAGTGCCACCCACGGCAAAACCTGGCTTAGACCTCAATTGTTTGACTTGCCACAGGCCGTCCGTATTTGCTTTGCGTATGGCTCTTGCGCCTTTCAGCAAAAAAAGACCGGTATGGTGACCTGCGTAAATTTTACCGGCGATCTCTTGAATTCGGTAAGCGGGTCCTTCGGTACCTTCCAGGAAGAGACACTTATCTGCGTCTCGCGCCAGAAAAAAAATACCATTGGAAGTAGTGAAGTAAGTCCCTTCAGCCGTTTCTAAAGCATCATAGCCACTACCCTGAAGATTAATTTCCTGGCTAAGCAATCGAAAGGGGGCATTCACGTGTACTAATGCAATCCCATTCTGCATGCCAACCCACAGGTTGCCAGCATAATCCTGGAAAGTGCGCAAACAAGCATTGCTTTCGAGTCCGTTTTGGGTAGATAAATGTTCGATTTGTTCCGTCTGTAAGTCATAGAGGAACAAACCGGCTCTTTGCGTGGCAATGGCTAGCCGATTATCAGATAGTTGAGTCACATGGTTCACAAAGGTACCTCGTAGCGCAGCGGAAAGTTTTTTGTGCTCCGGGCTGGCGTCATAGGGGGTACTGAACTCAATAAGCCCGGAATTATAAATAATGAGTAGTCCATTGTTTTGTGCGATTAAGCCCGCAATGATCTCCTTTTGTAAGGTTTGTTGATAACTTGAATTTAGCTGATTTCCAACCACCTCATAAAGCTGCCCGCTTTGGTCCTGTGTGAAGATTTGCTCATTGATAAGAAAGGAGCGTTCGAATTCTTGTTTGGGTTTAATGACTTCTATTTTCTGCCCGTCGTAGCTAAATATTCCCTGAAATGTACAAAAGAAAACCTTTGAATTTATCAGGTAAACATCCCATACTTCGGTGAATTCACGGTGCCCTTCCGGAATCAGATGCGTTAAGGATTCATACTGCCAATTGTCATGGTAGAAGCCGAATTCGCCTTGCGACCCCATGTACAGCCGATTTTTTTTGGGATCAAACCCAAGGGATCGTTTTTTTTTACCCGTTTTAAAATCGTGCGTTTCCCAATCTTTACCATTATAAGAGAGGATTCCCAAATTGTTGGCTACAAATAGGCTCATGTTTCGGTTTTGGGCAAAATCAATATTTTGGATACCGGCTCTGTAGTCAACCGGGGTGAAATTTCGAATGGGATATTGACCGGTATAACTGAATAAAGCAAAACCCTTACCTAAGAAGAGTAAACACAATAAAAGAAGCCTATTGTAATCAAATGAGTATGCCATGTGTAATTCTGTGAAATTCAAATAGCTCTAATTATCAGTAAGTTACGATATTTTCAGTAATATTTTGTAGTAGTGCTTGTTTTTGCTTGTGAAAGAAATGTTGAGGTGATAGATTTAATATGTTGTATATTCAATAGTAAATTTGGAGAATCGCTTTTAAAAAAGTATTAAAAGGCGCTTGGCTTTTGCTATGCGATATAATTATTAAACATCTCGAAATGAAAAGTATTTTCCTCTCTCTTTTTCTTTGCTTGTGGGCTTTGACAGCCTATTCACAAGCAGATCAGGTGTCAGTAGTTAAGAATGCCGAGGGAATGAAGTTGGTCGTCAACGGATCTGATTTCATGGTCAACGGTATGAACTGGGATTATTTCCCCATCGGCACTAATTTTTCTTACAGCCTATGGAACGAACCGGATGACATCATCCGTTCGGCTCTGGATTCGGAAATGTCGCTACTCAAGAATATGGGCGTAAATACCATCCGGGTCTATACGGGTATTCAGCCCAAATGGATTCAATACATTTATGAGAAGTATGGCATTTATACCATGCTGAATCACTCCTTTGGGCGATACGGTCTGACCATTGATGGGGCCTGGATGGCCAATACCGAGTACGCCAACCCACGGGTACAGCGGCTGCTTTTGGAGGAAGTCAGAAAAATGGTCGAAACCTATCAGGATACCCCCGGTCTTTTACTCTACCTGCTGGGTAATGAAAACAACTATGGGCTCTTCTGGGGAGGAGCAGAAACAGAGGATATTCCAGTCGAAGATCGGCAGTCCACCATTCGGGCGCGGGCTATGTACCAACTATTCAATGAGGCTGCGGTGATTATGAAAGGGATTGATAAGTCACACCCGGTGGCCATGTGTAATGGAGATGTTCTGTTTATCGAACTAATCGCAGAAGAAATTAAAGACGTGGATATTTACGGTACAAATATGTACAGGGGTGCATCTTTTGGAGACGCTTTTCAGCGAGTGAGAGATGAGCTGGATATGCCCATTTTGTTCACCGAATTTGGTGCCGATGCCTTTAATGCCGTAGAAAAGGAAGAAGATCAGTTCTCTCAGGCCTATTATATGGTTAATAACTGGCAAGAAATTTATGAAAATGCAGCTGGACTGGGCAAAGCCGAAAACTCCCTGGGGGGCTTTACTTTCCAGTTTAGTGACGGTTGGTGGAAAATCGGCCAGACAACAGGTCTGGATATTCACGATACCGATGCCACCTGGGCAAATGGCGGATACCAGCGTGATTTAGCCGAAGGCGGCAATAATATGAACGAAGAATGGTTTGGGATAGCGGCTAAGGGGCCTACTAATGCGCGCGGACTTTATCAGTTGTATCCACGGGCTGCTTATTATGCACTTAAGGAAGCCCACCAGTTCGACCCGTACCTTGATGGGGTCACCGTAGAAACGGTTCAATCCTACTTTGCCGGGATTTCTCTGGCCGATGCCGTAGTACAGGCGCGGGGAGATCAGGCTGCCCTAATGGCGGAGCAAACCAAAAAAGTCCGGTTAAGTGGCTTACGTGGGGAAATCTCTACTTTTTCTACGGGAGGAACGAATATCAGTACACCTGATGCGGCCGATCCCGATAATCCCACTTATCCTAATGAGCTGGGTTTTGATCACATGCAGACCTTCTTTGTAGGGGTGGAAGCTCAGCCGGCCAGTAATGTCCGGATTAATACAACGTTCAACATTCTGGGCAACGTAGCCCGTAATCCCATTAACGAAATTTTTTATGAGAATCGGGGGCGGCCCCAGATTGTTCAGGGCCCCAACGGCGATGTCAATCTCAATTCTATCAATCGAGTAAGTTTATACCGGGCAGACTTTAACTGGGATGGTGAAGTTGCAGATATCAAAGGTTTTTACCGGACGGGGCACTACCACTGGGGCTACGAAGGAGACTTCTTCGGCTTGTATCCAGAAGCTAACTATGGACCCAATATTGATATTTACAATGGTACGGCTCCCTTTGGGTTTGAGGTGACAGGGAAAAAAGGGCTGGAAGGGCTGAAAGTAGCCTTCGGTCCTGAGCTATGGTGGGGCGCTAACCCGGCCATACTATTGAAATATAGCAAAGAAATTGGTCAAACAACATTCACGGGGATCTTTCACGAAGACCTGGATGAGCCCGGAGGATCCGTCAGTTCAATCGCTATACCCATGCCTAAAACTCGAAGAGCAACCTTGGCCATGGAGACGGAGCTGGGACCTTTAGGGATTCAGCTGGGTGGTATGTGGGGTGGTCAACCGTTGGTCGGACGCACTTTCCAGTTGGTGGATGATTCGAACGGAGCCACCGAAGTGTATGAAGATGAGATCCAGGCCAAGGATACCTGGGGAGGTAAAGTAAAGTTTACCCTCTCCAAAGGACCATTTAACTGGTATGCACAAGCCGCCGCTATGGGGCTAGTCGCCAACGGTGGGGGAGACTGGACCACTACCTTCACAGGCTGGCGCCTAAAAGATAGTGGTAGTGGTAACCAATTCAACTTTCTGACCGGTTTTACCTTTGGGCTTGGCGATTTTCAGATTGCACCTAACTTCCTCTGGCAGCGTCCAGTAGTGGATCCCATCCCTATGGGGGCTCCTGCTCCTGCACGTCCCCGAAATATCCTGGACGATCCCTTCTCCGTACGGGCCAATCGGGAGCAGGTAGCTGGTGAAATACTCTTTACTTATGACCCGACTCCAGGGACCTGGATGTACCAGTGGGATAATGACATAGCTGAGGATGCCCCCTTTGCCATGAGTGCTGGGTTTGTGTACCGTCATTTGCCCACTTCCATGGATGCCGGAGTAGGTATCTTTGCGGATGGACGTACGATTTTTGCTTTTCCAGGGGCGGTTCCTGCCCAGGACCTTTGGGAAGCCCACGCACGGATTGTCTCTAAGGTTAGCGCTAACTTTGGTCTTATTGCTAATGTATACGGTGGTAATGCCCAGTCGAATGGTGTTGATGACCGCTTAATTAAACGATTTGGTGCCGATGTACGGATGATCGTAGATCAATTAAAAATCACCTCTATGGTGAAAGTTAACGACTGGGGCCCCTTTGATTATCACCGGGATTTCAACCTGACTTTCCCGCTCCAGTTAAGTTTGGATTTATCGACGACGCTGGGTAAACCTGGATGGCTCGATTTACCGAATACCCGGGTGGGGGTGCGAGGTATCTGGCGCTCACTGGATCAATACTCTCCACGGTATTGTCCTACGCGCACGGAGAATGCAGCTGGCATGCCAGTCTGCAATCCAGAGGCACCAGGATTTGATAATGGTAGCGAGTGGGAATTCAGAACCTACCTACACTTTAACATTGGGAAGTTATAAAAAATAAGAAAATGAAAGCTTTTAAGATTAATAAATACACTCTATGGCTGATGGCCACCCTTTTCCTTTCCCTACCTTTCAGTTGTACTCGGGAATTTGATGATTTGGAGTTGGCCACCTTTCCCTCTAACGGAGACGTCTTCCTCGATGATTTTAGCGGGGGGCTAGAATACGCGGCTTTTGCAGGCTCTAAAATTTTGGCTTTCCAGGTAGATGGTACGGAAGGATACGAAAGTGATGCCGCTATGCGCTTTGCCGTACCCGAGCCAGATGATCCGGAGGGAAGCTACGCTGGAGGACAGTTTTTCACCTCGGGGGCACGGGATTTAAGTGGATTTAATGTACTTACCTTTTGGGCCAAAGCCAGCCAACCGGCTAATCTAGATGTATTAGGTTTTGGGAATATTGCGGAGCAGACCACGGCCGTTACCCTGGCAGCTGCCAAGGTCAATACTAATTGGCAACAATTTATGATTCCCATCCCGGATCCATCCAAACTCATGGAAGAATCAAGCCTTTTCTTTTACTCCGAAGGGGCGGAAGATGGATCGGGTTATACCTTCTGGATAGATGAGATCCAGTTTGAAAGAGTTGATGGTTTGGAGAACCCTCGGCCAACCATGTTCAATGGTGCA
>Ga0102943_1002143_pt1 | contig 11727 bp, 14 predicted proteins | sample SalPonC_black_MG_FD_78174 | JGI IMG/M metagenome (GOLD analysis project Ga0102943, IMG submission 78174) | Salt pond soil microbial communities from South San Francisco under conditions of wetland restoration - Salt Pond MetaG... | ecosystem: Environmental > Aquatic > Marine > Intertidal zone >...
CTTGAAACGTTACAATGTTGTACATCGTTTGACAGATGAAATGCGTGACGACAGGACGGTCACGGTTGACAAAGCTGCAGCACTGACAAAACAGAGCGTAGGCCGTCTCCCACTTGATCTTGGGCGCGTGGTCGAAACGCAGGATAGTGGCCGGAAGAGACAGAAACGCAAAAAAGGCATCTTGGTCGCCGTCATGCTTGTAGCGCTGTATAGCGCGTTCAAACATACCTGAATCGATGATTATTTTGCCGAGATGTTTGTGCTCTATGCACAGGTTGGCCAGCATCGTAAAAAAGGCAAAACGCACGGGTGGCGTAACGCTCTCAGTCAACGGTAACAACACATCAAAGAGCTCGACACGTCGCGACGGTTGGCAGAAACAGACCATATAGCTAAAGTAACGGATGGCCTGCTCGCGCTGTCGTGATGGCTTTTCGAGAAACTTTTCCATCAAAAAGTCCATGTCGCAATCAAACATGTGCTGTCGGACTTGGTCGTCGGAGAACTTGGCTAATTCGACGCACCACATCGCTGCGCCCGAGACTAGCTTGGTATCGCTACTTTGCAACATGCGACACAGTCGTTCCAACGGCGGATGATCCACTTGGCATCTGTCGCAAAAGGGCTGATCGTGTTTGCCCACCAACGTAGGCGTATCGCCAATATTTGGTTTTAACATCGACAATCGAAACGAGACGAGTGTTTACAGAGGCTGAGGAGGCTCGTAGAGCTTTATAGAGCTGTAATCCCGCAACTGTCGTATCGTAAAACTGACGACATGGGTGGCAACAACGACTGTCTTTACTTACCGGATATGTGGTGTTACGTTTGCGGTAAACCTCCTACGATCAAGTGTAAAGGCTGCGGAGTAGCCTTGTATTGCAGTGAAGCGTGCTGGGAATGTGATGCGGATTCGCATTACGAGCTTTGCACGCAGCAAGGGCTATGTAGCGACAGTCAGGCCATTACGGCAACGCAACCCGTCAAATCCGGTCAATTGCTCTGGAAAGAGCGTGCTATCCGTCGGAATCGCAGTCTAAAGGGACTCTACCAGAACGCTCGTTTCTCGCTACCATGCGCTCCAGAAGAGCTGCTACAGCAGGTACGCGGCTTGCCTATCGAAGGAGGCTATGGTCTCTTTCTAAACGCTTCGTTGATTAAACAGGCGTCAAAGGGCAACGCTACGTACGCTATCGAGAACAAAGGCCATTATACCTATTTATTGGCTACAGCCGCGCGTGACATTGAAGTGGGCGAAACAATTGCGCTCGTGCAGTAGACCAACGAGACGCCCATTAAACGACTTTGCGCGCACACACTTTGTGTTTATCGCGGTAGACACGTAACGTTCCGTAGTGGGGTTTGGCCTCTTCGATCCAAGCGATGCAACCACCGATATGGATACAACTGACGATAACCTCTGGGTCGACGTCTGGTGGCATATCCATCAAGTCTATCTTGACGATCGTACCGTCGGGTACCGCGGCAAGTTTTTCTTCGAGTTGTTCTTGCATAGGTTGAGCCAGATGCTCTTCGCGTGACATACCGCACCCCATGCGTCGCCAGGCTTTAAGGTCAGACAAGCGTTTAGTCGCCAAGTCCAATAAGCGGTTCCTGGGCGGACACCTGCTCGGGGTAAAAACCTCGTTTCAACGACACCTGGGGTTAAAACCTCCCCCAAAAAATGCGACTTTTTTGACCAAACGATTAGTAAGACTTGACAGAAAAATCAAGTCGCTTAACGTATTACTCGACTCGGAAAAAAATGTCTCGTAGCAAAACTCAAATCTTCACCCATGCGGGACAACTGACCGCTGTTGACGCGGATCAGATGGCCAAGAAACAGCATCTGTACGAACAGCATTACACGGTCGACAACGGCAGGTACATTTTTGTGCGGTACAGAAAGTCGCATATTGCCTCAAACGGAAATCTCAACAACGCTCAACACCTTGGTTGCAAGCCATCACTGGCCAAGCTGATTCACAAAATCGAGCTGCCGGAAGAGTTTAATGCCAAGTTTGGCTGTGTCGTTTACGCACTTTCACCCAAATCCGGAAACATTTGGACGGTTCGCCTGTGTCTGTACAACTCGGTCAAGAACCTTGGCCTTTGTGGCTGGATACCCTCCTTTGCGACACTCGATGACGCATGCAAGGGTGCAGCGCAAATCGTTTCGGATCACGAATTGCTTCACCAGCTGTTGTGGCAATGCAGCGGCTACAAAAAGGTGACAGTGTCTCGTCCGGCACGCATGCAAGACTTTGCCATCTGCGTCGACAACTGCGACATGGTACAGTGGGATGCGCAAAAAAAGACCTTTATCCATCCCGATGACGGCGCCAAGTCTGACGACGACTTTGAACCAGACTCGTGCGACTCTGACGTCATACCCATGCCATATTTTGGCTCCTCGTCTTCGTCGTCCTCGTCTTCGTCGCCAACATCGCCGACGCCTCCATCGGCTTCCAAGCGCAAGCAAAAGCGCAAGCGTCCGACCCAAAGCGTGCATACCCGCTCTCCATCCGTCAAACGGACCAAACCTCTTGCAGACAAGATGGACACTCTGTATTTCAACACAGAGACGTACGGAGTGGTGCAGGTTACATTCGAGGACTCTGATTGCGTTTTCGGCGCAGGAAAACGGTTCAAAGACCAACAACCCGACGTTGTTTTCAAAGACTTTGACCTTGTCAAGGCCCTGGAGACGTCGGCTGATCTTTCGCGCGCCTTCAAGCTTTGCAAAATGGGGGGCCCCTGCGAAATAGAGTACCACCCGGATGGCCTGGGTATCGTCGTCAAAATCGACGGCAATCCTTTTATCATTCCATACTCGTCTTGAAATAAAAAAATGTCTAGCGTTTACGAAATTTCGCGCCGCGATAACATGACTATGTCTGAAACCAGTACCGATATTGCTTCGGGTACATACTTGTACTATCATCTCTATCACCCGGATAGCACCAGTCCGGTCTTTGTGCCGTACGACGAGAGCTACGTACAGTCGAGCGGTAACGTGTGTATACCCGGAGAGGACTACAAAAGGCAGTGGGCCAGACTTGAGCAAAAAATTCCCGTGGATGGCATGGGGCCAGATTCGGCACGTTCAGTTACTACTACCGTCCGCAGCAGAATCTGTGGATCGTTGGACTGGGCTTTTATGGGTTCCACAAAGACTTTGCCCGCTCCAAGACCATGCCTGCGTTCAGGTCTCTTCAGCATGCCTTGATCGGCGCTTCTCAAATCTTTGAGGACGAAGCGTTGTTTCGGCAACTCTTGTGGCAGTGCAACCATAGCAAAAAGTATCCTGTCGAAAAGCCAGAACAGATCGAAAAGTTTGGCGACCATGTCGACAACTGCATCGACGTGGTCTTTGACAAAAAGCGCAAAGTCTTTGTTGAGAAAGACAGTCTCGCCACCGTTGCCGCAGGCCAAACGCAGAACGCCAGTCAACCGATAGTCCCACTGTCGTCTACGTCGTCTACGTCGTCCACGTCGTCTACGTCGTCTACGACCAGCAAAGGCAAGAAAAAGCGCAAGCGTGACGAGAAGCAGACCCAGACGGCTAAACGCTCCAAGCCTCTCGACATCAAGTCTGTCGATTTTATGATTGTCGATACAGATCTTTACGGAAAGATTCGTGTCGACTATGCGGACGACTACATTGCTATTCGTCTGAGCTCCGAGTACGAGCATATGGAAACGACATGCGTGTTTGGCAACTTTGACTATGGCGACGCGCTTCAGCATTCTAGCCTGTTTTCTTGCGCGTTCAAACACGCCAAGATTTGTGCAAACGCCGACATGTCGTTTGAAAAGAACGCCCGCTCCATCCTCATTACGACCGACAACAGAACGATTATCGTCGGCTAAGCGTTTATGCTACCTGAACTGCTGGCAACCGGCTGTGCCTTGACGTTTCGTAGCTTCCATTTTGAGAAAAAATTCACCGAGCTTGCAACTGTTCGCATCTCTTCCGAACCGTAAACCAAATAGCAGGGGTGTCGGTCTTGTACATAATCGTACATCTCTTTTGCCGTGTTGTGCTCAATGTCTTTACCGCAACAGAGCACAACGTTGAGACGTTGACTAACGGTTGTCATACCAAAGAGATCCGACAGGGCCCAACCTACGGTCATAGCGCGCCCTGTATCGTTTTCACTGGCACTACAGGCATCCATAATCAGGGACAGTTCCGGATCGTCCAGGTTGCGCATATGCTGCATAAACGCAAGCTCGTAGTCGTCTGGATGGTACGATACATACATCATAACACGCAAGCGTTTACTAGACTCGGTTGCAATACTGTACATCGAATTGAGGCACAAGTTTTTATCGTCAAAGGATTCAAACAGTACCACAAAACACAATTGATTAATTTCCGCTCGGAAAATACTGTTGGTTACTGGGTCGATTTCGGGCAACAGCGTCTTATGGTCGGCAGGCAGTTCGTCGGCTTCATCAGGACTAGGTCCCAACGAGTAGCCACGCAACTGTTCGTAGGGAACAGAACCACTTCGTAGACGGGCGTTGATCTGCTCCTCCAAAACGGACGGGCGTCGTATCATTGCGAGTCAAGAGTTGCCTGTTGCATCGACCATAGGTCGCCTAACGTCTGAGGTGCAACAACCTGCCGGACAAGTGCCCAACTAACGGACGAGTCGCAACGACCATAGGTCGCCTAACGCCTGAGGTGCAACAACCTCGTTTCGTATATTTTAGCTAGATTAGTTTCGTTTAAGGTGCAACAACCTCACGGGGTCGTGTCGACCCCAAAGGTCGCCTAACGCTCAAGGTGCGACAACCTCGTTTTTCAACTGGACGTGTTTGCTTTACCATACATGGCGCGCGGCAAGATGACGTATTCGAGAATAAAGTCGGCTGAAAAACCGATAGTGAATGCCGCAACGTTGGTCAAAAAGCCGATCCAAAATACGACGTAGTCGTCGCTCTTGTAGTTCATGATGCTCATAAAGGCCGGAAAGACTGACAACAAAGCCATAACGCCCAAAATCAATGTTGTTGCCATGATGCGTTCCGGCGGTGCATAGGTAAAGACGATAAACGCTGTGATGATAGCAGCAGCCATCCAGATTCCGCAAAGCATCAAGAAACGCATTCTGATCATCTTGAAACGGGGTAGCATGTAGAGCGGTTCACCGCCCTGAGCTTCCCACATGGCCTTGTTGTTTTTGTCGTCGAAATGATAGCTTTGTTCGATTTCTGGCGTAGTGTGTCTTTGACGCGCCATTTGGCGAGATAGGTGTTTTTCCGTTTAGACACGTCTTGCTTAATAATGTGTCGTCAGTGCAGAGTCTTGCTATGCTTGATACGTCAAGCCAAGACATCCGTCGATATGCTTTTGACGACGCCGCGCGCTGGTATATTCTTTTTTTACCTCTACGTCCAAAAACTATCCAGACGAAACCCCGAACAAGACTGGCTCTACGACTTTTACAAGTCGATTAAAGCAGTCAAAACGTTTGCCGAACTCTTACCAAAGACAGGAAAGGCTTGCACGCTCTTCCTCGCAGCAATACGACGGTTGGTTTTCATACCAGATCTGGTGAAAGGCGTTAAAGGTAACAACGACAAACGTAACCTTTGCCAGATCTTTGACGGCGGATTTCAAATCCTCGACGGTTGACATGTTTTTGGAAAGCAAAGTAAACGTTTCGTCGACATGGGTGCGTATAGCTTCACCTACAAGCTGTCCTAACCGTTTGAGTGTTGTCGGATAGTCGTACAAGGACTGCGTATCGATTTTGACCACAACGGGTCCCATAAGCGTTTTAACGCCGATAGTGCATGTCGCAATGTACAGGTCTTTTTGCATTAAAAAAACGCTAGACAAATCCGTACGGTTAAAAGGGCCTAGAGCCTCAGACTTTGCAAAATTAGCAAATGCGCGCCGCAAGTCTGTTTGTGCTATGCGCCTTGTTTGCTTGCACGCACGCGCGCGTCTCTCTAGACGTACGTATGGAGCATGCCGGCATGCAATGCGTTTGGGGCGAATGGACCGATGATAGCATTGCTGGTTGGACCGTCACGGGCGACAAACCTCACCACCTAATTGTCTACGCTACGCACCGACAAGCCCCTAAAGACGGTACGGGCTGTCCGGCCATACTTAAAGACATGGAATTTGTTTACGTTTGGGATGGCAAAGAGCGGTTCGAGTACGGAGAGCACACCGTCCGCAAGATCACGCCAGGTACACGCTACTATGTAGAAGTCCACAATCATGATGACACGCCGCTTCACGTCAGACTCCAATCGTTTGCAAGTTCGCAAGTACCCAAATACCAATCGTGGATCGTCGTATCGGCCTTGGTAAGCGGAAGGGTTGGACCTGGCGAAACAAAAGCGTTCGACACACCTCAGTGCGTACCAGATGGAGACATAGTTGGTTTACGAATGCATTCGCACTACAGTTTGCGACACGAGTTGTTTGTTGGCAACCAGAGCGTTCTAGACACCAAACGCGGCGACTTGGTCAACAAATGGTACGAAGCGACTTGGCAGGGCACACAGCCCTTTTACGCCCGCTGTACGTACGACAAGGATTCTGCTGTCGGTATGACTTGGTGCGACGGTTGCCAAAGGGAGATGTGCAACGCTTATGCGCAAATCAGCGTTCCTTTCGATCGTCCTCATCGCTCTCTGCAGACGTTGTGTCTGTAGCGGGCAAAATCTCTGGAGTCGTAAGGCAAAGATATATGAAATAAAACGCGAAAAAGGGCAACGTCACAAAGCGCTAAAAAGAACGTAGTCTTCGTACGGTTCGGGAAGCATAAATTCCCATTGCAAGATCGACATGTTTAAAAAAAAAGACGAGTGAGCTATTTGGTCTCTGTAGCGGGTTCTTTGGGCGTGTAGTGAAGCGAAACGGTTTGCTGGCCTTCCGAGTCGCTAGAGATCTGCACAGCTTCTCCGTTGATCAAGCAAACGACAATGGTGCCGTCCGCTTGCGTTTTGATCTGCTGAATAAGCGAATCGGATGCCAAAAGCGACATGGTGCTGTCTGAGGAGCCCGAGGTAAGGCTGATCACAGGGTCACCGAGCAGGTTGCGCTTGCGTTTCTTGCCAGTTGCCGTAGGAGGCTCGGTCTCTACGATGCGGACGCCGGCTCCTTTGCGAAAAACGACCCGCGTCTTGCCATCCTTGACAAACTGCTCGGTTGGCGCTTCAAAGTCGTAATCCGCCAGAACGTCGTAACAAAGCTGGATGACGTCTTGGTGGCTGGGTTTGTCCTTGGTTTCGGATACAAACTTGAACCGAAGTTGTAATTCGTCGGCGCTTAAGGGAACGCCCGTTTTGTTGCTGGTTAAAACGTAATCGGTAACATCTTTCTTATCCGACGCTTTGAAAGCTTCGAAAAAGATGTGAGGCGGATCGATCACGCTGCACCATCCGTCGTCCCATTCGCCGAGACACAGAGTAAACTCTTGCGGGAACGGCGTGAGCGTCTCCTTGGTTTGGTAAATCGTCTTACAGCCCCCAAGACTCTTCGCCGGCTGCAGACCTTTCAAGCCAAACCATGCGTACAAAACTTTTTCGACCGTTTCTTTGGTCGTGTGTTCGACCTCGACCCTGTACTTGTGCTTTGGCGACCAGACGACTTGGACGCCTTCAAACATCCGATACAGCTCCAGCGTGCAGAGTTCGTTTGGAGGGGACACTTCGATGACAAAGAAACGGTCGAAAAAGTAGCTGTGATCGGTCACAACAACGCCCGTGATGCCTGGATAAGCCATTTTCTTTTTTCGTCAAGTCAAGTGTGTAGCTAACCGTAGCGCTTTGTTTATTCGGTTGATTCAGAAGTGTCGTCGTCAACGAGATGTCGTACGTCTATGCCTGTCGCTTTGAGGAAGGCTTCGATGCATGTTTCAAGGTCTGCCGTTACGACCGTATCACGTCCATTGACGTCCTTTTCAAACTCTATCGCTCCAGGCAACAGACGCCGTATTTCGTCTTTAAAGCAACACGGACAGGTGCGAACCGAATGCTGACAAAGCATTATACAAGTCAAGCCTTTTTCTAGTCTGCGTTCATCTTGCCGACCAAACGCTTCTGAGTCGCCCAATGCTTAAACGCATCGTTGACCCAGTAGGCTACACATACGATGCTGAGAAACATCCAAAAAAATGCCCAATCCGACATGGTTTACGAGTCGAGTGTTACTCGCCATAAGTCGCAACAAACGCTTCTTTGCGCTTCCTGATTTGTTCGGCCCAGAGCTCGTTTGGTTCAACGTCAAAAGTCTCGGGATCGTACTCTCCGAAATCCCATTCGTCGGTCGAAGGGTCTTCGTAAGCTATGTAGACTCGCGTGAGTTTGCCCTTTTCGTTGAGCTCGTTGAGTTTGGTCATAAACTCGGTTATCGACATTCCTATACCGCAATCCTTAAATCGCCAGACCAGCCATGCCTCGTCGTATTCTTCAGGTCTCCTGGCGTACACCGTATCGTCTTTGGTCAAAGGGTAACTTGGTAAGCGCTGTCCGAAAAGAGGCCTATCAAGCACCCAGCACGCAAACGGTACGCCGATTTCAGAGCCAAAGACGCCTACAACCTTTTTGTGATCCATTTTTTTACGAGTCGTGTGTTTAAATCGATTCCCAAGCGAAAAAGAGCGTGACCTTGTTACGGTAATCACGACCGAGAGGGAACGGGCGTTCTTCCTTGCGGTTCTGCGAGTCGGTAAACGTAAAGACGCTGTCTGTGACGCGCTGTGAAAGCGACTTGATACGAGCGACAAACTGTTTGTTTTTGCGTACCAGGCGTTTTTCTGTAAAACTGGCGTAAGCACCCTCGAAACGCGCTCCGTACTTTCTGATGCTTTCCTGGAGCTTTTCGCTCGGTTCCTGATCGCGAATCTCTTGGTAAGTCGTCGACGGACAGATGATGACGTCTTTGACTGGCGTATCAAACAGAGGCTTCAGCTTGCTCCCCGGGAGGTCGCTGTCGCGCTTACGGATCAAGTAGCGAACTTTGACCAACTGCGACCGACGAGGCGAAGCGCCGATGATCTGCTTGATCTGTTGGCGTTCTTCGACCAGGTGAGGCAAGCCCTTCATCGCTTTGACGGCTTCGTAGAGCTTTTCCTCGGCAGGACGCGTATGAACCGACTCGAGCACCTGGCCCTGCTCCTCGGCCACGGCCAAACGCTTGACGGCCTTGTGCGCTCTTTCGACGAGCGGATGCGCCTTGATGAAAGCAGACAGTTGTTGTTCGGTTCGACGCCACGAGCCCACTGGCGTCATGTCTTCGTCCGCGTCATCGATCAAGCCGGCTTTGCGGCGACGGATCTGCTGAACCACTTTGGCACGCAACGCAAGCAATTCGTTAATGTCGTCCTCAAGGATGACAGCGACCGAAATGATCTTGCGCAATGCTTCGTCCAAGTCTGCAGCGTTGGGCAGCACGCGACCTGGAATCCAAAGCGCATCGACTGCCGCTTGCAGTTCGTCCTGGAGCGCCGCTTGCTGCTCATCCATGAGGTCCGCAGTTGCGTCTTCTTGGCCGTCGTAAACAAACACAGTTCTACGGCGAAGCGCCTTGAGCTTGCGAATGTAGGTTGCGATGAGCGCACCTGTGGGCGTCATTGACAGCCTCTCGATACGATCCAAGAGTGCCGCAAACTCTGCTTTGAGACGTTGAAATTCAAAGCTAGGCTCTGCGGGCGGAACGAGCGTACGGAATCCAAAGACAATCTCGCCTTCGTTGAGCGCCATTTCAAGCGCATCCTCGACCAGTTGAAACGTCATCAAGGTGTTTGATTCGTTTTCCAAGGCAGGGTCCTCGCGCAGTTTGGCAATCAATCTCAGCACGCGTGCAAAGTCTTGCTTAAACGTAGTTTGCGAGACTCCGTTTTGCGTTCCGACCACCTTTTGACGAATCTTTAGCCAGGCATTCCGGTAGGTGCGAAGCTTGCTGCTGTCGTCGAGCTTGGTGGCCAAAAAGGCCAGTTCGCGTTCCGTTTCGACAATACGAAGCAGAGGCTCGTCCGACATAAAGGAACGCAAGTTTGTAGCCAGCTCGTTGGAGAGTTGCTCTTGAACGCGTTGAATGGTTTGTTGAGCATTGCTCGAGGCAGGCATGGTACTAAGCATGTCGACCAACAGCAAGCCCGTCTGAATGTACTCTTGCACACGATCAAACTCGGGTCGCGCCATCTGCGTAAACAGATCCTGCATAACGAGCGCTCTGGCCCGTCGAATGTCGTAGACCATATCGGTCAACACTTGGTCGGTCCAATCCGTTTGGGTCATCTCGGCGCCAACGCCAGCCAATTCAACCAACGGAACAGGCAGGGGCTCGAGTTCGTAAACTCGTTGCACCAACCCTCGTTTGATGGCTTGCCACGTTTGCTTTTCAGTCTCAACATCAAAAAGACCGGGCGAAATACCCTCCAATTCGTCCAAAAGACGGAAATACTCTTCCAAATTCGCAAAAAACGCCATTGTTTCAAGGACAAGTGTGTGTTTATAGATTTTGACGCAGCGGCTAAACATATGCCGGTTTTTAAACTGTTACCCGTTCAAGGGCCTCTCTGATGGCATCCGTCTGTGAGTGTCCGAGTCGCTTCAACTCGTAGCAAGCTGTTTGCGTCAGTCGAGTGACCTGCGGCAACATCGCTGTGTCGTTGTGTTCTGACATATGACGAGCTGCGTCTCTGGCATCCACCACAGCGCGGTTGGCGTGGCATGGGTGCATATGAGTGTCGGCCGACGCATCCAAGGAAGACTGCGTCAGTTCCTTTGCAACTTGATCCAGTGTGTCGATGAGGCTGTTCATTTCGAGAGAATGCTCTGCGAGCTTTGGCGTAGGTGTTTCAACCGTTTCAGCCCGCTTAAGTAGCTGCGTGGCATCTTCCTGACGTGTCACAATTTGCGACTCGTCGTCGTCAGAGTAATCGGATACGAAACCGTTAGGATCAGCCATCTCGCGTTCGAGTCTTGTCAACGTTATACACAACTCTTCATGATAAAATCTTATACCGTCCTGTTCTTGCTTGCGGCGATTGTCGTCGTCAATGCATGTACCGTTGAAAACGGTCACGCCAACGATGCGTGTGAAATCGAATACTGTTTTGCCGGTTACCAGCCTGTAGACGGTAACTGCGACCGTTGCCCTATCGGTTACTATTCCGATGCAGACGACATGCAACCGTGCCGTCCGTGTACCAACAAACCACTCAACGCCGTCTATACGCGAACCGGTCAAGACACTTCCAACTGCAAGTACGAATGCCCCAAGGGAACGGTAGGCCGCGGCTGCCAAACAGAATTTGGCTTTATATGGCCTATCGTAACGATCCTCGTAGTTTTTGGAGCAGTCGCATACACCTTTATCGTCATCCGTCAACGCAACATTCATCGTAAACACAAGTAAAACCTCATCCAAATTATAACGCTAAATCTTCGATCAGGCAAAAATCCCATCGAAATTATAAGCCTAAAAAGGTGCCATTTAGGGTATTTTCCGAACCGGTTTAGCGTCGTAATTTTGAGGTTCGCGTCCTACGATTCTACCCCCTGTCAAAGAAATAGCCTTAAAACGTCGAAAAATCGAAGATATAACGCTAAAAATGGCACAAAACTAATGCCTTGTCACGTGACAAGGAGGGTGTGACGAGACGTTATAAGCCTAAATCTTCGTTACGGGCCAAAAACCCATCGAAATTATAAGACTAAACAGGTACCAATTAGGGTATTTTCCGAACC
>Ga0102943_1002144_pt1 | contig 11726 bp, 8 predicted proteins | sample SalPonC_black_MG_FD_78174 | JGI IMG/M metagenome (GOLD analysis project Ga0102943, IMG submission 78174) | Salt pond soil microbial communities from South San Francisco under conditions of wetland restoration - Salt Pond MetaG... | ecosystem: Environmental > Aquatic > Marine > Intertidal zone >...
AAATGCACCTCCATAGGTGATGTAGTAACCGGCCGGAAGCGTAAGATCAGAATCCAATGTTTGGCTGATTTCGTTCACTAATGATTCCACATCCCGGTCACGAACATTCACACCAATGACGATTCTACGCCGGGTATCGTCCCGCGAAATTTGGGCGGGTCCCTCCCGGTATTCAATACTGGCCACCTGGTCCAGGGGGACTTGCTCTCCATTCGGCAGGCTGATATAAAGACCGCGTAGATGTTCAATATCCTTCCGAAACGGCTCCTGAAGCCGAACAGCAAGATCAAACCGGCGTTCACCTTCAAACACAACTCCGGCTATTCCTCCTGAAAATGCCGTTTGTATCGTATTATTTACATTTTTAATCGTTAAGCCATACCGAGCCATTTTATCACGGTCGTAATCCACAACCATCTGGGGAAGACCTGTAACTTGTTCAACGTTTATATCTGCCGCGCCTTGAATGTTGGCTATGATTCCGGCTGCTTCGTTTGCTTTGCTGAACAAAAGATCGAGATCATCGCCATAAATTTTAATGGCTACATCAGAGCGAACACCCGTCATTAATTCATTAAAACGCATCTCAATGGGTTGGGAAAACGCGTAGTTCACTCCGGGAACAGCCGACATCGCTTCCCTCATCATCTCGCCCAGCTCTTCCTTCGTCTCGGCTTTCGTCCACTGATCTTTCTCATGAAGGACCACGATCAGATCCGACATCTCCATCGACATGGGATCGTTTGGAACTTCGCCGGTACCAATCCGCGAAACCACCTGTTCAATCTCATCCGGAAATTCTTCCATCAGAATTCGCTCTATCCGGGTATTCGTCTCAACCGTCTGAGAAAGAGAAGTACCCGGCTTCACCAACGGATGAATGGCAAAATCCCCCTCATCAAGTTGGGGAATAAATTCACCACCCATTCTTAAGAAGACCACCATCGCCCCTCCAAAAAGTACAATCGCCGTAACAATTACAATTCCCTTCCTTCGCAAGGCAAACCGAATTGCTGGATCATACGCCCTGTGGAAGACATTCATAATTCGCTGAGAAATTCCATTCTCTGCCTTTACATTCTCATTTAAAAAGAGAGAAGAGATCATGGGTACGTACGTCAGGCAAAGAATCATGGCACCCAGCATAGCAAAGCCAAACGTCAAGGCCATCGGTTTGAACATTTTTCCCTCGATACCGGTCAGCGTGAGAATAGGAATAAACACAATCAGAATAATCACCTGGCCAAAAATTGCCGAGCGCATCATCCTGCTGGAGGATTGAATTGTCAGTTCATCCAGCTTGTTTTGGCGCTCTTTTCCTGTAAGTCCGGCCAAAACTCCCGTTTTTGTAGCGAGCTGAAATAGTGTAAACTCTACAATAATTACAGCTCCATCAATGATAATTCCAAAGTCAATGGCACCAAGACTCATCAGGTTGGCCGACACATCGAACAGATTCATCATTCCCAGTGCAAAGAGCATCGACAGTGGAATGACGGATGCGACAATCAGTCCCGACCGAAAGTTTCCAATCAGCAATACCAATACAAATATCACAATCAACCCACCGAGGGTCAGGTTTTCGGCGACAGTAGCCGTCGTTTTATCGATCAGTTCTGTCCGATCAAGAAATGGTTTGATGACGACACCTTCCGGCAGTGTCTGCTGAACCTGTGCAATCCTTTCTTTGATTCGTTCAATCACTTCTGCCGTATTTTCCCCCTTGAGCATCAGGAGCTGACCGCCCACTTTATTGCCTTCGCCATTAGCAGTGATCGCTCCGTAACGTACGGCATGACCAAAGCGAACATCAGCCAGGTCATTGATCGTTACCGGAATATTATTCTCAGTTTTAACGACTATATTCCGGATATCCTCAAGTGTTTGAACTTGTCCCTCACCCCGGATAAAAAAGGTCTCGGAACCTTTCTCGATGTAACTTCCGCCGGTATTTTCATTATTGCTTTCAAGTGCTTCATACATCTCCGCCAGCGTAATATTCATACTGCGAAGCTTCTCGGGATTAACAGCTACCTCATACTGCTTCAGAAACCCGCCCCAGCTGTTGATCTCAACAACCCCCTGAATTCCGGAGAGTTGACGCCGAATGATCCAATCTTGGATAGAGCGCAGTTCCATAGCATCATACTGATCTTCATAGCCGGTCTCTACATCAAGAACATATTGGTAGATTTCTCCGAGGCCAGTGGTAATGGGTGCCATTTTGGGCGTCCCCATGTGTCCGGGAATTTGACTTTCAGCTTCTTTGAGTTGTTCGGAGACAAGCTGGCGTGGGAGGTAGGTTCCCATATCCTCTTCAAAAACAATGGTGACAATGGAAAGTCCCAGCTTGGAGACAGATCGCATCTCCATAACGCCCGGAAGGTTTGCCATGGAAAGCTCCACCGGAAACGTGATAAACTGTTCGACCTCCTGTGTTGCAAGATTCGGTGAAGTAGTGATAACGCGAACCTGGTTGTTGGTGATATCAGGTACGGCATCAACAGATACCTGCGTTAATGAGTAGGCTCCCCAGGCTGCAAGCGCAAGGGTAAACAACCCAATAATGAGTTTATTCTTAACGGAATACGTAATGATCCGATTAATCATGGATAGACCGGTTATTGATTAGAAAAGGGACAGCCAGGATAGAAAACTCCTGTTACTGTGTGATAAATGATGAAGTAAGAATTAGGAAAGGAGTCGCGGAGGGGACCAAATGATATCGGGAGGACTGGTAAAAAGATCTGGTTTGATTTGAACCGTCCTCAAAGTAGGAGACGTTAAATTCAGTTCTGTTAAATCCAAAGTGTCACTCGCTACAGAAGGACAGCATTTGCAAGAACATAATGGCGAGCAGGCTTCAGCATGCTGATCCGTGCCGTTCTCAAGAGTGATGTCTTGCGAACTGATCTTGACAATTTGCTCCATTTGATCTGTTTCACTCTCAGCAGCATCTGCACAGGGTGCAAAAACCATGAGGGTCATGAGCAGGATTAATATGTAGGATGTAATTTTCAAAATGAGAATAGAAAGATATATAACCTCTAAGCAATCGACAAACTGACTTGTGTCGATAGTGACGGCGTTGGTTTATACGCAGCTTTTTTGACCCACCCTAAATCCCTCCCTATGGCGAAAAACACGCCACAAGGAGGGACTTCATACCCTTCTCCCCTTCCTTGTTCCGCTTCTTTTGGCGGAATAGGGAAGGGGACCGAGGGGATGGGTCAATCCATCAAACTATCCTTTAAATCCGAAACTTCCACCTGGATGGTCGAATGATGAATATTGAATTTCTCTTTTAACTCCTTTTTGATCTCTTTCAGAAAATGATCTGTTTTTTCTGATTTCAGTACGATATGGACCGACATTACATTCTCGGTTGTACTCATCGCCCAGATGTGCAGATCATGGATGGACTCCACCTCTTCGTGCTCTTTCAAAAAGCTCTCTACCTCTTCATAATCTATATCTTTGGGAACGGCGTCCAGGGCAAGGTTAATCGAATCGATGAAGAGTCCCCAGGTTCCGTATACAATTACAATTAATATCACGAAACTGGTAACCGGATCAATCCACATAGCGCCGGTTACATTGATTAATAATCCGGATACAACAACGCCCAGAGAAACTCCGGCGTCGGCGGCCATATGTAAGAACGCCCCTTTGATATTCAGATCTTCTTTTTGCCCTTTCATGAAAAGCAGAGCTGTTGCTGTGTTGATCACCAGCCCTATTCCTGCAACAATCATAATTGTACTGCCGGGAATCTCAACAGGATTCTGAATTTTTTGCCATGCCTCCCAGCCAATTACACCCGCTGCACCAAACAGCAGCAACGCATTAAAAATTGAGACCAGGATGGTACTTCTTCTGAGACCGTATGTAAACTTTTTGGCGGGACGTTTTTTAGCAACTGCCATCGCAAACCAAGCAAATACCAGGCTGAATACATCACTCAGATTATGGCCGGCATCCGCCAACAATGCTGACGAATTAATAATCACTCCGTAAGTGGCCTCAATAGCTACATAAGCTATATTCAGGCCTATCCCAATTGCAAAAGCTTTGCCGTAGGTTTGTGTGTGAGATTGATCTTGTGAATTTGAGTGGTTATGAGGCATCTGAAAAGATACCAATTTAGGTTCTATTTAATGTTTGAGATAAATGAAACTTCATTTATTACACTGTCATTCAGACCGGGAGGTTTTGTACTTAGGAGGATGATTTCTCACTGTTTGTTATCTGTTTCCATGAGATTTTTTATTCGTATTGATCCCAAAAAATGAGATCCATTTTCTAGACGGGTCCAAAAGCCAGCATGGCATCTGCTACTTTTTTGAACCCGGCGATGTTCGCACCTTTCATATAATCGATGTTACCATCGTCATCCTCTCCGTGCTCTTTACACTTTTTGTGGATCTCTTTCATAATCGATTGAAGACGATTGTTGACCTCCTCGGCAGACCAACTCATTCGCAATTCATTCTGCGAAATTTCCAGACCAGATACGGCTACACCCCCTGCATTCGAAGCTTTTCCGGGAGCATAAAGTGCATCAGAATTTCTCAACAGACGAGTGCCATCCGCACTGCAAGGCATGTTGGCACCTTCTGCAAGCAACATCAATCCGTTCTTTAAAAGTGTTTTTGCCGAAGACAGATCAACTTCATTTTGAGTTGCACATGGTAATGCAATATCACATGGTATTGACCATGGAGTTTTACCCTCCAGGTACTCGCAAGAGAATTCATCTGCATACTCTTTGATCCTTCCGTACTTCACTTCTTTTAATTCTTTTATGAACTCGAATTTTTCCCTGTCGATTCCCTCTTTGTCATAAATCGTTCCATCTGAATCAGATAAGGTCACAACTTTCGCTCCTAAATCCATCGCTTTTTGACATGCGTACAACGCTACATTCCCACTGCCGGAGATCGAAACTTCTTTTTCTTCAAGATCATCGTCATATTCTTTGAGCATATTTTGAACAAAATAGATAAGCCCGTATCCGGTGGCCTCAGTCCGAATCAGACTTCCTCCAAAATTGATGTCTTTGCCCGTAATAGTTCCTGTAAAGCGATTCGTTAGCTTTTTATACTGTCCGAAGAGGTAACTGATCTCCCGTTTACCTACACCGATGTCACCTGCTGGAATATCCGTATCTTCCCCGATGTACCGTTGAAGCTCATCCATCAGGCTGTGACAAAACCGGAAGATTTCACTGTTACTTTTTCCCTTCGGATTGAAATCGGAACCGCCTTTCGCACCGCCAATTGGCAGGCTGGTGAGTGCGTTCTTAAACGTCTGCTCAAATCCCAAAAATTTCAAAATACCTGCGTTTACGGACGGATGAAACCGCAACCCTCCTTTGTATGGACCGATACTATTGTTGAATTGTACCCGCCAGGCCCTGTTTACATGTATCTTCTTGTTATCATCCATCCATGTTACCCGAAATCGTATAATTCGGTCCGGTTCTGTCAATCGCTCCAGGATAGCTGCTTTTTCATACCTAGGCTTGTCCGCGATATATGGTATAATATCTTCGTAAACCTCGCTCACTGCCTGGTGAAATTCTTTTTCTCCTGCATTATGTTTTTTTACCGTCTGTAGCACACGCTCTAAATCATACATACTCCCTCTCTCTTATAAGTTATTTTTTAAGAATATTTATTTCAATTCAAATTTGTCAATTTTTATGCTTGCAAATTGTTTATAGCTAAATAAAATCAATACCTTATTTAAATATATTTCTTACTAATTATTAAATGAAACCCTGAATAAAGATATTCTTTAGAAGATGCGTGAACGAATTTTTACATACGAGAGCGATGAAATAAAAGTAACCTGGGACCAAAAGCGATGTATCCACGCTGCTGAGTGCGTGAAGGGACTCAATGATGTTTTTGATCCAGACCAGAAACCGTGGATTCAACCTGAAGAGTCATCTGCCGATCAGATAATGGATGTTATTGAAAAGTGCCCATCCGGTGCACTTCATTATGAATTAAAAAGTGGAGAACAACCCGAAAAACCCTCTTCAAAGAATCGAATTCAATTGCAGGAAAACGGTCCCCTCTATTTTTTCGGCGACCTGAAAGTTCAGGATGCTGAAGGAAATACCGTACTTGAAGATACCCGGTTTGCCATGTGTCGGTGCGGTGCCTCTGCCAACAAACCCGCTTGTGACAACTCTCACGAAAAATTAGACTGGTCAGCCCTAACAAGTGCCAATACCTCAAACATGGAAGAGTTGGATGAAGAAGATCAGGATAAACTACTTATCAAATTGATGAAAAACGGACCGGTTTTGCTGGAAGGAACATACACTCTGGAATCATCGGAAATTGGTGAGTTTACATCTTCAAAAGGAATTGCACTTTGCCGGTGTGGCGGCTCCTCCAATAAACCATTTTGCGATGGCACGCATAAAAAGATTGGGTTTGAAGCGGAGTAATTTTTAGGCGATAGAAATCCGCGAAGTTTCATTTTTATTATGAAATTTATTTTCTGATTTGAGAGAAAGATAAAACGATAAAAACTTCGCGGATTTTTCTATTTCAAAAGCACAAAGTTCAAAACGTTGTGATAGTTTAGTCATCGGATGAGTGGATTAACTCGAAACCAAAAATATGCTGGTTCACTCATCCGATGACTTCTTTACTACCCCATCTCTAATCTTACTTACTTCACGAAAAGTAATACTATCTGCTTCACCTCCAAATTGTTGCAAGATATACGACGCAAGCTTCGCAACTTCCTCATCATCTAAAAAGTCATGCGGTGGCATCTGGATCTCATAATCAGGAGTATTCTGTCCCGCTAAAATAACTGTTACCAACGAATCTCTGTCCTGAATTTTTGTGGATCCCTTAATCGGTGGAAATCGTCCGGCTACACCTTCTCCATTTCGCTGGTGACAAGCTGCACAGTACAACTCGTAGACCTCCTGTCCGGCAACAGGTACTTCTTTTTGAAGATCGTCTCCCTTCTTGTCGGGGTATCGAATATTACTGGCTGTTTCTTTTACTATTTTCATGTTTGCGAGCTGATCTACCCCAAATTCGCTCCTCTCTCCCTTAAACATCACTCGCCAGACTTTGCCATCTACCGAATCGCTGATATACAATGAACCATCCGGCCCCACAGCCAAACCCACGGGCCGATGCTCTGAATCATTGGTATTTACCACGGGGTCTATACCGGTAAATCCATTTGCAAACACGTCCCAATCTTTGGAAAATTCCCCGTTCTGATAGGGGATGAATGCTACAAAATACCCTGCCTGCGGATAGGGATTTCGAATGGTCGAACCATGAAAAGCTATAAAAGCTCCATTCCTATAGTATTCAGGGAACTGGTCGCCCTGATAGAACTTCAGATCATTCGGTGCAAAGTGGCCCGGAAACCCAACCAGCGGATCATCAAATTCGCTGCATCGTCCGACCTGATCTCCATTACCGCCATACTCCGGTGCAAGCACTTTTTTCTCCCGGAACTGATCATAAAAACAGTACGGCCACCCGAAGTTTGAACCGTCTGTAACCCTGGCAAATTCTTCGGCCGGCAACACGGCATTATCCCATGCAGTAAACAGTTGAGGCCACATGCTGTGAAGATTATCACGTCCATGCTGAACGATGTAAAGTTCCTTATCAACTGGATTCCAATCCATCGCAACGATGCTTCGAAGGCCGGATGCAAATCGAATACCGGTTGGAGCAACATCTGGATTAGTATCTATATTTAAACTTTCCTGCTGAACCTGGTTAAATTGATCTGCCCGGAATTTCCATATCCCAGCGTGATTCTCGAGAATCAGACACGGATCATTTCCCGGACTTCCCGGTATTCGGTTTTGCTCCTGGCATGCATCCGATGGTGCTCCATACGCTGTAAATAGGTTCCCCTCATTGTCAAAAGAAAGTGGTTTTCCAATATGCTCATGATGTCCATGCTCATGATCATCAATCACAATAGTATCACGCCGGGTGGTATCCGGAACCAGTTCGCCGGGAATCAGGGGATAGCGAAATACGTAAAGTTGCGTACTGTAGTAAAGGTATCCGTCGTCAATCTCCATTCCCGTTTCGTAATTACCACGGGTCTGATCCAGGCTAAATGTTTTGATGATGTCGGCTTTACCATCTCCGGATGTATCTCTAAGTGCAGCAATTCCGCCGGTTTCATATGCGCGTTTAAGCTTCACATAAATATCCCCATTCTCATTCACTACAAGGTGACGCGCAGGTCCAACACTATCAGCCACCACAACCGCTTCAAAACCATCAGGAATAATCAGCTCACCATCATTTGGGTCACCGGGTGGGCGTTGTGGGTTTTTATTAAACTGACAGGAAGAGAGTACTATCAACATCAATCCAACAAATACAGATATTGTAATCTGCTCATAAAATCTACTATGATGTAAAAGCTGTTCGTTCAAATAGATCCCCAAAAAGTTGTATCAGTATCTTAGCTAATAAATATATAAGTTCGATGAAATATTCTAATAGGATTTTTTTGAACCCGGATCAGAGACTCATCTCCTAAAAGATTTTCGACCTAATCATTAATGTACCGTGAACAGACTTAGATTTTTAAAAACAATCACTAGCTCACTTTTAGCTGCCCCCACCATCCTTTCAACACTGCAAAAAAATAATCAAAACCTGTTTGAAGTTGGTCATTATACAGAGCCGGGCAGTTTTACATCCGGTGCGGAAGGGCCGGCGGTGGATAACAATGGAAATCTTTATGCTGTGAATTTCAATCGACAAGGGACGATCGGAAAAGTTACTCCCGATAGAGAAGCAACTGTCTTTCTGGAACTGTCTGAAGGCAGCATAGCCAACGGAATTCGATTTAACAGCAAGGGCGAGATGTTTTTGGCTGATTACGTGAATCACAATGTTTTAAAAGTGGATATGGATTCAAGGCAGGTTTCTGTATTTGCTCACGAGCCAAGAATGAATCAGCCCAATGACCTGGCTATTGGAGCCAATGATATTTTGTATGCGAGTGATCCGAACTGGAGTGAATCTACCGGGCAGCTTTGGCGGATTGATACCGACGGAACAACTACGCTTCTTGAAGAAAATATGGGAACGACCAACGGAGTGGAAGTCAGTGCAGATGAAACAAAACTATATGTCGGCGAATCGGTTCAGCGAAAGGTCTGGCAGTACGATCTTTCAGAGGATGGAGAGATCAGTAACAAACGTCTGCTCATTGAATATTCTGATTTTGGATTGGATGGGATCCGGTGTGATCGGAACGGATACTTGTACATCACCCGGCATGGAAAAGGTATGGTTGTGATCGTTTCGCCTGAAGGTAAGATCATTAGAGAAATTGAGATGTTAGAGGGAAAGAGCATCACTAATCTCGCATTTGGTGGTCCCGATGGAATAACGGTTTACTGTACAGTGGCTGATATTGGAAATATTCAATCCTTCAGAACAGACACACCGGGACGCAGCTGGAATTTGTTTGGATAGGTATGGGTAGATGTAAGGCAAAATTGCAAAATTGCGTCAGTTATAGTTACAAATTTACGCCAGTATAGCTTTTTGGGGTGAAAAAAGAATTCACGGCTCAGCGAGCCGTCTTATGTAAATCTGTGTGCTAAGACGATCTTCATTTTGTAAATCAAATCTTGCAGAAGTACATTATACCGAACGAATGCCAAAACCAACATAACTTCAAATAAACAGTTCAAAGCAAATGGATCTTAACTCTCAAAAAACCACACGAAAATCAGCTATCAAATCTATGTTTAGCGGAATTCTGGCAGCAGGCGCCGGACTTTTCGGAATCTCCCAAGCAAAAGCTGCAAATACTCAGAATGACAACTCTATCAAAACTATTGCAGATAAAGATCAGCAGGGCGAGGTACCACTGTTTTCAAGCGTAAAAGTTCACAATGGTCTTGTATATGTGGCCGGGAAAGGAGAACACGGCGAAGGTGATATCACCGTTCACACAAATTCTGTTTTAGATCAAATTGAGGAAGCCCTTGAGGGTGCCGGATCATCCATGGAGAAAGTACTGAAGGTAAACGTGTATTTGCATGACATTCGTGATTATGATGGGTTGAATGCAGCGTATCGAGGACGTTTTGGTGATAGCCCTCCGGTTCGAACTACAGTATCCTGCTATGGTGGAATCCCCGGAAACTCACTGGTTGAAATTGACTGTATCGCTACACTTTAATCAATAAAATCTTCAATTATGAGCCGTTCACATCCAATAATTCATCCGCAAAAATTCATTTTGTTATTTCTCGGCCTATGCATGATAATTCCATCCATGCTATTCGCCCAAAGTTATGATCTGCTCCTAAAAGATGGCCACGTCATCGACCCAAAAAATGGAATTGACGAGATTATTGATATTGCCATTTCTGACGGTACCATCGCTCTTGTTGAGGAAGATATTCCTGAGGAAGATGCTGCAAAAGTTGTATATGCTTCCGGACTGTACATAACTCCGGGATTGATCGACATGCACGGCCATCATTATTATGGTACGGTGCCAAATCGATATTTAAGTAATAGTTTTACAGCACTTCCGCCCGATGGATTTACATTCAGAACCGGAGTTACTACAGCCGTGGATGTAGGCGGTGCGGGTTGGAAAAACTTCCAGCATTTTAAAGAGCAGGTGATCGACCGGTCTCAAACCCGTGTGCTGGCATTTATCAATATTGTTGGCGACGGAATGAGCGGCGTGGCCGAACAAAATCTGAATGACATGGACCCGCGTATGACATCGATTGTTGCGAACCAGAACAAAGAAATTGTGGGAGTAAAGATTGCTCACTATAACGGCCGGGACTGGGAACCTTATCACCGAACTGTTGAAGCAGCTGAGAGAGCTGATATCCCGGTTATGGTTGATTTTGGAGGTGCCATTCCGCCACTTCCTTTAGACAGTTTGTTGCATGATGTTCTGCGCCCCGGCGACATTTATACACATGTGTACGGCGGTGGCGTGGAGGTCCGCCAGGCTGTAATTGATGAAAATGGACAATTACGAGAGGGTATGCTTGAAGCCCAGGAAAATGGCATCATTTATGATGTTGGACACGGCGGCGGGAGTTTCTTTTACAGTGTTGCCGTTCCTGCAATTGAACAGGGATTGTGGCCGAATACCATCAGTACTGATATTCATGTCGGCAGCATGAACGACGGGATGAAAGATATGGCAAACCTGATGTCGAAATTTATGAACATGGGAATGACATTACAGGAAGTTATTGAAGCCTCCACCTGGAAACCGGCTCAAGTGATAAAGCGTGAGGAGCTCGGTCACCTAACAGAAGGGGCAGTAGCAGATATATCGGTTTTTAGCCTCCGGGAAGGCGATTTCAAGTTTCTTGATGCCCGTGAATTTAGCCTGCCCGGGACTCAAAAATTACAACCTGAGTTAACCATTCGCGCCGGTAATGTAGTTTGGGATCTGAACGGATTGGCGGCTACACCTTTTGAGGAGTAAAAATTCCCACTTCGAAGGATGACTTTAGAACCTTCACTCGTTCCTAAGCTCCGCTTCTTTTCAATTTAAAAACCTGATTAAAAGCAGAGCTTCAAATAATACAAAAACATTCAAGAATCACTTTAACATGCTACAAAAATTAATTCCTCTAATCCTAATCCCACTTTTTATTATGACGTGTGCAAAATCCAACGATCAAACCAGTTTAGAAAATCTTTATG
>Ga0102943_1002145_pt1 | contig 11722 bp, 8 predicted proteins | sample SalPonC_black_MG_FD_78174 | JGI IMG/M metagenome (GOLD analysis project Ga0102943, IMG submission 78174) | Salt pond soil microbial communities from South San Francisco under conditions of wetland restoration - Salt Pond MetaG... | ecosystem: Environmental > Aquatic > Marine > Intertidal zone >...
CGGTTGTTAATTCCAACCACCTGTCCTTCATAAACAGGATCTCCCGGTTCAACCAAAAATTGTCCGCGATCTTGTAACCCTTCCAATGCATAGGGTGTAACCTCTCCTCTTTCAAGTGCAATCAGCGTACCCCGGTTTCGTCCCGGAATTTCACCGGCAAACTCTTTATACTCGGAAAACTGCTGGTGCATAATGCCCGTTCCGCGGGTTTCAGTCAACATCTCTCCCCTAAATCCTATCAGCCCTCTTGAAGGTACACTAAACTCCAACCTGTGATTATCTCCCTCCTGTACCATGGATGTCATAATCCCTTTTCGTTTCTGTAGATTGTCGATCACTTTATTGCTGTAATCGGCGTGTACGTCTACAACCACCTCTTCGAAAGGCTCATAAAGTTCGTCATCAATCTCTTTAAAGAGTACTTCGGGCCGTGATACTGCAAACTCGTATCCTTCTCGACGCATTGTTTCAGTAAGAATAGCTAATTGTAGTTCTCCTCTTCCGGAAACTTTAAAAATATCCGGGTTGTCTGTTTGCATCACCCGAATCGATACGTTCGTCCGAATCTCTTTCTCTAGTCGATCTTTAATCATATTGGAGGTTACATACTCCCCTTCCCGGCCCGCAAACGGAGAATTATTCACCCGAAAGTACATCGCCATTGTAGGCTGATCGATGTCGTAATATTCAATGGGGGTCGGATCTGAAATGTGGGTAAGAGTGTCCCCGATCTCCACGGCATCATACCCGGCAAGTGCAAAAATATCACCGGCATGTGCTTCATCGACAGGTTCACGGGTCAAGCCATTAAATGTATAAAGTTTGGTAGCCTTCGCTTTGGACTTCTGATTTCCCTTTCGGTCCATCAACACAATTTCCTGGTTCGTTTTGATAGTCCCTTGTTCCACTCTTCCAATTGCAATACGCCCAACGTAATCATTCCAGTCTACACTGCTAACCAACATTTTGAAGGGTGCATCAGAGATCTGTTCAGGAGCTGGTATGTGATTTACAATCAACTCAAATAATGGAGCTAAATCCTTACCTTCATCCTCAAGTTCTGTTTTTGCAATTCCATCAATGCCAACAGCGTAAAGAATTGGGAAATCAAGTTGCTCATTTGTAGCATCAAGTGACACAAAAAGATCAAAAATTTCATTCAGAACTGCGTCGGGACGGGCATCTTTCCGGTCGATTTTATTAATTACAACAATCGGCTGGTAATTTAATGCCAATGATTTTCGAAGTACAAACTTCGTTTGAGGTAGCGGGCCTTCTGCAGCGTCAACCAACAGAATCACTCCATTTACCATTTTAAGGATCCTCTCCACTTCGCCGCCAAAATCGGCGTGGCCCGGTGTATCAATAATGTTAATTTTTGTGTCTTTCCACTTTACGGCTGTATTCTTCGAACTTATGGTGATTCCTTTCTCTTTCTCAAGATCACCGGAATCCATGACACGTTCCGCAACCTGTTGATTCTCTCTGAATGTACCACTCTGCCTAAGCATTTGATCGACAAGCGTTGTTTTGCCGTGATCCACGTGAGCAATGATGGCGATATTTCTTAATTGTTGTGACATTCTGGTATTATTAAACTCATTGAAATTGGGAAAGCCTTAAATATACGGCTAATTCGCTTCAATTCTTATTACATTTTATAAAATATATTTTGCATCAAAACTGAAAGAGTTTAATTCATTTTTAAATAGCCAAACTGTCTTTTTCTTATAATCACCCGGATAAATTATCTATTCTGTCAACTGATAATGCTCAAGTTGTAATCCTACCGTTGTTCTTGGCTTAAATCCCGGCCATTCCTGGCCTTCCTCAATCCTCTCTACATTTATATATGAAGCATATCTATCATTTTTCTTGATATACAGATCTAGAAATGCCGTCACAAAGTGCTGGTTAATATTATTTATTCTGCGCATATCCCAAACCGAATCCGCATATCGCAAATACTCATCAATATGCAAACCGGGTTCCATAGATTCTTTTGGCGGTGGATTTGGTGCTACATTGTGACGTGCATTTTGATAGGTTAGCAAGTATCTCTCTGAATTCACAGCTCCTTCAAACATTGCTCTGACACCATTTTCATAACCTGAAATATCATCTTTACTTCCAGCTACAAACATTGAAGGTATTTTTAAGCCTTCCAATCCTTCGGCATTCCACACTCCCCTTGTCATTCCCCATGGAGCAAAAGCAACAACCGCTTTGATTCGCGGGTCGATTGATGCTTCATAATCCGGATTTCCTACTGATCGCTTTTGTAATGCTGTGCTTCCATTGGATATAGAACCAAAAAATTCTGATGCTTCCGGACTATATCCAGCTCCGGCCACATTTAAAACGCCGTATCCGCCCATTGAATAGCCTATGAGTGATGTGCGGTCTACATCAACTAATCCTTGTAAAAATGAAGTTTCTTGTTGATCAAGACGAGTAATTTCATCTAGTACAAAAAGCACATCGAGAGACCGGTTGAGGAGAGTACTGCTAAACCCAGCAGCATCTTTAAATGTCGATTCAGTGTGATCAATTGCTACAACTACATATCCTTTAGAGGCAAGATTTTCAGTAAGGTAGGTCATGAGATATCGGGAACCTGTATATCCATGAGAAACAATAATCAGTGGATAAGAATCTTCGCTTGTATAAGTTTCAGCATCTCTGACTGCTCTCCCTAAAAAAGTAAAAGGAATAAGGGGGCGATCATCAGAATTGGCATTTCCCATCACTTCTTCATAGTGGACGAGTGATTCAACGTTTTTCTCTAACTCAGCAGGATACCATACTTCTATCTTCAATTGTCGGTCGTAGAGTGATTCACTGTCTTTATCATAATTGAGAATATCAATTTGATCTTTATGAACCAGATCTATTGTTTTTACTCCAACTTCAAATTCACCACGCTCGGCAAGCTCTGGAGCATCCGGAAGGAGATCGCCATAAACAAATGACTTTTCACTGGGCTGGCTGTAGCAAAATGAAGAGAAGAGAAGAATTATTAATAAGGTGTGTATTGACAAAGACTTTAATCGATTTCTCATGCAGATATTTTGTTGAAATTGAAGGTTCTTTATTTCCAGAGTTCTCTTACAAGCACTCTCAAATTTGTTTGGTAGAATCTGAGATACAAAAAAATATCTAAATAATCACAGGATAAAAGTATATGTGTATTTTACCATCACAGATCTATATTGATTTCTTGGTAGCATCTGTCCCAAACGATTTAAATTGGTATTCATATTCTCGTTGTAAACAATCCACAAATCATGACCCTCGTTGAAATTATATCGAAATCTTGCATTTGTGGAGAATGAATCGATCGTACTATTATATTGCAAAAATATGTTCGTGGATACTTCCGTATTAAATGGCACACCAACTCGAAGCCTGGCAAGATGAGAATTAAATGTCTGATTACGATTTGGAAACTCAACATGATCGAATCCATAGGTTCCCTGCAGTTCTAAGTGTGGTGAGATATTCCACGTTGGCTGAAGGCTTATCGAGAAACTATATCCATCGTAAAAACCACCCGCTTCCAAATTGGTCCCTAACCTAAATAGGCCACTTCGAGACATTGTATAATCAATTACCCCACGATAAAAAGTATAACCACCGGCTGGGATATAAGCATCTTGATCTAATGTAAAAGGAACTAACAGATCCTCATAAACCAAATTAGCACCAATGCTTCCCTGGCCTCCTTTTTTCAGCAGGAAACTCCACTCCGGACCGGCTTCAAATGTCTCAACCGTTCCATCTATGTTTCTAATAAAGGATTCGCCGCCAATCAAGAACGTATGATAAATGAGTGACGAATCGTCACCGGGGCGCCATGAGTAAGAGAAATCCTGGCTGAGTTGCGTAAAATCGGATCGCTGTACAAATCCTAATTGAGGAGAGTAATCCTCACCCGACCAGATGACACCCGTTCGATATCCAAAACCATCACGTAACCGTTTCTCAAATACGCCAAAAAAGCGGCCACTTTTTCCCGGACTCCAATCTGCGTCGAACTGTTCTCTTTCATCGAGCGTATGAGCCCATCGAACGGTCAGATAATCATCGCCGTAGAGTCTGAATGTTCCATCCACTCCATAGGCTAAATTGTAATTTCCATCTGCACCGATTCGACTCGTCATCATGCCACCGGCATAGGAATAGGGATTAAAGATTTGCCGTTTCAAGCGTAAAGCCCCGAAATTTTCCGATGGCAGATCTCCCATCTTCTCAGTTTGCATATTCACAAATCCAACATCCCAATCGCCGGCTCTGCCTACAATTCTCGCACCTCCAAGAATTCGGACCATCTCACCATCATCCGTCAGCCCAATTCTTCTACTGTGAAATAAACGGCTCAACCCACCGGTTCTGAATTCAAATAATCCTGCTCGTTCTTGAAAAAATTGTCGTTTCTCCGGAAAAAAGAGCGAAAATCGAGTCAAGTTTACTTGTTGATCATCCACTTCCACCTGGGCGAAATCCGTGTTCAACGTAAGGTCCATCGTGAGATTACTGGTCAAACCATATTTAACATCGAGGCCGAGATCTGCTGTTTGATCGTGAATATGTCGATACCCATCAGAACTCTCCTGTGAAACGGCAGCTCGTTCCAACCCGCCCAAAACATAAGGGCGTACATACACCGGGCGCTGACTCTCCACCCCCTCCAGAACGATCGTTTGCATTCGAGAAGGTTTCAGATAAGCGAAATCTGTACTTGGCTCAATGGCCGGATATACTGCTCGTTCTGACTTTCTAACGATGATTCGGTGTAAGGATAATCCCATCTCAACGCGCCCGTCTTTATCCTGGAATCGTAAACTTGAAAGTGGAACACGTGTTTCCGCAAACCACCCTTTATCCGTTACTTCTACTCCAACATCCCAAAATGTGTTGTAATCTGCATTGACCCAAGACCCGGCTTCGCCCACTCCATCTTGAGTAATTGCTACATCCCGTCGAATTCCTGCAGGGTTTGTTGTAAAGACGAGAGAGTTTTCATTGTCGTTGAAAGTATCGATCATCACCTCGAAGTAGTCATCACTACCGAAGCGATCTCTAAACAAGATATTGCCTCGAATGCCATCGGGATTGGAGTCGTACGCGCGCATCGAAAAGTACATATAGGTATCGTCGTATGCGACTCGTACCTCTGTCTTTTCTGAAGGTGAGCCACCGAAAGTCGGCTGATACATCGTCATTGGTAACGGGTCTACATTTTGCCAGGCAGGTTCATCACTAGATCCATCTAACGTAATCGGTTGATTGATGCGAATGATATGGACAGGATCTTCTGTTTGAGCATAAGCTGTTTGATTGATTACAAATACAAACACTAACAACCATCCAACCCATTTTATTAATACCTCGATATAAACTTTCAATGCGACATCAATTTTTCATGTTTGATTTATTTGTTGGTAAGGTTTTGAATCTTTTAATAATAAAAGTCCATCAGCAGAATATCTTTAGCTTTACAATTCTTTACTTGAAGAGACATAAAGCTAATTACCGTAAGTTTGAGATAAAAAAGAGGAATTTCCTGTTCCATTGATCATTTTGCCAAGAATTACTTCCAAAATTGCATCGCCGTCTGCTGGCTGGTGTTAATTTCACTTCAAACCCGCCCGACTTTTACTTCTGAAGTCATGAATATCCAGGTTCTGTTCCATCTATCGGGGGTCTGAACGTTCAAAAAATTCTACACCGACTACGTTTGTAAACAACTTCGAGATCTATTCCCGGGTCTGGTTTCTTACAACCGGTTTACCGAGCTGGGCGGCCAAATGATCCTGCCGCTGGCCATCTACCTTAAAACCAAAGCCACCGGGGAGTGTACCGGTATCTCCTTTATCGATATCACACCGCTTCGCGTGTGCGATAACCGGCGGATTCACTCCCACAAAGTATTTGACGGTCTGGCCGCCCTCGGACAGTGTACGATTAGCTGGTTTTATGGATTTAAGCTCCACCTGATTACCAGCGACAGTGGCCATGTGGTCGATTTTATGCTCACCCGAGGCCATACCAATGACCGAAATCCTCTGCAGATGAAAGACTTTATAGACAAGCTGTTTGGCAAACTCTACGAGGATATAGGCTACATTTCCAAAAAACTCTTCGAAGGACTCTTCCAACAGAGCATTCACCTGGTGACCAAGTTACGAAAGAACATGAAGACCAAACCGGTTACTCCCATCGCTGATGCCATCCTGATACGTAAGCTAGCCATCTGTGAGACCAATATCGACCAGCTCAAAATCATCTTCCAGATTGAGCATTCCCGCCTCAGAAGCAAAAAAACATCCTAACCAATCTGTTCTCCGATCTGATCGCCTATAACTTTACCGAAAAGAAACTCAGCCTCAAAACCGCCTTTGTCGATACCAAACAATTGATGCTTTTTTAGTATTCTTGTTTTATAACAGTTCGATCAATATAAAAGTAAGCTCATATGCTCAAAGTTCAAGGTGTCTCATTTCCACGAAGTGGCCATCATCTGCTGGCTTATTGTCTTGAGCAATATTTTGGGAAAGAATTTGGCTATTGCAATGATGTGTTTCGAATTCACCAATTTCAAGAATCATGGATTACGTATCAGAAGAACCACGATTTTGATTTAGATCTGCCAATAGATCATAAAATGAGATATTTAATACAGTACAGGCATCCCCTGGAATCACTTGTTTCATGGTATAAATGGGAAGTTGATAATGGTATTACAGCCGAAATGAATTACGGCTGGAGGCCTCAGGTCAATAAGTACGTGCCTTTGTGGAATTTATATGCCCACCGTAATACCCAAAAAAGATGGATGAATTTCTTGAATATACGAATTCCCTTTTGGTCAAAATTTGGTCAAAAATGGATCATCTCTAATCATCACCCATCTACTTGCTGGGTGAATTATTCTGATCTTATTCGCGCTCCATTTATCACAATTTCCGGTGTCATATCTTTTTTTGATCCGGAAGCTGAATTAGATGAGGAAAAACTCCAAAAAATCATAACCCATTTAGAAATTCGCCCAAGAAATGATATCACAGAATTCGAGTTTTATAATGAACGTTCATTCAGGAAAATCGAGAAATCACTCAAACACAAAATGAATTTGGCCGATATTCAGGCATTGTTCCTATGAACTTTCCAGACTAGTCTCGTTTTAATTAAACCTGAAGAATGAATCTAGAACCGTTACTTTACATCGACAACGAATATTTTGAATTAAATTATTAGAGAATGAATCTGCAAATTTCTGATCAACGATTTATCGTATGCGGAGCCAGTAGTGGATTTGGTGAAGCTGTTGCCCGTCAACTATTAATCGAAGGAGCGGAAGTTGTATTGGTTGCACGCCGGGGCGATATGCTGCGAGACAAGTTTGAACACTTCAAAAATCAGACCGAGATCATCCAGGGAAGCCTGATTTATGAGGATACCATCGACCAGATTGAAAAAGCTGCAAAGTCTGGTGAACTTCATGGTATACTCTTCAATGCTGGAGGACCTCCAACAGGCACTTCTCTTCAAACCGATATGAAAGACTGGGACTCAGCATGGCAGCTCGTAATGAGATGGAAAATTGACCTTGCACTTAGACTTGCACCTATTCTGTCTGAGAAGGAATATGGGAGAATGCTTTTTATAGAGAGTCAGTCTGTAAAGCAACCTCTGCCCTCTTTAGTTTTAAGTAACTCATTCAGGGCCGGAGTAGTTGGATTTGCTAAGTCATTGGCACTTGAGATTGCAAAAAAAGGAGTTACCGTAAATGTGATTGCACCCGGGGCTCATGAAACACCCGCAATTGATCGCGTCATAAAAAACAACAGCACCGTTCAGGGAGTTTCTTATGATGAAGCCAAGAAAGAGATGGAAAAAAATATTCCGGTCGGCCGAATGGGTAAGGCTGAGGAATTAGCGTCATTAGCTGCATGGCTGCTCTCTCCGCATAGCGGATATATTACCGGACAAACGATCAGCCACGAAGGTGGAGTGATTAAAGGTATTTTTGGTTGATCAGCTATCAGCTATATAAAGTTATAGATTATTCACGATTTCAAAATTTATTAATTCGAACTGTTTACTGCTCACTGTTAATTGGCAACTGAAATGTGGTATCAAAAAGAGATTACGCTATCGCCTAAATCAAGAGGATTTCATTTGATTACAAATGAGATCACATCAAAACTCGATAAACTGAGTGATATTAAAACAGGGGTCGCTCATATTTTCATTAAGCATACCAGTGCCGGGTTGACGATTAACGAAAATGCCGATCCATCCGTCCGCCGCGATTTCGAAACTCATTTCAATCGTATGGTCCCCGAAGATATGTCGATGTTTGAGCATACATTGGAGGGCACAGACGATATGACCTCTCATCTGAAGAGTTCGATTTTAGGTCACTCGCTAACCATTCCCATTTCTAACGGACGACTGAATCTGGGAACCTGGCAGGGAGTTTACCTCTGTGAACATCGAAATCGGGGTGGTTCACGAAGATTGGTAGTTACACTTCATGGAGAGTAGATCGATTCTTCACAATGTGAAGATTTTTTAATCTTTTTATTTGATCCGATTGCTTATGTTGTTTTTGCAGATCTGCATCTCTGTCTGCGGTTAAACCACAAACAAAGCCAGCTGATCATGAGAAGAATTCCACTTATTCTCTGCATGATATGCCTCGCAGTTCAGGTTCATGCGCAAGAAAGTACCCGTCCCTCCCCAATAATTTTTATCTATGATGCCAGCGGGTCCATGTGGGGCCAGATTGAAGGCATCTCAAAAATGGAAATTGCCACCGATGTTTTATCCACGTCAGTTAACAATTTTCCCGAGAATCAGAATGTTGGGTTAGTTGCCTATGGCCACAGGCAAGAGGGAGATTGTCGGGATGTGGAATTCATGGTTGGAATGGATAATAACGACAAAGATCTCATCAATCAGACACTATCAGAAATCAGGCCTCTTGGTCGAACGCCTCTCGCTTATTCTGCCACTCAGGTGATCAATACTCTGCGTGAATCTGAGGAGAGTGCCACAGTTATTTTAGTCACAGATGGAATAGAATCCTGCGATGGAAATATTTGTGAAGTGGTTCAGGCTGCAAAAGATGAAGGTATCGACTTTAAAATGCATATCATTGGATTCGGTTTGCAAGCTGAAGAAACGGCACAACTTCAGTGTGCTGCTAAAGCCGGAGACGGCCAATATTATGATGCCGAAAATGCCGAATCTCTCACATCCGTTCTAAATCAAGCAACCGAAGCAACTGTCGATGAACCAGATGGCAATTTTTCGATCTATGCTATCAAAAATAGTGAGCCGATTGATGCACTTGTTGAAGCCTATCAAACTGGTACAGATACAAGAGTTGAGACGGGCAGAACCTATCGGGATTCTACATTTATCTATCTCCCCCCCGGAATTTATGACCTGAAAGTTTTACCGCTTGAGGCCAGTGACGTAAATCCCATTACTGTATACGGAGTTGTAAGCGTTGAAGATCAGGTCGGCCATCAAACCGTTAGTTTTGACGGTGGTATTATTCGGGTTTTGACAACCAAAAATGGCGAAGGGTGGGACTCACAAGTACGGATTTATCAACAGGATGGGAGCTCTGCAGCAGCCGGGCGAACCTATGGAGAAGCCGATGATTATGAGTTAAATCCAGGTTCATACGATGTTGAAGTTGCCGCAATTGGACTTGAAGGCTCAGCAATTACCCACCGATTTGAAGATCTCACGATTAGCGGTGGTGAAATGAAGGAGATTCATCACGATTTTAAAAGTGGAACGGCCTTGATCAAAATTAATGGGTCTTATGGACTGGTAGATGCCCGAATAAAAATTACTGACATAGCAACAGGAACTGTTGTTGCATCGGGCCGATCATACACATCAGAAAGTAGTAATCCTCGCTTATTTACTCTTACACCTGGCATTTATAATGTTGAAGTTGAAGCTGTGGAAATTGAAGGTTTAGGTCGAACTCAAGTATTTGAAGGATTGGAAGTTGAAGAAAACAAAGAGGTCACCAACCAGCATTTAATTGAAAGTGGCATTGCAATGATTGGTGCTTCAAGTTCCGGGGAGCTCGTAGATGCGATGGTCAGAATTGTTGAAAAAAGTACTAATACCGCGGTATCGGCTGCCCGAACGTACACTTCAGAGAGTAGTAACCCAAGGAGGTTCGTGCTCAATCCCGGTTCATATGAAGTAACCGTAACAGGACTTGGAGAACTCGGCGGAAGTGAAGAAGTTTTTTCTATAGTTGTTGAACCTGGTAGTACAGTTGAAGAGACTATAACTTTCTAATCTATCTCTCATGAAAAAGTTATTCAAGCCCGCTTGTCTTCTTCTTTATCTTTTGATGATACTCGTCTTTTTCTTTCTTGGCGTTTATTATGCGGTAATCACCGGAGCTGCCGATGGCCAGGGGTTGGCTGCAGGAGCAATTGTAATTGGCTATGGTTTTTTTACAGCATTTGTTGCTCTGTTGATTTCGTTCTTTATCGCTTATAGTGCATCGCCGAAGACAATCGTGCGTTTGAACCAGGGATTGGCAATTATTCTGTTGGTTTTTATTTCTATAACGGCTTATCGAGCGATAACGAGGGAAGATTCACAAAGATCAACGCAATCTAGCTCTGAAGGTACTCTTAAACCGGCTCCATCCACTACGATCGCTCCGCCTGTTGATTCGTATTCAACGCTGCCAAATGATACCTCTTCGGAAAATGAGAATGAAGAACTTGGTCTTGGCTTTTTTACGCCTGATTTTTACAATCAACAAGTTCTCTATTTCTATGGTATACCGAACCTTGAAAAACCGGTATCCGAACATCTTCCGGTAGACAGCCTTCTTTTTCAACAATCCGACGGTCATCAATACCAGATTACCTATGCCCCACCCTGGCTGGTTCCGGAACACCTGAAAATGGATTACGAAATTCTTCATTTTAAGATTTTGTCACTTAACCGTGATTTCATTCAAATTGATGTCAATAAAACGAACAACCGGTTTGCATACGTAGATCGACTCGCCGGCACTATTTCTTACTGGCCAGACTTTCTTCTGAATGTTCACTCAGTAGAATTTCCTGAGAATCGTATTCAAACTGTTCGAGCCCGGCCACTGAACTACGCCGGACAAGTAACTCTCGATTTTGAGTTTATGAAACCCATACAAATTCAAAATGACTGGATGGAAGTTGAACTCCAGGATGGTGATTTTCAAAAAATTGGAGAGGGCTGGATTCAATGGCGCGATGAAGAAAAACTGCTGATTGAATATTCACTTTTGAGCTAAAAACAAATCAAAAAAAATCTAATTGGGCTGTTTGAAAAGTTTAGTTTACATTCATGCAAATTGTTTGATGTTCTAAACTAACTTCTACCAATGAAATACACGCTATTAGCCATATCACTCTTTTCTCTCTCATTTTTTTCAACTCAAATTCCATCCGATGATACGGCGAATGAATTTCTTGCCTCATTGAATGAAGAGCAACGCCAAAAAGCTCAAAAATCATTCGATGATTTAACCCGTCATACCTGGCATTTCCTCCCCGCAGCCATGTGGCCCCGGCCCGGAATTCCCCTGCATGAACTCAATGAAAATCAAAAAGAACTTCTGTTTGATCTTCTGCAAGAATTTCTGAGTGAATCCGGTTACGATAAAACGCGTTCTATCATA
>Ga0102943_1002150_pt1 | contig 11707 bp, 6 predicted proteins | sample SalPonC_black_MG_FD_78174 | JGI IMG/M metagenome (GOLD analysis project Ga0102943, IMG submission 78174) | Salt pond soil microbial communities from South San Francisco under conditions of wetland restoration - Salt Pond MetaG... | ecosystem: Environmental > Aquatic > Marine > Intertidal zone >...
ATATCATATGATGAATAAACGGCTTGCGGTTATATTTCTTTTTTTCTTGCTCACAACACCTCATACGGTACAGGCTCAAAACGCCACCGCCTATGCAGGTCTTAAACTGGGTGGGTCGTTCATGTCCTTTAATGACGGGAACTGGACCAGTGATGTTGGAGGTGATGTCACCTATAATTATGATGCCAACAAAGATGATACTGTTTTTGCAGGTGGAATCACTCTTGGATATGATTTTAAGTCCCATTTCCGTGCTGAATTGGAATATCTCTATCGTACGCAGTTTGATCATGATCAATGCCCGACAAAAATAGATCGGGCTTGGAATGTTAAGACAGGTCTGGATTCCCAAACCCTCATGCTAAACCTGTTTTATGATTTTCAAAATACCACCGCTTTCACTCCTTTTGTTATGTTAGGGGCCGGTTTAGCGGTTCATAAAACAGAAAACACTGTGGAGCCGATTGGTCTGGTTCCTGATTACACAGGGCGGGATGTAACACAGACCGAGTTTGCCTGGACAGCAGGGTTGGGAATGGCATATACTTTTACTGAAAACTGTGTGATAGATCTTACCTACCGTTACATTGACATGGGAGAAGCCCGATACGAAAATTATTCTCCCGGATATGATGAAGCGAACACAGTTGCAGATATGCATGCTCAAGAATTTCTGATAGGCCTTCGGTACAAATTCCGTCTTTGATGTTTTGTGGGAATTTGACATCCACACCACCTGGAGAAGTTTTATTCCTGACAAACCCATAAACGGGCCAAAGTAATTTTTATTTGATATACGGGTTTCTGACTCATCTGAATGGTTTGGTTAACAAAACAGGGCTAAATATCCACGCGCCTGAGGCGCAGTGCATTACCGATAACGGATACAGAGCTGAAACTCATGGCTGCGGCCGCAATCATAGGGGACAGCAATACGCCGAAAACCGGATAGAGCACACCAGCTGCAACAGGAATACCAATTGCGTTATAGAAAAAGGCAAAGAAAAGATTCTGTTTGATATTGCGCATGGTGGCGTTTGACAGCCGCACCGCCCGCAGAATCCCCCTCAAATCCCCTTTCACCAGGGTGACCCGGGCGCTCTCCATGGCAACGTCAGCACCGGTTCCCATGGCTATTCCCACCTGTGCCTGTGCCAGAGCCGGGGCATCGTTGATGCCGTCTCCAGCCATTGCCACAATCTTTGCCTCTTCCTGGAAACGATTTACTTTATCCGCTTTGTCTTCCGGCATCACTTCGGCAATAAAATCATCAATCTCAAGTTCACCGGCAACCGCTTCAGCAGTTGCCTGATTGTCCCCGGTCATCATGACCAGACGGATCCCCTGGGCCTGAATCTGCTTAACTGCTTCAGCAGCATTTTTCTTGATCGGGTCTGAAACAGCCACAATACCGGCGAGCTTTCCGTCCACACCAACAAACATGGCAGTTTTTCCCCTGGCATGCAGCGTCCTGGCCTGATCCTCCATATCTGATACGGAAATATCAAAATCTTTTAATAATCGATGATTTCCCAGAATGGTCTGTTTTTCGTCGATTTTTCCTGAAACACCTTTCCCGGTATGCGATTCAAAATCATCTACCTTGCGCAGCTCGATATCCCGCTCCTTTGCACCGGCAACAACGGCCTGTGCAAGCGGGTGTTCGCTTTTCTTCTCCAGGCCGGCCGCAAAAGACAGCATCTCATTTTCCTCCCAGGAGCCGTTTAACAGAACATCTGTGAGGCGCGGCCGGCCTTCGGTCAAAGTCCCGGTTTTGTCCACAATCAGTGTATCCACACGCCGCATGGTTTCAATGGCTTCCGCATCCTTGAAAAGCACGCCAAAGCCAGATCCTTTTCCGGTGGCCACCATAATGGACATTGGCGTTGCAAGGCCCAGCGCACAAGGACAGGCAATAATCAGCACTGACACCGCCGCAATCAGGGCATAGGTCATACTGGGCTCGGGCCCGATCAGCGACCAGACGATAAAAGTGATCACAGCCGCCAGAATCACGGCCGGCACAAACCATGCCGCCACCTTATCCGCAAGCTTCTGTATCGGCGCCCGGCTCCGCTGAGCGTCCGCCACCATCTGCACAATCTGGGATAAAATCGTGTCAGACCCCACTTTGGCCGCCTCTATCACCAAAGACCCCTTATCGTTCAAGGTGGCGCCGATCACCTTGTCACCCGTCTTCTTTTCAACCGGTACCGGCTCTCCGGTGATCATGGATTCATCCACTCTGGTTTCACCTTCCAGTACTTTCCCATCCACGGGTATTTTTTCACCGGGCCGCACCCGGAGATGATCACCGACCTGAATTTGCTCCAGCGGTACTTCATCTTCTGCATCATCATCTTCTATCCGCCGGGCTGTTTTCGGCGAAAGACCCAGGAGGGATTTAATGGCTGCCCCGGTCCGGCTTCTGGCACGCTGTTCCAGCATCTGCCCCAGCAGCACCAGGGTGATAATCATGGCAGACGCCTCAAAATAAACGCCCACTGTACCGTTTTTCATCCTAAAGGCTTCCGGAAATATGTCGGGGAAAAACAGAGCCACCACACTGTAAAGATACGCCACAGCCGTTCCCATGCCAATCAGCGTAAACATGTTCAGATTCAGGCTTGCCACCGATTTCCACGCCCGAACATAAAACACCCGGCCGCACCACAAGACCACCGGTGTTGCCAGGACAAACTCTGCCCCGTGCAACGCGGCTGTGCTGAAATATTTTTCCAGTACGCCCAGTCCGAAAAAGTCCCGCATGGCAATGATCATAACCGGCAGGGCCAGTGCCGTCGACACCCAGAAGCGGTTGCGCATAAAAATATATTCACGGTTCTCTTCTTCCCCCAAATCAAGGGTTTTGGACTCCAGGGCCATGCCGCATTCAGGGCAGTCTCCGGGATGAGACTGCTCTACTTCCGGGTGCATGGGGCAGGTGTATACTTTTCCCTGTCCCGGATCATCGGAACGGTCTTTATCATACGCATCTTCACTGTCGCATTCACGCAGTTTTTCCGTCACTTTCTTTTGTTTTTCTGCATCACAGTGACCGTTATCGTGTTCTTTTATGGTTTTCTCCATTGTTCTTTCCTCTTGATTAAAAATAAAAATCTGTGCCGGCCGGCAGGGCCGGGAGGAGTGCTCAGGCAAAGCATATGCCTGCACATCGTCTGTTACATTAAATGTTCCAGGCCGGTGCAAACATCCGTGAAATCATGTAATTTGAAAAAAGAAGAAAGGTATATCCAGAAAAAAATTGATGCCGCCGCCCTGAAATTGTCTTATATGTGGCGCTGGTCCGGGGCTGTCAGCGTGCCCGGGATGTTCACATCGCTAATTTTTTCTTGCCTTGACTTGTCCTGCCCTGATAGAGGTAGATCATATCATGCCTGTATCAGGGCGTACCACTTGGGTGAATGCCATTGGAACCGATATTTAAACCGTCAAAAAACTGTTACAAGCTCGCCAAAGCCGGTCGTGCCGCGTTTATTGTGGACGGGGCAGACTATTTTTGCGCCCTTTTCGATGCACTTTGCAGGGCCAATCGCTGTATCATCATCGTCGGCTGGGACCTGCACAGCGAACTGCGTCTGGTACGGAATGGCAGCAGCAGCGACCGCCCGCAGATGCTCGGCAAGCTTCTCAATGATCTGGCCGCCCGCCGGCCGGACCTGCACATTTACCTGCTGTGCTGGGATTTTGCCATGATCTATGCCATGGAAAGGGAGTTCTTTCCGCGCTACAAGCTCAAGTGGCGGACCCATAACCGGCTGCACTTCTTTCTTGACGGTAACCATCCAACGGGCGGGTCCCAGCATCAAAAACTGGTGGTGATCGATGACCGGGTTGCGTTTGCCGGCGGATTTGACCTCAGTCAGTGGCGTTGGGACACCTCCGAGCACATTCCCGATGACAGTCGGCGCCGCGATCCATCAGGCCAGGCTTATCCGCCTTTTCATGATGTTCAGATGGTGGTCGACGCCGACGCCGCCCGGGTGATCGGTCAGGTGGCAAGACAGCGCTGGCAGCGCGCTACAGGTTCACAGCCCGTCAGTGTTGCAGACAGCGCTGCCAAAGATCCGTGGCCGGATACAATCCAGGCATGCCTGAATGATGTAGGGGTGGCGGTTGCCCGGACCATGCCGGCCTTTGAAGAACAGCCGGCAGTACATGAGGTGGAACAGCTCTATCTGGACAGCATTGCAGCAGCCCGGCGCTTTATCTATATTGAAAACCAGTATCTCAGTGCACATCGTGTCAGCGAGGCGCTGAAAGATCGTCTGCAGGCGGCAGACGGGCCTGAAGTGGTAATCGTGCTTCCTGAAAAAACCGGGGGATGGCTTGAGCAGCACACCATGGACGTACTGCGCGGCCGCATTCTGAAAAAACTGAGATCCGCCGACGAACATGACAGGCTGCGGATTTATTACCCCCGCCTGGCTGTCGATCCTCACTGCTCACTGATGGTTCATGCCAAGGTGATGGTGATTGACGATCAGCTGGTCCGGGTGGGATCTTCAAACCTGAGCAACCGCTCCATGGGACTGGATTCAGAGTGTGACCTGGCCCTGGAAGCCGGAGACGGCAAAGAGACCCGGCAGGCCATTGCCACCTTCCGCAACCGCCTGCTGGCAGAACATCTGGATACAACCCCCGATGCTGTTGCAGAGGCCATTGCATCACACGAATCAGCGATAAAGGCCATTGAATCAATCCGCGGCGGAAAGCGGACCCTGGAAACGCTGTCCGGCAAAATACCCGCGGAAGTCGATCAGTGGGTGCCCGAATCCGATCTGCTCGATCCTGAAAAACCAGTGGAACCGGATGAACTGATCAATCATTTTGTCAGCCCGGATCAGCAGAAATCTGCTTACCGCCATCTGTTAAAGGTGGGAATCCTGCTGGCCGGCGCCACAACAATGGCCGCCCTGTGGCGCTGGACACCCGCAAACCAGTGGCTGCGCCTAGACTCGATCCTGGCGACGGCCCAATGGATACGGCAGCAGCCGCTCTCACCTTTGCTGGTGCTGGCCGTGCATATCGCCGGCAGCCTGGTGATCTTCCCGGTCACCCTCATGATCATTGCCACTGTTATTGTCTTCGGTCCCTGGTGGGGATGGGTTTATTCTCTGCTGGGTGCAATTCTCAGTGCCCTGATCACATTCGGCGCCGGCCGCCTGGCCGGACGAGAGATTGTGAGCCGGATCTCGGGCAGTCTTGCGAATCGTATCAGCCGCAGGCTGAGCCGCGCCGGCATATTTACCGTCATAACCCTGCGCCTGATTCCGGTGGCGCCGTTTTCCATTATTAACATCGTCGCCGGCATCTCTCACATCCGCTTGAAGGATTTTATTCTGGGAACCCTCATCGGTATGATCCCGGGGATTACAGCCATTGCGGTGCTTGCTGATCGGATCGCCGCCTCTTTGAGGCAGCCCGGCCTGGGCAGCCTGGCCACCCTCGGGGCTGCGATTGGTGCCGCCGGACTGGGCCTTGCAGGCCTGCGCCGCTGGATCAAACAACGAAATTCTTGACAATGATCCGCCTCAGGGTGGTTCATGATACTGACAATACAAATAGTCCCTCAAAGTCAAGTCCTGGGGCGGGAACACCCCCATAGATATTCCGCAAAAAAACACAATAGGGTTTTACACTCTTTTACGATTCATAACAGTGGGAAAACAAATGGAAACCTACCAGGACCGATTTTTGACCCGTAGTGACCATGGCCCCTGTTTATTTCATTCTGCTTTGGGCATGGCGTCGGTGATGGAGCCGTCCACCAGTTCACAGGCAAAGGCAAAGGTCTCCGACAGGGTGGGATGGGCATGGACGGTCCTGGCGATATCCTCTGCATCTGCCCCCATCTCCAGGGCCAGCGTTGCCTCCTGGATGAGTTCGCCGCTGGACTGGCCGCAGATGCCGGCCCCGATGAGCCGGCCGGTCTCTTTGGAGAACAGGACCTTGCTCGTCCCGGTGGCCGCCCCTGCGGACAGGGCACGGCCGCTGGCCCCCCAGGAAAACTTCCCCTTTTTGTACTCGATTTTCTGCGCCTTGGCTTGGGCTTCGGTCAGACCGACCCAGGAGACCTCCGGGCTGGTATAGGCCACCGAGGGGATGCCCCTGGCATCAAAGGCCGCGGCACGGCCGGCACAGACTTCGGCCGCCACCCGTCCCTGATGGGTAGCCTTGTGGGCCAGCATGGGGGCCCCCGTGACATCGCCGACGGCAAAGATATTGTCCGCAAAGGTTCGCAAATGTTCGTCCACTCCCAGGGATCCGTCGTCTTCGGGGCTGAGCCCCGCGTTTTCCAGGCCGATGCCCCCGGTGTTGGGCCTGCGGCCCACGGCCACCAGAACCGCGTCAAAGTCCTGGGTTGTTTCCTGACCCTTATGGTCGATGCCTACGGTCACCGCCTTTTTTTGGGCCTTGATTTCAGTGACCTTGGACCGGGTCATGATGGTGTAGATTTTCTTGAGCTTGAGAAACAGCGGCTGCACCACATCTTTGTCCGCCGGCGGGATGATCTGTTCCGCCATCTCCACCATGGTGATGTCCGAGCCCAGGGCGCTGTAGACCTGGGCCATTTCAAGGCCGATGACGCCCCCGCCCACCACAAGCAGGCGCCCGGGGATAAAATCGAGCCGCAGGGCATCAGTGGCATCCCAGATCCTTTGATCCTCGGGCTGGCCCGGCAGGGTATAGGGCCTGGAGCCGGTGGCAATAATGCAGTGCTTAAATTCGATCCGTTCCTCTTCCTCCCCGGTGGTAACCTTAAGGGTATGCCTGTCCTCAAACATTCCCATACCGGTGACACGGGTGACGCCCCGTGCCCGGGCCAGTTTATCCAGACCGCCGGTGAGCTGGTCGATGACAGCCTCTTTTTTGGACCGCAGCCCCTTAAGATCGATCTCAGGTTCCGGGTAGCGGATGCCGAAGTCCTCAAGATCCTTGGCCGCCTCAATGGTCAGCGCAGCGTGCAGCAGGGTTTTGGAGGGGATGCAGCCCACGTTGAGGCAGACGCCCCCCAGCCGGTTTTCCCTTTCCACCAGACAGACGCCAAGGCCCAGATCCGCGGCCCTGAATGCCGCTGTATAGCCTCCTGGCCCGCCGCCCAGCACCACCAGATCAAAACTTTTTTTCTCGCTCACCTGTGTTCCTCCATTGGTTTTTCCATTGGTTAAGCCGCCGGCCTTTTTTCTATAGCAGGGTCCGGCGAAGGTCTTCTATTCTCCCGGCCAGAAACCTGCAGAACCGGGCGGCCTCGGCACCGTCCACCACCCGGTGGTCGTAGGACAAACAGAAGGGGAGGGTCAGCCGGGGCAGGAACGTTTCCTGTTTTGCATGCCACACTGGTTTGCGAAACTGCCTGGAAAGCCCCAGGATGGCCACCTGGGGAGCGTTGACAATGGGAGTGAAGCCGGTGCCGCCGATCCCGCCCAGGCTTGAGATGGTAAAACTGGCCCCCTGAAGGTCGGAAAGCGCGATCTTTTCTTCCCGGGCCGCCTCAGCCAGATGTTTCAGTTCCCTTAAGATCTCCCGCATGCCTTTCTTATCCGCATCTTTGATCACGGGCACCACAAGGCCCCCCGGCGTGTCCACGGCAATTCCGATATGGTAGAAGTACTTGAGCACCAGCTGCTTTTCTTCGGCATCATAGGAGCTGTTGACCCGGGGAAACTCCTTTAAGGCCGCCACCACCGCCTTGATAATAAACACAAGGGGGCTGTAGCGGGGGTCTCCGGAGTCGGCCTCGGCATTCATCTGTTCGCGGAAGGCCTCCAGGTCGGTAATGTCGGCCTCGTCAAAATGGGTGACATGGGGAATGCCGGTCCAGCTTTTCAGCAGCTGGGGGCCGGAAACCTTCTTGATCCGCCCGGGATCCACGGTTTCGGTCTCACCGTACTTGCTGAAGGCCTCAGCCTGAGCAGGCTTTTTATCCTCCCGGGCCCCTAGGTTAGACGAATCGGTCTCTTCTGATCTCACCGCGTTCACCGCATCAATGTCCGCCTTGAGGATCCGGCCCTTGGGCCCTGACCCCTTGGCCTGACCAAGATCCACCCCCTGTTCCCGGGCATAGGCGCGTACAGAAGGGGTGGCATGGTATTGGCCGGGATCGTCGTGGCCTTCGGCATCTTTTGTCGCCGCTTTCTGCCCTTGCCCATCTTCACTGGTATCAGACTCGCCGCCCTCTGAATCACCGGTCTTAGGCTGCTTTGATTCCTTCGGCTTCTTGCCGGTCTCTTCTTCCGCAGCCTCATCCCCGGCCAGTTCCAACAGCAGGATATCATCACCGCTTTCCACCTTGTCCTCTACCGCCAGATAGACTTCCTTTACCGTGCCGGCAGCCGTGGAAGGGATGTCTGTCACCGCCTTCTCGCTCTCCAGTGCGATCAGGGGGTCTTCGGTCTTCACTGTGTCGCCTTCTGATATGTAGATCTCGATAACCGTGACATCCTGAACGTCGCCGAAATCCGGGATTTTAATCTTTTCTGTGGCCATGTTGCGCTCTCCTTGGATTATTGCCCTTACCGTTTTGTCGAATGGGGGAGTCCGGGGTCGATACCGTAGTCTTTCAAGGCCTTTTTCACCACTGAGGATTTTAGGTTTTCCTGCTCGGCCAGCGCCGCAAGGGCCGCCAGAACGATATGATACCGGTCCACGCCGAAAAAGGACCGCAGCTTCTGTCTGGAATCGCTGCGACCAAACCCGTCGGTTCCCAGCACGGTGAGGGGACGGGGGATACAGCGCCTCATCTGTTCGGGGTAGGCCCTGACATAGTCGGTGGAAATGATCACAGGGCCCTCGTGACCGTCCAAAAGTTCCGCTGCAACCGGCCTTTTCCGCTTTTCTCCGGGGTGCTTCAGGTTCCAGTCCTCGGTGCGCATGGCCTGGCGGTGGAGCTGGTTGATGCCCAGCACCGACCAGATGTCCGCCTGCACGTCAAAATCCTCTGCCAAAAGATCTGCAGCGGCAATGACCTCCCTGAAGATGGCCCCGCTGCCCATGAGCTGGACCCGCAGCTTTCCTTTGCCGCCTTTACGGAAAAGATACATGCCCCGGTGGATTCCCTCTTCCGCGCCGTCGGGCATCTCAGGGTGGTGGTAGTTCTCATTGAGCAGGGTGATATAGTAAAAGACCTTTTCATCATTCCCATACATCTTCTGGATCCCCTCTTTCACCAGAACCGCCACCTCGTAGGAAAAGGTGGGGTCATAGGCGCGGCAGGTGGGCACGGCCGAAGCGTAAAGCAGGCCGTGTCCGTCCTGGTGCTGAAGTCCTTCCCCGTTCAAGGTGGTCCGGCCCGCGGTGGCCCCCATGAGAAACCCCCGGACCCCGGCATCGGCCGCCGCCCATATCCCGTCGGCCACCCGCTGGAAACCGAACATGGAGTAGAAGGTGTAAAAGGGGATCATGGGGATGCCGTAATTGATGTGGGCAGTGCCTGCGGCGGTCCAGGTGGACAGGGCCCCGGCCTCGGTGATGCCCTCCTCAAAGATCCGGCCTTCCGGGTCTTCCCGGTACCAGGCCACGGTCTCCGAATCCTGTGGCTCATAAAGCTGCCCGCTGGGGGCGTAGATCCCCAGTTGCCGGAACAGCCCCTCCATGCCGAAGGTCCGGGCCTCGTCCGGGATGATGGGGACGATGCGGTCTCCGACCTGGTCATCCTTCACCAGGTTGTTCAGCAGGCGGACAAAGGCCATGGTGGTGGAGATCTTTCTTTTCCTGGAAGAGGCAAAGAGTGAAGAAAAGATCTTTTCATCGGGCGTGTCCAGGACAGCCTTTGTTCCCAGGCTGCCGGGAACCCTGCCGCCCATTTCCTTTCGCCGCTCCTCGCAGAATTCTGCCGCAGCACTGCCCTTTTCCGGCCGGATAAAAGGCAGGGCCGCAAGCTCGTCGTCTTTCAGGGGGACATGGAAACGGTCACGGAAAATTTTAAGGGCCTGGTCATCCATCTTTTTGACGTTATGGGCCACCATCACCGATTCGCCCAGGTGCCCCATGCCGTATCCCTTGATGGTCTTGGCCAGAATCACCGTGGGTTTGCCCTGGGCCTTTGCGGCTTCCGTGAAGGCGGCAAACAGCTTCCTGGGATCGTGACCGCCCCGGCTCATCTGCCACAGTTCCGCATCGCTGATGTCCTCGACCATTTTTTCAAGTTCTGGATCGTCCCCAAAGACCTTTTTTCTGAGGTATTCCGGCCCCCGGGCCCTAATGGTCTGGTATTCGCCGTCCACCATGGCGCCCAGTTTCTTGAGCAGCCGCCCCTCTGTGTCCCGGGCCAGGACCCTGTCCCACTCCGAGCCCCAGATGAGTTTGATGACCCGCCAGCCCGACCCGCGGAACCGCCCCTCCAGCTCCTGGATGATATTGCCGTTGCCGCGGACCGGCCCGTCCAGCCGCTGCAGGTTGCAGTTGACCACAAAAATCAGGTTGTCCAGGTTTTCCCGGGCAGCGATTGACAGGCCGGCAAGGGATTCGGGCTCGTCGGTTTCGCCATCGCCCATAAACACCCACACCTTCCGGTCTCCGGCCTTTTTCATCCCCAGGCTGTCCATATAGCGCATGAACCGGGCCTGGTGGATGGCCGCAAGGGGACCCAGCCCCATGGATACCGTGGGAAACTGCCAGAAGTCGGGCATGAGATAGGGATGGGGATAGGAGGACAGCCCGTTCCCGTCCACCTCGCTGCGGAAATTTTCCAGGTGGGACTCCGTAAGATGCCCCTCCACAAAGGCCCTTGCATAGACGCCCGGGGAGCTGTGCCCCTGGAAGTAGACCATGTCCGGGCCGTGTTCGGCATCCTTGCCCCGGAAGAACCAGTTGAACCCCACCTCGTACATGGCAGACACCGATGTGTAGGTGGCGATATGTCCGCCCAGGGCTTTGCCGTCCTTGTTGGCCCGGGCCACCATGGCCATGGCATTCCAGCGGACGCATGCGGCCAGATCCCGGGCAGCCTCGGAATCCTCCGGCATCTTGGCCTCATCTTCCGGGGAAATGCTGTTGCAATAGGGGGTGAACAGTCCCGGAGAGGTGGTCACGCCACGGGCCCGGGCCCGTTGGGTGAGCTGCTGAAGCAGATAATCGGCCTTGTCCGGGCCCTCGTGCCGGATGACCCCCTCCAGAGAGGCCAGCCAGTCAAGGGTTTCACGGGGATCGGGATCTTTGTAATATGCGTTCATAACCGCCTCTTGCTTTCGGCCGCCCCATGCGGATCAACGGCCGGAATCACATGCAAATGATGGCGCCCGGGTTTTAGGCCTAGCCGCCCACGGACACGTCTTTAATCAGATCCTTGAACCGGGACCACTCTGTGGCGTTCCAGATTTTTGTCTGGGCGTGGCCGAAGAAACAAAAGATGACCGCAACCGTAAAGGCCTGTTCCTCATCGGGTGCCCTGAACACAAGGTTTTCATAGTGTATCTTTCCTTTCATTGTTGGTCAAGCTCTGGACTTTTCTCCTGATCCACCATCAAAGCACCACCTGCTTCGTTGTCTTCGGTCGCTCCTTTCTAAGGAGTATGCTTTATACACCTTCGGTCGTCGCGCCTCGCCGACTTGCATCTGGCACGTTGATGATGGCCAGGGGGGTGGTAAATCCATTGCCTTGCTTTTTTCAAAAATTAGGTGGTGGCTTTGGGTTTTCCATCCCGGATGCGTCCTGTCCCGGCAACGGCTGATGCCGGAAACAAAG
>Ga0102943_1002151_pt1 | contig 11707 bp, 8 predicted proteins | sample SalPonC_black_MG_FD_78174 | JGI IMG/M metagenome (GOLD analysis project Ga0102943, IMG submission 78174) | Salt pond soil microbial communities from South San Francisco under conditions of wetland restoration - Salt Pond MetaG... | ecosystem: Environmental > Aquatic > Marine > Intertidal zone >...
CAACAAACAGAACCTCTCCTTTTTCAAACGCATAGTAGTTGGGGCCGTATATTCTGCGCCAGCTATCCGATTTATCTGCGTTGGTACGAGCATCGAAGTCGATATCGTGGTTACCGATTACCATCCACTGTGGAAGGCCCGTTATTGATGAGATGTTTAGGATTCGATCAAGCAGTCCGAGATCGTCGCCGACTACATCACCAAGATAGATCATGCAGTCATCCGGGGTCAGTCCCGCCTCCAAAATATCAGATATCACGCCATCACGAAGCCAGCTAATCTGTTCATTTGAGTAGGCCTGGGAGTCGCCCAATACGGCACAAGAAAACGATTCGCCGGCGACATGTTCCCGGGTGAGTGGAAAATTAACCGCTACCGGGGCCGGACCGGTATCGGGCAGACCCCCAAACCTCAAATCGTACCCTGTTCCGCCTTCCTTATGGATATAAAAAAACTGAGGTACCATGCGCTCATCAGTTGGCACCCGCCATCCGGTTGGCTGCACAATAGCCAGATTCATATCTTGTCTTACAGCGACCTCGTATCTACCATCCCTATTAGTAGTCGCCCATTCCACACCGTTTGACACCAGTACTCCCTCCACGCCGGATTCACCTTCATCGAACAACCCATTTTGATTATCATCCTCAAACACAGTACCAGCGATCGTTTTATCTCCGGCTTTAATTACCTCGGGAAAGGCCTGCCAGGTTTGGGCGTTTGTAGAAATGAATGGACCAAATATAATGAGAATGAGTAGGAGGGTATGTTTCATTTCGATAAAAAATTTAGTTGATTAAAAAAACCGAATTCCAATACTTTCAGGATATAACTGATTAGTGGAATACAATATTAAAATAGCCAAAACTTAAACTTGTTGAGTTAAAATTGGGTTAAAAATCCTATTTCATCATCACATTTAATTCGTTTCAGCATGAGGACACTCCTGTGTTCCATGCAGCTAAAGTAATTGCGTAAGCGTTTGTTCAAGAGGTTGTACCAACTTACACTTCGCATTATCTCCTACCCGATTGATTAACCTGCATCGGCCCAATCAGAGCGTATCTTACAGACGGGGCTTTATTTAATACTGCTTTCCAACAGCGATCGCAAATCTGCAGTAGTGGCTCAACGCATATTGCAAATATATTATTCATAAATTATTATTTTATATTAGTTTGATATATATATTTAGGGTTTTTTCGCTTCGCTTGTCGCTTTAACGACAATATTCCAAATTGGCTCCAGTAGAAATCATTTAAAAAAGAATAAAAGGTTTTAAAACAGACTCGCATAAATTGGTATTAAATTTTGAATAGATGACGAAGAATTTTTTCTGCCGCCATCCTTGCACCGATGATATTTCCCGACGCAGGCCCCACTTCCAGTTCTGCAAGCGCCCCGCTCACGTAAAGTCGCTCGTGCCACCGTAATGAGGTATCCGTGATTGGGAAACCACACTCAGCACAGTTGAGATTGTAATTTGAAATCAAACCGTTTAAAAGGCTGCCTCCCGGGCGCCGGTTATCATAGCCGGTTGCAAGGACGATGTGGTTAGCAGAAAGCCTGTCACCGCTTTTCAGATTCAGCAGCATAAGATCATTTGTCAGCATAGAGCAGCTCTCAACACGATCAATTGTCACACTGCACTCATTTCTGCTTTGTTTCTTTATAAGTTCGCGCTTCATATCATGGGTAATCGTACCTGCATTTTTTGCCTTCTCTGTGATGCGTCTACGTTTCTGAAAGCAGGAAATTTTTCGGTATTGGTTCAGGAATTTAGGCCCCATCCAGCCCGGATCTGAGTCGTAGTAGTTTTGTCTCAATGAGTGAGGTGATAGCAGGGTAACATGCCGATCTTTATCTGCGATTGAGAGAGCTGCCTGAACTGCCGACATTCCGCCACCCACTACCACTATTTCACCGCGTTCCGGTATCTTTTCTCTGCAAAATGATCCATCTAATACATGACAAATATCGGCACCTTCAGCGGCTGCACGTTTGGCCCAACCGGGACGTTTCAGAGCACCGCTTCTCCCGATTGCCAAAATCACATGCCTTGCCCGAATTGTATCAGATTCTGTTGTTATTTCTGCATGATCATTTTTAATTGAGATATCAGCCACAAACCCTTTCATATAGAGCTTATCCAGACCCGTCTTCTCAATTACACTATTTGCATGCTCGTTGAAAAGACCCAGTGAAGGTCGGTCATTCGGAAAAATGAAATCATCATTCGAGCACTCTCTGCAGCGGGCAAAGTGCTTCAACGAGAGAGGATCCGTATCAATATTATGAACTTTTGGAGACCTGAGGTACTCCATACCTACATTAAACGTCACCCGTTTCCATTCGGCCAGCGGCTTATCATTTGGGTCAATGATTCGTAGATCACCCCTCCTCGCAACTCGGTGTCTGATCAACGCATTGGCAAGGTATGTACCGTGAATGCCTCCTCCGATGATAGCCCAATCCAATATTGAATCGTGATGAATCATGCTTGCAGGCTCTCCTTATATATTTCCGATACGTTCTGCCAATGCACCAGATCAAGCCATGCGTCCACGTAATCTCCCCGCAGATTCTGATACTCCAGGTAGTAGGCGTGCTCCCATACATCTACTCCGGTTAAGGGAGTGAGGCCATCTGTTAAAGGGTTGTCCTGATTGTTTGTTTGAACAACACTTAACTGGCCGTTACTGTCAGCAGCGAGCCACGCCCATCCGCTTCCAAAAACTCCTGCTGCGTTTTTAAGCTCCGCTTTCAGGATTTCCATATTTCCGAAATCACGACTTACCGCCTCTTCAAAAGAATCCGAAGCACGGCTTCCATTTGGAGCCATCGTATTCCAAAAAATTGCGTGGTTCAAATGTCCGCCTCCATGGTTACGAATCGCTGTCCGTATATCTGATGGCAGTTCATTCAGGCCGGCAACGAGCTCGGCAAGCGACATACCCTGCAGGTCGGAATGATCTTCAAGAGTGTTGTTCAGGTTATTGATATAGCCCTGATGGTGGCGACCATGATGAATCTCCATCGTTTTCGCGTCGATAGCCGGCTCAAGGGCATCATAGTTATATGGAAGATCACCAAGAGAAAATGGATACGTCACATTAAAAATCTCATCATAGGATTTATACCCGCCGGATTGACGGCTTGCTGCACACGATGTTGTTAAGAGCCCGGGTGCAAGTAGGGTGGAGAGTGAGCCAACACCCATAATTTTCAGTGCCTTTTTTCGGGAGATTGAGTCATTATTCATTGCTGCAGGTTTTGGTTTAGCATTATGAGAGTGAATTACTCTTTTTGAAAAATTTATTATCATGGTTTTAGTGTTGGTGGTGCGTGCTCCTCCACCCATTTTTGAACCTGATTGTACCAGTAGATGGAATTGTTTGGCTTCAGTATCCAGTGGTTTTCATCAGGATAGTAGATCAGGCGTGACTCGATCCCCTTGGTTTGCAGTGTGCGAAAGAGTTCAAACGCCTGTCCCACGGGTACCCGGTAATCTTTCTGCCCATGGATAATGAGAGCCGGAGTGCTGAAGTCCTCAGCAAAATAATGAGGTGAAATACTCTCATAAATCTCCGGCACCTCCCAGTAATCGCCAAACCTCTCGCTGTGAACAGCAAAATCGGCCGCCATTTGCGAATACATGTTATAAACCGGCGCGTGAATAACAAGGGCATTAAACGGATGGTCTTTCGCAAGTAGAATGCTGGACAGATATCCGCCATAGCTTCCTCCGCCGGCCACCATTCTATCTTCATCAATCCATGGTTGACTCGCAAACCACTCTGCTGCTTTAATGGTATCTTCGTAAGGCAGAGTAAGCCAGTCGGGGTTGATGGAGTCCGTGAAATCCTGGCCAAAACTAGATGAGCCATGGAAATTATGCCAGGCCGTTACATAACCCCATGAAGCAAACGTCTGCGCATTCCAGCGAAAATGAAATCCATCCGTAATAGCATTGTGAGGGCCACCGTGGATCAGTAAAAACAGCGGAAACTCCTCGCTCTCGTCAAACCCGGGCGGATAGTGCACCCACATCTGAATATCTTTTCCATCGGCACCCTCATATGTTACAGACTTGTAAGTCCCCAGGTCTACCTCGTCAAGAATATTGTCATTGACCGTATCAAGACGTGAAGTTTCTCCGGTTGAGGTATCCACTGTTACAATACGTGGCGGATAGAGAAAGCTGTGATTTTGTGCCACGAGTACACCGTTTTCGGATACATCAATCGATTGGAAGTTGGTATTGGTTGTAATGGCTCGGGGCTCACCGCCATTAACGGGTATAGAGTAGATGCGCCGTGTACCCGCATCATCAACTGCACCGAACAGGCTGCTTCCATCCGGATTCCATGCAAGTCCATTGGCAGAACGATCCCAGTCTGTAGTCACCTCTCTACTGCTCTCATCAGCGATATTGTAAATAACCAGCTGCCGTGTGTCGCCATAAAAGCCCTTGATTTGCTGACTGGTGTATGCAAGTACACGGCCATCGGGGCTGAAGAGCGGACTACTGTCGGGAGCTTCATTATCCCGGGTAATGTTTACAGCATCTGTGCTGCCCGGTTGCGTGAGAAAAAGGTCCATATTTACATTGGTCTCATCGCGTGTACTGTTTGCGTTGAAGGCGACAAGAGATTCATCCGGTGAAACATCATAGTTCCCGGCTCCTTGTGAAGACCGCGGCAGCTGCCATCCCGTTAGACCCGTAATGTTCTCTGGTTCACCGCCATCAGCTGAAATTCGGAATAGGTGTGCCTCACGCTCTTCTTCGATCCATCGATCCCACGAGCTATACGGCATTGCATTCCATGTGTGGGCCGTCATATGCGATTCGCTCTGCTCTTCAAGCTTTTCTGTCATTTCATCCCACTCCATATCCGGGTAAATCCGGCTGATGAAGTAGATGTGTTCACCCACCCATTTCGGCGAATTCACCCCGGTGGGTACTTCGGTCAGTTGAACAGCCTCACCCGGTTCATCCATCGGCAGAATATAGATTTGAGAAGCACCATCACTTTCCCGGCTGGTAACAAGTGCCAGTTTGGAACCATCGGGGCTGAAGGTTGGCTGCCCGTCGGCTGACCCGTGAGTGGTTAGCGGACGTTCTACTGATCCGTCTGTTTTAAAAAGCCACAAATCGGTATGGCTCTTGTCATCCTCAATCGTGTAGCGAGTTACAGGAGCTACTACCCAGTCTCCGTTTGGTGAAATAACAGGGGAACCGATACGTTTCATCTCCCACAGCTTTTCAACAGATAGCGGATTGAAATCACTTTCCGCTTCATTTGATTGTGATAATACCTGAACCGGAGTAAACCCGTTAAGTACAATTAGAAGTATTGAAAGAGTAAATATTTTCATTGTAGTTAATTATTGTTATTGTTTTTTTGCTAAAATAGACCTGATTAGTAAACTGAAATATCAAAGCGTAATTACCTGATCCCCCTTCGGCCGGTGCCATCGGTTCTGTCATTGCGTGGTGCTCCTGTTGCCAGCTTTCGCTGCAGGGTGCACTGTCCCATGTTTATGTTAATATTTAGTATCATTCAATCAATCGCAATTGTTTACACTCAAATTGCTGCCTATTTATATATTTGATGCATTTTAATATTCTTAGTTTAAATTGAGTAGTGATTGATTTTTATAGTATTCCTTGATAGATCGGCTCACTTGGGGCCCGGTTCAAGATGATCAAGTAAATACCGAGTCATCAAAGAGTGAAGGTGAACTAATGTGCCTTCACCTTCCGAGATGCCATGTGAACGGTTGGGATATACCATATAATCAAATCGCTTACCCAATTCGATGAGACGGTCAACCAACCCTTCCACAATCTCAATATGTGTATTACGCTCTCCTGAACCATGTATAATCAAAAGGTCACCTTTTAAACCTTCAGCAAAATTGATGGGTGCTGATTGCTCATACCCTTCCGGATTTACTTCTCGCGTGCGCATGTACATCTCTTGGAACCATGCATTATAGAGCCAAGGCTGAGGTTTAGAGGCTACTGCAATGCCAACCTTATATAAATCTGGTTCTCGAAACATCGCATTAAGTGTGTTGGAGCCACCACCGCTCCATCCCCAAATACCCACCCTGGACAAATCAATATATGAATGTTGGCGACCGAGCTCTCGTAAAGCCTGAGCCTGTTCTTTTGTGGATAAAGGCCCAAGACTACCAAAAACTGCCCTCCGCCATGCCGCTCCTTTGGGGGCTGGTGTACCGCGACTGTCAATTGAAAGAACTATATAGCCAAGATCAGAAACAATGCGGTGATAAGGTCTTGATGTATGATAGTTGTCAAGTACGGTCTGGAGATGAGGTTCACTATACACAAACACCAAAACCGGATATTTCTTCGATGGATCAAAGTTGGGGGGCTTCATTAGCCATGCGTCAAGCGACACTTTGCTGCTAATATCTACCTGAAGGAATTCTGTTTTGCGAAAGCCATCAGCCTTAATTCTATCTTTTAAAGCAGCATTGTCTTCTAAAATACGAAGTGTTCGATGGCTGGGCCACTCAATTATTTTCCATGTGGGTGGATCATCAAAGGACGAACTTATATGAAAAGCATGGCGATGACCAGGAGCAAAAACGTAGCTGTGCCAGCTATGTGGGGATTCAGGTGTCATACGCTCTGCATCAGCCGAACCATCCAGAGGAACACGGTAGAGATACCTTTGGGTGGCATTATCGGGCGAAGCATAAAAGTAGAACCAACCATTCTCTTCGTCAATGGAGTTGCGTCTGATAATATCAAAGTCACCTTTTGTTAAGTGCGAAAGTTGCTTTCCGTCACGTGAATACACATAAGCGTGACGCCAGCCACTTCTCTCGTGGATTAACAGAAATCGATTGCCGTCATCCAGCCACTCGATACCACTATTCAATTCATAACTGGCCATCACCCAGGCTGAATCTGTCTCCTCAAAAATAGTTCGTGCTACCCCGGTCTCAGGATCAGCAAGTATGATTTTTCGATGATCTCGAAAACGACTCAGATACTGAAATGACAATTCACCTTGCGACCATTCTAATTCATTGAGATAGCAGCCCTCCTCAGGATAGTCGATTTGGACCCAGGTTATATTACCAGTAGCCACATTTGCAATACCTAATCGTGGTTTAGGGATTTCACTTCCAACTCGGGCAAAGCGCTGCTCAATTACTGTTGGATAGGTTGGGTCATCACCAACGAGTATTGATCGCTTAGGAACGGCAGTGAGATCTTCCTCAATAAAGGCCATGTATTTACTATCCGGACTCCAAGTGATGCCCCAGTAACCAACTTCCCTGGGTTGTTCATAATCGGTAATTCTGCGTTCTTCACGTTCATCTGTAAAACTCACGAAAATATTCCCGTCACGAATGACGTGCATCATCGCGTTATCAGGAGACTGATTGGGAGTCTCGTTCAGCAATGTGAGCTCGTTATCTGTCATCTTTGTTTCTTTGCCGGTAAGAACATCTACCTTATACTTGACATCATCCTTGGTAATAATATGTGCTGAACCATCAGGAAGCCAATCAATTGGGACACCCCTGCTCCAATAAGATCCATTTTCTATAATATCGTGCAAACGGACTTCAATACTGTCGAGCTGTGTTTGAAGTTGTTGACCATAGGCCTGTTCCGTAAGTCCATATGTAGCTGTAACCATGAATAAAAGTTTGAATACAAAACCTCTGAGCATACCTGAGTAAGACCACTTATATTTTTGCAAATAACCAGGGGGTAACCGTTTGTGTTTTTTTGACTGATATTTTGTTTTCATCATACCTAACTCCTTCTTTTTTATAGTAATGAACAGCATGTTACTATCTGCTCTTTTTAAAGCGTAATCACCTGATCCACTCCGGCAGGTGCCAGCGCTTTATAGAGATCTGGGAAACATCCTGCCTTTACACCTTCGACGGTGCCATCGGCCCTGGCACTGCGCGGAGCACCTGTTGCCAGCTTTCGCTGCAGGGCGCACTGGTCGCACATCATCAGCAGAATACCCTTTTCGTTTGCGATTTTAGCCAACCGCTCCCCGGTGGGATCGCCTTTTCGCAGGATGTATGTGTTGTCATCAAAAAAGAACATCCCGGCTACGTCCACGCCGTGGTCACCCGCCTCAAGCTGGGGCAGGATCATGGTTCCAAGTTTATAGTTTGCTGCATTTGGTTGATTGAAGATGTAGGCTACTTTCATAAGTTTGCGTGAATTTGTGTATGGTTTGATTTTTTTTGATAGATTTCTGATCAGACGCCCACTCTCTTCCTGAACAGCAGAATGAGCCCGCAAACAGCAAGCAGGTGCAGCGAGAGAGCCATCCCAGCTCTTCCAAATCCGTTATTGACATCTGTAGGGCTGTAGCTAAATCGTGGCAGGGCATCCAAATCATCACGGGATACAAACTCCTCCCTCAACATCTTATCCCGGATTGTGCTCATCCACTCCAGCCTGAAATCTTCAGTACTCCTATGAAAGTGATTGTAGTGATCTGTCGAGGTTCCGGCCAGGCTGCTCATCGCATCTTTTAAAACCACGGCGGGAGATAATGCACTTATGGTGCCTGCAAATTCCTGTTGCCGGGCAAGCCTGTCGCAGTAATCGTTTACAATGGGTGAAACTGCCTCAGCGATATTTTGGCGGACAACATATAACCATTTGTAGAATTCATATGTCTCCTTCCACTGCTCATCTGCACTGCTACCTTCAGCTGCTTCAATGAATTCCGGGTGATCCATAAAGTATCTGTCGAGAATTTCATCCCGATCCTGAGACATAGCCTCCTCTTCAGCATTCCTTATCTCTACCAGCGCCTCAGATCTTGGTGGTACCTCGTATAAAGTTTCGACGGTAACATGGAGCAGGGTCGGTATTACAAGCACAAAGAATACCCATACACCCAGTAGCGATGTGATATTAAAGGATGAGCTTTTACCCAACAGATTCACCAGAAGCGATACACCAAACCAAAACAGCAGGTAAAGTGCTGTATAACCTGAAAGCAAAGTGATACCTGTGACGTTTTCAGAAAGCGATACTCCAGCTATCACCATGGATAGCAGCAGAACTAGAATGAGTGCAGCGAACAAAATCAGAAACCGAAAAGAGATCCTTGAAACAAGGAAGGCCATGAGAGAAACAGGTTGAGACATCACCATCCTCAGCGTTCCGTTTTCCCGCTCTTCGGAAAGGATATTATAGCTGAATGCAATCACAATGAGCGGAATCAGAAAGACGAGCACAAATGCAAAATCAAAACTCCCAAAGAGGTCGGTGGACGGGTTGTAAAAAACCGACGCCTTGTTGATGGGATCGCTGAAGGTTCTGACTGGAAAAATACCTGCGTGAATATCACTTTTCCCAATGGCAATCAGTGCCAGCCCCGTTGGCTCAAATACAGCCTGGGGTATCAATCTCATTTCAAGAGAAAACGGAAAAACCGGATTGATTCTTTGATTATCAAATTCCTTCAAACCGGCCTTTACTGAATCGTAATCTGCCAGAAAGTTTTGAAATTCCACAATCTGGGCCTGTCGTACTTCATCTACTTTTGCCTGATACATTTCGTGGTGGTAGCTTCGGTTTAGCGTTGAGACAAGAATGAGTCCGCTTAGCAGTACAAAAGAGACCAATAGCCACCGGTTGTTGGTCATGTTACGCCATTCTAGGTGAAACATCTTTGAAAGCATGGCTAAACCTCCTCCGTTTTTTGTCTGATCGTGAGTAGCCCCAGAAAAGAGAAAACAACCCAGCCGAACAGCATAAATATATTGTCGGTCTGGGCTTTTATAACATCTTCCATTTCGGGCAGTTCATAGCTGAAACCGGGCTTCGCCGCCCAAACATCACTGCCCGCAAGGTATGTTTCGCCGGTGCGGGAACTGTACATTAAATCTTCATTCAAATAGAGGACAAATTCCTGGCGATATCGCTCAACAGCCTCGGAAAAATCCCAGTGGGTATTCACATCCGTGAAGGCCATCGCCATAGACAGATTTCTTACCGGCAGAAATGGCGAGAATACGGAGCCTTTTCTGATAAGTGCATCCTGATCGGATATAGTTGATCGTATCTGAGAAAACACATGGTTGTACGCCTTTGTATCGTACTCTTCACCGGCCTGCAGCCTGTAGCCGGCAAAATTGAAAGGCAGATCTTCAAGCGTATCTACTCCATACTCTTCCATTACCTGCTTTTCAAGTTCTCTTGCAGAGGAGGGGATATGACCGTCAATACCCCCGGCTCGGGCTTCTCGATACATCTCAGCAACTGTGTTCGTGTCGGGCAGCGGATTCAGGTACTGCGCTGTTGAAACGAACAGTTTCGGTATCACCAGCGTCGCCACGATCCAGACCGCAAGCAGCGTGATAAATGCTGTTCCTGACTGTTTACTGAACCAGGATACAATCAGCGTGATATTGATAAAGATGAGATAATAGAGGGAGTAAAGAACGCCCAGCATTAGGTAGTGTGCGAAACTGAAGTCACCAAAACCGCTTACTGAGCTGACGATTATTCCCATCAAGATAAACAGCGGGATAAAGAGCATGAACGTCGTAAACGTGACTCCAGCCCACTTCCCAATCAGCAGTTTATGTAAGGGCACATCGTGGCTTTGCAGCATTCTCCAGGTGCCGGCCTCACGTTCTTTCGTAAATACGTTAAATCCAATGAGTATAATGAATAGGGGCATCAGGGTAATCAGAATATAGGCGGGTGTGAGCTCTCCAAACCGAACAAGTCCCGTTTCGTCCTCTATTTTTCGGAATTGTGCTTCATTTCGTACGTGACCCTCTACAAAAAAGGCTGTTCCTGCATAACGGTTAACGCCACGGTCTACCAGAGACAGTCTCGATTCTGGTTTAAGCAGGTAAATTCCGAAGTGCGCCGCCCCGTGCGGATTTTTATCCCGTTGATTAAACCAATTCTCATCAATACCCACCTGCGCCTGCAATCGCAGATCCTGTTCTTTCTCGTAGTAGGCTCTTTATGATAGAAGTGCAGAACCAAACAACAGCACCATGATCAGTCCGGCAGCCAGGAACCTCTTTTCGCGAAGCTGCTCCTTCCACTCTTTTTTTGCGATTTGTTTCACCATATCAAGCCACCTCACCCTGTTGATGAACCTGTTCCAGATACACCTGTTCAAGTTCATCGTATTTTACGTCTTCAGCATTGAATTCTTTCTTCAATATGCCCTCACTCATAATTCCGATTCTCTTTCCGGTTTCCCTTGCCCTGAACAGATCGTGAGTGGTCATAAAAATAGCAACACCCTTTTCACTGAGTTTTTTCAGTAGTCGTGCAAATTCATTACTCGCCTGTGGATCAAGTCCGGATGTGGGTTCATCCAGTATCAATGCTTTAGAATCCTTCGCTAACGCAATGGCGATACCTACTTTCTGGCGCATCCCTTTTGAGTATCCTGAAATTCTCTGGTCAAATGCTGACTGCTGAAGGCCGGCCTCATTTAAAAGCTCTTTTAAATCTGACGTGGATAATTTGGCGTTACCCAGCCCCGCGAAAAATTCAAGATTCTCAATACCGGTCAGATTTGGATATAGCGCCAGGTTCTCCGGTATGTATGAGAGATGTCGTTTCGTACTGCGGGTATTTTGGGCAACATCCACCCCGTTGATAAACACTTTCCCTGAGGTAGGGGAAGCAAATCCCATAAACAGATTC
>Ga0102943_1002153_pt1 | contig 11697 bp, 11 predicted proteins | sample SalPonC_black_MG_FD_78174 | JGI IMG/M metagenome (GOLD analysis project Ga0102943, IMG submission 78174) | Salt pond soil microbial communities from South San Francisco under conditions of wetland restoration - Salt Pond MetaG... | ecosystem: Environmental > Aquatic > Marine > Intertidal zone >...
AGAGTCCGCCTGAAGGCGAGGTCATCCTGACGGATTCGGGAAAAGACCGATGAACAGCGGCGGCGCAGTACCGCAGCTGGCGGTGGATGGTTTCCCTGAGCCGCCTCAGGTGCCGGTCATAGGTGCCCTGCTTGAGGTAGGCGGCCACCAGGGCCTGGTTCAGGGTCGGGGAGATCAGCGACCGGTTCAGCTTCATCCGCTTTACCGTCTGCTTGAACCGCCCCGGGATCACCCAGCCCACCCTCAATCCGGGTGCCAGCACCTTGGAAAAAGAGGCACAGTAGAGGACAAGCCCCTTTTCGTCCCAGGTCTTGAGGGGATTGGGGCGAAAGCTGCCAAAATAGATGTCTCCAGCAATATCGTTTTCAATCACAGGAATATCTTGTTTGCCAAGCATGGCCAGCACCGTTTTCTTTCTGTCGTCAGACATGATAAACCCCAGAGGGTTCTGGCAGTTGGGACTCATGATGCAGGCGGCGATTTTCTCGCTGTCAAGTACCGAGGCCATCCGGTCCAGATCCATACCCGTGACTGGATCTGCGGGTATCTCCACGGCGTACATCCGGGAATCCTTGACGATCTGACGAATCCAGGGATCTGTGGGAGATTCCACGATAATGGTATCCCCGGGACTGGCAACGGCCTTGAGGCTTAGATCCAGGGCTTCTGTACATCCGTTGGTAACGATGATCTCCTCCTCATCAACAGAGGGAATAAAGGCAAACAGGTGATTGGAGATCTGCTGGCGGAGCTGTGCATCCCCCTGGGGATGGGCGTATCCTGCGATCAGCCCCGGGCTTTCCCGCCGTGAAATATCCCGCAGGTGGCTGTGAAGGCGTTTTACCGGCAGATGCCCCGGGGCAACGGTAACGGCCCCCAGTTTCAGCACATTGGGATCTGACATGTCCCGGGTCATATCGTGGATCAGGTCATCCATGCTGATCTTCACAGGTGTGACCTCGTGGTCCCGGATGGCGGGAACAGGTCGAAGCCGCCGTACTTTAGGACGGATAAAATATCCAGACCGATAGCGGGACTCGACAACGCCCCGTTTTTCAAGCTCCACATAGGCGTCAAGCACAGTGGTCATGCTGTGGCCCGTGCTTTGGCACAGGGCCCGCAGGGAGGGCAGCTTTTCAGAGAGTTTATACCCGCCGCTTTCGATCCTTGCCTGGATGCGGTCCGCCAGATCCAAATAAAAAAATTTTTCTTTTTTGGCCATCTGCTATGGTTTTTTTTCGCAGGTTCTGTATCTGTTCTTTTTTTTAATCATGAGTATACTGTTTTACACCAGGATTTATTAGAAATCCAGCTTTCCCCTGACCAGGAAAGTGATTAAATTATACAAACCGACACAATATAAGGATACAAAAATGAAAAAAAACAGATTTACGACACTGAGTGGTCTAACGGCCGGCAAAGCCTCCAGACTGGGTATTAAAAAATCTTGGAGAGACGGGCTTTTTGCTCTGAAACACAACTGCATGGAATTTCTCAAGGCCATGATGGTGCCTGTTGCTGTTTCATTTGTTGTCATGGCCCTTGTTTTTTAATCGGGTCGGCCTTCTTACCTCAAAAGTTCCAGGGCAGCGCAAACATAAAGTTCTGCGCCACTGCCCAGGACCCCTTCGTCAATGGTAAACATGGGATGGTGGTGGGGATAGTGAGACCCGGCATCTGGATTGCAGGAACCCAGAAAGGCAAAGGCGCCCGGGGCGTGCTGAAGATAGTCGCTGAAGTCTTCTCCGGCCATGGTCCGGATATTGGCGGTCACTTTGGAAGGATCTTGCAATACCTTTCCAGCGGCCTGGCGGATCTTGCCTGTAATGGACGGGTCGTTGGCCAGCAGGGCGTTGCCAGTCTCGAACCGCAGGTCATGGTCCACCTGGTGGGCCTGGCAAAGCAGGGCGACCAGATTTTTGAACCGGTCCAGGGCCTTTTCCCCGCCCTCATAAAGAAACCGGATAGAGCCCTTGATCTCAACGGTTTCCGGGATAATGGTCATGTTGGAACCGGCATGGAACTGGGTGAACATGATGACCAGGGGGTTCAGGGCATCGGTCTCCCGGGTCTGGATGGCCTGGACCCCCTGGATGACCTGGGTGGCCGCGTAAATAGGGTCCACGGATTCATGGGCAAAGCCGGCATGACCGCCTCTGCCTTTGATGGTCAGATAAAAGTAGTGGCTGGCCGCCATCTGGGGACCTGTCACAATGTCCACGCATCCTGAGGGCACCTGGGACCAGAGGTGGAGCCCGAAGGCCGCGGTTACTTCCGGTTCTGCCATCACCCCTTCCTCGATCACCTTATAGGCCCCGGCTTCCTCCTCATTGGGCTGGAACACCAGTCTGATACTTCCGTTGATGTGATCCCGGATCTCGGTCAGCACCCGGGCAGCCACCAGCAGCATGGCCATATGACCGTCATGGCCGCAGGCGTGCATGACTCCGGGGGTCTGGGAGGCAAAGTCAAGACCGGTGTTTTCCTGGACAGGCAGGGCATCCATATCTGCCCGCAGCAGAACGGCAGGGCCGGGTCGGGCCCCCTGAATCAGGGTGGTCACCCCGGTGCCGGCGGTCTTTTCCGGAGAAAGGCCCAGTTCTTTGAGAAAGCAGATGATCTTTTCCTGGGTTCGAAATTCCTGGAAACCAAGTTCTGGATGACGGTGAAAATCCCGGCGCAGGCTTATCAGTTCCGGCTCAAGGGCCTTGATGCGGTCTTTGAAATTCATAAAATGCTTTTTAAAAAAGACCGGGTCCTTTCATGGGCCGGGGATTCAAACATTTCTTCAGGCGGACTGTCCTCAACAATCTGTCCGTCGTCCATGAAAACCACCCGGTCAGCCACTTCCCTGGCAAATCCCATCTCATGGGTCACCACCACCATGGTCATGCCTTCCCTGCCCAGCTGTTTCATGACTTCAAGCACCTCCCCGACCAGTTCGGGGTCCAGGGCACTTGTGGGTTCGTCAAACAGCATGGCCTTGGGGCGCATGGCAAGGGAGCGTGCAATGGCGACCCGCTGCTTCTGTCCCCCGCTCAGGTGCTCGGGATAGGCATCGGCCTTGTCTGCCAGGCCGACCTTCTCCAGCAGTTCCCGGCCCAGCTTGTCCGCATCCGCTCTGGACACTTTCCTGACCTTCAACGGCCCCAGGGTGACATTTCCCAGGGCCGTCATGTGCGGGAACAGGTTGAACTGCTGAAAGACCATGCCCACCTCGGTACGGATAAAATTGATATCTGTTTTGGGATCCCGGACATCATGACCATCAATCACCACCGTACCATCGCTGATCTCCTCCAGGCAGTTGATGCAACGCAGCAGGGTGCTTTTACCGGAACCAGAGGGTCCCATGATCACCGTGACCTCTTTTTGGGCAATTTCCAGGCCCACACCTTGAAGTACTTCAACGTCCCCGAAATTTTTATACAGGTCTAGTATTTTTATCATTGGCTGATATCCATCTTCTTTTCGAGCAGGTTAAGCACCTTGGACAGGGACAGGGTCATCACAAGATAGAGAATGGCCACTGTCAACCAGACTTCAAAGGCCCTGAAATTAGAGGCAATAATCTCCTGGCCAGTCCGTGTCAGCTCTCCTACGCCAACCACCACCAGCAAAGAGGTGTCTTTCAGGCTGATGATGAACTGATTGCCAAGGGGGGGAATCATCCGTTTGAATGCCTGGGGCCAGATGACATAATACCGGGTCTGGAGGCCTGTCAGACCGATGGAGCGGCCTGCCTCTGTCTGGCCCGGATCAATGGACTGGAATGCCCCCCTGAAGACTTCGGCAATGTAGGCACCCGAATTGACAGCAATGGCGACGATGCCTGCGATCATAGGAGGAATCCGGGTGTTGAGCGCCATGGGCAGGCCAAAGTAGATGAACATGACCTGTACCATGATGGGGGTGCCGCGGACACTTTCTATGTAGGTACCAGCCAGTTTTCTTAAAAATGGGTTGCCAGAGATCCGCATCAGGCCAAACAGCGCCCCCAGCAAAAATCCGATGAGCAGTCCGAAAATCGTGATCAGAATCGTCCATTTCATTCCGATCAACAGGGTGGGAATGGATTCCCACATCACGCTGTATTTAAAGTCAAAACCTATGTCCATGGGTGAATTCCACATCGGGTAGAGGGCTGTTTTTGCCCCTGAAGTTCCCGGACCCGGCATGGCCGGGTCCAGGGGTGTCTGCTATTTGCTGCTGCCGAACCATTTTTCGTAGAGTTTATCATAGGTGCCGTCCTCTTTGAACTTGAGGATGGTGATGGAAACCTTTTCCCTTAAGTCACTGCCCTGGGGAAAGGCAATGCCGTAGGACTGGCCCTGATAAAGGGGGCCCACAACCTTGACTTTTCCCTTGCCCTGATTCTGAGAGTAGTACATCAGAGGGGGCGAATCAAAAAAGACCGCATCCACGCCGCCTGCCTGAAGCTCCATGAACAGGTTGTCTGTGTTGGGCAGCAGTTTGACGTTGGTGATGCCCTGTGATTTTAAGAAATCGACACTGGTGGTGGCCAGCTTTGTGGCCACAGCCTTGTCCTTTAAGTCTTCAATGGTCTTGATCTCATCGTTGTCCGCCTTGACCAGCATCACCAGCCCGGCATCATAATAGGGATACGAGAAATCCACCACCTCTTCCCTGGAAGATTTAATGGTAATGCCGGCAATGGCGCCATCAATGCTTTTGGATTGTAATGCCGGAATAATACCGTTAAAATCCATGGTCTGCCACTTGTAGTCCAGGCCCAGATCTTTGGCAATCGCATCCCAGAGTTGTACGTCAAATCCGGTGAACTCTCCTTTTTCATTTTTGAATTCAAAGGGCCGGAAGTTGGCATCGACCCCGATGATCAGAGGTTTAGCAAAAAGTGTTCCTGTGAAAAGGCCGAAAATTACGACCGCTGACAAGGCCATTTTAAACAATCTGGACATAGAGCTCTCCCTTAATTATGATTATTAATACAAAAATGTCACATATATCAAGACATTGATTATTAATATGTGACACTTTTTACTTAGAAAAAATATAAACCTGCTGTCAAGGAGAAATATTATACCGTGACCTCTTTTTTCTCAACCATAAAGAAAAAAAAACGGCTTACCCTGGCATATCCAAGAACCTGTCGCCGCATTCTCCTGTTGACAGACCTTTGGAAAAGCCCTATAGAAATTTGTCACACATAATGAACACAACATTCATAATGAAGGCGACATTCTTCATCTTTGGGACAGGACACCCATGGCAGAAAAAATGGCAGAAAAAAAATACTATAAAATCGCCTCCCTTGAAAAGGGGATTAAAATCCTTGAACTTCTGGCCCAGCACGGGGAATTGTCCGTGTCCGAGGCCGCCAGGCTCATGGAGACCAACCGTGCCGGCAGTCATCGGTTCATCAACACACTTAAAGATCTGGGCTATGTGGAAAAAAACAGCAGCGGCAAATACCAGCCCACCTTAAAAATCATGAACCTGGCCACCAAGGTGGCCAACCGCTTTGAAATCCGGCGCCTGGCCAAGCCTTATATGCACCGGCTGTCCATGATGTTCAAGGAGACCATCAACCTGGGGCTGTTCAACAACCAGGAGATCGTCCACATTGACAAAATCGACAGCCTGGAGGTGTTGAGGATGGACTCGGCCTTGGGGGACAAGGCCCCGGCCTATTGCACCGGCCTTGGTAAATCCATCCTGGCTTTTCTGCCGGAGCATGAACTCTCCCATTACTTGGCCACCACAACGCTTGCTCCCATGGCCCCCAACACCATCACAGATAAGGCGGAATTTTCAGAGGAACTGGGCCGGATCCAGGAAAACGGTTATGCATTGGATGACGAGGAGATGACCGCCGGCCTGCGGTGCATTGCCGTTCCTATATTTGACCACAATGCCTATCCTGCCTATGCCATCAGCATTTCCGGCCCTTCCATGCGCCTGACCCACCGGGCACTGGATGACATGAAAGAGGTGCTGCTCACCGCCTCCCAGGAGCTTTCCACGGCCATGGGCACCCCCTGATTTCCTGACCGTTTCTCTTTAGTTTTTCCAAAAAAAACAAAAAGCCTTGACAAGGGCCAGGAATTTTTTTACCTGTGTAAGTGTCACACATAAGAAACATACGTCACATAATTTGTGACAATCTCCAAAAAACAGATCAAAACGGAGGCGTAAAACCATGGCAAACAAGAAACTGACCCGGTGGGATCTTCAGAAGATGAAAGATGCCGGGGAAAAAGCCGTATGGATTACAGCATATGATTATTGGAATGCATCCTTTGCCCAGGAAGCCGGCATGGACATGATCCTGGTAGGGGACTCTCTTGGCATGTGCGTGTATGGGTACGACGGCACGGTCCCGGTGACCATGGACCAGTGCATCTGTCACTGCGAAGCGGTCAGAAGAGGCGCGGACAAGACCTTTATCATAGGAGACATGCCCTTTCTATCTTACCAGGTCAGCGTTGAAGAGGCAGTCAGAAACGCCGGGCGATTTCACAAAGAAGCCGGCGTGGACGCCATCAAGCTTGAAGGCGGCAAGCGGGTCTGCAAACAGATCCAGGCCATCAGCGACGGCGGCATGCTGGTCATGGGCCATATCGGGCTCACCCCCCAGAGTTCGGGTCAGCTCGGGGGCTTCAAGGCCCAGGGCCGGACGGCAGACGCCGCATATGACCTGATAGAAGATGCACAAGCCATCCAGGACTCAGGGGCCTTTGCCCTTCTGGTAGAAGCAGTGCCTCCGGAGGTGTGCGATATCATCAGAAAACAGCTGTCCATCCCGGTATACAGTATCGGCGCCGGTATTGATGCCGATGGACAATTGATGATCTCCTCCGATGTTGCAGGGGTTTTTCAGGCCTTTACCCCTAAGTTTGTTAAAAAATATGAAAACCTTGCAGACAAGACCATCCAGGCGTTTTCAGCCTATGCTGATGACGTGAGATCCAAGCAGTTCCCTGCTTCGGAACACACCTACAAAATGGTGGATGGTGAACTGGAAAAATTAACAGAAAAACTTAAGTAAAGGACAGAAAAATGAGTGACAGACTTACCCAGATCAGAGACTTCATGGAAAAACACGGAATTCCCGGGCGGGATGGATACGACCTGGCCCCCTCAGGCAAGGCCTTTCCCGACGGTGCCAACTTCCGGATGGAGATTGCCGGGGTTGAGCGGGCCACCACCATGGAAGCCATGATCAAAGAGGCTGAAAAACGCAAGGTCGTTATCCACCGCGCCATTGCTGCGGTCGGCGGCTCCACCTACTGCGATTTCGAAGAACTCAAGGACATGGCCCAGATGGCCAAGGACGCCAAGATCGAAACCATCATGACCGTAGGCCACCGCAAGGCATGGGATGTGGGCGCCAAGGAATCCTGCACCCGGGAAGGGGCTATCCAGGGCCTGCGCCACAGAGGGTCGGACAATATCTCCTATCACATCGCCGACATCATGAGAAGCATTGACGCAGGCTTCAGAGGATTTCTGGTCTATGACGAAGGGGTGCTCTTCATCCTCAACAAAATGAGAGAAGAGGGCATGATCCCCAAAGAGACCATCTTCAAATTCTCCGTATTCGGCGGGTATGCTTCAGCAGCCGGAGGCAAGGTCGTGGAGAGCATGGGCGCCAACTCCTTGAACCCCATCTCCGACGTTTCCCGCCCCATTCTTTCCTCTATCAGAAAGGCCATTGATATCCCCTTGGATATCTACACCATCGTGGTCAACTCCTTTGGCGGCGTATTCCGGGCCTATGAAGCCCCTGAAATTGCAAAAATCGCCTCACCCTGCTACTTTAAATTTGAGCCGGGCACTGCAGAGGATGAGATTTACATGCCCTGGGTCAGTGAGGAATGGCACCAAGGGTTTATCAGGGAAAAGGTCAAAATTGCCTCCATTGTCATGGAAATCATGGACAAACATGCCCCGGATATGAAAACATCTCCCATGGGTCCGGACGATCTGGTACTGACCAAGCCATAAAGCGGGGGAATTTATGAATATCCAATCCTTATTTGCAGAACGCAATGCCGGGGTGGAATGGTCTGGCATCCGGATCATGTTCGCCATGGCCGACGAGATCGACGGCATTGTGAACCTGGGGATCGGCCAGCCCGACTTTGACACTCCGGAGCATGTCCGGGATGCAGCCAAGGCTGGTCTGGACCAGGGGTTTACCCGGTATCCCCCGGCATCCGGTTTTCAGGATCTAAGAGAGGCTGTGGCCGAAAAACTGGCCCGGGAAAACAAGATCACTGCGGATCCTGACTCCGAGATCTTCATCTCCGTGGGGGCCATGCAGGGCATCTTCAACGTCATGCTTCACCTGGTCAACCCCGGGGACGAGGTCATGGTGGTGGATCCCGGCTATGATTACTACTCCCAGATCCGGCTTTTCGGCGGGGTTCCCGTCCGGATCCCGGCCCGGGAGGAGAACCGGTTCAAGATTGATCCGGCCGATGTAAAAGCCGCCATTACGACCAAGACCAAGGCCATCATCGTCAACACCCCGTCCAACCCCACAGGGGCGGTCTTTGACCGGGATATCCTTGAGGAGATCGGAGCCCTGTGCCTGGAGCACAACATCATGATCATCTCTGACGAACCCTACGAGCATATCCTGTTCGACGGAAATGAGCATGTCTCCATCGGCGCCCTGCCCGGCCTCAAAGACATCACCGTCTCCATCTATACCCTGTCCAAATCCTATGCCATGACCGGCTGGCGGGTGGGGTATGTGGCAGGACACAAGCTCATCATCGATGAGATGGAAAAGCTCATGGAGCACATGGTCTCCGGCGTTACCGCCGTGGCCCAGCGGGCCGCTCTGGCCGCCATATCCTCTTCCCAGGCGTGTGTGGAAAAGATGGTGGAACGATACGCCAAGAGGCGGGATATCGTCCATGACGGCTTGAACAGTATCCCGGGAATCTCTTGCATCAAACCCGAATCCACCTTTTACGCCTTTCCCAATATCTCTTCCTTTGGGATGAGTTCCTGGGAGTTTGCCAAATATATGGCCAAGGAACACAAGGTGGCTGTGGTACCCGGCTCGATCTTCGGGGAAAACGGCGAGGGGTATGTTCGAATATCCTTTGCCACAAGTTCAGACAACCTGAAAACAGCCCTTGAACGCATGGCCCAGGGTGTGGCAAAATTGTGAGACTGACCAACCGGGCCAGGCCTTTGGCCTGGCCCGGTTTTTTTAGGAGGACAGATGCCTTTATTTTCCAGACAAGAGTATATCAAACGGATCGAAGCGACCAAGGCGGCCATGACTGCCAAAGGCATTGAGCTTCTGGTGGTCTGCGACCCTGCAAACATGAACTACCTTACCGGCTATGACGGCTGGTCCTTTTATGTGCCCCAGGCGGTCCTGGTCATTGACGATCAGCAGGAACCGGTATGGATCGGCCGGATGATGGACCTTAACGGCGCCCGTCACACCGCCTTTGTTTCAGAAAAAAATATGATCGGGTACCCGGAAAATTACGTCCAGACCGACCTGCGCCATCCCATGAACTTCATGGGGGACCTTATTAAAGAACAGGGGTGGGGCAATAAAACCGTGGGTGTGGAAACCGATGCCTATTACTACACGGCAAGAGCCCATGCCGCACTAAGGCAGACCCTTGGCAGGGAGACCCTGATGGATGCCAATCTTCTGGTCAACTGGGTGCGCCTGGTAAAATCCGATGCCGAGATCCAGATCATGGCCCAGGCCGGCAGGATTGCTGAAAACGTCATGGCAACGGCTCTGGGCAAGCTGTCCCCCGGCACCCGGGAGTGCGATGCCGTGGCCGCTGTCTACCAGGCCCAGATGTCAGGAACCCCCGACTTTGGCGGGGACTATACGTCCATCGTTCCCATGATGCCCACGGGAGAAAAAACATCCGCCCCCCATCTGACCTGGACTGATGAGCCCTACAAGGCCAACCAGGCCGTCAACCTGGAGCTGGCTGCCTGCCGCCACCGCTACCACTGCCCAATTGCCAGGACCGCCTTTATCGGCGGCACGCCCCCGGATAAGCTCCAGAATCTTGCCGACATCACCGTGGACGGCCTCAACCTGACCCTGGATGCCATTAAACCCGGCATGACAGGCGAGGATGTGGAAAAGGTCTGGCGAAACCATATTGCCAAACACGGATTTGAAAAAGAATCCCGCATCGGGTATTCCATGGGACTGAACTATCCCCCGGACTGGGGAGAGCACACCGCCAGCCTGCGGCCCGGAGATAAAACCGTTCTGGCCCCAAACATGACCTTTCATATGATCCTGGGCATGTGGATGGACGACTTTGGTTTTGAATGCTCTGAATCGTTCCGGGTCACAGATACCGGGGCAGCCACCTTTGCCCGGGTTGACCGGAAACTCTTTGTCATCAACTAGGAATGCCTGTCATGGACCCTATTTGCAATCGAATCCATGAGCTGGCAGACGAGGTCATTGACCTGCGCCGGCACTTTCACATGCATCCGGAGCTGGGATTTGCCGAATTTGAAACCGCCGGCAGGATCGAGCATTATTTAAAGGCCCTGGAATTTACCACCACACGGATGGCAGAGACCGGGGTCGTGGCGATCCTTGACAGCGGGAAACCCGGCCCCTGTCTGATGCTTCGGGCGGATATGGATGCCCTCCCCGTTACCGAGGCCAATGATGTTTCCTATAAATCCACCCACGAGGGCATCATGCATGCCTGCGGCCACGACGCCCACATGGCCATGCTCCTGGTGGCTGCCAAAGTGCTGGCAGAAAGCCGGGAGCTGTTCTGCGGAAAGATCAAATTCGTGTTCCAGCCGGACGAGGAAGTGGCTGGCGCCATAAAAATGGTCGAAGAGGGCGTGCTTGAAACGCCCAAAGTGGACGCGGTCATGGGAATCCACATCTGGAGCATGGTTTCTTCCGGACGGGTTTCCATCACCCCGGGCGTGGTCATGGGGGGAATGGATGTCTTTAAAATGACGATAAGGGGCAAGGGCGGTCATACCGGATATCCCCACGAGGCGATTGACCCGGTCATCCCTGCGGCCAGTATCATCCAGTCGGTCCAGGCCGTCCAGACAAGGGAAATGGATGCCCAAAAGCCCACCATTATCATGTTCGGAAAACTGGCAGCAGGCAACAAGGCCAATATAATTCCCGAAGAGGTCTATCTTGAAGGAACCATCCGGTTCCTCCACGATGTAAATCCCCACGATCCCCAAAGCCCGACCAACCGGTTTATTCGCATCTGTGAATCCATATGCCAGGCCCATGAATGCACCTGCAGCATTGACATTGAACATGAAAACATTCCCCTGGTGAACGATGAACAGATGACAGTCTTGGCCAAAACGGCAGCAGCAGATGTCTTTGGCAGTGCAGCCCCCATTGATGAGGGGCGATATATTGCCAGTGAGGATTTCAGCGAATACACCGCCAGGGTGCCGGGGGTGTTTGTCTTTCTGGGGTGCGCCAACACGGAGAAACAAACCCATATTCCCCATCACAACCCCAGGTTCAATATTGATGAAGATGTGTTAATTCAAGGAGTTGAGCTGCATGTAAAAGGCGCGTTGACATTTTTAAACCAATGATTTCAACGTGCTCGCCCATAGAAACCCAAACCCAAACAAAAGGAGTTGAACATGAGAAAAGGCCTCAAATCAAAAGCAATGAAAGCATTATTGTCCTTAAGCGCCCTG
>Ga0102943_1002155_pt1 | contig 11692 bp, 6 predicted proteins | sample SalPonC_black_MG_FD_78174 | JGI IMG/M metagenome (GOLD analysis project Ga0102943, IMG submission 78174) | Salt pond soil microbial communities from South San Francisco under conditions of wetland restoration - Salt Pond MetaG... | ecosystem: Environmental > Aquatic > Marine > Intertidal zone >...
CTTTTCCTCTTGAGATGTGTATTAAAATGTAGAAGTGGTGATCACCATAACCATCACTTTTTGCATATAAACTGTCAAATTGTAACCTAAAATTGACAGACACCGTTATCCCGGGCGAGGCGATTGTCCGGGATTTTTTTGAATTAATCAAAAGTTTAATGTAAAGTAGGATCATTAATGGATCGCCAGAACCCTGTAAATAATCATAATAGATCGTTTGTCTGTAATTAATCCTACTTTTAAAGCAATTCTTTACTTCTGTTTCTTAGCATTAGTTGCTGTTGGTTTTATCAACACAAGTACATTCGCTCAATCTGCTGAAAAACAGAATGCCCGCCCCAATATACTTGTCATCTATATTGATGATCTGCATCACGAAAAATTTGGATTTAAGGGGGATCCAATCATAAAAACTCCAAATATTGATGCTCTTGCAGAGGAGGGGGTTACCTTCCAAAATGCATTTGCGGTGACAGCCATCTGTATTACAAGCCGTGGCAACTTCATGACGGGGCAGTATGCTGCCAGAACGAGCATTTACTTTGATGGATTTGAACAACTTACCCAGAAACAGGCCGAAATGAGTTTCCCTTTTCTTTTAAATGAAGCCGAATATTACACAGGCTATGTAGGAAAATGGCATCTTGGCCCAGTACCCGAAGGTATGTTCGATAATGATCAGTCTTTTGAAGGACAGGGGCAATTTTGGTCAGAGAATGAAGAACCCGGTGTGGGCACTCACTTGACCGACCGCTTAGGAGATCAAGCTGTTCAAATGATCCGGCAAGCACCCAAAGATCAGCCCTTTGCCATTACTGTTGGGTTTAAAGCGACTCACGTTCAAGACGGATTCCATCCCATTGAGCCATACCCCGCCTCTCCTTCAACCGCAGTGTTGTATGAAACAGATGAGATGCCGGCACCGTCCCATTCAGATCCTGAGTTTTTCCAGCGTCAGCCTGAACTTATTCGCAACTCTCTGGGGCGAAAACGGTGGGAATACCGGCTGGGACCACCTGAGTCACTGAATTTTCAGCGTTCAATCAGACGATACTACCGTTTGGTAACAGGCATAGATAACCAACTGGGCAAGATGATAGAGGCTCTCCAACAAACAGGGAGATCGGACAATACCATTGTTGTGTTTACGGCCGACCAGGGTATGTATTTGGGAGCCCGTGGCCTTGCAGGCAAATGGTTTGGTCATGAAACTTCGATCCGCATACCGTTGATTGTTCATGACCCCCGAATGCCAGTATCACAGAAAGGCACTTCGCGAAAGGAGATGGCTCTCATGACTGATTTTCATCCCACAATTCTTGAGTGGGCCGGTTTACATGCTTCCGACGAAGTACAAGGCAGATCACTTGTTCCCATACTTCAAGAAGATACTCTTGAAAACTGGCGGACAGAGTTCTTTTACGAACACCATAGTTTCCCCGATCGAATTCCCCGTTCTGAGGGTGTTAGAACCGAAAATTTTAAATATTTAAGATACATAGACAGTGAACCGTTGTTTGAAGAGTTGTACGATCTGAATGCAGATCCGACGGAAGGTGTCAACTTAGCAGATAAACCTGCATATTCTGAGTTGTTGAATGAGATGCGTCTCAAATGGCAGCAATGGAAAGAAAAAGTTCGGTGAAGATTTTAAGAATATTATTGCTAACGTGTTGTGCGGTTGAGTCAAAATTTAGTGCTCCCCATTGCCCCCTTCGAAGAGGAACGCTCCTTACCGAATTTTTAGCACGACCGTATATTAAATTAGATTTATTTATTCAGTTTCATTATCTCCAAAGAGGTATTCTCTACCATTAACCATAAAAAGAATTTGAGACTCCAAAGTATAGTAACCTTCATATTGTGATTAAATAGCAGTGCATTTATCTGCTAAATAAAAAAATTTAAAACTACAATTTTTGATTATGAATAGAAGAGAAGCTCTAAAATTAAGTGGTCAAGTGGTTGCTGGTACAATTGCAGGACTTTCATACAGCCCTAATATTTTATCGAATACCACCTTTAATTTCGGACAAAAAGAGAAGTTTGACGGGGCTAAAATTGACATAAAAGATGTTAACATATCTAATCGAGATATGAAGGAATATAATATATCTGACTACGGAGCAGTTGGTGATGGGAAAACTTTAAATACAGGGGCCATTCAGCAAACAATTGACGCGGCGGCTTCATCAGGTGGTGGAATGGTTGTGATTCCTGAGGGTATATTTTTATCTGGTAGTATAAGCTTGAAAACCGGTGTGACTCTTTACCTCAACTTCAATGCTGTTTTACTCGGGAGTACAAATCCTTTTGATTATACTGTTGATGGCGAAATGAAGCATTTTATAAATGCAACAGATGCAAAAAATATCGGTATATCCGGAGAAGGAATCATTGATGGTCAAGGACGAGAAGTAGCAGTAAATATCGTGGATCTATATTATGCCGGGGATTGGGAAGAACCGAATTACAATTATCGGAGAAACCGGTCAAATAAAAGACCACGCTTACTGAAATTACTTAACTGCGAGGATATTCTAATTGAAGATATTACTGTTAAAAATTCTGCAACATGGGTACTGGATTTAGAAAAGTGCAATCAAATAAATATAAACAATGTGACCATAGATAGTGATGCCTATTGGAATAATGACGGTATTGACATTGTAGATTGCCAACATGTTAGAATAACAAATTGTAATGTTAACTCTGCTGATGATGGAATTTGTCTGAAATCACACCATGCAGATCAGGTTAACGACAATATTTACATTGCCAACTGTACAGTACGCTCAAGTGCCAGCGCCATTAAGTTTGGAACACGCTCCGTTGGTGGATTCAAAAATGTGAAGATTGAAAATATCTTTGTCTACGATACATACCGTTCTGCCATCGCTCTTGAATCGGTGGACGGAGGTGTGCTGGAGAATGTTGAGATATCAAATATAAAGGCAAACAATACGGGAAATGCGATTTTTATCAAATTGGGACACCGCAATCAGCAAGATGGTGTAATTACAAACAAAGCCAATAGAGTAGGGACACTCAAAAATGTTATTATTAAAAATATGGATGTGCAGGTGCCGTTTGATGCCCCGGATAAAAATTATGAGATCAGAGGACCAAAATTGCCATTCTTTCATAATGTTTTTCCCGGCTCAATTACCGGAATTCCGGGACACTATGTTGAAAATGTAACTCTTGAGAATATCAATATAATCTACCCGGGAAGAGCCAATAAGGGATATGCATACATGCCAGTTCACCGTCTGGAAGATGTACCTGAAAATGAAAAATCTTATCCGGAATTTAGTATGTTTGGAGAGCTTCCCTGCTGGGGTTTATTTGTCCGACACGTAAAAGGACTCTCCATGAAAAATATAAACTTGAAGGTGCGTGAATATGATTATCGGCCTGCATTGGTTTATGATGATGTTAATGGACTGGAATTGGAAAAACTTAGAGTAAATGACCAGAAAGAGGCGGAACCAGTAATTTTCCGCAATGTGGATAACCTGGATACAGATGTGGATGAAGAGAAGATAAAAAGGGTGGAGTAGTTTCTTAAATAATCCGAAGTAAATGAAGGCTTTAGTTAAAAGTGCTATTAATATTTAAGCTAATTTTTGTAAAGTATAACCTCATCATTCCTTTGCTGATTTTATAAGTTTAATTTCATCTTCAAATTTTATAAAAGAATGTGAGGTTGAAAAACGATCAGAAACCGTGTTATTTATCTAAAATAAATTCTCAATTATTTCTGGCAATTAATTCTATAATAACTTTTAATGTAACATGTTTGTTTTGGAGTTTTACAATTGCAAATAAGAATGGACAAAGAATAATATCTACATGAAATTTAATTTTAATGCTTTAGGGTTCTATCTGAATATTTTCATCCTTTTGTCAACCATACTGCTAGCGGAATATGTTGGTACAAATGAAGGTCAAGCTACTTATCAGCAGGAAAATGAACGTTTTACGAACGCAGAAAAAGATTCAATACTACAGAATATTGAGACGCTCCCCGGTTTTGAAATTCAAAAGATCTATGAAGTACCGCGAGACCAGCAGGGATCGTGGGTATCGTTAAGTGTTGGCCCAAAAGGGCATTTAATCGCCTCTGACCAAGAACAAAAGGGGATATTTCGTATCAAGATCACCGATGATATTGATGATCCTAAAGTCAGCACGGAAGAACTGATAATGCCGATTTCCGGTGCACAGGGCTTACAGTGGATGGATGATTATTTTTATGTGAATGTTAACGGAAAAGGCCTCTTCAGAATGAAGTATGATGATGAAAGTGACCTTTTCAATATCCTGGAATATCTTGGGGGGCCTGATGGCGGTGGTGAACATGGAAATCACGCTTTGATTAAAGCACAGGATAATGAAGATCTTTTTCTTGTAAATGGAAATCATACCCCTCCACCTGACTTTACCTCAAGCAGTATATTGAATTGGGAAGAAGACATCTTGCTCCCACGTAACTGGGATGCACGGGGCCATGCCAGGGGGGTTACGGCACCTGGCGGATATATCGCCCGTATAAATTCAGATGCTACCGATTGGCACATGGTCAGTATCGGTTATCGTAATACTTATGATATTGCTCAGAATCAACATGGAGATCTGTTTGCCTACGACTCAGATATGGAATGGGATATGGGGATGCCTTGGTATCGCCCTACAAGATTACTTCATGCAGTTAGCGGAAGTGATTTTGGCTGGAGGAGCGGTACCGGAAAATGGAAAGAGTACTATGAGGACAGCTTACCTCCAATCGTGAATGTAGGCCCGGGGTCGCCAACAGGTTTGTTATTTGGAAAAGGATCAAAATATCCCGCAAAATATCAGCAGGCATTGTTCGGCTTGGATTGGACGTTTGGAACGATGTATGCTTTTCGTCTAAAACCGGACGGGGCCAGTTATTCGGCAGAGGTAGAGGAGTTTCTTTCCGGGTCCCCGCTGCCATTGACTGATGCGGTTATCGGGAGTGATGGTTACCTGTACTTTGTGACGGGAGGACGGGATAAAGAGTCAACACTTTATCGAGTCATCTACACAGGAAATGAATCTATCACGGAAGCTGATTCTTTTGAAGAGAACTCCGGGATAAAAGAGGCCCGAGAATTGCGTAAAAGCCTTGAAGCTTTTCATGGAACTCAAGATCCCGAAACGATAAATACGGCATGGCCACACCTGGACCATTCGGACCGATTCATACGTCACGCTGCAAGGGTAGCCGTTGAGTGGCAACCCGTGGAAGAGTGGGCTAAAAAAGCGATGCAAGAGGACAGTAATCAGGCGCGTATCACGTCCCTGGTTGCATTGGCTCGAGCCGGTACTGAAGAGTACCGAGAGGGAGCAATTAATTCGCTGATTGAGTTAAATTTTGAAACTCTGACTCCAATGCAGAAACTGGGATATCTACGAGCTGCATCCCTGATATTCATGCGTCTGGGTGATCCCGATGATAAACAAAGATCGGAAATCACCGATGTATTAATTGAACAACTGCCCAACGATGATGTACGAGTGAATACGGAAGCGATCAGGCTTTTGGTCCACCTCGAGGAGCCCCGGGTTATTGAGAAAGCACTTGCACTTTTACAGGAAGAAAAAGCCCCCCCGGTACCTGACTGGGACTCAGCACTGATTAACAGGAGTGAAGATTACGGTGGAACCATTATGGAGATGCTTAATAACCCACCGCCTATCCATAAACTGGAATATGCATTTATGCTTAGAAATATGGCCCACGGTTGGACCATCGAGCAGCGCCGCGAATACTTCTCTTTTATCAACCGGGCCGCTGACCAGGGAATGGGAGGGAATAGCTATTCCGGATTTTTAGAACGCATGCGTGATGAAGCACTTCGAAATGCGTCGGAAGAGGAGATAGAAGCAGTATCTGACCTGACCGGGGTCAGCCTGAACCAAACGCCCGATTTTGAAATTCATCCACCGGCAGGACCCGGACGGGACTGGACTGTGGACGGAGCATTAGCAGTGCTCAATGAAGGTCAAAATGGTAATGACGATGAATCAAATGATGAGCTTAGTTTCGAACGTGGACGAAGCCTTTTTCACGCCACAGCGTGCGCATCTTGTCATCGGATGGGTGGTTTAGGAGGGAATATTGGCCCTGATTTGAGTAGTGTGAGTAATCGATTTAACAGAGTTGGAATATTGGAGGAGATTATTCATCCGAGCCGGTCAATTTCCGATCAGTATAGTAGTTATATGGTGAAGATGAACAATGGGGATTCGCATACCGGACAAATTGTAAAACGCCGGGATACCGTTGAAATTTATACGCAAAATATCGATCAGCCACCAATCATTGTGCCACGAGACGAAGTTTCAACCATTGAAAAAGCTGAAATATCTCAGATGCCTCCGGGTTTAATAAATACATTGAATCCCGATGAATTGAGAGACCTGATGGCATACTTGATGTCTGCTGGAAATCCTGAAGCTGATCTTTACCAGAGTGAGGATGAAGATTCAGATTCTGAAAATGATGTGGAGTTGGAAGAGACAGAGGAATAGAGTTTTTCCATAATACTTTCCCGCATTCTATGTGTATTAATTGTAGAAGTGATAATTACCAGATCTATTATTTCAAGCATGTATATTGTTGTATAGTAACACCTGTTTGACAGACACCATTATCCGTGGCGGGGCGATTGTCCGGGATTTTTTAAGTCTAACACTATTCTTTTGATTATGTATTTTGACATACTCGATTATTTTAAATGTCGCAGCGAATCCTTCAAAATCCAGTAGTTTTTTAAAGCCGAATTCAGATTAAAATCTATCCCCGTCATGAAAATATTTATAACAGTCCTCATTGCTCTTCTTGGCCTTTATCCATATTCAACATCTCTTGCTCAAAGTACTGAACAATCAAAACCAAATATCATTATCATTTTTACAGATGATCAGGGATATGGAGATTTAAGTTCGTTCGGCTCTCCCAATATTCGAACTCCGCATCTCGATAAAATGGCAACAGAGGGACAGAAGTGGACCAATTTCTATTCGGCAGCCAGTGTTTGTACACCCAGTCGTGCCGGACTTCTAACGGGACGTTATCCGGTGCGTAGTGGAATGGCCAGTGATGTAACCAGGGTTCTGTTCCCGGATTCTAAGGGTGGATTGCCCGACCGGGAAATAACGATAGGCGAACAGGTAAAAAAAGCGGGATATCAAACGGCGATGATCGGGAAATGGCATTTGGGTCACCGTGAGCAATATCTGCCGACAAATCATGGATTTGACAGCTACTATGGAATTCCCTACTCCAACGATATGGATGCCGTTGCGGATAAACCTTCCTATTGGGAATACGCTGATGAACACATTTCTATAGAATATTACAATGTACCCCTGATGCGTAACACCGAAATTATTGAACGCCCTGCAGATCAAAATACCATCACCCGCCGATATACGCAGGAGAGCATCTCGTTTATCGAGGAAAATCATGATCAACCCTTTTTCCTGTTCCTGGCACACAGCCTTCCGCACATTCCACTTTTTGCATCTGAGGAGTTTACAGGCCGCAGTGATGCGGGACTTTATGGAGATGTTATAGAAGAGATTGATCACGGGGTTGGCCAGATCATAAAAAGATTGAAAGAACTTGAGATTGAAGAGCAAACCTTAGTGATATTCACGTCGGACAACGGCCCCTGGCTAGTATTCAGAACTCATGGGGGAAGTGCCGGTCAGCTGCGTGCAGGCAAAGGCATGACCTGGGAGGGAGGCATGCGTGTACCCGCGATCTTTTGGTGGCCAGGGACTATCAAACCCGAAATAGTAACAGATATCGGAAGTAGCCTGGATATTTTTCCGACAGTAAGTCATCTGGTTGGAGTTGATCTGCCGGATGACCGAATCATTGATGGATTCAACTTAACTCCCGTGTTGATGGGTGAGGATGTCTCACCCCGAAATGAAATGTTGTTTTATCGGGGAGCTACGTTGTACGCGGCTCGGAAAGATAATTTTAAAGCACACTTTATTATTGAAGGAGCTTACGGTCAATTTGAAGAGAAACAAGTGTTAGAAACGCCCTTGTTGTTCGATTTAAGTGAAGATCCGGGAGAAAAGTATGATGTAGCCGATCAGCATCCGGAGGTGCTGGCTGAAATCGAGGATATGGTTGAAAAGCACAAAGAAAACCTGGTTGAAGTTAAAGACCAACTGGCAGAACGGGAATCAAATTGAATATCTTATGATGCGATTAATCGGTAGGGGACTTAATAGTTTCTCGGTTTTAGGGATAGGTATACTCTTGTTCTTACTGGTAACCGGATGCACTCCTGATCAAAACAGACCTCCTAACATTGTTCTAATTTTGGCCGACGACCTTGGCTACTCAGACATTGGGGCGTATGGATCAGAGATTGAGACCCCCAACCTGGATCGCCTGGCAGAAAACGGCATCCGGTTCACACAAATGCACAACACGAGTAAATGTTTTCCATCACGGGCTTCGCTGCTGACCGGTCAATACGCGCAACGAGTCGGGATGAGTGAATCACCGGATCGCTTGAAAAATGCAGTAATGTTTGGAGAAGTACTCAGCAACGCCAGTTATACAACCATTTTTGTAGGCAAGCACCACGGAACAGATAATCCGTATGAATGGGGATTTGATCACTACTGGGGATTGCGGGACGGAGCGGCTAACTACTTTAATCCCGGGGAACAGCGGTCATTCGATCCGGGCCCACCAGCCCAAAAAGAGTGGGCATACCCGCGTACGTTTATGTTTGATGATTCTTTGGCAGCTCCATTCACCCCGCCGGAGGATTACTATGCAACTGACACCTGGACCGAGTGGGCATTGGAACTGCTTGGACGATATGAAAATGATACCGATCCGTTTCTGCTCTACTTATCGTTACAGGCTCCGCATGATCCGTTGCATGCACCCGAAGAATCGATCGAGAAATATGAGGGAGTTTACGAAGTGGGTTTTGAGAAGATTGCAGCAGATCGTTATGAGAGACAGCTTCAAATGGGGCTTCTCGATGAACGATTCCCTCGATCGGAACCTACTTTTCGAGAGTGGGAAGCTCTTAACGACTCGACAAAAGCTGACCAGGTTCGCCGGATGCAGGTTTATGCTGCCATGATCGACCGGATGGATCAAAATATCGGCAGGATTCTGCAATACCTGGAAGAAAGGGATGAGCTGGATAATACCCTGTTGATGTTCGCCTCAGATAATGGAGCTTCAGCAGAGGTCGTGGAAATTGGTAAAGGAAAAATCGGTTCAGTGACCCGATGGGCATCGCTAAAAGAAGACTGGGCGAATGTTGCGAATACACCTTTTCGAATGTTCAAAAATTATTCCCATGAGGGAGGGACTGCAACGCCGTTTATTGTCCATTGGCCGGATGTGATTTCTGAAGGAGGTCAAATCAACCATAGTCTGCTTCATTTTATAGATATTATGCCAACACTTGTTGATGTAAGCGAAGGAACGTATCCTGAGCAGTATAAAGAAAATCAACTGTACCCGATGGAGGGAGTAAGCCTGCTGCCACTTTTTCAAGGGGATTCAATTGAACGAAATAAGCCTCTTTTCTATGAGTGGAACGAAGGTAGAGCGGTTCAAACCGAAAAATGGAAGTTGGTGCAATGGGGCGAGGATTGGGAGCTTTATGACCGGCGCACCGATCTTACAGAAACAGTAAATCTTGCTGATGAAAATCCGGATACGGTGAATTTATTAGAAGCCCAATGGCAGCAGTGGGCGGAAGATGTAAATAGCGAGAATTAGCATGGGAAGCCGAATCAGAAATATCACACGTTGTTTCGGAGTACTTAATTTTAAGTCCTATTTGATAAAATTATTTTTCGCTGGATTGATAATATTAACGGGTGTTGGTGTAGATGCCCAGGATTCACCGCCCAACATTTTGTTTGTGATCAGTGATGATCAATCCTATCCACATGCTTCAGCTTATGGAAGTGAATTTATCGATACGCCTGCATTTGATCGCATCGCTGATGAAGGAGTTTTGTTTACAAATGCGTTTTCGGCGTCACCGGGTTGCAGTCCATCCCGTGCTGCAATTTTGACGGGCAGATATCCCTGGCAGCTTGAGGAAGCAGGTACACATGCCAGTTACTTTCCCAATAAGTTTACATTGCTTCCCGATCTGCTTGAAGAGGCAGGATATCATGTCGGGTACACCGGGAAGGGATGGGGGCCGGGGGACTGGGAAGCAAGTGGCTGGGAGAGAAATCCTGCGGGCCCGGCGTTTCAGAATGAAGCAGTAAATCCTCCATATGACTGGATTCGTGAAACGGATTACGCAGCTAACTTTCAAATTTTTTTGGATCAAAGGTCTGCAGGTGAACCCTTTTATTTTTGGTTGGGTACGTCTGAACCGCATCGACCGTTTGAAAAAGGGATCGGTGTGAGATCGGGAAAAAAGTTTGACCATGTTTCTATACCTGAGTATCTGCCGGATACACCCGAGGTGCGAAGTGATTTTTTGGATTACGCGGTGGAAATTGAATGGTTTGATAAGCATTTGGGAGAAGCAATTGCTTTATTGGAGGAAATCGGTGAATTAGAAAATACCTTAATCATGGTTACATCAGACAACGGGATGGCTTTTCCCAGGGCCAAAGCAAATCTGTATGAAGATGGAACTCATGTGCCAATGGCAATTCGGTGGGGTAATCATGTGCCGGGCGGACGCGTGGTTTCTGATTTGGTTAGCCTGATTGATCTAATGCCTACAATCCTGGATGCTACTGAAGTTGAGCATCGTGGAGAATATGAAATGACAGGGATGAGTCTGTTGGAGATACTCAGATCTGAGAAGGAGGGAAGTGTATATGCTTCTCGTGATGCCGTTTTATCAGGACGAGAGAGGCACTCAAGCTCCCGGTGGAATAACCTTGGATATCCACAGCGGGCGATTCGAACGGATCAATATTTATACATTCGAAATTTTGCACCGGAAAGGTGGCCTGCGGGAAGTCCCCGGCGTATTGATAATGACACACTATCTCCCATGCACAGCGGTTATCACGATATTGATGCAGCACCCACTTTGGAAGTCTTGACTAACCGGGCCGACGATCCATATTTCAATAGATATCTCCATTTGGCAGTGGGTAAGCGACCGGCCGAAGAACTTTACGACATTGAAAATGATCCGGGATGTGTCAATAATTTAGCTCTGAATCCTGATTTTAAGGAAATTACGGAAAGACTTCGAGATCGCCTTTCAAAAATGCTGGAGGAAACGGGCGATCCACTTGTAATTGGCAACCCGGATGTTTGGGAGAGTTATCCCCGTCTTCGGGGACCCATGCGGGAATTTCCGGTTCCGGTTTGGGCTGATCCCGATGAAAATCAGGAATGACTGAAGAATCGATTCTCAGAAATTGATCCAATATGAAGTTTGTAAAATGAAATTTGGCTTTTAAATGAAGATGTGATCATGAAATTTTTAAAACGATTTTTGATACTTGGATCTCTTTTACTCATCAGTTTCAACTGGAACACTGTTTCAGCACAAGATAATGATGGTGTTATTCAACCGTACGAGGAAAATAGATACTACTGGCAGTACAAAGGGGAGCCTGTGATTCTTTTAGGCGGTACAGATGACGATAACCTTTTTCAAATACCCAATCTCAAGGA
>Ga0102943_1002156_pt1 | contig 11688 bp, 9 predicted proteins | sample SalPonC_black_MG_FD_78174 | JGI IMG/M metagenome (GOLD analysis project Ga0102943, IMG submission 78174) | Salt pond soil microbial communities from South San Francisco under conditions of wetland restoration - Salt Pond MetaG... | ecosystem: Environmental > Aquatic > Marine > Intertidal zone >...
GATCAGGACCGAAAGGGACGGACCTTTGCCATACTCGGGGACATGCTGGAGCTGGGAGAAGCCTCTGCATCACTTCACTATGCCGTGGGCAGAACAGCAGCACAACTGGGTATCACCCGGCTGTATCTGTATGGCCCCCACAGCAGCCATATCTGTCGGGGAGCCGCGGATAACGGCATGGACCGGAACCGGATATTCCTTGGCACCAAACAGGAAATTGCAGACCATGTTCTGGCCCATGCAGGCAAAAACGACTGGGTTCTGATCAAAGGTTCCAGGGGCATGGCCATGGAAACCATTATCCTGCAATGGGAGAGTCAGATGACTTCTGCATCCCGGAAAAAAGAAAAGGCATAGCCCATGCTGTACGAATTTTTATACCCGCTGCATGACCAGTTCAGCTTTTTGAACATTTTCCGGTACATCACCTTCAGGACCATTTACGGAGGCCTGACCGCTTTTGTGATCTGTTTTATTCTGGGCCCTTTTGTGATCAGAAAACTGGCTGCCATGCAGATCGGCCAGGTCATCCAGACCGACGGGCCCCAGACCCATCTGGGCAAACAGGGCACCCCCACCATGGGGGGGATTTTAATTTTGTTTTCCGTGTTCATGGCAACGGTACTCTGGGCCAGCCTGTCCAACCACTATGTGTCCATCCTGCTGCTCACCCTTCTTTTGTTCGGGGCCATCGGATTTGTAGATGATTACCTCATGCAGGTCAAAAAAAGAAACATGGGGTTCACTGCAAAAGGAAAATTTTCCATCCAGCTGGCCTGCGGCCTGGTGATCAGCCTGCTCATCTTTCTCAGCCCGGATTTTGACACCACTTTGACCATACCGTTTTTCAAAGATTTTTCCCCGGATCTGGGTATCTGGTACATCCCTTTTGCCTGCCTGGTTATCGTGGGCACATCCAATGCCGTGAACCTCACCGACGGCCTGGACGGACTGGCCATCGGTCCCTATATCGTGGCATCTGTCACCTATATGTTTTTTGCCTATGTGGCCGGTCATACCCAGTTTGCCCAGTATCTGCATGTGCGTCACATCATGTCGGCAGGGGAGCTTTCAGTGGTCTGCGGCATACTGGCAGGAGCAGGCCTGGGATTTTTATGGTTCAATGCCCACCCGGCCCAGATATTCATGGGTGATTCAGGATCCATTCCCTTAGGGGCCATTCTGGGTACCATTGCCGTGGTGGTGAAACAGGAAATCCTGCTGCTCATTGTGGGGGGACTTTTTGTCATAGAGGCATTATCCGTGATCATCCAGGTGGCGTATTTTAAAATTACCAAAGGGAAACGCATTTTCAGAATGGCGCCCCTGCACCACCATTTTGAACTCAAAGGCTGGCATGAATCCAAGGTGATTGTCAGGTTCTGGATCATTTCCATTACCCTGGCCCTCATCTCTCTGGGCACCTTAAAAATAAGGTAAAATTAATGCAGGTATCCCCAAAATCATACACACTGGTTCTCGGCCTGGGAAGGTCCGGTCTTTCCATGGCCCGGTTTCTTGCTGCAAAGGGATACCCTGTAAAGGCTACGGATATTGATCCTGCTGCAGCAACAAATGCAAAAGAGCTCAACCGACTGGGAATTGACACCCAGATCGGGTTCCATGACCAGAACACTTTTAACCGGGCAGATGCCATTGTGGCAAGCCCCGGCATCCCCCTGGACATGCCCTTTCTGCTGGAAGCAGCCTCACGTGGCGTACCCCTGCTGGGCGACCTGGACATTTTCTGCCGGTATAACAAGACTCCGACAGTGGCCATTACCGGCACCAATGGCAAAACAACAGTCACTACCCTGGTGCGGGACATGCTTTTGGCCTCCGGCATATCCACTTTCATGGGAGGAAATATCGGCACCCCCCTGGTGGAGTATCTCATGAAACCGGAGCCGGTTCAGGTGGTGGTGGCGGAAATTTCCAGTTTTCAACTGGACCTGGCCCGACACTTCACCCCTGAAATTGCGGTGCTGCTGAACCTGGCACCGGACCATCTGGACCGGTATGAAAACCTGGGTGACTATGCCCGCTCCAAGTGGTCCATTTTTAAAAACCAGACACAAAAACATACAGCCATCATCAACGCCGGCATATCAGATGGCTTTTGCACAAAACCCGGGTTGTCAGCAAGGGTATATGAATTTTCTTCCAACCCGGACCACAGTATCATCCAGGGTGCCAAAATTACAGACCAGGCCATTGACCTGATCCTGCCGCAAAAATTCCCAGACCCGTCAATGCGCATTGACTGCCGGAACCTGAAAAACCTGCCAGGCACCCACAATCTGGAAAATATTGCTGCCGCAGCCCTGGCAAGCCTGTGTGCCGGAGCAGATCCCGGGGCAATTACATCTGCTGTCACAGCTTTCAAAGCACTGCCCCATCGCATGGCTTTTGTTACACGTATTAAAGGTATCAGCTTTTACAATGATTCCAAAGCCACCAATACAGATGCTGTTGTCCGGGCGCTGGAATGCTTTGAAAACCGGATTGTCCTGATCCTCGGGGGCCGGAAAAAAGACACGGATTTTACCCTGCTTCTGCCGGCAGTAAAAAACAAAGTGGTTCAGATCATTGCCATGGGTGAGGCTGCCCCTGATATTGCCCGGATATTTTCCACTGTGTGCAGGGTCACCCCTGTTTCAGGAATGAAAGAAGCGGTAAAGACTGCTTTTGAAGCGGCCAGACCCCCGGAAGCGGTATTGCTGTCTCCTGCCTGTGCCAGTTTTGACATGTATGACAACTATGGGGCAAGGGGAGATGATTTTACTGCCTGGGTCACCGAACTGGAGCACAGATACAATGGATAGCCTGCGGCCCGTTCATCCGGTTTTCCGGGAAAAAGCCCTGCTTTTTCCAGTACTGATTCTGTGCTGCATCGGTATTGTCATGGTCTATTCAGCCTCTTCCGCCATTTCCATGCAGGCCCATAAGACCTTGTTCTATTACATGCAGCGCCAGTCCATATTTTTCGGTGTCAGCCTGTGCGTTCTTTTTGTGGCAGCATCCTTCCCCCACCGGCTTTACAAACACCTGGCCTATATCATCCTGATGGTTTCTTTTGGCCTTCTGACAGCCGTGCTGGTACCGGATCTGGGCATCCGGGTCGGCGGGGCCAGCCGGTGGCTGGACCTGGGCATACTCAGGTTTCAGCCTGCGGAATTTGCAAAACTGGCAATGATTTTGTTTCTGGCTTACAGCCTGTCCAAAAAACAACCCTTGATAAAAGATTTTTCCGTGGGTTTTGTTCCCCATGCCCTTATATTCGGTTTTTTTTCCCTGTTGATTATTTTTCAGCCGGATTTCGGCACCATTGTGGTTCTGGGAATAATCTGCTGGGGCATGATGTTTGTGGCCGGGGTCAGAATACTGCATCTTTTGTGTCCCCTGCCTCTGGTGATACCGATTGTATACTTTCTGGTATACAAAGTGGAATACAGGCTTGCCAGAATCATGACATTTCTGAATCCCTGGGAAAATCCCTTTGATGCCGGATACCAGATAACCCATTCACTCAAAGCCTTTGGTTCCGGGGGCCTGTTCGGCCAGGGCATCGGTCTGGGCATGCAGAAAATGCATTACCTGCCCGAGCCGCACACGGATTTCATTTTTTCCATTATCGGAGAAGAACTCGGTCTGATAGGGGTTCTGGCCATACTGGGGTTGTACGGTATTATCCTGGTCAGGGGCTGCAACATTGCCAAAAACGCGGACACCATGTTCGGTGCCATAGCTGCAGCCGGGCTCACCCTGTATCTGGGGCTGCAGGTCATTATCAACACCGGGGTGGCCTTGAGCGTTTTTCCCACCAAAGGCCTGACCCTTCCCTTTATCAGTTACGGCGGCACTTCTTTGGTGATCAACATGGCAGCCATGGGCATTTTAATGAATATCGGGGCATCAACCCGCGCAGACAGGAAAAAACGGTCATGACATCCAGGCGCAACATACTCATTGCCGGCGGGAAAACAGGGGGCCACCTGTTTCCGGGTATTGCCGTGGCCCAGGCCCTCCAGAGGCTGCAGCCCGGGGTAAAAATTTTGTTTGTGGGCACCAGCGCCCCTTTTGAAATTTCCACCTTAAAAACCTACGGCTTTGACCATACATCCATCAGTGCACACCCTGTTAAAGGCAGAGGGCTTTTTACAAAACTGTACGGCCTTGCCATGACACTGGTTTCCTTGTGCCAGTCGTTTGTCATTATTCTGCGGTTCAAACCTGATTTTGTCCTGGGGGTAGGCGGGTTTTCCTCCTTTGCCGTGGTGCTGGCCGCCTGGATTCTCCGGGTGCCCACCGCCATTCAGGAACAGAACGCCATCCCGGGTATAACCAACCGGATACTGTCCCGTTTCTGCGGCACGGTTTTTACCTCTTTTGCATCCACCAGGGGCCTGGCCCATAACCCCAGAACCAGGTTTTCGGGAAATCCGGTTCGGGAAAAGGGCCCGGTTCAGGACATGGATGTTCCATGGTTTACAGATATCAGACCACAGGATTTTATCATTCTGGTCACCGGCGGCAGTCAGGGGGCATCCAGCATTAACCAGGCGGTGGCTGACATGGCACAACATCTGAAAGACTGTGATGACCTGTTTCTCATCGTTCAAACAGGTGCAGCAGATGAAAATCGCATAAAAAAAGCATTTCTTTCCCTGGAAATCAGGGCCAGGGTACAGGCATTTTTCCACAACATGCCGGCCCTCCTGGACAAGGCGGATCTGGTCATCTGCCGGGCAGGGGCAGGCACCCTCTCAGAGCTTGCCCTCAAGGGTGTGCCTGCCATTCTGGTGCCATATCCCCATGCCGCCGATGATCACCAGCGTTTTAATGCCAGGTCTCTGGCAGACAAAGGGGCCGCCCTTGTCATGGCAGACAAAAATTTGTCAGGCCATGCCCTGGGCCAGGCGGTTATGGCATTGAAATCCGATCCTGACCAGCGGCAGCGCATGGCTGCAGCCATGAAGCATATGGCCAGACCCCATGCAGCAGACCACATTGCCGCCCATATTTTAGACATAAAGGAAACCTGAGCCATGTACCAGACTGACTACCATATCCATTTTGTGGGCATCGGCGGCATCGGCATGAGCGGTATAGCAGAACTGCTCATCAACCTGGGGTATACTGTATCCGGGTCTGACCTGAAACTGTCTGCCATCACCCAACGCCTTTCAGGCAAAGGGGCCAGGATTTTTAAAGGCCACAGCAAAAAACAGATAAAAGGGGCCAATGTCATTGTGACCTCGTCTGCCATCTCCCCGGAAAATCCAGAGGTGGTGAAAGCACGGGAATTGTCCATTCCCATCATCCCCAGGGCGGAAATGCTTGCCGAACTCATGCGCATAAAATATGCCATTGCGGTTTCCGGTGCCCACGGCAAGACCTCCACCACAGCCATGATTTCCCAGATTCTCAATACCGCAGGCCTGGACCCCACCGTGGTGATCGGCGGGCTGCTCATGGGCCTGGACACCAATGCCCTTCACGGGCAGGGTGATTTCATCGTGGCAGAAGCAGATGAAAGCGACGGCTCCTTTCTCAAATATTCTCCGGCCATTGCTGCAGTAACCAATATCGATCTGGAGCATCTGGATTTTTACAAAGATCTTGAAGATATCAAGGACAAATTTGTCCAGTTCATCAACTCGGTCCCGTTTTACGGCCTGGCCATTCTGTGCCTGGACAATGAACATATCCAGGATATTCTGCCCAGGGTTACTGTACGGCATACCACCTTTGGCATGGCAGCCCAGGCAGATCTGCGGGCCAAAGATATCCGCTTCATAAATGGCAAAAGCCACTTCATGGTCTGCCAGCATAACCAGGATCTTGGGGAGATTGTTCTCAACATTGCCGGACAGCACAATATTTTAAATGCCCTGGCAGGAATCGCCACCGCTCTGGAGTTGAAAATCAGTTTTGACACCATCAAACAGGCCCTGGAACAGATAAAAGGGGTCAAGCGCCGTCTGGAAATCAAGGGAGAAAAAAAGGGGATAATGGTGATGGACGATTACGGCCACCACCCCACCGAAATTGCAGCCACACTGGAGGCGGTCCGGGAAAGCTATCCGGACAAACGGCTGGTGGTCGTATTCCAGCCCCACCGCTATACCCGGACCCGGGCTTTGTTCAACGAATTTGTCCGTGCTTTTTACCAGTCCGACATTCTGATCCTGGTACCAATCTATGCAGCCAGTGAAGACCCCATTGACGGGGTTTGTTCTGAAAATCTGTGCCGGGGCATCCAGGATCATGGACACAAGCATGTATCTTATGCTCCGGATTTTACCCAGGCGTTGTCCATGGTCACCCATAAATGCAAACCCAATGACATGGTTCTCACCCTGGGGGCCGGCGACATTTACACCCTGGGAGAAAAACTGGTGGAGATTTTATAGGATCACATGAATCTGCAGTCCGGCATACAAAAGATAAAAAATAAATTTCAGGTGTCAGCACACGTGTCCATGAAACAATACACCCGTTTCAAGGTGGGCGGTCCGGCAGACCTGCTGGCTGTGCCGGAAACACCCCGGGAACTGCTGGCAATCCTGGCAGCAGCTAAAGATGCATCTGTACCGGTAACAATAGTGGGAGGCGGGTCCAATCTGCTGGTGTCAGACCAGGGAATCCGGGGTCTTGTTATTGTGACCACCCATCTTAGGTCTGAAATCCGGTCCAAAAAAGAACGGGACGGCACCGTCCTTGTGTGCGCAGACGCCGGCGAACGCCTTTCAGCGGTGTGCAGATACACAAAAACCCACGGGCTGACAGGTTTGGAGTTTTGTGCCGGCATTCCCGGCACCTTTGGGGGGGCGGTGATGATGAATGCAGGCACAGCCTCAGAGGGTATCTGCCGGAAAATTGCGTATCTGGATATTCTAAACCTGGATACCCTGGTTATAAACACCCTAAAAAAACAAGATCTTGTATTCACCTACCGCTGTCTTGAACTTACCAACCATCTGATACTGAGAGCCGCTCTTGCGCTGACAGCCGAAAACCCGGAAACGGTCCAAAAACGCTTTGCTGAGAATATAAAACACAAACAAACCACCCAGCCTGTGCACCTGCCCAGTGCAGGATGTTTTTTTAAAAACCCGGACCCAAACTCTTCTGCAGGAAAACTTATCCAGGATGCCGGACTAAAAGGGGCTTTCTGCGGAGATGCCCGGGTGTCTGAGATACATGCCAATTATATTGTCAATTGCGGCAGCGCCACCTGCAAGGACATCCTTGCCCTTAAGGCACGGATTCAAAAGGCGGTGTTTGACCGTTTTGGCATCATGCTTGAAACAGAAGTCAAGGTAACAGGAAACGGGGGGAAAAACAGATGAATGAAAAAGCCAGACAGAACCGGTACAAAAAAAATTCTGACAACCCACAATCCGGACAGAAAACCGTAAGAAATCGGTTTTTTAAACTAGCTGCCCTGCCTGTCCTGGTTATTGTGTTGAGCCTTGCCGCTGTTTTTGTCCATGATGCAGTGGTGCAAAGCCCGTTTTTCTCCATAAAAAAGGTTATGGTCTCCGGCGAAAACCGGGTAAAAAAACAGGAAATTCTGGCCCTTGCCGGTCTGGATGCACCTGCCAATTTCTTCGGGGCGAACCTGTTTGCCATGGAAAAGAAAATTGCGGCCCATCCCTGGATTGCAGCGGCTGCTTTACACCGGTCCCTGTTTTTTACCCTGAAAGTGACCATTGTTGAAGAAGAACCCCTGGCCATTGTGTGTATTGAAAACCTGTCAGATATGCTCATCAATATCCAGGGAGAACCCTTTAAGGAATATGACCCGGAGCAGGACACGGTTTTAGAGCTGCCGGTCATCACAGGTCTGGATCTTACCCTGACTGAAGACCGGTGTCTGTTCCAGGGCCCGTTGTTCAATTCCATTCTGGATCTTCTCCACAAACAGATCCCCCATACCATAGTTTCCATTAAAGGAGATGAACACACAGGCATCACCATTCAGGTGCCGGATGTCTTCAACCAGGTGCCCCTGATGGAAAACAGCCTCATAGCACTTCATCTGGGGTTTAATGATTACCAGAAAAAACTGATCAAGGCCCGGAAAATAAGCCGTTACATCACTGCCAACATACCCGGGAGAACCATCTGTACCATGGACCTGTTTGATATTGATACGGTCTTTGTCAAAACAGAAGACATGGATACCCTGCACCGCAACACAGAAAAGGGGGTTTGATTTTGCAGGTAAATGAAAAAATAATTGTGGGCCTGGATATTGGAACAACCAAAATATGCGCGGTTGTCGGGGAACTGCTGGATGACGAAATCAATGTCATCGGTGTGGGTTCCCATCCTTCCACAGGGTTGCGCAAAGGATCTGTGGTCAATATTGAATCCACTGTGGATTCCATAAAAAAAGCGGTCCAGGAAGCTGAACTTATGGCGGGCTGTGACATTTCCTCGGTATATGTGGGCATTGCCGGCAACCATGTCAAGGGTTTCAACAGCCATGGCATTATTGCCATCAAAGGCCGGGAAATTACCCAGAATGATGTGGAACGGGTGATTGATGCGGCCAAAGCAGTTGCCATTCCTACAGACCGGGAAATTCTGCATGTCATTCCCCAGGAATTCATTGTGGATGATATGGAATCCATTCAAAATCCCGTGGGCATGACCGCCATCCGGCTGGAGGCCAAAATCCATATTGTCACAGGCGCGGTATCCTCTGCCCGGAATATTGTAAAGTGCTGCAACAAAGCCGGCCTGGAGGTTTGCGACATTGTACTGGAATCTCTGGCATCCGGCCAGGCCGTGCTCAGCGCAGAAGAAAAGGAACTGGGCTGTGTGGTGGCTGATATGGGCGGCGGCACAACCGATATAGCCCTTTTCAGGGACAACAATGTTAAATTTATTTATGAATTGACCGTGGGCGGACACAACCTGACCAATGATATCTCCATCGGCCTGCGCACACCCCTGCCTGAAGCGGAAAAAATCAAAATAGAGCACGGCACCTGTATGCCGGAACATGTGCGCAACGGTGCCACCATTGAAGTACCTGCCGTAGGCGGCAGGGCCCCCAAAAAACTGTCCAAGGCAATTCTGGCGGAAATTCTGGAACCCCGGGTGGAGGAAATTTTTTCTCTTCTGAAAAAAGAGCTGTTTTCAAACGGCCTGGAAAACGCTTTCCCCGCAGGGTTTGTTCTCACCGGCGGCAGTGTGGTCATGGATGGTGTTGCGGAAATAGCGGAATCGGTCTTCAATGTGCCCATCAGAATCGGTGAACCTGACAAAATCGGCGGATTGAAAGACATAGTAAAAAATCCTGCCTATGCCACCGGCGTAGGACTGGTGATCTTCGGCAGCAACGCCAGCTGCAAAATGCCTATCACAGAAACGCCGGCCTCCGGGCTGGGTCCCATATTAAAAAGAATGAAACAATGGTTTAAGGACATTATATAAACAAACAGGGAGGTGGAAATGAATTTTTCTTATGTGGAAAGCAACACGTCAGCAAAAATCAAGGTTATCGGTGTCGGTGGCGCAGGCGGCAATGCAGTCAACAACATGATCAATGCAAAACTCCAGGGGGTCAAATTTATTGTGGCCAACACCGATGCCCAGGCCCTGGAAACTGCCAATGCAGAAGTCAAGATTCAACTGGGAAAATCCCTCACCGAAGGCCTGGGGGCCGGTGCTGATCCCAGTATCGGCAGAGAAGCGGCCCTGGAAAGCATGGATGAGATCAGAGAGGCCCTGGAGGGCAGCCATATGGTTTTTATTACAGCAGGCTTCGGCGGCGGCACCGGCACAGGCGCAGCCCCTGTTATTGCTGAAATCTGCAAGGACCTCGGCGTGCTTACAGTGGCAGTGGCATCCAAACCGTTTTCCTTTGAAGGCAAAAAAAGGGAACGCCAGGCCCTGGAAGGACTGGAAAAGCTCCATGGTATCACAGACACGGTTATCACCATACCCAATGACCGACTCCGTGGGATCGCACCCAAAGGGGCAAGAATGGTGGATATGTTCATCAAGGCGGATGAAATCCTCCACCATTCCGTTAAAGGCATCACCGACCTGATCATGATGCCCGGCCATGTCAACCTGGATTTTGCCGATGTCAAAACCACCATGCAGAAAGCGGGCAAAGCCCTTATGGGCATCGGCATCGCCTCCGGAGAAAACCGGGCCACAGAAGCGGCGGAAAAAGCCATTTCCCATCCCCTGCTGGAAGATATTTCCATTTCAGGGGCCAAAGGGGTGCTCATGAACATCACCTCTTCTTCAGACCTGACCCTGGATGAAATGACCGAGGCCTCAGACCGGATTTACCAGGAAGTGGGCGATGACGCTGAAATCATCTGGGGACAGACATTTGATGACACCATGGGAGATGAAATCCGCATCACGGTTATTGCCACAGGTATCGGCACGGATGAGCCCAGGCTGGCCGAAAACATGCACAGATTTGCACCCCCTGCCCAGCCAGCAGCCCATGCATATGAATCCCAGCCGGTTTATCACCAGGCCTATGGCGGCCAGACCGCTGTCCAGGCCCAGGCGGTGAACCAGTCATGGGCAGATGGTGCTCCTGCCAGAGGACAGGTGAGAAACCCCACTGAAGAGGAACTGGCCAACTGGAATGAATTTGAAGAACCGGTCCGGGTTACCCGCAAACGGGTGGTGGGCGGTGAAGACATGGCCCAGCCCTACAGCAATACTGCTTTTGACAAGGATGATCTGGAGGTGCCGACCTTCTTGCGAAGAAAAGCTGACTGATCCATGAAAAAGCGGCGCAGTCCGGGCCGGAATGATATATCCCTGGAACAGGGGGCCATCTGCAAGCAGGAAAAAGGATTGACCCGGGTGGCCCTGGTCTATCCCAATACCTACAGGACCGGGATGTCAAACCTGGGATTTCAGCGGGTGTACCAGCTGGCCAACCAGCAGGAAACAGTGGCCTGTGAACGGGTGTTCCTGCCCGGATCCGGGCAGACAAAAATGCCTGCTAAAAGCTGTGAAACAGGCTTATCCCTTGACCGCTTTGACATCATTTTGTTTTCCATCTCCTTTGAAAACGACTTTGTGCATCTGGTACAACTGCTTTTAGGGGCAGGCATCCCCCTGCGGTCATGTGACCGCAGTCACACCCACCCCCTGGTGGCTGCAGGGGGGGTTGCCTGCTTTATCAACCCGGAACCTGTTGCGCCATTCATGGATCTGTTTCTGCTGGGGGAAGCGGAATGCCTGATACCCGGCTTTTTTTCCGTCTTTCATGCCCACAAAAGCCGGGCGGATCTGCTCAACTGCCTGGAAAAACACCTGCCCGGTGCCTATGTACCGGCCCTGCACATTCCTTATTTATATGCAGCACCTTCTGAACAGATCCACAAAAGCATGCACAAAGAAGGCTCTTCTGAAAAAATTCAGGTGCAGCTCGTGAAAAATCTGGATGACATCCAGACCCATACCTGTGTATTGACAACCGGCACTGCCTTTAAAAACAAATTTCTGGTGGAAATTTTCAAAGGATGTCCCCATGGCTGCCGGTTCTGCACAGCCGGCTTCATTTACCGCCCCCCCCGGATCTACCCGAAAAACACCATTTTTGCGGCCATGGACAAAGCAGCGGGCAAAACCGATAAACTCGGACTGGTGGGATCGGCCATTCTGGATCACCCGGACATTGCCGCCATC
>Ga0102943_1002157_pt1 | contig 11684 bp, 12 predicted proteins | sample SalPonC_black_MG_FD_78174 | JGI IMG/M metagenome (GOLD analysis project Ga0102943, IMG submission 78174) | Salt pond soil microbial communities from South San Francisco under conditions of wetland restoration - Salt Pond MetaG... | ecosystem: Environmental > Aquatic > Marine > Intertidal zone >...
AACGGCGTTACCGGTCCCGAAACTGGGCTTCGCGCTTGTCGAGAAAGGCGGCCATCCCCTCGGTCTGGTCTTCGGTCGCGAAAAGCGCGTGGAACAGGCGGCGCTCGAACAGGAGCCCCTCGGTGAGCGTCGTCTCGTAGCTCCGGTTCACCGCTTCCTTGACGGCCATGGCCGTCAGCGCGGATTTCTCTGCAATCTTGTTGGCCGTCGCCATAACCTCTTCCATCAGCTTCTTGGCGGGCACCACGCGGCTTACGAGGCCCGCGCGCTCGGCCTCCTCGGCATCCATAAAGCGGCCGGTGAGGTGCATCTCCATTGACTTCGACTTTCCCACAAACCGGGTCAGACGTTGGGTGCCGCCGATCCCGGCGACCACGCCGAGGTTGATCTCGGGCTGGCCGAATTTCGCGTTGTCGGCGGCGATGATGAAGTCGCACATCATGGCAAGTTCGCACCCGCCGCCCAGCGCGTAGCCCGCGACCGCCGCGATGATCGGCTTGCGGCATTTCAGGATCTGCTCGGTCTCCGGCCCGAACAGGTCGCGGCTGAAGACATCGACGAAGGTTTGCTCGGACATCTGCTTGATGTCCGCCCCCGCTGCGAACGCCTTTTCCGAACCGGTGATGACGATGCACCGGACCTTCTCGTTCTCGTCGGCCTCGCGCAGTGCCTGGCCGAGTTCTCCGAGGAGTTCGGTGTTCAGGGCGTTCATGGCGTCGGGGCGATTGAGCTTGATGAGCGAGACGTGGTCGTCGAGTTCGACGATGATGCTCTTGTAGGCCATTCCACCGGCTTTCGCTGTTATGGTCGACGCCGACACCTACCAGCCCTGAAGGACGGATCAAGCTATCTTTGGCAGATCGGGCAATAGAAGGACGAACGGCCGGATTGCACGACACGTGCGACGGTGCCACTGCAACCGGGGGTGACACAGGGCTCTCCCTCTCTGTCGTAGACGCGGAAAGTGTGCTGGAAATACCCGAGGTCTCCGTCCGTCTGCCGATAGTCGCGGAGCGATGATCCGCCCGCCGCAATGGCCTCGCGCAGCACGTCGCGGATCACCGGGACGAGCTTGCGGAGCCGCGCCTGGGAGATTCGTCCCGCCTTGCGCCTCGGCGAGATGCCGGCCCGATGCAGCGCCTCGCAGACGTAGATGTTGCCCAACCCCGCAACCACGCGCTGATCGAGGAGCGCGGCCTTGATCGGAGTGTTCCGGCCCTTCAGGCGCGAGACGAGGTACTCCTCGTCGAAGGCGTTGCCCAGCGGCTCCGGGCCGAGCCCGGCGAGCAGCCAGTGTTCGTCCACCCGGCCGGTCTCGACGAGGTCCATCGCACCGAAACGGCGGGCGTCATTGAAGGTGACGCGCACCCCGCCTTCCATGTCCAGTATCACGTGGTCGTGCTTTTCGGGGGCGGGATGTTCGTGGTGGAACGTTCCAAGCTTTTCGCCCGAGATCAGGATGCGGCCCGACATTCCGAGGTGCACGATCAGGGTCTCCGCCGAGGACAGATCCGCTAGGATGTATTTCGAGCGTCGCCGTAGCGTAAGGACCCGCTGCCCTGCCAGTCGCTCCGCCATGTGCTCGGGCAAAGGCCAGCGAAGGTCCGGCCGGCGCACGTCGGCCTGCAGGATCACCCGGTCCTCCATGACCGGCTGGAGCCCGCGACGAACCGTCTCGACTTCCGGCAATTCAGGCACTTCGGCCACTCCTTTCGCCGCGCCGCATTGTCACCCTGAGGCAGCGGTCTATAAGAAAGCCGAGTTGCGGAGGACCACAAGGCCCATGACCGAAGAACCCGGACAGACGACCCATTTCGGCAATCGCGAGATCGCCGAAGAGGAAAAGGCGGGGCTCGTCCACGGTGTCTTCACCAACGTGGCCTCGCGCTATGACGTCATGAACGACGTGATGTCGGTTGGCATACACCGGCTCTGGAAGGACGCGATGATGGACTGGCTCGCGCCAAGACCGGGCCAGCGCCTCCTCGACGTCGCGGGTGGGACCGGCGACATCGCCTTCCGGTTTCTGAAGCGGGCGCCGGAAGCATCTGCCGTGGTGCTCGACATGACCGAGTCCATGCTCGATGCGGGACGCAAGCGGGCCGAGGCGGAGCGTCTCGGCGACCGTCTCGAGTGGGTCGTCGGGGACGCGATGGCGCTGCCCTCCGAAAACGCCTCCTTCGACGTCTACACCATCTCCTTCGGCATTCGGAACGTGACCCGGATCGGGGACGCGCTGAAAGAGGCTTACCGTGTCCTCAAGCCCGGCGGCCGGCTGATGGTGCTCGAGTTCTCGCAGCTTCCGAATCCGGGCCTTCAGTGGGCCTACGACCGGTATTCGTTCAACGTGATCCCCGCCATGGGGCAGGTCGTCGCCAACGATCGCGAAAGCTACAGTTATCTCGTCGAGTCGATCCGGAAGTTTCCCGATCAGGAGCTCTTCGCGGAGATGATCCGCGATGCAGGTTTCGAGCAGGTGAAATACCGCAACCTGAGCATGGGGATCGCCGCGCTGCATTCGGGGTGGAAGCTCTAGGTGCGGGGCCCGCACAACATCTGGCGCCTCGTCCGCACCGGCGCGACGCTCGAGCGCACGGGCGCGATGAAAGTCGTGCTCGACGCGTTCCGCGCACCGCCGAGCCTGCGGATCGCGGCGCGCGTTCTGGGGCTCCCGTTCGCCTGGCTGGGCTACAAGGGCGATCCGTCGCAACCGCCGGCGACGCGGGCTCTGACAGCGCTCGGCCCGGCCTACATCAAGTTCGGCCAGATCCTGTCGACTCGGCCGGACGTCGTGGGCGACGAACTCGCCATGCAGCTTCGCGTCCTTCAGGACAAGTTGCCGCCTTTCCCGACACCGGTCGCCAAGAAGACGGTCGAGGAGGAGCTCGATTTTCGATGCGACGCTCTGTTTTCCGAGTTCAGCGAACCCGTGGCGGCGGCATCCATCGCCCAGGTGCACCGGGCGCGTCTTGCCGACACGGGCGAGCAGGTCGCCGTCAAGGTGCTGCGTCCCGGCATCGAGAAGGCGTTCCGAAAGGACATCGACGCCTTCTATTTCGCCGCGTGGCTGATCGAGCTTCTCGCTCCCTCGACGCGGCGGCTGCGCCCGACCGACGTCATCCGACATTTCGAGGGCGTCGTGACGGGCGAGCTCGATCTGAGGCTAGAAACGTCGAGTGCGGCCGAATTCGCGGCGAACACGGCCAAGGACGAAGGCTTTCGCGTGCCCTCCGTCCAGTGGTTCCTGTCGTCGCGCCGGGTCATGACCCTCGGCTGGGCCGAGGGCATTCCCGCCGGAGAGATCGCCGCCATCGAGGCGGTGGGGCATGACCGCAAGGCGCTGGGCGAACGGGTTCTGCGGCTGTTTCTTCTCCACGCGCTGCGCGACGGTTATTTCCACGCCGACATGCATCAGGGCAACCTGAAGATCGCGGCGAACGGGGACATCATCGCGCTCGACTTCGGGATCATGGGACGGCTCGACGACTACACCCGGCGGGTCTACGCGGAGATCCTGATGGGGTTCATCCGCAAGGACTACAGGCGCGTGGCGGAAGTGCATTTCGAAGCCGGGTATGTGCCTGCCGACCGCGACATAGACGAATTTGCGCGCGCGCTCCGGTCGGTGGGAGAGCCGATCTTCGGGATGGACGCCACGCGCATCTCGATGGCGCGGCTGCTCACCTATCTCTTCGAGGTGACCGAGCGTTTCGGCATGGAGACGCGGACCGAGCTCATCCTTCTCCAGCGAACGATGGTCGTCGTCGAGGGGGTCTCGCGCTCGCTCTATCCGAACATCAACATATGGGAGGTCGCGAGCCCCGTCGTCGAGCAGTACATCCGCCGCAATATCGGTCCGCGCGCCCTGGTGAACGACCTTGTTCGCACGGCGCAGGTGCTGGGCCGGTTCGGGCCGAAGCTGCCCGAACTGGTCGAAGGAGCGCTGGTCCGGCAAAGCACGCAGGAGCCGTCCTCTCCGAGCATCCCGGCCTGGAAGCCCGTCCTCTGGGCTGCCGTCGGCGGACTCGCGACCGGTGGAGCCGTTCTGATCGGGATGGCGCTCTGACCGCCTGATCAGCTCTCCGGAATGTCCCGCACGGAGAGAATGTCGGCCGCCGGTATCTCGGCACCCCCAGACAGAACGAGCTGCGATCCCTCCGGCCCTGCGCGAACCTCGCTCACGGTCTCGTAGTGCTCGACTGTCGTCGTGGAGGCAACCGTGCCGTTCGACCGGTTTTCGACCTCGAACCGATAGAGACCAGGAGGGAGCGGCGTGCCTTCCGATCCTACGCCCGCCCAGACGACGGCATCGGAATTGCCAAGGTCGCTCCGGGACACGACGCTTCCGGTCGCGTCCGTCACGATGAGGGATGCTGTCGAGCCGTCATCGCCCAGGTTGGGATAGAGCGTGAGCGGGGTTCCGTCGAAAGCGGCCGGACCGTCGGTCCGGACCTCCCTTCCGATCCAGGATGCCATTTGCGCCATGCCGGAACTGGCCAGTCCGGAAAGCAGAGAGGCGAGCAGATCGTTCGTCTTCACCTGCTGTTCCACCCCCGAGAAGGTCGCGAGCTGAACCGCGAATTCGGACGATTCGAGCGGGTTGAGCGGATCCTGGTTCTGCATCTGCGTCGTCAGCATCAGCAGGAACGTCTCGAAGTCGGACGAGAGGCCTTCGCCGTCTTCCTGCGGCTCGGGTGCGGTGACCGGCTGTCGCGGCGCGGTCGCGGAGGTGGGCGTGATTTCCATATGAGTCTCCTTCTAGAGGCGCAGGTCGAGCCGGTCCGCCGTTGACGTTGCTTGCGGGAGGTGCGGGATCTCCGCGGCCGCCAAATCGTCTCCGGCCGTGCCTTGGTCGGCAGGGTAGGCGCCGGACGCGGCGTGGCCACGCGGGTCACGTCCGTCGCCGTCTGCGAACGTGAACTGCACCGACGTGTAGCCCAGGTCCCGGAAGTCGCGGGCGAGAAGGTCGATATGTCTTCGCATCAGTTCCAGTGTCTCCACCCGCTCCGCAGCGATCGAGACGATCATCTCGGCGCCGTCCGAGGTCAGGGTGAGCCTGACGCGGCCCAGTTCCTCGGGTGAAAGCTGAACGTCGAATGTCCCGTCGCCTCCGGCCCGTATGGCGCCGACCAACTGCTCGACCACCGAGCGCGCCAAATCTCCGCGTGGAGAGGATGGCGTCGATGTCGGCCCCGCGACGTCCTGGTGGCGCGTCGACCCCGGCTCATGGACGATCGCCAATTCAACGACGAAGGTGTCCTTCGGAAATGAAGCGCCGCCGCCGGTTGCTTTCGCAGGCCCGTTTGCAGGTGCGTCGGCCAGTCCCGCGAATGGCAGCGCCGTCGCGGGCGACGACCGCTCTTGCGTCCGTGGGGACTCGGAACCTGGTGCAGGCCCGCGATCTTCCGGAGAAACCGGTCCCTCCGTTCCGGCGATGTGATGTGCTCCGGGGCCCGGGCGCCTGGCCGGTTCGCTTTCCAGAGCCCGCGATGTCCCCTTCGCCACACCGGTCGTCAGCGGCGCGCGCTCGCTCGATACCCGGCTGTCGTCTGTCGCGCGGAGGGTCCACCGAGCAAGTCCGTCGGGCGCCGGCACTGGGACTTCAGGGGGAATCTCCGAGGAGGTATGCAAGGCTCCTGGGGCAGGATGCGCGGTCGCGGCGGTCGCAGCGACCCGTTCTCGCTGCGTGACCGGAAGAGCGTCCGCGTCGTTCTGGCGCGCCGCACCCGATGTGGACTTTGCGGCGGGAGCGGTGCCGTGTTGAGCCCGCTCCCGGGCCTTCACGCGCGATTCGTTGCGGAGTGCCCCGGCCTCCGGTGCGGCGGGCGGAGCGCCCGTTGCGGGCGTCGCCGCTGACCCCGGAGCGGCTGCGGTCGGCTCTGCGGCGGCGGCCGCGGACCTGCGCGCATCGTTCTCGGCCAGCGTCGCTCTTCCGGACGTAATCGATTTGACGTCCCGTGCGTGGGGTGCGGGAGTTGCCATGGGCGGGTTTTCATCGGCGTGAACCTTTTCCGGCGAGCGCAAGACCCGCGAGGCAGCCGCTGCCGTCCCCGCCGCCTGCGCGTCGTGGACCGGACCCGGCATCAGCGGGCGTACCGTGACCGCCGCATCGGCCTGCGGACTTCGATCGGCCGCGATCCGGACCTCAGGCACCTGCGTCTGGCCCGGCATCTCGTCTGTCGACGTCTGGTCCGCCGAGCGAACCTGATCCGGCCCCCGCGGCTGCGACTCTGCAAGGGATGTAAGGGAAACCCGGCTTGCGGAAGACCTCTCGCCCCTGGCCGCGGAGAGAATCGTCGCAGCCTCGGGGCGCTGCGACAGGTCAGCCGCGACGACGATAGGTCGTCCAGCGGTGGTTCCGGGCTCAAGCAGCGTGGCGCCTTGAGTTGACGCGCGCTTGGCCTCCGGGTGCACGGCGTCGCCGTAGGACGTCCCGGTCTTGGCGCGCGGTTCCCGGGTTTTGCCACGGATGTCCGGAAATCGCGGATCGCCATCGGAAGAGGGCGCCTGGGCCGGTGCCAGCATCTGTCCCAAGACGGGCGCGTCGGCACCGGTATCGGGTTCTGTCGAGGGGCCCGGGAAGTACGTGTCCGCAAAAACATCCGTGGGCGGACGGGGCGCTCTGCCCGTCAGCCGCAATCCTGCTGAGGAGATGAGTGTGCCCGTAACTTCCGACGGATTTGCGGCGTCCACGCGTTCCGGCCTTCTACCCTGAATTGGGTGGAGATTGCCTCACGGTGGTTACCGCATCTTTACCGGAAGAAGGCATGTCGGCCTGGAATGCAGCGAATTGGAGCGATGTCGATGATTCAGCCGATCGATCACTTTGCGGGTGTCGCAGGTCCATCCGACCTGGGCGGTGACGCAGCGCTTCGCCGCGCCGCGCTGAAGCTGGAGGCGGGCTTCCTGTCCCTGATGCTGAAGGAGAGCGGGCTTGGAGAGACCGGTGCATTCGGCGGCGGTGTGGGAGAGGAGCAGTTCGCGTCGTTCCTGCGAGACATTCATGCGCGGGAGATGGCGGAGGCCGGCGGGATCGGTCTGGCCGAAAGCATCTTTCAGGCCCTGAAGGCGCGCTCCGGTGACTGACGCGACGGGAAGTCCCGGATTGGCGCTCATCGGGTTGCTTGAGGCCCAGCGAAAGAGACTCCTCGAGGGAGACGTGACGTCCCTTGGAAGCGACCTTGCAGAGATCGAAAGGATCGGGACGGCACTGGCCAACGAAACCCCTCCGGACGAAGTTCTCCGGCGCCTCCGGTTGGCATGCGCGCGCAACGCGGCTCTCCTTCAGGCGGGCGTCCGCGGGGTGCGGTCGGTGCGCCGGCGCATGAGGGAACTCGGCGAGGTTCGCGCGTCAGAGACCTACACCGCAGAAGGGGAGCGGGTGGCGATGTCGGCGCCGCGGTTCGATGGCGGGCATCTGCGCTGAACCCGGATAGGAAAAAGTCTCCGCGGTTGCCGCGTGGGTCTTCGTGGTTTGTTAAGGCGCTCGGGCGAGGGTCGCCTCGCATCCTCGGGGATGGCGCGGGATAGGATCAGATCTCCGCAGCGGTCAGAACGGCGTTCGAACGCCGGCCGAACCGGCCGGATCCGAAACGCGGCGGAAACCGCCGTTCAAAGTGAGGACCATCACATGACGAGTATCCTGACGAATCCCGGCGCCATGACGGCGCTCCAGACCCTGCGCTCGATCAACCAGAATCTGGCCCAGACCCAGAACGAGATTTCCACCGGCAAGACGATCGCGTCGGCGAAGGACAACTCGGCGATCTGGGCGATTTCCAAAGTCATGGAGTCCGATGTCGCCGGCTTCAAGGCGATCAAGAACAGCCTGTCCCTCGGCGAGAGCTCGGTCGCCGTCGCGCGGAACGCCTCGGAGTCGATCACCTCGCTCCTGACCGACATCAAGGGCAAGATCGTCGCCGCGCAGGAAGAGAACGTCGACCGCGCGAAGATCCAGACCGATATTGGACAGCTGCGCGACCAGATCACCTCGATCGTCAATGCCGCCCAGTTCAACGGCCTGAACCTCGTAAAGGGAACGGACGACGTGAACATCCTCTCGTCGCTCGACCGTGCTGCCGACGGGACGGTGAGTTCGAGCAACATCACCATCGCGCGTCAGGACATGACCGCCACGAACGGCACGAACGGGATCGGAACGGCCGGTTCGACCGATATCTCGGCGCAGATGCTCGATGCCGCGGGTGCGCCGTACTCGGGGCCGAACAACATCGACAATGCTGGAAACGCCGCAATTCTAGAGTTCACGTCAACGGCCGGGGACGACTGGGATATCGGTTCGTCGGCGTCCGTGACGGTCGGTGGCCAGACCGTGACCTACACCGTGGCGGCGGACGATACGACCGACGACGCGGTTCGCGACGGCCTCCTCGCTCAGCTGAATGCGCTCGACCTCGATGACGTCTCCTTTGCGGCGACCACCGGCGGGGGAGGCGAGGTTCAGTTGACGGTCACCTCGACCCGCGCCTTCGAGGACTCGGCCTTTTCGGTGAGCGAGAGCGCGACGGCCGCGGGCGAGAATGCTTTCATCGTGTCGGTCAACGGGGATGCGACCGGCTTCGGCGCGGCGGGCGCGGAGTCCGGCAGCATCGCTCAGCGCGCCGAAGTCGTGAACTTCACCACCGGTACCGCTCCGTCGGAAGGCAACAGCTATCAGGTGTCGCTTGGCGGTACGGCCTATTTCTACACGGCCGGCAAGGGCGAAACCATGGAGGATGTCGCACGCGGCCTGAAGACCGCGATCGACGGTGCCGGCCTCGCCGACATCTCCACCTCGATCGCGATCGACGGAACGACCGGGCAAGTGAGCCTGAAAGTGGACAACAACGGCGCCTCGGCGGTCGCGCTCGACGTTGCGGCCGGCACCGGCGGCACGGCCTCGGGCGGGCTGTTCGGCCTCGACCAGTTGAACGTGGGCACCGATGGCGGGGCCGACGCGGCTCTCGAGAACATCGAGACGATGATCCAGAACGCCATCGATGCCTCGGCCGCGTTCGGGTCGGCGCAGAGCCGCGTAGAGACCCAGTCGGAGTTCGTGTCGAAGCTGACCGACTCCCTTAAGGCCGGCATCGGTACGATGGTCGACGCCGATCTCGAGGAAGCCTCGGCCCGGCTTCAGGCGCTTCAGGTGCAGCAGCAGCTTGGCACCCAGTCTCTGTCCATCGCGAACCAGGCGCCGCAGTCGATCCTCGCCCTTTTCCGCTGATGACCAAGCCCACGGTGCCATGACCGGTGCCGTGGGCTCATTCCTGTTCGCGCCGCGCGCGCCACGACCACTCCGGAGCCACCTCAGTGACCGAACTCGATCTCGCAAGGGCCGCCTATGGCACAAACGCCGCGCCGATACGGACGCACCGGAACAGCGAACACGACGCGTTCGCGCGCGTGACGGCGCGTATGCGGGCCGGTACGGCTGGACCCTCGGCAGACTTTCCCACGCTTGCCGCGGCGCTTCACGAAAACCGCGAGCTCTGGACCGTTCTTGCCGCCGACGTCGCGGACACGGAGAACCGCCTGCCGCCGGAGCTCCGTGCGAAGGTCTTCTACCTCGCCGAGTTCGTCGAGCAGCAAAGCACAAGGATCCTTCGCGGCAAGGCGAGCGCGGATGTCCTCATCGAGATCAACACGGTCGTGATGAAGGGGCTGCGTCCCGCCGGGGGCGCGACATGAGCGGCCTCGTTCTCAAGCTCTCGCCGAAAGAACGGGTTCTCATCAATGGCGCCGTGATCGAGAACGGCGACAGGCGTACGCGAATCTCCATCGTCTCTCCCAATGCCAGCATCTTGCGGCTGCGCGACGCCCTCCATCCCGACGAGGTCAACACGCCGGTCCGCCGCGTCTGCTATATCGCTCAACTCGTGCTTTCGGGGGACGTAGCGCCTTCGGACGCCTGTCAGCAACTCCTGCGCGGGATCGAGCAATTGAGCCAGGTGTTCACGGACTCCGACAGCCGAAAGCAGCTGTCCATCGCGACAGAGGCGGTCGCGTCCGACGAACACTACCAGGCGCTCAAGGCCCTGCGACGCCTCCTTGCGCGCGAGGAGCGGCTCTTCGCGGCAAGACCGTCGTGAGCTTTCAGCCGATCGTTCCGGTCGGCGGCATCGCCGGGTGGGCGTTTCTCAGGCAGACCCGCGATGCGCAGGAGAACGCTTTCTCGGCATCCGCTCCGGTCTCGCGGGCGACAGAGTATTTTGCGGAGCGCATCGGCGACGTCCGCTCGGCCGCAGATCTCGTGTCCGACCGTCGGCTCCTTTCTGTGGCGCTGGGCGCCTTCGGGCTCGATGCCGACATCGACAGCGGCTTCTTCGTGCGGAAGGTCCTCGAGGAGGGGACGTCGTCCGAGGAGGCTCTGTCGAACCGTCTCGCGGACAAGCGCTATCTCGCCCTGTCGGAGGCTTTCGGATTCGGAGACATCCCGGGCGGAAACGCGGCGCGTCCCGGGTTCGCGGAGGACCTTGTCCGCCAGTATACCGAGCGTCAGTTCGAGGCCGCCATCGGGCGGTCGAACCCGGACATGCGGCTCGTTCTCGGACTGGAACGCGAGCTCGCCGACCTTGCCGGGCGCAGCCTGTCGAACGACGGGCAATGGTACACCGTGATGGGCACGCCGCCGCTTCGGGCAGTGTTCGAGAAAGCCCTCGGGTTTCCGGCGTCGATCGGAACGCTTGACGTGGATCGCCAACTCGACCTGTTCAAGGCTCGCGCAGAAGAGCGCTTGGGGTCGTCGCAAATCGGCGTTCTTGCGTCGCCGGAAGGTCGGGAGGCGATCACCAGAAGGTTCTTGGCCGTATCCGAGATCGCGGGCGGTGCGAGCCCGACGACTCGTGGCTCCGCGGCTTTGGCGATGCTGACGTCGACGCCGATTCTTCCCATGACGTGATTCATTTGGCAGCACGCTCGACGGGCTCACGCAGGATCGCTCTGCAGGTCAGACGCCCGGGGCGTCACCTTCGGCGATCCCGGACCCCTCGTCGGCGGGGGGCGGGTCGAGGCACTCCTGCAGCGCTCGAAAGCTCTCCGCGACGTTGGCACGTTCGGGCTGCGAAAAGAACCGCTCGAGCCTTGGCCAGACATCGATGGCGCGATCGACGACCGGATCGGAACCGGGCACATAGAGTCCGGCCTGGATCATCAATTCTGCGCGTTCGTAGGCCGACAGCATCGCGCGGGCCTTCGCTATAGACGCGTTTTCATACGCCGACCCTGCGTCCGGCAAGCACCGGGACACCGACCGCGACACGTCGACGGCCGGAAACCTCCCCCGCTCGGCGATCTCGCGGTCCAGAACGACATGCCCGTCCAGGACACCTCGGAGTGTGTCCGCGACGGGCCCCTCCATGTCCGATGCGGCAACGAGAACGCTGAAGATCGCGGTGATGTCGCCGGAGCCGCCTGCGCCCGGCCCGGTCCTCTCGGCAAGCGAGGTGATGGCCGAGAGCATCGAAGGCGGAAAGCCGTCGAGGCTCGCCGCTTCGCCGGCCGCGAGCGCGACTTCACGATGCGCTTCGGCGAACCGCGTCACCGAGTCGGCGATGAGCAGAACGTGCCGGCCCTGATCCCGGAAGTACTCCGCGATGGTGACGGCGGCTGGCAGACAGCGCCTGCGCTCCAGCGGCGACCGGTCGGAGGTCGCGGCGACCACAACGGCGCGCATCATGCCCTCT
>Ga0102943_1002158_pt1 | contig 11684 bp, 11 predicted proteins | sample SalPonC_black_MG_FD_78174 | JGI IMG/M metagenome (GOLD analysis project Ga0102943, IMG submission 78174) | Salt pond soil microbial communities from South San Francisco under conditions of wetland restoration - Salt Pond MetaG... | ecosystem: Environmental > Aquatic > Marine > Intertidal zone >...
CGTCGCGGAGGCGATCCGGACGATCGCGCCGATGCCGCTCACCGACTGCCGCCGGCGCGGGCCGGCCGGCGGGGCTGAAAGGCGGATCAGCTCAAGCGGCCGACGCCACGCGAGAAGGAGAGCGAGCGGCTTCGCAAGTCGGCGTCCGATCGGACGCCGGCGAAGCAGATCCTGCGCGAGGCCGCTTCGGGAACCGAAGGTCCGCGTCAGCGGACCTTCCGAGCCGCGCCCGCCGTCGCCGCTGCGTCGATCCCGTCATGGAGACGTTCGGCCTGTCGTAGCGGCCGGCGTGCCGCGTGCCGGGGCGGCGCCGATCGACGGGGCGAAAGGCGCCGCCGGGCGCGCCGACGATGCGGCGCTCACCGCCGAGATCATCGCCTTGGCGAGCGGGCGCGGCCGCTGCGGCTGTCGCCGGATCATGGCGATGCCGAGGGCGACGGACTGCGGCGAGCGTCAGGCGGTCCGGGAGGACAGGGCGGCTGGAAGGGCTCGGGATGCGGGAAGGGTCGCCGAAGACGGGATGTCTGTGGCTGACCGACGGCGCCTGGGCGCGGCTTCGGCCCGAACGCTCCGATCACGCGCCGTCCTCCGACTTCGTCGAGGACCGCCCCCGCGCCGGCAGGAAGTTCCGCATGATCGACGTGATCGAGGGGTTCACCCGAGAATGCCCGGCGATCCGGATCGACCGGAAGCCGAAGTCGACGGACGTCATCGACGTTCCGTCGGACCTCCTCGTTCCACGCGGTCGGACCGCCCCCATCGAGTGGTCCGACATGATCGTCGGCGCCTGACGGATTGCATCGAACCCGAACCTCGGACCGCCCGGCTTCGGAAATCCCGGGCTGCGTCATGACGGCTGGAAGGCAGCGCCGTCGAGGTGGTCGAGCGAAATCGGGATCCCTCATCCGATCGCGCCGTGGGGTGGATCCTCGTTGCGGACCCTACGCCAAGCCTCCATCTCTCCCCGGGCGTCGGGAAGGCTCGGGAAGCGATGAGCCGACGGGCACTCCTGACGGAGGCGGCCGTCGAACGCCTCGATGAAGGCGTTGTCGGCCGGCTTTCCGGGCCGGGAGAAGTCGAGCGCGACGCCGTGCCGGTGCGCCCGGAGGTCGAGGTCGCGGGAGACGAACACGCCGCCCCGGTCGACACGATCGGTCTTCGGGAAGCCGACCTCGGTGCAGACCCGATCGAGCGTCGCCGCGACGTCCTCGCCGCGATGGCCGAGCCGCGGATCCACCGCCGTCGAGAGGAACCGCGACCAGCTGTCCACGACCGTCACCACGCGCGGCTTGCGGCCCGCGGCGAGCCGGTCGTGCGCGAAGTCCATCGCCCAGGTCTCGTCGGCCCGCGACGGCTCGAAACGATCTTCGCGCAGCTTCGCCCTGCCCCGCCGCTTCGGCGACGTGTTCCAAAGCTGCAGGCCCGATGTCGTCGCAAGACGACGAACCCTCTTGCGGTTCACCTCCCAAGTCCTCCCTGCGCGGCTGAGCCTGCACGCGCCGCCAGCCATAGCGCACGCGGGGCTCGCGGATCCTTCTGATGCGCGCCTCGCGCGCCGCCGGATCGGCGCGACGGGATCGATGGCGACACGTCGACCCTTCCGTCCGCAGCGCCCCACAGGCCCGGCGGATCGAGACGGCCCAGTCGCGGCACGGCCGGTCGACCGGAGCTCGCGTCCGACCCGGCTTCGGATCTTTCGGCGGACGACGTCGGTTCGCGGTCTCTCTCGAACCGGGGGCGTTCGCCCGCTCACCATCTCCTTGTCGAGGCTCAGGCCGGCGACGTGCCTCTTCAGCCGCGCGTTCGCGGCTCGGAGCGCCTTCAGCCGCCGCATCCCGGCGGGCGGGCGGCCCGGCGCACCTCTTCCGCAGGCGCAGAAGGTCGCCTGACCGATCCCGGCCTTCCGGCGGATGTCGCCGACCGGGACGCCCTCCTCGGTCTGCTTGAGAACGGGCGCCATCCGGGCGTCCGAGAACCTGCTCGCCGTCACGATGCTCCGCTCCGCCGCCGGCTCGGGTCATGACACCCCGGATTCCGGCTTCGGGCGGTCCGGTCCTGCGGGCTCGCAGCCCGTTCGGGGGCGGAACGATACCCGAACTTGCGCGCGCCCGTCGCGCCGCCCTACCCTCCCGCCGCCCGACACCGAAGCCCAAGGAGGCCCGCCGATGCCCGCCGCCAAGGCCCTCGTCGTCGTCGATCTGCAGGTGGACTTCTGCCCCGGCGGCGCCCTCGCCGTCGCGGGCGGGGACGCCCTGCCCCGCCCCGTCAACGCGCTCATGGCGGAGTATCCGATCCGCGTCCTGACCCAGGACTGGCACCCCGCGGACCACTTCTCCTTCGCCTCCCGGCACCCCGGCGCCGAGGCGTTCGAGACCGTCGCGGCGCCCTACGGCCCCCAGACCCTCTGGCCCGAGCACTGCGTGCAGGGGACCCGGGGCGCCGCCTTCCACCCCGATCTCGAGCTCGGCCGCGCCGACCTGATCCTCCGCAAGGGCTTCCGACGCGAGCTCGACAGCTATTCCGCCTTCCTCGAGAACGATCACAGAACGCCCACCGGCCTCGCCGGCTATCTGCGCGAGCGCGGCGCCGAGGAGGTGCATTTCTGCGGCCTCGCCCTCGACTTCTGCGTCGCCTGGTCCGCGCTCGACGCCGCGGCTCTCGGCTTCCGGAGCGTGGTGCTGACGAGCCTCACCCGAGCCATCGATCTGGCGGGGAGCCTCGAGACCAAGACCGCCGAGATGATCGCGGCGGGGGTCGAGCTGCGGGAGGACTGAGGGGGAATCCCGGTCCGTTCGCAGGCGGCGCCGCCGGAGTTCGCGCTTCGTTCCGTGCGCGGCCGGCGCTTTCGAGGGGTCCGCTCCACGCTGTTCCAGGAGCGCGATCCGCGGCCTTCCCCAAGGCATCGTCCGGATCCTCGACGGCGGCCGGCGCGGCGGCGGACGACGCGGAGGGCGTGATCGAGGGCGCGGGTGCGCGTCGGAAAGGCGCGGATCGGGCCGGCCTCGGAGCGCGGAGCGGCGTCGCGCCGCGCGAGCCATGCGCCGGGACGCGGCCTGTGGCGGGGGGCCGGGGATGACGGCCGCGAGGCCCGTCGCGCTCCAAGGCCCGCATCGGACGCGAGGTGGGGCGCCGGTCCCCGGCGTGCTCCGCAGCGCGTGGAAGCGCCCTTGACGGCGGTCCCGGCGCCGAGCCTCGCCGTGGTGCGACGGGCCGGTCCCTCGCGACCGATCGCGCCCTCGCCGTCTCGAAGCGTCCGAGGTCGGACGGTTCGAGACCCTCGGCGAGAGCCGCAGGACGAGAGGCGGCGGCGCGGCCGGCGTCGGCCCGGCTCAGCCCTTCAGCACCTCGGCGTTGACGACCATCGAGGGGTCGAACGTCCCGTCGATGCCGTCGATCGCGTTCCGCACCGCCGCCGCGCTCATGCGGTTCCAGCACTCCGCCGTGCCCGACGCGATGTGCGGCGTCAGCAGCACGTCGTCCATCTTCAGGAACGGATCGTCGTCGTGGATCGGCTCGTTCAGGAAAACGTCCAGCGCGGCGCCCGAAAGGTGGCCGGAGTTCAGCGCGGCCCGCAGCGCCGCCTCGTCGACGAGCGTCCCGCGCGAGACGTTGACGAACCAGGAGCCCTTCGGCATCCGCGCGAACTCCGAACCGCCCATCAGCGGCCTGCCGTCCGGCAGCGCCGGGAGGTGCAACGTCACCACGTCCGCGACGGAGAGCGCCTCGTGCAGATCCGGCGCCGGCTCGAACCCGCGGGAGGTGATCTCCTCCCGGTCGACGTAGGGGTCGGAGACCAGCACGCGAACGTCGAAGGCCGCGAGGCGCCTGGCGACCCGCCGGCCGATGCGCCCGAAGCCGACCACCAGCACCGTCTTGCGCCAGAGGTCCATCTGCGCGTCGAACTGCCGGTCGGTGAAGCGTCCCTCGCGCATCCGCCGGTCGTAGATCGCGATCCGATGCAGCATCGAGAGCATCATGCCGAGGCAGTGGTCCGCCACCGTCTCGCAGTTGGCCTCGCCCACCACGGTCAGCGGGACGCCCCGCTCGGTCAGCGCTGGCACGTCGACGTTGTCGTAGCCGACGCCGAAGCGAGAGACGACGGCGAGCCGGTTGGCCATGGCGATGGTCTCGCGCCCGAAGGGCGTGACGCCGAGGACGACGCCGTCGGCGCTCGGCATCTCGGCCTGGAGCGCGGCGACGGTGGAGGCGGCGACGATCCTGACCTCGATGTCGGGACGGGCGTCGAGCAGGGCCTGACCGGCGGGCATCGGCGCCCGCTCCATCACGAGTGTCGGCATTCGCTGAGGGTCCTTCAGTGGATCTCGGCCGCATCGGCCATGGAACGGCGCAGCGCGGCGATGTCGAAGCCTTCGCCCCGCGCCGCGGCGAGGATCGGCGCCTCGCGGCGCATGCAGAGCTCGACCGCGGCGGGCAGGCGGGCGACGGCGTCCTTCGGCACGACGACCGCGCCGTGCCGGTCGGCGTGCACGATGTCGCCGTCCGAGGCGGCCATGCCGTGCACCGTGACGTCGACGCCGACATCCACCAGATGCACGTGGGCATGGCTCGGCCCGACCATGCCGCCGAGGATCTGGAAGCCCGGCGCCAGCTCGGCCAGGTCGCGGAACGAGCCGTTGGTGATGCAGCCGAGGCAGCCGAGCCCCTTGTGGATGGCCGAGTTCACCTCGCCCCAGAAGGCCCCGAAGCCGGGCACGGGGTCCATGTCCTCGATCACGACGACGGTCGGGCCCGGGGTCTCGGCGACATGGGCGTAGTGGCGGTCGCGCAGCGCGCGCGTCGCCTCGGGCGTGGCGCCGGAGGGGGCCATGGCGCGAATGCGCGCGGTGCGGACATGCCCGACGATCGGGCCGAGCGAGGGGTCCGCCACGGCGAACGGCGCGACGGTGAAGCCGGTCGCACGGCGCTCCGGCGAGGTGATCTCGAGCGCGTTGCAGATCGTGGGAGTGTCGTAGGCGGCGAGGGCGGCGATCTGATCGGCCGTGGGTTCGGCGGCTGGGGCGGCGTTCATGGCGGGGGTCCTCGGTGCTGGCGGAAGGCGGGCGGGCCGGCGCCCTCTCGAGGCGCCGGCGGAGGCGGGGGCCGGCCGCGCCGCGGATCGCGGCGCCGGCGCGGCGCGCATCAGAGCACGCGCTCGCTCTCCGCGTCCATCAGGTGCATGCGGCTGAGATCGGCGACCAGCGTCAGCGCCTCGCCCGTCTTCGGCCGCACGGTGGGATCGAGCCGCGCCGCCATCTCGTGCCCGTCGAGGGTGAAGAAGATCATCGTCTCCATCCCCATCGACTCGACCAGGTCCGGCGTCGCCGTGATCTCGGCGCTCGGCCCGCCGTTCCGGCGCGCGCCGGGGTCGGTCAGATGCTCCGGGCGCAGGCCGAACAGCAGGTCCTTGCCGACCCAGGGACCGTAGCGGGCCTTGCGGTCCGGCGGCGCGGGCAGCGAGAGGCCCCCGGCCAGCCGCACGATCAGGTCGTCGCCCTCGGCCTCCAGCCGGCAGGGCAGGACGTTCATCGACGGCGAGCCGATGAAGGCGGCGACGAAGCGGGTGGCCGGCGCATGATAGAGTTCGTCCGGCGGACCCACCTGCTCGATCCGCCCACCGTTCATCACCACCACCCGGTCGGCCAGCGTCATCGCCTCCACCTGGTCGTGGGTGACGTAGACGGTGGTCACGGGCACCAGCTGGTGGACGCGCTTGATCTCGGTCCGCATCTGGACGCGCAGCTTGGCGTCGAGGTTCGACAGCGGCTCGTCGAACAGGAACACCTGCGGGTCGCGCACGATGGCGCGCCCCATGGCGACGCGCTGGCGCTGGCCGCCGGAAAGCTGGCGGGGCTTGCGGTCCAGCAGCTCGGCGATGTTGAGGATGCGCGCGGCCTCGTCGACGCGCCGCTTGATCTCGTCCTTCGGGAAGCGCTTGAGGCGGAGGCCGAAGCTCATGTTCTCGGCCACGGTCATGTGCGGATAGAGCGCGTAGTTCTGGAACACCATGGCGATGTCCCGCTCCTTCGGCGGGACGTCGTTGACGACGTCGCCGCCGATCCTGATGTCGCCGTCCGAGACGTCCTCGAGCCCGGCGACCATGCGCAGCGTCGTGGACTTCCCGCAGCCCGAGGGGCCGACGAGCACCACGAACTCCTGATCCTGGATGTGCAGGTCGATGCCGCGCACCGCGAGGACGTCGTCGTAACGCTTGACGAGCTTGTGCAGAGAGACTTCGGCCATCCGGGTCAGCCCTTCGTCGCGCCGGAGGTGAGGCCGGCGATGTAATAGTCCATGAGGAAGGCGTAGAGCACGAGCGGCGGCATCGCCGTCAGCAACGCCCCCGTCATGATCTGACCCCAGTTGAAGACGTCGCCCTTGATCAGCGTGGTGACGATGCCGACCGGCAGCACCAGCTGGTCGGCCGAGGTGGTGAACACCATGGGGTAGAGGAACTGCGCCCAGGACACCGTGAAGGCGAAGATGCCGGCGGCGATCAGACCCGGCAGCGCCACCGGGATGAACACCTTCGTGAGCGTCTGGATCCAGGTGGCGCCGTCGATCAGCGCGGCCTCGTCCAGCTCCTTCGGGATGGAGGCGAAGTAGCCGATCATGATCCAGGTGCAGAACGGGACCGTCAGGGTCGGGTAGATGATGACCAGGGTCCACCAGTTGTTGATGAGCGAGATGCCGCTGAACATCTGCAGTTCGGCGAAGATCTTGAACAGCGGAATGAACAGCAGGGTCTCCGGCACCAGGTAGGTGAGGAACACGCCGGTCGCCAGCGCGGTCGAGCCCCAGAACTTCATCCGCGCCAACGCGAACGCCGCCGGCACCGAGATCAGCATGGTGATGCTGACCACCAGAACCGAGACCAGGATCGAGTTGCGGAAGAAGATCAGGAACTGCTGCTGGCTCAGCAGATCGGCGTAGTTGGCGAGCGTGGGGTCGAACACCCACCACGGGTTGGCGGCGGTCGAGATCTCGGCGCTGCTCTTGAGCGAGGTGATCAGCATGTAGACCGGCGGCATCAGGAAGATCACCGCGAACAGGGTCAGGAACACGTAGGACCAGCGCAGCGCCCAGCGGCGGTCCCGGCTCATGCTGCTGTAGGCCCTGCCCCGGCCCGCAGCGGCGGCGGAGGTTTCGGCGGCGGCGACCATCAGACCTCGGACCCCCTCTTCAGAATGTCGCGGAGGATGAACACCGCGATGAGCGCCAGCACCGGCGTCATGACCAGCGAAATGGCGGCGCCGAGCGGGATGTCCCCGCTCTCGATGCCGCGCGAGAAGGCCCAGGTGCCGAAGACGTGGGTCCGGTCGAGCGGACCGCCGGCCGTCAGGATGCGGACGATGTCGAAGTTGGCGAAGGTGACGATCAGCGAGAACAGCGCGGTGATGGCGATGATGTTCCGCATCATCGGCAGGGTGATGTACCAGATCCGCTGCCACCAGGTCGCGCCGTCGATCAGCGCGGCCTCGTAGAGCTGGTCGGGGACCGACTTCAGCGCCGCCAGATACATGATCATGAAGAAGGGCGAGCCGATCCACACGTTGACGAGGATCACCGAGAAGCGCGCCCAGTTGGCGTCGCCGGTCCACGGGATCGGGTCGCCGCCCCACTGCGCGATGATCCAGTTGAAGGCGCTGTAGGAGGGATCGAACAGCCAGAGCCATGCCAGCGTGCTCATCGCCGGGGGGATGACCCAGGGGACCAGCAGGATGCCGCGCCAGATGCGCTGCTTCCGGTTGTGGATGTTGTGCACGAAGTGGGCGACCACGAAGCCGATGATCGCCTTGAAGATCACGGCGCTGACGGCGAACAGGCAACTCTGCCACACCACCATCCAGAAGGTCTCCCGCCGGAACAGGAACTCGAAGTTCCCGAATCCGACGAAGCGCTCCATGCTCTTGTTGAGCATCGCCAGCCAGACCCCGTACGCCGCCGGATAGAGCACCAGCGACAGCACCAGCAGGATCAGCGGCAGCGTCATCAGCACCGCGATGGTCGACTTGCGCCGCGACATCACCCGCAGCGACGCGCGCGGTTTCGGGCGCAGCGGCGCGGAGGCCGGCTCGAGAGTCAGTTGATCGGTCACCGTCAGCTTCCTGGCAGAGGGGCGGACAAGGGCGCGACGGTCCGGAACCCGAGGTCCCGGACCGCCGAAGCGGCGCTCGTCACATTCGCAAGAAGCCTTCGATCTCGTTCGCCGCCCAGCCGAGCGTGCGGTCGAGGCTCTCGCCCTCCATCTGGCGCACGACCATCTTGGTCATGACGCCTTGGGTGAAGATCTGCTGGGCGATGTTGTGGGGGGCCGGCGCGCCCGAGATCGACAGCGTCATCGTGCCGTGCGGGTCCGGGTAGTGATAGAGCGTGCCCGGCGGCGGGCCGACCTTGGCCCAGGTGTCGAACTTGGTCAGCTTCTCGAAGGCCGGGATGTCGTAGCCCGAGGAGGCCTCCACCAGCGCCTTGGCGGAACTCTCCTGCCCGAGGAAGGTCAGCAGGCTCTTGGCCTCGTCCTTCATCGGGCTGAAGCGCCAGACGCCGAGGAAGTAGGGCAGGAACGGGCTGTAGCGCCCCGCGGGGCCGGCCGGGGCCCCGTGGGTCCAGAGGTTCCGCGCGAGTTCCGGCGCGTCGCGCACGGCCACGGCCCAGGCGCTCGGCGGGTTCCAGATCATCGAGCCGTTGCCGGAGACCAGCCACTTGTTGTTGGAGGCGTCGTCCCAGGCCGGCGCGTCCGGCGCCAGCAGCGGGCCGAGCTGCCTGAGATAGTCGAGCGCGGCCTTCACCCCGTCGGACTCGGCCACGACGATGTCGCCGGACTCGGTCACCAGCTGACCGCCGAAGGCGTTGAAGAAGGCCCCGATCGAATCGACGCTGTCGGAGGTCGAGCCGAGGCCGATGCCGAACGGATTGCCGCCGGCATGGCAGGCCTTGGCGGCCTCGAGGAAGGTCTCCATCGTCCAGTCGTCGTCCTGCGGCGCGGCGCCGGCGGGATACATCGCCTGGATGTCGATGCCGGCGTGCCGCTTCAGCAGGTCGATGCGCGAGCACGGTCCCTTCATCTGGCTGCCGGCGGTGAAGGGCATGCCGGACCAGAAGCCGTCGACGTAGCCGAGGTATCTCACCGTGTCGTTGACCTCGCCGTACTTCGCGCGCAGCCCGTCCACGACGTCGTCCATCGGCTCGAGCTGGTCGCGGTACTGCGGCAGGTACCAGGTGCCGAACGACAGGACGTCGTGACCGGCCTTGGCCTGTGCCTCGGCGGCCTGGGTCAGGAGCAGCTTGTTGCCCTGCGAGGTGATGAAGTCGATCGAGACGGGGACTCCCTCGGCCTCGGACCATTCGTTCACCAGGGCGACGGCGGCGTCGTTGGCGCCCGGCACCCAATGATCCCAGAAGCCGATGGAGAGCGTGCCGGCCGCATGCGCCCGGCGCACGAAGGGCGCCGACAGGTAGGCGGCGGGCGCGGCGGCGGCGGCGGTGGCGAGCAGACGGCGGCGCGTGATGCGCGAGCTGTCGTTCATGTCGATCTCCTCCCAGAGAGCCTCGGCCGGTTCGTCCGGCCGTCGTTCGGCTTGTGCGCCCTCACGGTCGTCTCGGGCCTTCGGCGGCGCGGGCGCGCGTCCTCCGGAAGGCCGGGGAGTGCGGTCTCCCTGGACGGAGTCCGGCGGGGGCGACGGGCGTCCCCGACCCTTGGCGTGGGGGGCGTCGCCGCGACCTTACGTGACGACACCCCTTTTGATTCATTAGCATGACCTGCGCTGTCCGCGAACAGAAATTCCGCGTCCGTCGCCTCGCCTCTCTCGGGCGCCGCCGAACTGCGGGTGCGGCTCCGCGCGCCGGCGGCTCAGTAGAGGCCGCCGCCGTCGCCACCCGCCTCGCCGTCGCGGGTCAGCGCCACGGCCCGCCGGGCGGCGGAGTTCAGGAGCATCGAATCCGCCTGCACGGTCACCAGCTTGAACCCCCACTCGATCATCTCCCGCGCATAGGCCGGGGCGCCGCAGTGGATGCCGGCGGCCTTGCCGTGCTTCTCCGCCGTCTCGGCGATGCCGCGGATGATCTCCCGCAGCTCCGGCTCGTCCCGGTCGCCGCGGGCGGGATAGCCGTAGGAGAGTCCGAGATCGGCGGGTCCGACGTAGATCCCGTCGACCCCCGGCGTGGCGAGGATGGCGTCGAGGCTCTCCACCGCGCGCCTCGTCTCGATCATCGGCAGCGCGAGAAGGGTCTCGTTGGCCTTCTCGGCATAGTCGGCGCCGCCATACCAGGCGGCGCGCGCCGGGCCGAAGCTGCGTTCTCCGTCCGGGGGGTAGCGCATGGCGCGGACCATGGCCTCGGCCTCCTCGGGAGAGTTCACCATGGGACAGATCACGCCGTAGGCCCCGGCGTCGAGCAGCTTCATGATGATGCCGGGCTCGTTCCACGGCACCCGCACCAGCGGCGTCGAGTCGGAGAGCGAGATCGCCTGAAGCATGGAGACGGCGGCCTGGTAGTCGACGAGGCCGTGCTGCATGTCGACGGTCAGGGAATCCCAACCCGCCTGGGCCATGTTCTCGGTCGCCGCGGCGCTGGGGATGCCGAGCCAGCCGTTCACGGCCGCCCGCCCCTCCGCCCACATGGTCTTGAGTCCGTTCTCGCGCATCGTCCTGGTCCCTCCCCGGATGGGCCGACCCCGTTCGCGGGCCGTGCCTCGAAAGCGACGATAGCAGAAGTTTCCGCTGCGCGATCCTCCGCCTGACCCGGCTTGGCGCATGAGCGGCAGGGGCGAGGGCGTCCGCTCGCATGCGAGAGGCTTTCGCCCGGCCGGCGGCTTGGCCGACCCGCGTTCGCGAGAGCGGCGAGGTGCGGGCCCCGGCTTGCGCGAGTCCCGGTCGCCGAGGCCGAGGGAACCTTCCCTTTCGAGCGAAGGGCCGCGGAAAGAGGGAGTTCGGGACCGCCCGCGCGGCGGTCGCTTCGCGCATCGGGGGCGGAGGCTCTCCCACCCGTTCGCCGATCGAGATCGACGATGGCCGCGCGCCGCGCCGTCATCCTCCCCGCATCACGCATCGGTCGGGACAAGAACCCATGGCCATTCTCGAAGGCGGAAGCCCTCCGGTCACCGGCGGCGAGCGGAACTCCCGCGAGATGATGGCGCCTCCGCGCCCCATCGGCCGCATCGGAACGCCCGACGGGGTCGCCGACCTCGTCGCCTGGCGCCTCTCCGACAAGGCCTCCTTCGTCAGCGGCGCCAGCATCCCGGTGGACGGCGGCTTCACCGCCCAGCAGTCCGGTCGGGCGGGGCGGCCCTCTTCACCCGTCCGTCCCGGCGTCTCGACCGCACCGCAAGGCCGTCCGGCGCAACCCCACGCCGTCGCGGAGGGACCGCCCAGGCCGGGCGACGCGAACATGCGGCGCGGCGGGCGCCGGCTCCTACCACCGCTCGGCGACATCGAACGCCCTCGACTGCCGGGGGCGGCGACGGCTCGCCCTGCAGAGCTCGCCTCCGAGACCCTTGTCGAAGGCCGTGACGTCCGCGCGGTTCGCGTCGGCGACCTTTTCCGGCCGAACGCGTCACGGACCCGATCGCCGATCAGGCGCTGGTCCACGGCGTGGCTGGACGCCTTCCCGTCGGGGCGGACGTGGTCTGCGAGATGAACGTCGAACGGACGCGCCATCGTCGGCGCCTCGCGACGGGCTGGGCGCCGGCC
>Ga0102943_1002159_pt1 | contig 11681 bp, 5 predicted proteins | sample SalPonC_black_MG_FD_78174 | JGI IMG/M metagenome (GOLD analysis project Ga0102943, IMG submission 78174) | Salt pond soil microbial communities from South San Francisco under conditions of wetland restoration - Salt Pond MetaG... | ecosystem: Environmental > Aquatic > Marine > Intertidal zone >...
CACACGAGCCTGCCTGCGCTGAAGCTCTGGAAGGCAGGCCGGTCATTCATGGCCGGAGCCGGAGATAGACATGGTATTTTCCGTGTCAGAATCGTCCATCGCAGTTCGGTCGTTCGATGAATCGCAATTCATCTTTTTCTGATTGACGAATAACGATGAACGAACAACCGAATCACCGATTTTTAACCTCTTAAATACCTACTTGCCAAACTTCTTTTTTGAAGTTTGAATACTTTTGACAAAAATTGAAATCAATTCGTCACACTCAGCGAGTGCCGGATTAAGCAGTTTATCATTTTGATGCAGCTTGGCTCTCCATATTATTTTTAAACAGATATATGATTCCCTCAGCTCCTTCAAGATAATTTGAAGCTTATGAATAAAATCTTTCATTGATTCCGCACTTCTGCTCTCTCCATAATTCAGTGCCGGTGAAGTGCCTGACCGAATTAATTGCCCGGCCAAGTGATTCCCGGCTTTAGTTGAAGGCATTTCATTAGATAATGATATCACCTGCACGGCAAAGTTTATTAAGCGATCTTCTAACTGTTGTTTATTCATGAGATTTTCTCCTGTTCATTAGGTTTAATAGTATGAACAGGATTTCACGAATTCCTTACAGATTTAATCAAAAAAATCGTCAATCACAGTTCGGTCGTTCGGTGAATCGCAGTTCATCTTTTTCTGATTGACGAATAACGATGAACGAACAACCGAATCACCGATTCCTTTTCCTACATCGACGGCACCAGCATCACAGCATTAATCATCAGCCTTTCCGGACCTCTCCAGAACATCCGGTATTGGGTGTTATCCGTCAGCAGAACAACTTTTCCGCTTCCCATGGATGTAACTCCGGCAAATACATTTCCGGCTGCTTTCTGAATATTATCCTGAGATGCATACCCTGAAGCCAACAGTTGCGAAGCATCTTTCTCATAATAACCCACAACCTGGTAATTGCTCGACGGTTTCAACTGATCGGTGTTGTAAGTGAGACTGTACAGCTTCTCCTTCACGCCAAATGCCAAAGGGTTCGACACATCAACATGAGATTTAAAAGCAGTGCCGGGAATTCTGCGAAGACCAAATGTATCCACTCTCGCTTCGTAAGGGGTGTAGGCTACGGGATCTACATCAGTCTCTTCATCCTCTTTCTCTTCCTCATCTTTAACAAGCTCTACACCGGTCCACTCCATACGGTCTTTCGTCATACTCAGCGCAGAATCTTCGGTTGTAACAAGTGTACCGCCTCGTTCTACCCACTCTTTCAATGCCTGCTGCTGCCGCTCACCGTAGTGAGGTGCACTTCCCCGCTGACCCGGAAGGATGATAACATCATACTCGTCTAAATCAACAGAAGCGAGACGGTGTGACCGGATTCTTGAAATTCCATATTCAACATTTCGATCAAACTGAAACAAGATCTGTCCGGCCGTGTAGGAGTTGAACGGCTGATCGATCACCATGGCCACTTTCGGCTGATGCAGTACATTGCTGCTTCGGGAGGCGAGATCAATTCCGGAATCCATCCGTCCGGTTTCCAGTCCATGAATGCGAACACCTGCATACTCTGCCACTTCCTGCATATCGCGGCTCACATCATCTTTCTTGTCATAATTTCGTCCCATCAAAACAATCAATGTTCCCCTGGAAAACTCCACTCCATCCTTGCTGAACACCTTCTCCGCAGAGCGGACGTTATAACCTTTCCTCCAAAGTTCACCCAATGCCTTTGGCGCCGTTGGCTGATCCCAATCGATCACAAAAGCATATTTGGCGGAAGAATTAATTACACCTTCATTACGCATCGGCACCTCTTCAACCATCGATGTTGAAACGGACGGGTCGTTATTCACACGGGCAGCGTCCAGGTTATACGCCATCGGGATGGACCAAACCGACATGTCGTACATTACTGAATCCTCAATGGTCATCTCCGGCTCAAACAGCGTGGTAACGAACAAATGTCTGGCCTGATTGGTACGGATGATAAAATCACCCTGACTAAATGACCGCCGCTGGGCCTCATTGTCCCAATAGTCAAAAGCATTTCGAAGTGTGAAATTCTCATTGGCCCGCTCTACTTTCACACCCTGTTTCAGCATGATATCAATTACGTCGTAGGTGTGATCATTCGGGTTATCCGGCAGGATATAAGCTTTTGTTTCCACTTTGGAATTGGCGGGATTCAGCGTTTCCCGGAAATAGCTGAGCAGTTCCTCACGATTTTCAACCGCTGTACGAACCGTTGACACACTATTTTTATAATGGTCAAATATTCTCTGTTGCAGAGTCAAAACATATCCATCCTCAGTCTCTACGGCACGCCCGCCGCGGCTGTGTCCGCCCTGCTCGGCCAGCATACCAATTCCACCCATCAAGCTCGGGTAAGAGGATCCATATCCGGGATAGAAGAAATCAAACGCTTCGGTTGTCGCGTAATTGACATTGTGTTTATCAAACTCCTCAATCGTCCCTTTCCCAAACCGATCACTCCACTCTTCATATTCATCCGGGAGCTGCAGGTTACGGGGCGTGGTTCCCGGCATGGTAAAGTAGTTGTTGTTAAAACCCTGTTCGTGAATGTCGAGATGAACCTGCGGCATCCATTTTTGATACTCCGCAATTCTACCTCTAGATTCAGGGTGAACAAGCCACACCCAATCGCGATTCAAATCAAACCAGTAGTGGTTCGTTCTTCCGCCGGGCCAGATTTCATCATGTTCCAAATCAACCGGGTCTGTGTTGAGCATATGAGCCTGAGATGATTTGTACCAGGTTACATAACGATCCCGGCCGTCGGGGTTTAAAATCGGATCAATAATCACTACAGATTCATCTCTGAAGCCTACCGACTCCGCATCCTCTGCTGCTGCGAGCCGGTATGCGGTTTGGAGAGCCGCCTCCGCACTGGATGCTTCATTTCCATGAACCCCGTAACTGAGCCATACAATGGCAGGATGATCTTCTGCCAGCTCATCCACTTCACTTCGGCTCAGATCTTCAAAATCAGCAAGCCTCAAATTATTTTCCCGGATCTGTTCAAGGTTGCTGTGATTCTCCTCACTGGTAATAACAACCAGCCATAGATCGCGGCCTTCATAGGTTTGACCGTAAGTTATAACAGAAACCCGATCACTTTCAGCAGCCAGGTTTTTCAGATAGGATCCCAGCTGGTAGTGGTGAGAATACTCCTCACCAAGTTGATACCCTAAAAAATCGGCAGGAGATGTAATCCCGGACTGATAGGACAGCTCCGGATCGAACTGAAAACGGTCGTTCAGCAACTGAGACGCTGCCGGTGATGTGATTAGGAAAATTAGTAGAGAAGTAAGAAGTAGCTTTATTGAATTCATATGGAATTGATTTTTTAAATGTATTCAGGAAGAGAATACTAAATTAAAAAACCACTTTTATAGAACCGGGTAAAAATTGGCTCTTTGTTGGTTGTGTGGGGGCCTCATTAATTTATGAACCTGAGTTCAATTCTAAAATTTTAACAACTAGATGCACCCTGCTTTCCTGAAATTGTATGATTTGCCACGGAAACACGGAGGGGCACGGAGTTTTCCGTGGCAATAAAAAACAATGCACCGGCACAATCTTTCTACTTTGGTTTTTTCATCGTGAAGGCAGCTACAATTGCTGATGTTACAACTCCCATCATCAAGGCACCGAGCGAACCCTGTATCATGTAACTATTCAGATTAAAATAACCTTCAGCTTCACTGCGTGACATTTTTCCGGTTTGAACAGAGTAATCAATAATGTTTTCAAAATACTCCGGGGAGATGAGACCGTGAATAATCCATTGGGCGAGTGGGCTTAAAACGGCAACCACAACAGTAATATAAAAACCGGTCATAAATCCCTGCGTCCAGGTCATATATCCATCATAATCGTTTTTCCGCTTATCCAGAAATGCAATCACATAAACGACCACGGCAATCAATGCGAAAAAATTGGTCATGGTCGCATGACTTTCAATATTTTCCCCGTGCCAGCCCATAAACTTCTCAAAAAGCATCCATAACAATAGGACAGCGATGAAAATCAGTCCCCACTTCAGTTCTGTTTTGAATTTTACCATCCTTCCCTCCGGTTTCTAATGAAATAATTATGCTAATTGACCTGCTCTCATGGAATTATAGTAAAATTTCAAACAGTATCTAACCAATCTTTTTCTATTTGCAGACTTCAGCAATTGCGCGCTTGTCTTCAGCGGTGAGCTGAATAATCGGATAGATCTCCTGTCCTCCCATCTGGCTGTACATAATCGAAGCGGGATCACTTCCATGTTTTAGGCCCAGAGCATGACCCAACTCGTGAGCCAATACAAGGTACAGGTCCCGCTTGTTCAAAAACTGATTCACTGTTATCACTCCGCCAACGTTTAAATTACGGTACGTAGCTTTTGTAAATCGATTTTCTCCTGCGTAATCTTCATTATATTGATCAATCAGCGTGTTACTCTCTTCAATTCGACTGTTCAGGCGATCCACATAGTTATTGATCTGGTCCGCCAGCTCATCAAGTTCACTTTTCTCATTAAGTACTCGCTCCTGCATCCTCTCCACATCCCTTTTCTTCTGCTCAAAGTATTGCTGCTCCTGCCCTGACAGCCCCTCTGTACCATTTTTCCCTTGAACCCATCTATTCAGCTCATCAATCTCCTTTCTGGTTTGATTGGCAAGCTGCTCATACTCTTCTGATTTTTGCTCAAACCGGTCGCGGCGGCTTTCGTACTCTCTTTGAAGCTGATCTGTTCTTATCTGCTCCGACTCTATTTGTTCTCGAAAACGCATTTCACCCACTGCCAGCTCCTGACGTTCATCGTAAATAAAATCTATTTCTATATCACCATCTTCAGCATAGTAGGCCAAAGGGCGATTAATAGCTTCAGACCATAGCGAGGAGGCCATTTGCATAGCTTCTTTAATTTCGATCTCTGAAATATCGAAGCGAGGGTCGATGGCCCCGATTCTGTATGAGAGAGGTTCATCACAGGCCCCCAGGTCACTGTGCATTACACGTTCCGGTTTTTCATAACTGAAGAAAAACCATCCTGCAACCACAACAACCAGTACAATAATTGCGTATTTGAGCAGATCGACGAGAGTCATAATATTTTTAGGTTGAGCTCATAATTTAAACTGATTCAAACCCGAACTTATTTTGCAGTTCGTCTCAATTACTGCGGATTAATATTCGTATTTCCATCTCAAATCAATTCCCTCTCTTAAGTCATCTCCTTGCGTAATGAGAAGCTCCAGATTCTCCGTGAGCATATACTCCAGCATAAACAGAGTTTTCGGCCGGCTGCTGCTAATTTCATTGATCACGGCAAAAAACGTTTTTCGATTCAGATACCAGCCGGTTTTAATTGATGTTGAGCTGTCTGAACCGGTACGGCTGTTATCAATTTGAACCACATCAATTCCCAGGCTTTGGGACGCCAGCATTTCAACCCGATCGAGCAGTACATCGAGTGCCAGATCTGCAGCACTCGGACTGCTGCCACTTCCTGCAACCACCTGTTCCCAAGATTCAAGCTCATAAAAAGGTTTCCCAAAAAGAGTGTAACTGATAATATCCTCCAATTCCAGAGGCGGCTCACTGTCAAACCGGAACTCCGGTTCTTGTGCAGTCCCTTCAATAATGTAGAAAATCTGTACCTCCGATTGGGCCTGTGCAGGTTCAAACTCTGTGCGAATATTCAATTCCGGATCGTCTACCGGTCCATAAAACGTAACCAACGCCTCATCCAGCATAAAGTTCTTTCCAAGCGGACGGGCATAGCCTCTGACGCCTTCCAGGGAACCAAACATCTGTAAATCTGCATTTCTCTGTTTTATGAGATCCACATCGCCGGCCAACTCGATTTCCATATCCAGATACTGCCTGTTTCGGATAAAGAATTGTCGTTCAATTCCCACATTCATCTCCATTTCAAGCATCTCATAAAACTCAACCGGTTCCGGCTCCTCTTCATCTTCCAGCTGCACATCTTCTACGGATCTCTCCCCAAAATTCTGAAGATTCACAAATCCATTCAAAAATGTAAGCTCACCCGTTAAGCTTGGTTCTTCAAAGGATCCGGTCAGATCGGCGTCCAGATCAATAATAGCATTATACTCAGATGTATTGGCCGCCCTGAACTGTCGGCCACGGAACGTCATCTGTAAATTACCCGGTGTAAGATTCTCCACTTCAACCGAACCGCTGGCTTCTATCTGTCCGGGGCCACTCTTCATGCTGAATTGCTCGAGTACAACCTTTTCGCCGGAAAAATTGACCCTGGATCTAATATCGCTGAGCGTAATACCTGCAGGAACCACTCGCAAGTTGCCGTTTGAAAGCTCCAGGTTTCCTGAGGTCTGAAGATCTTCCAGACGTCCCGAGAGTGAAAGGTTTCCATTTAGCCGTCCACGCAGTTCTCTGAACATTTCGTTATCCAGAAAGTCGTTAAAAATTCCCAGGTTGAATTCATCAGTTCTGAAATTAAGTGCCACTTCATCATCCTGCTCAGGCAATAGTACTTCAGCCGATCGAAGATCGACAATAAACGGGAAACGGGCATCCATATTTAACACGGGTTCCCCCCGGGCTATCACCTGCCCTTCAAAGTCTACGTACTCATCATTGTGCACATAATTTAGCTCCAGGTCGGCACTGTCAATCTCAATTCCTGAAAATCTTGCCTGTTGAAGCTGCAGATTTCCTGTCAGCTCCGGATTTCCTGCAGTACCCGACAAATCGGCTCTCATGTTAATACTGCCGCCTGTTTCCTCCGATTCAAAATCCGGTAGAAAAGTAAACCAATAAGACAGTTCTGTATCAAGCAGCTCAAAGAATCCGGTAACTTCCCGATCATAGAATTGATCGTTAAATGTTATGGGATCGCCCGGCACATAGGGAACCTGAAGCTGCCCCTCAAATAGCCGATCCTCATTTTCATTGCCGTCAAATGCAAGCTGCAGCCACTCCTCCTCAACATTCAGATAAAAATTAAACTGATCCATTGTGCCATCTTCATACACAATATCGCGAACATCTCCATTAACCGATATGTAGAGGTTGTCGTCGTCATTTTCAAAACTGAGCACTCCTGACAAATAACCTTCAGCAACTGGATCTTCCATCATGAGGGTTTGAATAGCACCCAGATTAAGCCTTTCAGCTTCCAGCCCGGCGTTCTGCACATCAGAGGAAATTTTACTTGCCCATATGGAAAGAAAAGACTCTTCAGATGAGTCCCGGATCGTAGCAGTATCCAGCCGGGCCGTTTGATTTTCCATATCATATTCAAAATCAAAGGGCCGGTCCAGGCTCAAGGTGCGAAGCTGCGTTGAGAAATCGAGCATCGTAGTCTCTACCAATGTGGTCGTATCTTCAACACGGAAATTTCCTTCGTGGTGCAGGGTACAAACATCTTCTTCAAATATTTCGAATGTAAAGTCCCCGCTCGTCATGGAATCCTCTTGCTTAATGCTGCTTTGGAATCGCACATCCTGAACTGTAAACCCACTCAGTGCCGAGTTGCTTAACTGAAGCTCAAAATCTGCTTCCGGTTTATCCATCAAACGGGCTTGTATGTTTCCGTTCAATTGATTGGATAGGAACATGGAATCAAGCTGGGTGTTCTGCAAATTAGCTTCTGCATTAAATACCAGATACCCATCTCCGCTCCGGTTTAAAACTCCGTTTATTTCTCCTTCCGACTGTAACTCCTCTGCATTTACAAGCGGTGCCAGTGGCTGTAAATCCTTGAGAGCAGCCCTGAAATCAACACGATTTTCCAGATGGGTCAGATCCGTTAAATGATGCCGTGCTGAAATATCAGCATCCGCAATCGGACTTTCGAGAAGTGTGTTTTCCAGCGTAAGAAATTGATTCTCAATCCTGATATCTGCCTTCAGCGTCTCAATCGGAGCTCTGTTTACAAAACTTGAATCCATTGCGATCGCTGCCTGAAGATCAATTGTCTCAATACTGATACCGCTACCCCTGCCTTCAAATTTACCGTTTAGCAAGGTTGGGAAATCTTCAAAACCGGTGATCTCGGCCAAATTAAATTCAAGAACAGAGACATTAAAATTGTAGCCCGGCTCCTGTTGCCAGTTCTCCGCATCCATATGCGCTTCCAATCTGCTTTGGTCGAGTCGGGCCGACAAATTTCCTGCAATAGTTTGGGTATTCAAATTACCCTTGAAGAGAATTTCGGAAAACGGTTGTTCGCCAAAGCTTCCTCCTTCAACAGCTATGTCAGTATTCGCCTGTATTTGATCCGGTGTGACTCCACTGCCCGAAAATGTGGACCTAATATTCATCTCACTCTCCAGACCGGGCTCAGCCAACCATGTTGCCAGGTTGATGCTCTCTGCCTCTGCTGTTCCATTCCAAACCGGAACTTCACTCCAGATCTGCTCTGCCTCAAATTCCAGATCAATCTGTTCTCCGGCCCTAACCGCTATCGCTGTAAAATTGGTACGGTCGTCATTCAGTTCATACTCCGATTCAAACCGGTCTATTTGATATTGATCGTATGACAAATCTGAGAAGTTCATACTGCCTGAAAAGTTCAACTCTTGAAAATTTTCCAGCAGAATAAACCCCTCACCTGAAAATTGAAATTCAGCAACCGAAGGTGATTGTTCGATGCCCGTCAGCTCAGGAGAATCTAGATTCCGCATGTGAACATCAATTCGGCTCAGAGATGGAGACCCTTCGGCATTGAGAATTGCTTCGATACTCAGCATTTCCATTCCCTTGCCGGAAATATTAGCAGAGAGGTTTAGATTTGATAACTGTCCCTCAGCACCCAGTTCAATATTCAAATTGTGCTGCAGAGGAAAGTCCTCAATATAAGCCGCAATATCGTCCCGGCTCAACGGCGATAACCCTGCAGAAGCGGTTAAGTCATCATTTATGTTGTATTGAGACTCTGCCCTGAGCATGGTTCGCCCGGTCTGAACAGCCAACGATTCAAGAGTAATTCGGTCGTCATCACCACGCGCTTCCATCATAAAGTCAATCTGATCCGGCAGCCGCGCCTCCTCAAGCTGAAACTCAAGGGATCGAATGTTTGTGGAATATCCGTCATCTTTCATTCCTCCGGAGGCTGATAAATTCAGATTTCGCACATTTATAAATCCATCAGGCAGCAGATAGTCTGATTCTATATCGGCATTTAAATCTCTGACGTTCAAATCCCCGATCGCCCAGTAAACAGACCCTTCTTCTTCAGTTTCCGACTCTGCTTCAGGCATCAGTGCCGTTACGTTCCAAATAGAATCGGCGCCCTGTTTAACAAACGAATCCAGACCATAAATGGACAACTTTTCCACTGTGTGAGGTGATCTGATTACATCCAAAAGCCGGTAATGAACGGAGGCTGAATCGAGAGTGGCAATGGTTTCATTTTGGTTGTCTGCAACCCTTGCACCATAAACTGTAAATCCATTGAGCAGGTCGCCCCGAATGGATTCAATTTCCAGTGAACCGTTCAGAATCTCACCGGCCTGTTCCTCAGCAAAATCTCGGGCATAGTTGAACAGCAAATCACTCTTCAAAAAAAGACGCAGTGAAATAATCAATCCTATCAGAGTAGCAGCAAAAACTACCCATTTCACCCATCGGCGATTATTTTTTGTTTCGGTATGTGTTTCAGGTTCTTGTGTCATTAAAATGCTTGTCCAATGCTAAAATGAATTCCAATACGGCTCCACGCATTACCAAAATCTTCACCTTCATAAATATTCAAATCCTCATCCGTCGGATTCAGCTTGTAACCAATATCCACGCGAACCGGGCCGATGGGTGACTGATACCGAATCCCTCCACCTGCTCCAAACTGGATCGGCCGTTCATCCACACTGTTTAAATCACTCCAGATCTGTCCGCCATCCAGAAATGCGGCAAGGCCTACCTTGGGTATCAATTCATTTAAATCCTGTCGCAGCTCCAGGTTAAAAGTAAACATCGATCGACCTCCCACGGGTATGTAAGTCTCAAAATCTCCGGAATCGTCAAACCTCACTCTGCTAGGGCCGAGTTCCTGGCGGTTCCAACCCCGCACAGAGTTCGTCCCCCCTGTAAAAAAACGAATATTAGACGGTAACCGCTCCTCTCCGCCATAAAATATCACACCGGTATTAATCCGTGCGGCAAAAACCAGATAGTTTGTCAAATGTGTATATCTGCGAACATCGAGCAACGCTTTCTGGAATGTAAATGTAGACTCGCTGAATGTACCTGAAATCTCAACAAATGGTTGAATAAGCCACCCGCGAGGTTCACGGCTTAAACCCTCACTATAATAGCCTGACAGTGAGAGGGACGACACATTGTAGGTCAAAACCGTATCGGGCAGTGTTGAATCACTACTTCTTGAAAGCTCCTCGTTAATCGAAAATTCATAAGATGCCGTCGCCGTCTTGGTTCGGTCGAACTGATAGATTAAGCTGTTATTGAAACCGGCTCGCAACAGTTCAAACGACGGCTCCAGTTTATGCTGACCAAATAGACTACTTACGTTACTGCTACGGGAATTAAACACATAGGGAACCAAAAAGTCGGTACTTAGCCTTTGCTCAATAAACGAAGCCCTTCCGCTCACGCCAAAACGATGGCCTGTACCTGTTATATTTCTGTTTTGCCAACTTAGCTGGCCACGCAGCAACTCTTCTCTGCCAAAACCAATGGTTGCCTGAACCGATCGTTTCGGATGTTCCCGCACTCTCAGCAGAACATTTATCGTTGAGTCTTGCGGCTGTTCGGGAATGGTTATTGTAGCAAATCGGAACAGATGATGATTAAAAACCTGCCGTTGGGCCTCCTGTAATTTACTTCTCCGATAGAGCTCTCCTTCCTTGATATTTGTCTCACGGATTAAAACTCTTTCCGGTACAGATATTTCGCCTTCAATTTCAATATCAGAAAAATAGGTTTTTGCATTGGGCTTGGCTTTTATTGTGATATCTGCCCGGCTTGCAATTGAGTCCACTTCTGCTTCAATTTCAACTTCCGGCCATGCAAAACCCAGCTCTTCTAGCAGGTTTAAAAGGCGCCCCTGTACATCAGGTCTCCTCAGCGTTTGATATCGATTTCCCACCTGAAATGCGTGTTGTTCTTCAGCTCTTTCATACTCGCGTGATGATCTTATTTCATCTGCTATTTCGGGCGCCGCATCGATTTCAATTTTTGATGTTCGAATTTGAAGGGAATTTCCCTCTCTGATTTGAAAAACCACCTCTTTCCGCCACGCTTTCTGTCGATCTTTTATTTCATAGCTTACTTCTACGTTTGGATATCCTCTGCGCTCATAATATCTCATAATCCGGACCCGGTCACGGCGAACATTCATCTCATTGAGCAAAAAATCTCCGGTGCGGCGAAATATTTTTTGGAAAAAGCTTGGGCTGGACGTCGCAATGATTTCACTCAAAACCATATCCCTGTAGTTTTCATTACCCTCGAATGATACCTTCCAAACCGTCGGCTCTCGATCGCCTTCTTGAGCTACGGCCGAGCCTGGCAGTAAAAAAGCTATACTGGAAATAGATAAAAAAAGAAAAAGCTTGTAAGTAGCGTTATCTTGAATAGTATTCAGCAAAGGAGTTTTTATATCTTTTATAAAACTGAGACTTACAGTATATGTAGTTTCCTGAACATAGAAA
>Ga0102943_1002160_pt1 | contig 11680 bp, 8 predicted proteins | sample SalPonC_black_MG_FD_78174 | JGI IMG/M metagenome (GOLD analysis project Ga0102943, IMG submission 78174) | Salt pond soil microbial communities from South San Francisco under conditions of wetland restoration - Salt Pond MetaG... | ecosystem: Environmental > Aquatic > Marine > Intertidal zone >...
CTGATCTGCCCAAGTGTCGCTGAAATCAGTGCCACCGGCTTCACCATCGACGGTCCAACCGCGCACACGCATTTCACCGTTCAGGCTCAGACGGTCTTCGGCGACGGCAATGGCCGGAACCACCAGCCCTGCCACCACCAGCATTGTTACCAAAAGCTTCATCATTTTCATCGTTACTGCCTCCTGAATCTGGATTTAAGTTCTGCTGCCTCTTATGCCTGCCGCCGGCTTTGCGGCAAGCCCCAATTGTATCTGCTAATTTTCACCCGCCAGGGCATTGAATTCGTAGCCGCAGGCCGGGCATTGGACCCTGTCGATGTTCGGTTCACGGGAAGCGGTGCACGCAACAAGGCCGAGTATCATCAAAATCACCAGCAGGGTGGAAAACAGACGCTCCAATTTTCACCTCCTTTCACGAAGCCTTTCCACGACTTTGTGAGCAACTGGTTTTTTGACTTCTTGTATTCGGGGCCAACCGGCGCTGCAAACCGCCCTGGCTGGCCGTGGACTGTGTCTCGGAGAGTTCAATAATAATGCCAAGATACACAGTTCAAACCCAAGCAGGTCATAACATACCGAAAACGGGGCCAAATGCCAAGTATTTTTTAGCAGAAGACCCGAACTGGCAAGCGGCCAAAACGGCTGGACCGCCGGCAATTTGTCGAAAGCCTGCCACAGTGTCGCAATTTATCCACGCTAAAAAACCTGCGGGAGTGGCATAGGCCGGGAGTGGAGATCTGTCAATTGGCGACCTGACCTTCCTCCTCACTCAATTTTGCCACCTTTTCCTTGATCTGCCGCTTCCCCAGAGACTCCCCGGCGCTGTCGAAGGCGACCTTCAGGTCCTGGTCAAGGATCAGCAGGCGCGGGATCAGGTAGACGGTGTAGGCGTTGTAGGCCTGGCCGTCGTCCAGCAGCGCATGGTGCTCTACGGCATAATCATGCTTGTCGAGATACTTGCGAATCATCTTTTCGCTGTCCTGAACGAACACATCCAGAAAAACGACATCCTTTTCCTTGAGATAAGGCCCAAGGTCCTCGATGGCGCCGCTGAGCTTCTTGCAGGTCGGGCACCAGGTCGTCGCCAGTTTGAGCAGGACGATGCGACCCTGGTAGTCGGAGAGAGTCACTTTCTGGCCATCGAGGTCGGTCAGGGTAAAATCGGGGGCCTGGTCGCCAGGCTCGAACGCTGCGGCCAAACCGGGCAGCAACAGCAGGGCAAGCAAGAAGACAACTGATATCAGATATTTATTCATATAATATTGCCTCACTTTTCATGCGTATCGACAGTGAATCGACAAGGGCAGCTGCCATCCGCATTCCGTGAGCGCTCCTGCGACAATGTTTTAAACATGTGCTCGAAAGTATAGAAACGCTCGCTTTCAATTGTCAAGCTCAAAACAGAAAATACATTATTTCCCTTAGACTTACATATTTCAAATTCTCTGCAAAAATTAAAAAACATTGTTCTATAAATTATCGGGCATTAAGAAGAAGATCCCTCCACGGTTAATGTCCGCCGCCTTCGCACAGCTCGGTCAGGACGCCGCCGCTGGCCTTGGGATGCAGAAAAGCGATGCGCGTCCCGTGCGCACCGGCACGCGGCGCATCGTCGATCAGGCGCACGCCTTCACTCTTCAGCCTTGCCAAGGCGGCTTCCAGATCGTCGACCTGGTAGGCCAGGTGGTGAATCCCCTCGCCGTTTTTCTCGAGGAACCGGGCGATCGGCGACTCGGGCGCGGTCGGCTCCAGCAGTTCGATGCGACTCTCGCCGACGGCCAGAAAGGCCACTCTCACCTTCTGGTCGGCGACCTCCTCGGTCCCCTCGAAGGCCATGCCCAGCACGTCCCGGTAGAAGGGGATGCTGGTGTCGAGGCTGTTGACGGCGATACCGATATGGTTAATCTTCTCGGGCATAATCAACTCCTGTAGGTCTAGAATACCTCGGCGGTAATTTTAACGCAAAGGCGCAGAGACGCAGAAAGACCATTTATTCTGGTAAGCCATTGACAACTCTATGGATTCCCTCTTTGAGGAATTTATTGCCGAAGTTAATGATTAACCCAAGCTTCATCCTCGTCAGTCTCAAATAAGTCAAAATCTGACTATGAGTGACCGGATTCAAGTTCTCGACAGCCTTAATCTCCACAATGACTTTTTCACCAACGAGTAAATCGGGAACCAATGGCTTATTGAGTGCTTGTCTTTTATACCTGACAGGGACTGACATCTGTCTAGCAACCGGGATATTCCGCAAAGTTAATTCATACGCCAATGCTTCTTCATAAATACTTTCCAGCAATCCAGGCCCGCCCAGTTCACGGTGAACCTCCATTGCGGCACCAATGATCTCACCACTGATAAGATTCTCCTTCATGTTGCCCCTCCCATTGAAAAGCTTCATTAAATAAAATAGGCATTTTTACTCCGCGTCTCTGCGCCTTTGCGTTAGGAATATTTTTTAAAAGCCTCCAGCAGACGCCTCACCGCCGCCCCGGGCGTGGTCGCACCGCTGGCGACGGCTTCCTGGACCTGGGGCAGCAGGGCGGCGACTCTGTGGTTGTTCAGAAACAGCTGCTTCAGGTCCTCCTGGAGCAGGGTCCACATCCAGTCGCTGTTCTGCAGACGCCGACGGGCATCGAATTCACCGCTTTTCCGCATGACCTCCTGAAAGTCGAGGACTTTCTCCCAGGTCTCCTCGATGCCTTCGTTCTGCAGAGCGCTGCAGAGCAGGACCGGCACCTGCCAGTTCTTGCTTTTCGGCGCCAGCAGATGCAGAGCGTTCAGGTATTGCCGGCGGGCCAGTTCCGCCCTGGACCGGTTATCGCCTTCGGCCTTGTTGATGATGATCAGGTCGGCGATTTCCATAACGCCGCGCTTGATGCCCTGCAGTTCATCGCCGGCGCCCGGCAGCTGCAAAAGCAGGAACATGTCCACCATCGAGGCTACCGTGATTTCCGACTGGCCGACCCCCACTGTTTCGACGATGATGATATCGTAGCCGGCGGCCTCGCAAACCAGCATGGTCTCGCGGGTCTTGCGGGCTACGCCACCGAGCGTGTCGCCGGCCGGCGAAGGCCGGATGAACGCCCGGTGGTTGCGCGCCAGCCCTTCCATGCGGGTTTTGTCGCCGAGGATGCTGCCGCCCGAAAGCTGGGACGAGGGATCGACGGCCAGCACCGCCAGCTTATGTCCGCGCTGGGCAAGCAGCAGCCCCAGCTCTTCGATAAAGGTGCTTTTGCCGACGCCGGGGACCCCGGAAATGCCGATGCGGATCGAGTTGCCGGTTTCCGGCAGCAGTTCATCCAGCAGCGTGGTCGCCGCCACCGAATGGTCGGCACTGCGGCTTTCGACCAGGGTGATCGCCTTGGCCAGGGCACGGATATTGCCGGCGCGAACGCCGGCGGCGATGTCGTGGATTTTGATCATAATCTACTTACTAACGCCCGCTCGCCAGGCTCGCTCGAGACGCAAAGACGCAAAGAGTTCTTTTCTTTCTCACCCACAAAACTATTCAGGTTCCTCAACATTTTACCGAATATTTAAAAATATACTCTCCGAATCAATATGCATTGTATTTTGCCTCTCAGGAAAAGCCAAAGCAGAAAAGGATGTATCGAAAATCTCAAGGTGACAATGTTCCTTCTCTGCATCTCTGCGCCTCTGCGTTACCCATGATCAGATTTCCCGCGCTTAAAAAAAAGAGGGCAGGTTCACACCTGCCCTCCTGTCGGGACTGCCTAGTCCTTAGCCATGTTTCTTTTCAATCGCATCCAGGGTCTGCACTGCGGAAACCGTAATCGGGGTGCCGGGGCCGAAGATGCAGTCGGCACCCGCCGCGCGGAGTCCATCGTAGTCCTTGCGGGGAATGACGCCGCCGCAGACGACGGCGATATCTGCGGCATCCAGCTTCTGCAGCTCTTCGACAAGCTGCGGGACGAGGGTCTTGTGGCCGGCGGCCAGGCTGGAGACGCCGACCACGTGCACGTCGTTTTCCACCGCCATGCGGGCGGCCTCTTCAGGGGTCTGGAACAGGGGGCCGACATCGACGTCGAAACCGGCATCGGCATAGGCGGTGGCCACCACCTTGGCGCCGCGGTCGTGACCGTCCTGGCCCATCTTGACGACCAGGATGCGCGGCCGACGGCCTTCCCTGGCCGCGAAGGCTTCGATCCGCTGCTTCAACTCGACAAAACCCTGGTCTTTTTCCACAATGGCTCCATAGGCACCGGAAACCAGCCGGATCTCCGCCTTGTGGCGGCCGAAGACCTGCTCCATGGCATCGCTGATCTCGCCGACGCTGGCGCGTTGACGGGCCGCCTCGACACACAGGCCCAGCAGGTTCTGCTGCTCATCCTCGCATGCCGCGGTAATGTCCGCAAGAGCCTTGCGGCAGGCCTCTTCATCCCTTTCGGCCCGCAGCTTCTCCAGGCGGGCAATCTGCGACTTGCGGACGGCGGTGTTGTCGACATCGAGGGTCTCGATTTTCTCCTCTTCACCAACCTGGTATCTGTTGACACCGACGATCACCTCGCGGCCGCTGTCGATGGCCGCCTGTCGCCGGGCCGCCGACTCTTCGATGCGCAGTTTCGGCATGCCGCTTTCGATGGCCCGGGTCATGCCGCCAAGCTCCTCGATTTCCGCGAGGAGCTTCTGAGCCTCGTGGACCAGAGAGGCGGTCAGACTCTCCACGTAATAGGACCCGGCCAGCGGATCGACAACCTTGGTGATGCCGGTCTCCTCCTGGATGACCAACTGCGTGTTGCGGGCAATCCGGGCCGAGTGATCGGTGGGCAGGGCAATTGCTTCGTCCAGGGCATTGGTGTGCAGGGACTGGGTGCCGCCCAGCACCGCGGCCAGGGCCTCGAGGGTGGTGCGGATCACGTTGTTGTAGGGGTCCTGCTCGGTCAGGCTCCAGCCGGACGTCTGGCAGTGGGTGCGCAGCATCATCGACTTGGGGTTTTTCGGCTCGAAACGCTTCATCAGATGCGACCAGAGATAGCGGGCCGCGCGCAGCTTGGCGGCCTCCATGAAGAAATTCATGCCGATGGCGAAGAAGAAGGAGAGCCGCGGTGCGAAGGCATCGATATCGAGGCCGCGCTCGGTGGCCGCTTTCACATATTCCAGCCCGTCCGCCAGGGTAAACGCCAGTTCCTGGGCATTGTTGGCTCCCGCCTCCTGGATATGGTAGCCGGAAATGGAAATCGAGTTGAAGCGGGGCATGTACTGGCTGGTATATTCGATGATGTCGGCGACGATTCGCATCGAGGGCGCCGGCGGATAGATATAGGTATTGCGGACCATGAATTCCTTGAGGATATCGTTCTGGATGGTCCCGGCCAGCTGCTCCTGGCTGACCCCCTGTTCTTCGGCGGCAACGATGTAGTTGGCCATGATCGGCAGCACCGCGCCGTTCATGGTCATCGACACCGAAACCTGATCGAGCGGGATGCTGTCGAACAGGATCTTCATGTCCTCGACGGAGTCGATGGCCACGCCGGCCTTGCCGACGTCGCCGACTACCCGGGGATGGTCGGAATCGTAGCCGCGATGGGTGGCCAGGTCGAAGGCCACCGACAGACCCTGCTGGCCGGCCGCGAGGTTGCGCTTGTAGAAAGCATTTGATTCCTCGGCGGTTGAAAAACCGGCGTACTGCCGGACCGTCCAGGGCCGCCCGGCATACATGGTGGCCATCGGGCCCCGGGTGAAGGGTGCCAGCCCGGGCAGAGAACCGACGGTCTCCAGCTTTTCCAGGTCTTCGGCCGTGTACAGGGGTTTGACAGTGATCCCTTCGGGCGTTTCCCAGTTCAGGCCGGAGAGGTCCTCCGATTTTTTCTCTTTCTTCGCCTGGGCTTGCCAATCCGCCGGGGTCTTCTTTTCAAAACAACTCATAATGTCTTCCTCTCTAAACAGACCTGTCGTCGGGTCATATGGCTCGGTAATTATTTAACGCAAAGGCGCAGAGACGCAAAGAAACTTCAAAGGTTAAAATCCCAAAAAAAGTTTAACCTGACCGACGATGAACACCTTTCCAACAAAAATGCATTGGCTGTACTTAAAAAGCTTTCTCTGCGGCTCTGCGGCTCTGCGTTAAAAAAATTGTTCAGCGCGTTACCACCGCCAGCACCTGCACCTCCTGACCGTCGACGGCGAGCAACCGGTGACGCAGGGAAGAATCGAAATACACGGCGTCGCCTTCCTCGAGGAGGATGCGGTCCTGCTCGAGCAGGATCTCCGCCTTGCCCTTGAGAATCAGCAGGAACTCCTCGCCTTCGTGGTTATAAAGCGTTTCCTCCTGCGGCCGCTCGGAAACGGTCACCAGGAAGGGCTCCATCTTCTTGTTGCGCTTGCGGAACGACAGAGCCTCGTAAGCGTAGCCATGCCCGGTGCCGGCCTTGGATATGACCCTGCTCATCTCACGCCGCTCGGAACGCCGGACAACCTCGAATTTAATCTCGCCGTCATCATCCTCGAAGAACAAGCCCATTTTCACATCGAAGAACTTGGCCAGCTTCGAAAGGGTCGCAATCGGCGGTGAAACGTTGTTGTTCTCGATCTGTGAAATCAATGCCGGCGAAAAACCGGTTTCATTGGCCACATCCTGCAAGGTTAACTTGCGGGCCTTACGCAGTTTCTTGATTTTGGCACCGATCTGGTATTCCACGATGGCCCCTTTCCTGGCTTCGACAAATAAAATATGGTTTTACCGCTTGAAGGATATAGCCGAAGGTCCAGAAATTGTCAACTGGCTCTTTTATTTAAGATAAAACGGTTTTTATCGAAATTAAAGGGAATTCCGCAATCCGGTCTCAGCCAGGCCTGGTTGGCAGCTCCAGAAGATGTCAATTCCGCGCGAATGGCCAATTCCTTTTTCACCATAAGACCGGAATTGAACCTTTTGGCAATTAGACAAGGTTTTAAAAATCATGGTCCGGCAGAATTTTTCATTTTTTTTCAGGTCGGAACGGCCAGAGCGACTTTGGGCGGCAAGGGACGGTCACCAGGTCATTCCTCGGCGCAAGGCTGCATTAAGACTGGCACAAATCATTGTACCAAGAACGATTTTTCAACCAATGCTCTGCCAGACAGAACATGAATTAATTGCAACATACTGTTTTACTTAATTTTTTTATGGAAAACGCACTTGTATTTAATGGTTCGGACAGGATAACATCCTCCTTGAAACACGATCTGGTATTTAAAACCACAACCGAAACAGGAGTTCGTCATGAAATGTCCCGTCTGCAAAAACCATAACTCCGTGGAATTGGACCTGCACTCCGAGCAGTTTGCGGAAGATATCGTTGAATGTTCGATCTGCGGCACCATGTGGTCAGTAAACCACGGCGCTACCGAAATCTTCAAGGATGCTCAGGAACGTTCTTTCCTGGAAGCGACTGCCGAGTGCGTTGAGGGGCATGACTACAGTTGGGCGGCCGCCTGAATGGCAGCAGCTGCCACCGCCTTCTGCCAGGGAAACAGCGCCTCCGTGCAGAGCGGACGGTCTTGCTGAAACCAGCAGGGCCCCGGAGGCTTCCGGAGCCCTGCTTCTCATTTGCCGGGTTTAAAAAAGTACCCTCAGGTATTCCGAAGTCCGCTCCCGCCTCTGCCGCTCGATTTCCTTGGGATCGGTCTCGACGAATTTATCGTCCGGGGTGACCTTGAAGACCGGCTGCCCCTTCTGCACGATAGTGCCGTCTCCGCTTTCGATCAAAATCTTGTCAATGGTCCCGGAAAAAGGCGCCGGGACCTTGTTGAACATTTTCATGACCTCGAGAATAAACAGCGGCTGCCCCTTTGTAAAATGGTCGCCCTCCTTGACGAAAGGCGCCATGCCCGGAGCTTCCTGGGCATAATACATACCGCCCCCGGGCGTGACAATCTCGTCGGCCCTGGTCGCCGGCGGCGGCACCAGAACCTTCTTCATGGCGGCCTGCAGGTCGGAATCATTGAGATAATCGGGGATGGTGACCTCCAGATCCGACTCCACCCGGAAATCGAAGAACTCCGTCCTGTCACCGACCAGGCAGATCAGTCCGAGCAGCTCGTTGCCCATCTCGTACCCGACATGGGCCGACTGGATCTGCTGCCAGGTAGCCTTGTCGTACCCGCCCTGCGGCCGCGGCTTGCACAGAATCTCGTCAAGCTTGAGGAATTGCTCCTTGCCCAGATTGAACTTTTCCCGCAATTCCGCATAAAATGCCAGAGCGCCCTCCAGGAGGTCACGGTCATGCGTCCAGATGACCTCGGCGGCCGGCGCTTCCTCGCGCCAATCCATGTTCAGGTATTCATAGGTTTCCTGCAGGACCACCAGAGGGTTGCGCAGCCAGACCACTTTGTCGTTTTTGAGTTCGAAGTTTTTCCGATTTAGGCTCAGCCAGCCCGACAGCAGGTGCGGGTCTTGGAACAAAATCTCCATCGGCCGGGTCAGCAGAGTGCCTTTGCGGTCCAGGGTTTCCGAGGCGGCCTTGGCGGCATCGGCATCTTCCGCATAGATTTTGGCATAGTGCTTTTTCATCGCCAGGAAGGCATAGACGATGTCGAGCTTTTGCGCCTCTTCCTTGAGCTTGCCGACCAGAGTCAGGTAAGGCACCACAAAGCGGGTGGTCGGCTTGGCCATAACGTTATTGCCGATGAACCAGTTGACCAGACCGTAATGGAACTCGAGGTTGGTGGCCAGGTTGCTGCCACGCAGGGTGGTCTTGCGCAGGACCGTGGAGAGATGCTCATAACTGTCCAGGCGATTTTCACCTTTGGTCAGCAGCAGCGCAATATTGGAGTCATACGCACCCGCCAGATGGTAGCGCATGAACTGGCCGGTATCCGGATTGGGGTTGCAGATGCCCTGGTCGTCCCGGATTTCGCCCTCGATCGGCTTCGACCAGTAACGGACATAGCCGCCGGCGCTCGGTGAAAGGGAAGCGTCGGTGGCATTGAGGCGCGCTTCGGCGCCGGCTCCGAAGCGGGGGATCCGCTCGGGTCGGGGCAGACGGTCCTTGTGGCGGGCCAGCAGGGCCATGGCTTCGACCAGAGACTCAACGATAAAATAATCGTTCTTGTCTTTCGGGTTGGTGAACTTGAGTTTATAGACCAGTTCGGTCACGCGGTGTTCGACCTGGATCCGGGTGTTGACTTCCATGAAATAGTGGCGGTCGCGGTCGACGATGCATTCGAAGGTCGAGGCGGAATCCAGGCCGACGGCCACACCGAACCGTTCCGATTCATCTTCCATTCGCTGCAGAACCTTCAGGTCCGACTGCAGGGCCTTGACCTGGGCTTTGAGTCCGGTTTTTTTGGCTTTATCGATCTCTTTCGCCAGGCCTTCCTGAGTTACGGAGACTTCGAGCAGTTTCTGCTCGTGCATCTGCAGGGAGCAATCTCTGCCGCCCAGCGCGATGCACCATTCACCGTTGCCGAGCATCTGGATTTCGTTGTGCCGGGTTTGCTCGATATTCAATTCGATCAGTACGTTCTTGTTGTCCCCGACCCCGGTCGCCTTGACTTCGCCGAGCACCTCGCGAACCAGGCCGGGCGCCACCGAAGCGGCACCCTTGATCTGCTTCTCCGTCGGATTTTTGGTCAGCAGCAGTGAGGCGCCGAGAATCCGCTGCCCTTTGCCACCGCCGCCGCCGATCGCCTTCAGGCGGATACGCGCTCCCGGATAATCCCGGAACATCTGGGCACATTCGATCTCCACCTGACTGCACAATTCGTCAATGGTGAACAGGTCGATGCCCTTCGCATAGGAGGCCATCAGGATCACGTCGGCGACCTGCTCGAGAGACAGCGACTCGTCCTCGAGCACCCTGCGATCAATATCCAGTTCCTCGGCTTCGGCGAGCGCAATCAGTTGAGCCCGCGACTTGTGGTGTCTGAGCAGGGTGCGGGCAGTGACATTGTCGATGCCGGGGGTGACCGAGACATCGACCTGCAGGGCGGTCCGCTTGGCTTCGTCCTTTTTGCCGGCGGCCCGCTGGGTTGCCGCACAGGGTCCGATGAACTTCAGACCGGCCCTCTCGATCGCGGCGACGAATTCGTCATCCTCGGCCATGAAGCCGTAACCGGCAAAGACCGAGTCATAACCATTATCGAGCGCGATGCCGATGATCTGCTGGATGCGTTCGATCCGCTCTTCCTTGGAAGCCCCGGTATAATCCGGAACCCGGTGGACCCGGCTGTGATCGGTCAACTGCCGGAGTTCGGGGGAGAGCGCATTCGGATAGACAATGGAGTCCTTCTCGGAAAGCAGGATGCCGTAGTGGCTGACCCCCATTTCTTCGTAGACATCCATCGCCTCTTTGCGGATCGGGCCGCGGCAGACGATCAGCGGCTTGAGGTCCTCGCAGGAAAAGGAGCGGACCCATTCCGAGTCGGACTGGCTGAGGCGACGGTCCTTGTGAATCAGGGGGTTGTTTTTATAGTAATCGATGGTCTGTGTCATGGTTCTTTCTCTCCAATCTGATGCCGTAGGAAGCTGCCGTCGCTCGATTAATGAAACTCACGCTGGACATCCTGCCAGGTCGTCGGTTGATAGTGCCGCAGCAGGAAGTTGAGGTTTTCGCCCAGGACCTGCCGCAGCTCGGTAGGCATGACGATCGAGGAGATGGAGCCGAGTGCAAGGCCTTCCTTCGGGTTCATCAGCTCTTTCTCGTAGCGCAGATTCAGTTCGGCCTCCTGCTGCTTGAGCCACTCGGCCGCTTCCTGTTCTGAATCCTTTTTGGCTTCATCTCCATCCATGCCGGCCTTGATCCGCTCCTGGACGCCCTTTTTGACCATGTCGGAGATTGCCCCCCGAATTTTTCGCAGCTCGGCCTTGTAGACGAATTCTTTGCCGGCCGGCCCCATAACCGCGAGGCGGGTGGTCGGCAGGGCCAGGACCAGATCGGCACCGGTCGGGTAGTTATTGAAGGAGGCATAGGCGCCGCCGAAGGCGTTGCGCAGGATCAGCAGAATACGCGGTGTCCTCACATCGACGATCGAATCGAGCATGGAGCGGCCCGCCTGGACGATGCCTCGGGCCTCCTGTTCGCGCCCCGGCAGAAAGCCGGTAGTATCTTCCATGAAGATCAGCGGAATGTTGTAGATATTGCAGAAGCGCACAAACCGGGCGATTTTAACCGCCGAATCGCAGTCGATCTGTCCGGAGGAGACCGAAGAGTTATTGGCGACGAAGCCGACCACGTTGCCGCCGAGGCGGCCGAAAGCAGTAATCGCTTCCCGGGCGCGGCTCGGCTGCAGTTCGAAGTAGTCGCCGTGATCGCAGATCTGCTGGATAATGATCGAAACGTCGAAAGGCGTATTGAAGCCGGTCGGCGAGTTAAAGGCTTTCTTCAGCAGGGTGTTGATTTCCCAGGTTTTGCGTTCCAGCGGATCGCTGGTTTCCAGGTAAGGGGCCATGCTGAAATTGTTGCCGGGGATGTAGCTGAGCAGACGCACCGCAGTGCGCAGGGCGGCGGTTTCGTCGGCGACGGTCAAATCGGCGACACCCGAGGCGCCATGCACCTTGGGCCCCCCCAGGTCCTCGGGAGAGATCTCTTCGCCGAGAACCGACTTGACCACGCCGGGTCCGGTCAGGCCGAAAAAGGTATCTTCCGGCTGGATCACAAAACTCCCCTGTCGGGGCAGGTAGCTGCCGCCACCGGCATTGAAGCCAAACATGCACATTATGGTCGGGACCACC
>Ga0102943_1002161_pt1 | contig 11677 bp, 14 predicted proteins | sample SalPonC_black_MG_FD_78174 | JGI IMG/M metagenome (GOLD analysis project Ga0102943, IMG submission 78174) | Salt pond soil microbial communities from South San Francisco under conditions of wetland restoration - Salt Pond MetaG... | ecosystem: Environmental > Aquatic > Marine > Intertidal zone >...
CGCACGCCGGCGATACCGGCGAGGTCGTCGAATATCCACCGCATCGTCAGCACCGTCGGGCCGGCATCCACCGGCCCGGCTGCGGAGGGCACCGCGCGGGCCTTGCCGCCGGGTGCATCGGCCGCCTCCAGCACGGTCACGCGCCCGCCGGCGGCGGCAAGCCGCAGCGCGGTGGCGAGCCCTCCGAATCCCGCCCCGATGACGACCGTATGAAAGCGTGCTTCCGACATTCCCGGAATAGTTGACTCGACGAGGCGAGTTGTCCACTATGATTTACACTTACACTGTCAGCTTGAGATTACATCGGGGTTCCCCATGCCACTCGCCGCCCGCATCGACGCCGCCGTTTCAAGCGCCATCCGGGCCGGGCAGGCCGAGCCGGCGCCCGCGAAGCTCGCCGCGGCGCTGAACTACGCGGTCACCCCCGGGGGCGCGCGCATCCGTCCCACCATCCTCCTCTCCGTCGCCATGGCCTGCGGCGATGACCGCCCGGGCCTCGCCTCCGCAGCCGCCGCGGCGCTCGAGCTCATGCACTGCGCCTCGCTCGTCCACGACGACCTGCCGGCATTCGACGACGCAGCCATTCGCCGCGGCAAGCCTTCGGTCCACCGCGCCTACGGCGAACCGCTCGCGGTGCTCACGGGCGACAGCCTCATCATTCTCGCGTTCGACACCATCGCCCGCGCCGGGGCCGACGATCCGGCCCGCGCCCTCGAACTCACCCGCATCCTCACCCGCCGCTCGGGCATGCCCTTCGGCATCTGCGCGGGGCAGGGCTGGGAGAGCGAGGCGAAGATCGACCTCGCCGCCTACCACCGCTCGAAGACGGGCGCCCTCTTCATGGCCGCCACCGAGATGGGGGCCGTCGCCGCGGGCGAGCCGGCCGAGCCATGGGAAGAACTCGGCGCCCGTATCGGAGAGGCCTTCCAGGTCGCCGACGACCTGCGCGACGCTCTCGGAACCGAGGAAAGCCTCGGCAAGCCCGTTGGCCAGGACGAACGCCTCGGCCGCCCGTCGGCGGTCACCGAGTTCGGCATCGACGGCGCCACCTCCCGGCTCGAGAACATCCTTGCGGGCGCGATTTCCTCGATCCCCTCCTGCCCGGGCGAGGCGGCCCTCGCGGGCATGGTTCGCAAGACCGCCGAGCGTCTCGTGCCCGCCCGGCGCACGATTCCCGGTGAGTGACACGGCGCTGTCCGGAGGCCGCCCGCGGCGCCGCCCCGCGCTCTTCGCGCTGCGCAACCGCCTCGCCCGCTCCCGCCGCTTCCAGTCCTGGGCCGCCCGCCTTCCGCTGACGCGCTCGGTGGCGAAGGCCGAAGGCGAGGCGCTCTTCGACCTCGTCGCGGGCTTCTGCCATTCCCAGGTGCTGCGCGCCGTCGTCGAGCTCGATCTCCTCGAAGAGCTCATCGAAACACCGCGCACCCCCGCCGCCCTCGCCGGGCAGGCGGGGCTCTCCGCCGACCGGATGACGCTGCTTCTCCGCGCCGCCACGGCCCTCGGGCTCACGGAACCGGCCGGGCAGGGGGCGTTCCGCACGTCGAGGCGGGGCGCCGCGCTCCTCGGCGTTCCGGGGCTCGCCGACATGATCCGCCACCACGACATTCTCTACCGCGATCTCGCCGACCCCGTCGCGTTCCTGCGGGGCGAGACGGAACCGGACCTCGCTGGGTTCTGGCCTTACGTTTTCGGGGCGGGCGGCGATGCCGACCCGGACACCAAGGCGCGCTACTCCGCGCTGATGGCCGACAGCCAGGCGCTCGTCGCCGAGGAAACCCTGCGCGCGGTCTCGTTCCGCGCCGCGCGGCATGTCATGGACATCGGCGGCGGCACCGGCGTGTTTCTCTCCGCCGTGCTCGCCAGGGCCCCTGAGGCCCGCGGCACGCTCGTCGATCTTCCCGGCGTGGCCGATGCCGCCCGGGAGCGATTCGAGCGGTCGGGGCAGGGCGCGCGCGCCACGATCCTCCCGGCCGACTTCCGCACCGACCCGCTGCCCGAGGGGGCGGACGTCGTGACCCTCGTCCGTGTTCTGTACGACCATGCCGACGAGACCGTCAGGGCCCTGATTGCGAAGATCCACGCCGCCTTGCCTCCCGGCGGCCGGCTCGTGGTTTCCGAACCGATGTCCGGGGGCGACCGGCCCGAACGGGCCGGCGATGCCTATTTCGCGCTTTATTGCGCGGCGATGGGCACCGGGCGCACCCGGAGCCGGGATGAGATCGCGGCACATCTCCGCGCTGCCGGCTTCACGGGAATCGAGACGCCGCGCGTCGAGCGGCCTTTCGTGACGGGAGTTGTCACCGCGACAAAGGCCTCTCCGAAATCTCTCTGACAAGACTGTCTAAATTAGTTGACAGTTTGACCTGTAAGATTAAACTTACAACCTGAGACCGCCGATACCCGATATCGAACAAGACGGTCGCGAAGACTTCGGGAGATGACATGGAGACCTCTGCGATCATTCTGAACGGGCCGAGAGATATCTCTCACGGAACGCTCGGTCTGACCGACCCCGGCCCGACCGACCTCGTCGTCGAGATCGACTGGTCGGGCATCTCCACGGGCACCGAAAAGCTTTTCTGGACAGGTGAAATGCCGCCGTTCCCGGGCATGGGCTACCCGCTCGTGCCGGGCTACGAGGCCGCCGGCGAAGTCGTCGAGGCCGGCTCCGACACTCCGTTCCGGGCCGGCGACCGTGTCTTCGTACCCGGCTCCGCCTGCTTCGAAGGTGCTCTCGGTCTCTTCGGCGGCGCTGCCGCCCGCGTCGTCACCGACGCCGCCCGGGTGGCCCGAATCGATTCGACGCTCGGTCCCGAGGGCGCGCTTCTCGCCCTCGCCGCCACCGCCCGCCACGCCATGGCCGGAATCGACAAGCACGTGCCCGACCTCATCATCGGCCACGGCGTGCTCGGCCGGCTGCTGGCGAGGCTCACCGTCGCCGCAGGCGCGCCCGCACCCGTGGTCTGGGACACCGATCCCGCCCGTCGCGAGGGTGCCATCGGCTACGAAGTGCTCGATCCCGCCGACGACACCCGCCACGATTACGCGTCGGTCTACGACGCCTCTGGTGCGAAGGGCATTCTCGATACCGCCATCACCCGCATCGCGCGGGGTGGCGAGGTGGTGCTCGCCGGCTTCTACCCCGAGCCGATCAATTTCGCCTTCCCGCCGGCCTTCATGAAGGAGGCGCGCATCCGCGTCGCCGCCGAATGGACCCGCGACGACCTCGCCGCCACCCGGTCGCTGATCGAGGCGGGCGCGCTGTCGCTCGCCGGTCTCGTCACCCATGTCGCCGACCCGTCGGAGGCGCGTGCCGCCTACGAGACAGCGTTCGACGACCCCGACTGCCTCAAGATGATTCTCGACTGGAAGGGCCACGCATGAAAGACGAAGTTCCCAATCTGAAAGACTTCGACCAGCGCCTCCGCGACGAAGCGCACGAAGACCTCGCAGATATCGTGTCCGAGGAACCGACGTCGAAGACGCAGATCATCGCGATCTACGGCAAGGGCGGCATCGGCAAGTCGTTCACGCTCGCCAACCTCAGCCACATGATGGCCGAGCAGGGCAAGCGCGTCCTCCTCATCGGCTGCGACCCGAAGTCCGACACCACGTCGCTGCTCTTCGGCGGCAAGGCCTGCCCCACCATCATCGAGACCTCGACGAAGAAGAAGCTCGCCGGCGAGGAAGTGAAGATCGGCGATGTCTGCTTCAAGCGCGGCGGCGTCTTCGCGATGGAGCTCGGCGGCCCGGAAGTCGGCCGGGGCTGTGGCGGGCGCGGCATCATCCACGGCTTCGAGCTCCTCGAAAAGCTCGGCTTCCATGACTGGGACTTCGACTTCGTCCTCCTCGACTTCCTGGGCGACGTGGTCTGCGGCGGCTTCGGCCTGCCCATCGCCCGCGACATGGCCCAGAAGGTCATCCTCGTCGCCTCGAACGACCTCCAGTCGCTCTACGTCGCCAACAACGTCTGCTCGGCGGTGGAATACTTCCGCAAGCTCGGCGGCAACGTCGGCGTGGCCGGGCTCGTGGTCAACAAGGACGACGGCTCGGGCGAGGCCCAGGCCTTCGCCGAGGCGGTCAGCATCCCGATCCTCGCGTCGATCCCGCAGAACGACGACCTTCGCAAGAAGTCGGCCAATTACCAGATCGTCGGCACCGAGACGTCGGAATGGGGCCCGCTCTTCGCCGAACTCGGCCTCAACGTGTCCGAAGCGCCCCCGATCCGTCCGGCGCCCCTCGACCAGGACGGGCTGCTCGCCCTGTTCGACGGCTCCGACACCGGCGCCGGCGTCACCCTCGAACCGGCCACCGACGAGGACATGCGGGGGGCCAATGCAGAACTCAAGGCTTCGCTGGAGGTCATCTATGACGACGTCTGAACGAAATGCGCTGAACCGGCGCGAGACCATCGCCGAAATGGTTGCCCGCGCGCGGCCCGAACAGATCGCACGGTTGCTCGACGACCTCCGCCACCCCGAACGCCAGCCCTCGGACGTGGGACAGAAGCTGCAATGACCGGCGAGGTGACATATGACACCGCTGCCGAAGCGCAGGTGACCGAGGGCAGCGAAACCGACACCGCCCCCGCGCCCGAGATCAAGGGCGACGGCATGGGCTGCCACGCCGGGGCCGCCGAGATGGAGGCCGCCGCCCGCGCCGCGGGCTCGTCCGAAATCCTCGACCAGTACGCGAAGGACTATCCGCAGGGCCCCCACGACAAGCCGCAGTCGATGTGTCCCGCCTTCGGCTCGCTCCGCGTGGGCCTCCGGATGTCGCGGGTCGCCACGGTCCTGTCGGGCTCGGCCTGCTGCGTCTACGGTCTCACCTTCGTGTCGCATTTCTACGGTGCGCGCCGCTCGGTCGGCTACGTTCCGTTCAACTCGGAGACCCTCGTCACCGGCAAGCTCTTCGAGGACATCCGCGATTCGGTCCACGAACTCGCGGACCCCGACCGCTACGACGCCATCGTCGTCACCAATCTCTGCGTGCCCACCGCCTCGGGCGTTCCGCTCCGGCTTCTGCCCGACGAGATCAACGGCGTGCGCATCGTCGGCATCGACGTGCCCGGCTTCGGGGTGCCGACCCATGCCGAGGCGAAAGACGTGCTCGCCGGCGCGATGCTCAACTACGCCCGCAAGGAGGTCGAGGCCGGCCCGGTCCAGGCCCCCGCGAGCGGAAAGTCCGACCGGCCCACCGTCACGCTTCTGGGCGAGATGTTCCCCGCCGACCCGATGATGATCGGGCGCATGCTCGATCCCCTCGGTCTCGCCGTGGGCCCGGTCGTCCCCTGCCGTGAATGGCGCGAACTCTACGCGGCCCTCGACTGCGGCGCGGTCGCGGCAATCCATCCGTTCTACACCGCGGCGATGCGCGAATTCACCGCCGCCGGCCGGCCCATCGTCGGTTCGGCCCCCGTGGGCCACGACGGCACCGCCGAATGGCTGAAGAATATCGGCGACGCCTTCGGGCTGCCCGCCGAAAAGGTGGCAGCCGCCCAGAATGCGTTCCTCCCCGCGATCAGGGACGCGCTCGCCACCACCCCCATCGAGGGCACGATCACGCTTTCGGGCTACGAGGGCTCGGAGCTTCTCGTCGCCCGGCTTCTCATCGAGAGCGGGGCCGACGTGGCCTATGTCGGCTCGGCCTGCGCGAAGTCCCCCCAGTCCGAGGCCGATCGTGACTGGCTCGAGGCGAAGGGCGTGAAGGTCAAGTTCCGCGCCTCCCTCGAAGACGATTGCGCCGCGATGGAAGCGGTGAAGCCCGACCTCGCCATCGGCACGACGCCGGTCGTCCAGAAGGGCAAGGAGCTCGGTATCCCGTCGCTCTACTTCACCAACCTCATCTCGGCCCGCCCGCTCATGGGTCCGGCCGGCGCGGGGTCGCTCGCCGAGGTCGTCAACGCGGCCATCGCCAACAAGGGGCGGATGGACCGGATGACGGAGTTCTTCGAGGGCGTCGGCCATGGCGACACCGCCGGCGTCTGGGAGGGTGACCCGAACCTCCGGCCCGACTTCCGGGCGCAGCACCAGAAAAAGCTCGACAAGGTGGCCCGCGCCGCCAAGGCGCAGGAGATGATCTGATGGCGGCGAAGATGCATATCTTCGCCGGGTGGGCGAAAGCGAATGGCGCAGCCAATCGCGTGCCCACACCCCGGCATTCCGGGAGCCTCCCGGCTCTGTACGTTTCGGGAAAACCCCGCGTCGAACATGCCCCGATTTGTACAAGACGCCGTCTTCCGGTGGCGGAGGTGACGCCATGCTGATCCAGGATCATGACAGGGCAGGGGGCTACTGGGGCGCGATCTACGCGTTTACCGCCGTGAAGGGTTTACAGGTGGTTATCGACGGGCCCGTGGGCTGCGAGAACCTGCCCGTGACCTCGGTGCTGCATTACACCGATGCGCTTCCGCCCCACGAGCTGCCCATCGTCGTGACGGGCCTCGGCGAGGAGGAGCTTGGCCGCGACGGCACCGAGGGCGCCATGCGGCGCGCCTGGGAAACCCTTGATCCGGCGCTTCCCGCCGTGGTCGTCACCGGCTCGATCGCCGAGATGATCGGCGGCGGTGTGACACCGCAAGGCACGAATATTCAACGCTTTCTGCCCCGCACCATCGACGAGGACCAGTGGGAAGCCGCCGACCGGGCGATGACCTGGCTCTTCACCGAGTTCGGCCAGACGAAGGGCCGGATGCCCCCGGAAAAGAAGCGCGAGGAGGGCGACGCCCCCCGCGTCAACATCCTCGGGCCGATGTACGGCGTGTTCAACATGCCGTCCGATCTCGCCGAGATCCGGCGCCTCGTCGAGGGCATCGGGGCGAAGGTCAACATGGTCATGCCGATGGGCGCACACCTCGCGGAGATGCGCAATCTCGTGAATGCCGACGTCAACATCTGCATGTATCGCGAATTCGGCCGGGGCTTGTGCGAAGTGCTCGGCAAGCCCTACCTCCAGGCTCCCGTGGGTCTCGACAGCACCACGAAATTCCTGAGGAAACTCGGGGAGTTGCTGGGTCTCGACCCCGAGCCCTTCATCGCCCGCGAGAAGCATTCCACCATCAAGCCGGTGTGGGATCTCTGGCGCTCGGTGACGCAGGATTTCTTCGCCACGGCGAACTTCGCGGTGGTCGCCAACGAGACCTACGCCCGCGGCCTCCGGCACTTTCTCGAGGAAGACCTCGGCCTGCCCTGCGCCTTCGCGGTCGCCCGGGTGCGCGGCAAGAAGACCAACAACGAGGAAGTCCGGGCGATGATCGGCCAGAAGCGGCCGCTGATCGTTTTCGGCTCGATCAACGAGAAGATGTATCTCGCCGAACTGAAGTCGGGCCACGGACCGGCCCCCGCGTTCATTCCCGCTTCATTTCCCGGCGCCGCGATCCGCCGGGCCACGGGCACCCCCTTCATGGGTTACGCCGGCGCCACCTACGTTTTGCAGGAAGTCTGCAACGGCCTTTTCGACGCTCTGTTCCACATCCTGCCGCTCGGCTCGGAGATGGACGACGCGGCTTCGACGCCCACGACCCTGCGCCGCGATTTCCCCTGGGACGAAGATGCCCAGGCCGCTCTCGACAGGATTGTCGAGACCCACCCCATTCTCACCCGCATCTCGGCGGCGAAAACCTTGCGCGACGCGGCCGAAAGGGCCGCGCTGGCCGCGGGCGCCGAGCGCGTGGTGCGTGAAACCGTCGAGGCGCTTCAGCCCGACAATATCGTTTCCAATCAGGGAGTTGACCAATGACTGACCAGACGAGCGACTTCGCTCTCGGTGCCGGACGGACGATCCATCACCGGCGTCCGACGACAGAGTTCGCGGTCTACTTCGCGATCATCTTTCTCGCCACCCTGCCGCTGGCCTGCCTGACCTGGGGTCTGAAGGCCATCAAGCTGGGCGGGCTTCCCGAGCGGGGGCCGATAGCCCGCGCCTGGAGCCAGGCGCGCATCATCACGCCGATGATCTTTTCGGCGTGACGGCGATTTTCCGAGATGCCGCCGGTCCCTTCGGATCGGCGACTACCCGCGGGGCCTCGGCCTCGGGGGGACCCGGCCGCGGGGGACGCGGCGTCTGTCTACGATCCGGAGGATTAAATGGCAGATAGAACCGACCTGTCTTTCACAGGTCTCACCGACGACCAGGCACAAGAGCTGCACGCGGTCTACATGAGCGGGCTTTGGCTTTTCACGGCCATCGCCGTCGTCGCTCATATTGCCACGTACATCTGGTGGCCCTGGTTCTGAGGAGGACTGAAGAATGGCACAATTCTACAAGATCTGGCTGGTCTTCGACCCCCGCCGCGTTTTCGTGGCGCAGGGCGTGTTCCTCTTCCTGCTGGCCGCGATGATTCACCTCGTCGTGCTCAGCAACGGGATCAACTGGTTCGAAACCGCGGCCATGAGGGCCGCTGGCGGCTGAACAGCTGAAGCCAAGACAAAAGCCGCGGGCGGGGCAGCTGTCTCGCCCGCGGCAATCAAGACATTCACGACGGCCGGAGTCCCGCGGGCTCCAAGACGCCGCCATCAAACGGAGTATGAAGTATGGCTTTGCTCAGCTTCGAACGAAAATACCGGGTGCCGGGAGGCACCCTCGTGGGCGGCGACCTGTTCGATTTCTGGGTCGGCCCGTTCTTCGTCGGCTTCTTCGGCGTGACGACGATCTTCTTCGCGGGTCTCGGCACGATCCTCATATTCTATTCCGCCGTGCTGAACGGCACGTGGAACCCCTGGCTGATCTCCATGGCTCCGCCGCCGATCAGCTACGGTCTCGGTCCGGCACCGCTGAACGAAGGCGGCTTGTGGCAGATCACCACGATCTGCGCGATCGGGGCCTTCGTGTCCTGGATGATGCGCGAAGTGGAGATCTGCCGGAAACTCGGCATCGGCTATCACGTGCCCTTCGCCTTCGGCGTCGCGATCTTCGCCTATGTCACGCTGCAGGTCATCCGGCCCGTGCTCATGGGCGCCTGGGGGCATGCCTTCCCCTACGGTATCTGGTCCCACGTCGACTGGGTCAGCCACACCGGCTATCTCTACGGCAATTTCCACTACAACCCGGCGCACATGATCGCGATCACGTTCTTCTTCACGACGACGCTCGCGCTCGCCCTCCACGGATCGCTCATTCTCTCGGCGGCGAACCCCGAGAAGGGCAAGGAAATGCGCCAGCCCGAACATGAAGACACGTTCTTCCGGGATTTCATCGGCTACTCCATCGGCCCCCTCGGGATTCACCGTCTCGGCCTTCTGCTGGCGCTCAACGCCGGTTTCTGGAGCGCCGTCTGCATCGTGATTTCCGGAACCGTCTGGTTCGACCAGTGGGTCTTCTGGTGGGATTGGTGGCTCAATCTGCCCTGGTGGAGCGACATCGCGGGAGGCGTCAATGGCTAGTCTTTTCCAAACCGAATACCAGAACATCTTCACCCAGGTGCAGGTTCAGGGCGCGCCCGAAATGGGCGTGGTCGAGGACACAGACCTCAACGAGCGCGGCAAGGGCGCGAGCTTTTCCCAGCTGATCGGCTGGTTCGGCAACGCCCAGCTCGGACCGTTCTATCTCGGGGGCTGGGGGCTGTTGTCCCTCGTCTCCGGGATCACCTGGTTCGTGATGGTCGGCTTCTGGTTCTGGGACCAGGCGGGCTACAATCCGGCGGTCTTCATGCGCGACCTCTTCTGGCTCTCGCTCGATCCGCCGGCGCCGGAATACGGCCTCTCCATCCCGCCGATGCGCGAGGGTGGCTACTTCCTCATCGCCTCGTTCTTCCTGCTGATCTCGGTGATGAGCTGGTGGGTGCGGTCGTGGCTGCTCGCGCATCAGCTCGGCATGGGCAAGCACGTCTGCTACGCCTTCGCCAGCGCCATCTGGCTGTTCCTCGTGCTCGGCCTGATCCGGCCGATCCTGATGGGAAGCTGGTCCGAGGCGGTGCCCTACGGCATCTTCACCCACCTCGACTGGACGAACAACTTCTCGCTGACCTACGGCAACCTCTTCTACAACCCGTTCCACGCGCTCTCGATCGTGTTCCTCTACGGCTCGGTGCTTCTCTTCGCGATGCACGGCGCCACGATCCTCGCGGTCTCCCGCCTCGGCGGCGACCGGGAGCTCGAGCAGATCGCCGACCGCGGAACGGCATCCGAACGCGCCGGCCTCTTCTGGCGCTGGACGATGGGCTTCAACGCCACGATGGAAGGGATTCACCGCTGGGCCTGGTGGTTCGCGGTGCTGACGACGCTCACGGGCGGCATCGGCATCCTGCTCACCGGGACGGTCGTCGACAACTGGTTCGTGTGGGCGCAGGAGCATGGCTACGGGGCCGAATTCAACTACGTGCCCGCAGAGACGCCGGAAGACTTCCTGCCCTACCTGCCGCCGCAATAAGGAGACCTGAAGATGTCAAACGACGACAAATGGTACCTGGCGCACGAGAAGCCACCGAGCCTCTACGCTTGGATCTTCACCCAGATGACGATGGGAGCCGCCTATGCCGCGCTTGTCTGCATGGTCGTGCTGTTCTTCGTCCTCGCCATCCGGGCGCTCTCGGCACTTCTCCCGGAGGACCCCTACGCGCTTATCGAGACGGGCTCCCGTCTCGTGCAAGCGGTCGCATGAGCCGGGGGCGGTTCACCGCCCCCGGTCACGGCACCGGGCGTTTAGCCGCGCCCGTGTCTCGGGGTCTCCACACCCCGGTTCCCTTCCTGTTGGCTACAGGAAACTGGCGTCGCGCGGGTTACCCTACGCGACGCCCTTTTTCTTTCGGATGATGGGAGGCTGACATGACCCGACCCGCCACACCGACCCTCGACAAGGTCGCCGGCCCCGCCGACCTCAAGGTTCTCGGCGATGATGATCTGAAGCGGCTCGCGGGCGAACTGCGCGACGAGGTCATCCATACCGTCAGCCAGACCGGCGGCCATCTCGGCTCCTCGCTCGGCGTGGTCGAGCTGACGGTCGCGATCCACGCGGTGTTCAACACGCCGTTCGACAAGCTCGTCTGGGACGTCGGCCACCAGTGCTACCCCCACAAGGTTCTCACCGGGCGCCGCAGCCGGATGCTGTCGCTGCGCCAGGGCGGAGGCCTGTCGGGCTTCACCAAGCGCGCGGAGTCCGAATTCGACCCGTTCGGCGCGGCACATTCCTCGACCTCGATCTCCGCCGCCCTCGGTTTCTCGGTCGCCCGCGACATGGGCCAGGCGACGGGCGATGCCATCGCCGTCATCGGCGACGGAGCGATCTCGGCGGGCATGGCCTACGAGGCGATGAACAACGCAGGCTCGGAGGGCCGGCGCCTCTTCGTCATCCTCAACGACAACGAGATGTCCATCGCGCCGCCGGTCGGCGCGATGTCGTCCTACCTCTCCGGGCTCTACGCCTCGCCCTTCGTGCAGATGGCCGAAGGGTTCGAGGCGACGCTCCCGGGGCCGATCCGCGAGCACGCCCGCCGCGCGCGCCAGCTCGTTACCGGGCTGCCGGGCGGGCAGGGCACGCTCTTCGAGGAACTCGGATTCTCCTACGTCGGACCGATCGACGGGCATGACATGAACCAGCTCCTTCCCGTCCTCAGGGCGGCCAGGGCCAGGGCCACGGGGCCGGTGCTCATTCACGCCTGCACGGTCAAGGGCAAAGGCTACCACCCCGCGGAATCATCCGCCGACAAGTATCACGGCGTGGCGAAATTCGACGTTGTCTCCGGCAC
>Ga0102943_1002162_pt1 | contig 11670 bp, 8 predicted proteins | sample SalPonC_black_MG_FD_78174 | JGI IMG/M metagenome (GOLD analysis project Ga0102943, IMG submission 78174) | Salt pond soil microbial communities from South San Francisco under conditions of wetland restoration - Salt Pond MetaG... | ecosystem: Environmental > Aquatic > Marine > Intertidal zone >...
AGATGTTCTGGCCCATGCGGCGATCGATCTTGTATTTCGCGGCGGTGCGCTTGGTCACGGCCGGTCTCCTTCCATGGTCCGAATTTCCGGCGACCTCCTCTCCACTCCGATCCGGAAGGGCGACAGGGTCCCGCTTTCGCGGGCCGCGGACGCCATCAACCGCCGCCCCAACGGACGGCTTGCCGGGGCTTTGCCGCCCCGGCCGCCGCGAGTCAAGCGCGCCGCTCCGGGGCCGCCCGCTGACATGGATCAAGGCGGGGGCGCCGACCGCGCGCCACGGTCCGCCCGAAACCTCGTTCAGGGAGCCACGCCGCATGACCGTCAAGAACATCCTCGTCTCCTACAACGCGCTGCCCGGCGCCGACGCCGCGCTCGGCGTGGCCATGCTGATGGCGCGCAAGTACGGGGCGCATCTGACGGGCCTCCTGAGCTGGGGGCCGAGCCGGATCAGCGCCGCGCTCGGCCCCTGGGTCACGCCGGAGCTGATGCGCTCGATCCGCGAGCAGGAGGCCGAGCGGCGGGCGGAGATCGCCGGCGCCTGGCGCGAGGCGACGCGCGCGCTGGAGAAGGAGCGCCCGGGCAAGGTGCACTGGATGGATCTGGGCGGCGACGCGGACGAGAGCCTGATGGAGGCCGCGCGCGTCTACGACATCGTGGTGATGGGCGCCTACGAGGGCGACGACGACACCGCCCATCTCACGCCGCATCCCGACGTGGTGGCGCTGCGCTCCGGCCGGCCGGTGCTGATCGTGCCGACGGGCTACCGCACCGATCGCCTGATGGAGCGCGCCGTCCTCGCCTGGGACGGGGGCCGCACGGCGGCGCGCGCGATGGCGGACGCGATGGACCTGCTGGAGACCAAGAGCCACGTCACCGTGTTCTCCGCCGGGCCCGACGAGGAGACGCGCCGGCGCGAGGGGCTGGACGTGGTCGCGCACCTGGCGCGGCACGGCGTCCACACCGACTGGCGCCACGTCCCGCGCCCGGCCGGCGGCGTCGCGGAGGCGCTCCTGGAGACGGTGCGCGAGAAGGGCGCGGGGCTTCTGGTGATGGGCGCCTACGAGCACCGCAAGCTCGCCGAGGACCTGATCGGCGGCGTGACCCGCACGATCCTGGAGCGGGCCGAGACGCCGGTCCTGATGTCGCACTGACGACCTCGCCCGACGATCGCGGCCCATCGCGATCGTCGGGCGCGGCGCGGGCCGCGGTCAGCCCGGCGCCTCGAGCGAGTACTTCTCGCGCAGCTTCTCCAGCCCGGCATGGGCGCCGTACTCGTTCTGCAGCCGCGCGAGCTCGGCGTCGCGGCGACGGAACTCCTCGATCAGCTCCTCTGCCGCGTCGCCGTCGCCGAGATGGCGGAGGCCCCGGCGGGCGAGCTCGATGGCGCTCTCGAAGGTCTCGCGCACCACGTCGTGGGCGCCGGCCTCGCGCAGCTCCCATTCCGAGAAGCGGTCGTAGGTGTCGGCGAAGATCGTCGTGTTCGGGAAGCGCTCCCGGATGCGCTCCACCGCCTCGCGGGCGCCGTCGCGGTCGTCGATGCAGAGGAACACGAGGTCCGTGCTCTCCGCCCCGGCCGAGCGCAGGACGTCGAGGCGGGTGGCGTCGCCGTAATAGACCTGGTTGCCGAAGGTGGCGGCCATGCGGATCCGGCGCGGCGCGTTGTCGATCAGCGTCACGTCGTAGCCGCGCAGGCGCATCACCCGCGCCACCACCTGCCCGACGCGGCCGAAGCCGGCGACGATGATGCGCGACTTCGGCGAGTGCCTGGCGCCCTTGAGGTGCTGGAGGTCCTCGTCGCCGTCCTCCTTCGCCTTCGGCATGGCGCGCTCGGCGGCGCGGATCGCGAAGGGCGTGGCGAGCATCGAGATGGTGACGATGGCCGAGAGGATCGAGCGCGCCTCCGCCCCGAGGAGGCCGGTCCCGGCGGCCGCGGCGAAGACCACGAAGCCGAATTCGCCCCCCTGGCCGAGCGTCGCGCCGATGCGCAGCGCGTCCGAGGCCCCGGAGCCCATCGCCCGGGCGAGGCCGGCGAGGATCGCCGCCTTCAGCGCGAAGAGGCCGAGGGCGCCGCCGATCACCAGCAGGATCTCGTCGGCGACGAGGTTCCAGTTCACGGTCATGCCGAAGGACATGAAGAAGAGGCCGAGAAGCAGCCCGCGGAACGGCTCGATGTCGGTCTCGAGCTGGTGGCGGAACTCGGTCTCGGCCAGCAGCACGCCGGCGATGAAGGCGCCCATCGCCATGGAGAGCCCGACGGCGTGCATCAGGAGGGCCGAGCCGACGACCACCAGCAGGGCGGAGGCGGTGAACACCTCGTCCGCCTTGGCGCGCGCCACCAGCACGAAGAGCGGCCTGAGCCCGAAGCGCCCGACCGCGACCAGCGCGGCGACGGCCCCGAGCGCGGCGGCGGCCGCGGTCCAGTCCAGCGCCTCGCCCGCCGCGCCGGGCGAGAGGAACGCGACCAGCGCCAGCAGCGGCACGATGGCGATGTCCTGGAACAGCAGGATCGAGAAGGCGCGCGTGCCGTAGGGGGAGCCCATGTCTCCCTTCTCGCGCAGGATCTGCACCCCGAAGGCGGTGGAGGAGAGCGCGAGCGCGAAGGCCGTGATCACGCCCGGCGCGCCGCCGAAGCCGAAGACGTGGAGGATGGCGTAGAGCGTCGCCGCCGTGACCGCCACCTGCAGGAGGCCGAGGCCGAAGATCTCCATGCGCAGACGCCAGAGCCGGGCGGGCCGCAGCTCCAGCCCGATGACGAACAGCAGGAGCACCACGCCGAACTCGGCGATGCCGACCACCGTCTCGACCTCCGGCACCAGGCGCAGGCCGAAGGGGCCGATGGCGGCGCCGGCCGCGAGATAGCCGATCACCGAGCCGAGGCCGAGACGCTTGAAGGTCGGCACGGCGACCACCGCGGCGCCGAGGAACACGGCCGCGGTGTCCAGGAACTCGGTCTCGCCCACCGACGCCATAGGCCCCCCCTTCCGTAACGGAATCCGTCCCCGGAACCGCGGGAGGCGGACCGGAGGCAAGCGCCGATGCTATCCGTTCGGCGCGGCCGTTGGAACAGCGCCCCTCGGCCGGGCGGTTGCCGCCGGGGCGCCGCCGGCGATACTGTCCGCAGCCGTCGCCGCGGCCGGGAGACCATGATGGACCGCCGCCTGACCGTGATCCTCGCCGCGGACCTCGCGGGCTACTCGCGCCTGATGGCGGCGGACGAGGAGGGCGTGATCCGCCGGCTGCGCGCGGCGCGGGCGGCGGTGATCGACCCGGCGCTGGCCGAGGCGGGCGGGCGGATCGTCAAGACCATGGGCGACGGCCTGCTGGTGGAGTTCGCCTCGCCCGTCGCCGCGGTCCGCGCGGCGCTGCGCGTGCAGCGGGAGATCCCGGCGCGCGAGGCGGGCGGGCCCGAGACGACGCGGCTGCGGTTCCGCGTCGGCATCAATCTCGGCGACGTGGTGATCGACGGCGACGACGTGCTCGGCGACGCGGTGAACGTCGCGGCGCGGCTGGAGAGCCTGGCGCCCGAGGGCGGCATCTGCATCGGGCGCGGCGTGTTCGAGGCGGCGCGCGGACGGATCGACGCGGAGATGACGCCGCTCGGCCCGCAATCGGTGAAGAACCTGCCCGAGCCGGTCGAGGTCTGGCGCGTGGAGGTCGAGGGCGCCGCCCCGCCGAAGCCCGCGGCGCGGCGGGCCGAGCGGCCCTCGATCGCGGTGCTGCCGTTCCAGAACATGAGCGCCGATCCGGACCAGGAGTTCCTCGCCGACGGGATCGTGGAGGACGTGATCACGGAGCTCTCGCGCTTCCGCTCGCTCATGGTGATCGCCCGGAACTCCACCTTCGCCTACAAGGCGGGCGGCTTCGACGTGCGCAAGGTCGGGGAGGAGCTGGGCGCGCGCTACGTCGTCGAGGGCTCGGTCAGGCGGGGCGGGGACCGGCTCCGCGTCACGGCGCAGCTGATCGAGGCGGCTACGGGCGCCCATGTCTGGGCCGAGCGCTGGGACCGGAAGCTGGACGACCTCTTCGCGCTGCAGGACGAGATGACGGAGGCCATCGTCTCGGCGGTCGAGCCCGAGCTCGGCGCCCATGAGCGGCGGCTGGCGCGGGCGCGGCCGACGGAGAGCCTGACGGCCTGGGAACTCTGTCAGCGCGGCTGGTCGGCGCTCTCCGACTACTCGCGGGAGAGCCTGTCCGAGGCCGAGCGCCTTCTGACCGCCTCCGCGGAGGCCGACGCCGGCTTCGCGCTGCCCCTGGCGATGCTGGCGCGCCTCTGGTTCATCCGCGCCGTCGCGTGGGGCGAGACCGGGGCGTTGGCGCAGAGCGAACGCCGGGCGCGGGAGGCCCTCGCCGCCGACGACCGGCTGGAGACGGCGCACGCCATGCTCGGGGTCGCGCTCGCCATGTCCGGGCGGGAGGCCGAGTCCGAAGCCTCGATCGCCGCGGCCCTGATGCTGAACCCCAACAGCGCCTACTGCCGCTATTGCGCCGGATTGGCGCAGATGGCGTTCCGAACGCCCGATTGGGAGCGGATGGTCGCGGAGGCGAACGCCGCGCTGGCGCTGAGCCCGAGGGACCCGACGGCGCATGCGTTCCAGAACGTGGTGACGATAGGCTGGCTGATCGGTCGCATGGATCATCGCGATCCCGACTTCGCCGCCTCGGCCCGGACGGCGGCGAGGCATCCCGGCGCGCCCTGGTACGTTCATCTGATGGCGGCGACGGCCGAGGCCGCGGCGGGCGACGACGACGCGGCGCGGCGCGGCATCGCGGAGGCGTTGAAGCGCGCGCCGGGCATGACTTTCGCGGCCTACCGTGCGGCGTTCGGGTTCCCTTACATCGAGCGGGTGTTCCGCCTGGGCGAAGAGAACGGGATGAACGAGCGGCTGATCGCGCTGGGCCTGCCGCGGGCGTGACCCCGGATTGCGCCGCGCGGGCGCGCGCGCCATAAGGCCGCGCGATCCTCTCCCCCCGGAGGCCCGACCTCCCCGCGGCCCCGAGCCCGCGGCGCGACCCGGAGCGAGCATGCCCAAGCGCGACGACATCTCCTCGATCATGATCATCGGCGCCGGCCCCATCGTCATCGGCCAGGCCTGCGAGTTCGACTATTCCGGCGCCCAGGCCTGCAAGGCGCTGCGGGAGGAGGGCTACCGCGTGGTCCTCGTCAACTCGAACCCCGCCACCATCATGACCGATCCGGAGATGGCCGACGCCACCTATGTCGAGCCGATCACGCCGGAGATCGTGGCGAAGATCATCGAGAAGGAGCGCCCCGACGCGCTCCTGCCGACGATGGGCGGGCAGACGGCGCTGAACTGCGCGCTCAGGCTCGCGGACATGGGGGTGCTGGAGCGGTTCGGCGTGGAGCTGATCGGCGCCAAGCGCGAAGCCATCGAGATGGCCGAGGACCGCCGCCTCTTCCGCGAGGCGATGGACCGCATCGGGCTCGAGAACCCCGCGGCGGTGATCGCCGAGAGCCTCGACGAGGCGATGGCCGCCCTGCCGACCGTCGGCCTGCCGGCGATCATCCGGCCCGCCTACACCCTCGGCGGCACCGGCGGCGGCGTCGCCTACAACCGCGAGGACTACGAGCGGATCTGCCGCTCGGGCCTCGACGCCTCGCCCGTCAGCCAGATCCTGATCGACGAGAGCCTTCTGGGCTGGAAGGAGTTCGAGATGGAGGTGGTCCGCGACAAGGCGGACAACGCCATCATCGTCTGCTCGATCGAGAACGTGGACGCGATGGGCGTGCACACGGGCGATTCGATCACCGTCGCCCCGGCGCTGACGCTGACCGACCGGGAGTACCAGATGCTCCGCAACGCCTCGCTCGCCGTCCTGCGGGAGATCGGGGTGGAGACCGGCGGCTCCAACGTGCAGTTCGCGATCCAGCCGGAGACCGGGCGGATCGTGGTGATCGAGATGAACCCCCGCGTCAGCAGATCCTCGGCGCTGGCCTCGAAGGCGACCGGCTTTCCGATCGCGAAGATCGCGGCGAAGCTCGCCGTCGGCTACACGCTGGACGAACTGGACAACGACATCACCAAGGTGACGCCGGCGAGCTTCGAGCCGAGCATCGACTACGTGGTCACCAAGATCCCGCGCTTCGCCTTCGAGAAGTTCCCCGGCTCGGTGCCGGAGCTCACCACCGCGATGAAGTCGGTCGGCGAGGCGATGGCGATCGGGCGCAGCTTCGAGGAGAGCGTGCAGAAGGCGCTCTGTTCGCTCGAGACCGGGCTGAGCGGTTTCGACGAGATCGAGATCCCGGGCGCCGGCGACGACCTGCCGGAGGCGGATCGACGGCGCGCCGTGGTCGCCGCGCTGAGCCGGCAGACGCCGGACCGCCTCCGCCTCGCCGCGCAGGCGATGCGCGAGGGGCTGTCGGTGGAGGAGATCGCCGCGGCGACGGGCTTCGACCGCTGGTTCCTGGAGCGCATCGAGGGGATCGTCGCGGCCGAGGCCGGACTGATCGCCGAGGGGCTGCCGCAGGCCGCCGCCGGGATGCGCAGGCTGAAGGCGATGGGCTTCTCGGACGCGCGGCTCGGCAGGCTCGCCAACCTCTCCGAGGACGGCGTCCGGCGGATCCGCCAGGCGATGGGCGTGCGACCCGTGTTCAAGCGGATCGACACCTGCGCGGCGGAGTTCGAGGCGCAGACCCCCTACATGTATTCGACCTACGAGGCCGACGCGATGGGCTGGGTCGAGTGCGAGGCGCGCCCGACCGAGCGCACCAAGGTCGCGATCCTCGGCGGCGGGCCGAACCGCATCGGCCAGGGCATCGAGTTCGACTACTGCTGCTGCCACGCCTGCTTCGCGCTCGGCGAGGCGGGCTACGAGACCATCATGATCAACTGCAACCCGGAGACGGTGAGCACCGACTACGACACCTCCGACCGTCTGTATTTCGAGCCGCTGACCGAGGAGGCGGTGCTCGAGATCCTCCAGACCGAGCGCGAGGCGGGCACGCTCGCCGGCGTCATCGTGCAGTTCGGCGGCCAGACGCCGCTGAAGCTGGCGCGCGCGCTGGAGGCGGCCGGGATCCCGATCCTCGGCACCACGCCCGACGCCATCGACCTCGCGGAGGACCGCGAGCGCTTCCAGCGCCTGCTGAACGATCTGGACCTGAAGCAGCCGCCGAACGGCATCGCGACCACGGGCGAGCAGGCGCTGCGCATCGCGCACGAGGTCGGCTATCCGGTGGTGCTGCGCCCGTCCTACGTCCTCGGCGGCCGGGCGATGGAGATCGTGCGCGACGACGAGGGGCTGAAGCGCTACATCCGCGAGGCGGTGGTGGTCTCCGGCACGTCGCCGGTGCTGGTGGACGGCTACCTCGCCGGCGCGGTGGAGGTGGACGTCGACGCCCTCTGCGACGGGACGCGGGTGCACGTCGCCGGCATCATGGAGCACATCGAGGAGGCGGGCGTGCATTCCGGCGACAGCGCCTGCTCGCTGCCGCCCTACTCGCTCTCCGAGGACCTGGTGCGCGAGCTGGAGGCGCAGACCGAGGCGCTGGCGCGCGGCCTCGGCGTGCGCGGGCTGATGAACGTGCAGTTCGCGGTGCAGGACCGCGACATCTTCGTGCTGGAGGTGAACCCCCGCGCCTCGCGCACCGTGCCCTTCGTGGCGAAGGCGGTCGGCTCGCCGATCGCGGCGATCGCGGCGCGGGTGATGGCGGGCGAGCCGCTGACGGCCTTCGACCTCGTCTCGCCGCGCACCCGGCACGTCTCGGTCAAGGAGGCCGTGCTGCCCTTCGCGCGCTTCCCCGGCGTCGACACCCTGCTCGGGCCGGAGATGCGCTCCACCGGCGAGGTGATGGGCATCGACGCCACCTTCGAACGGGCCTTCCTGAAAAGCCAGATCGGCGCGGGCGTGGCGCTGCCGGAGGGCGGGCGCTGCTTCGTCTCGGTGCGCGACGCCGACAAGGCGACGATCGTGGAGGCGGCCCGGACCGTCGCCGGCCTCGGCTTCGAGATCCTCGCGACCTCCGGCACGGCCGCGCATCTCCGCGAGGCGGGGATCGAGGCCGAGACCGTGAAGAAGGTCTACGAGGGCCGCCCGAACATCGTCGACAGGATCAAGGACGGCGACGTCGCGCTGGTGTTCAACACCACCGAGGGCGCGCAGTCCGTGGCCGATTCCAAGGAGATCCGCTCGCTCGCGCTCTACGGGAAGATCCCCTACTACACCACCGCGGCCGGCGCGCGGGCCGCGGCGCGGGCGCTGGCGGACCGCCGGGACGGGGCGCTCGACGTGGCGCCGCTGCAGGATTACGCGGCGCGGAACCGGGCGGCCGACTGAGCCCCCCGGGGAGCGCCACGCTCCGGTTTCGAATTGAAATCTTTTAGAATCTATGGACTTAGCGTGATCCACGCTAGGTGCTACTTTCGTAGAGCATGGGAGACGCCATGACGGACCGGGCCCTCCACCTGCTGAAACTCTGCGTCGGCGCCGAGCGGGTGGACGACCTGATCGACTGGCAACGACGCCAGTCGGCGGATCGGCGGCGAAAGGGGCTGGACCCGCGCCCGGTTCACGTGACGCGCATGTGGCCGCGCCGGGCGGAGGAGGTGCTGACGGGCGGGAGCCTTTACTGGGTCTTCAAGGGCCTGGTGCTCGCCCGGCAGAGGATCGAGGCGCTGGAACCGGTCGAAGGACAGGACGGCGTCACGCGGTGCGCGATCGTCCTCGGTCCCGAGGTGGTGCGCACGGAGACCATGCCGCGCAGGCCGTTCCAAGGCTGGCGGTACCTCGAGGCGAAGGACGCTCCGCCGGATCTCGTCGCCGGCGACCCGATCGCCGATCTCCCGTCCGGACTGCGTCGGGCGCTCTCGGAGATCGGCGTGAAATGAACAGGCAGGACGCCATGACCGTCGCGGACCGACGACTGGACGACGTGCTGGCCCCGATCCGGGACCTGCATCTCGCCGACATGCTGGAGCGCATCGCGCGGGCCCTCGACGCCGGCGCGACGGTGCGGCCGGAACCCTGGCGGCGCGGCCCGGACGGCCGGATCCTGCGCGAGGGCTTCCTGAACCTGCCATCCCGCCATGACCTGGAGATCGCCAAGGACGGCCGGGTGCTGCACCCGCGGGTCGATTCGCGCCTCGAGATCGGCTTCGACGCCATCGAGACGCCGGACAGCTCCGGCTTCGCGCTGGCGATCCATCCCTTCCAATGGCAGGCGGCCGAGCTGGTGATCGAGACCCGCCAGCGGATGCCCAACTGGGCGCCGCTGCGGCTCTGGTTCCTCGAGTTCGTGCAGTCGAACTACGGGGAGGAGGCGCCGGACCTGCACGGGGCGCTGCACGCGCTCGGCGATCCGCGGCGCGTCGGGAACCGGATCTTCTTCCGGATCGACTTCGGCTCCGCCCCGCTCAGGGCGGTGCCGGCGCTGATCGAGGCGCTGGCGCAGACCGGCGCCGCGAACGGCCGGCTGCAGGCCGCTCCGCCGGAAAGCTGAGCGCCGCGCCCGCGGGCCGGCGGCGTCAGCTGCCCGCCCCGACCGCCACGGTGTCGCTGAGCCGCGCGCCGTCCATCGCGATCGCCCCGAAGATCCGGGCGTCCCGACCCCGGCCGAGCGCGTCCAGCTCGTCCAGCGTGGCGGCGTCCCGAAGGTCGAGATACTCGACCTCGGCCCCCGCGTCGGCCAGCGCGTCCGCGGCGGCGTCGAGCGTCGACTCCGCCTCGGCGCCGGCGGCGATCGCGGCGGCGGCGCGCCGAAGCTCCCGCCAGAGCCGGGCGGCGGGGGGGCGCGCCGCCGGGGCCGCGAGACAGACGGGCGCGCCCTCGTCGTCGCGCTCCGTCTCGGCGACGGCGACCCGCGGGCAGAGGTCGAAATCCTTCGCCACGCGCTCGGCGATCAGGCGGCGCTGCCAGGCGAGTTCGCAGAACACCGCCACGTCGGGCCGCGTCTGGGCGAAGAGACGGATCATGTCTGCCGCGAAGGCGTCGAGCGCGGCGGACGTCTCCTCGCCGTCCAGCACGTCGGCGAGCCCGGCCACATGGACGCGGGTGGCGAAGCCCTCCGGCCGAAACACCTGGCGCGACGGCGCATAGAGCGCGTCCGCGCCGACCTCGTCCATCAGCGCCGCGACGGCGGGTTCATGGGGAGACGGCGCGTCCGGCGACTCGTCCGCGGGCGGCGCGTCTCCGGGCGGGACGAGCGTGACCAGCACGCGGTCGGCCTCCTTCTGCGCCGCCCGCACGAGCGACGCGTGGCCCTCGTGCGGCGCACCGTGCACCATGACGAGCGCGACCGTCTCTCCGAAGGCCCGCCACGACTTCACGCGGGAACGGAGCTGCTGCGGCGAACGCAGGAGTGGCAGGCCGATCATGCGGCGTCACATTCTCCCAAGGCGCCCGCGTACGGTCGCGGGCGCACCTTCACGCATTCGTCATATTTTATTTCCATCAAGCTGAAGGTTCAAGCGTCGGGAGGCCCAGCGTCGTCAGCACGGGCGAGAGAAGGCCCATCGTTTCCACTCGATGGAAGGCGTGCCGGGCGAGACACAGATTCGCCTCGGACCGCAGGACGACGCCGTCGTCGAGCGGCCGCAGCCTGTTCGCCCTCAGCGTCTCGCCCGAGGAGGTGATGTCGGAGATCGCCTCGGCGACGCCGTTGCGCACCACGCCCTCGGTCGCGCCCTGGCTGTCCACCAAAAGGCAGTCCGCGACGCCGCGGGCGCGCAGGAACCGCCGCGTGAGCAGATGATACTTGGTGGCGATGCGCAGCGGCCGTCCCGTGCGGGCGCGGTGGCGCCCGGCGACGGCGTCGAGGTCGGCGCAGGTCTCGACGTCCGCCCAGGCGTCGGGGACGGCGACGACGAGGTCCGCGTGCCCGAAGCCGAGCCGGGCGAGCAGCGCCACGCGGGCGTCGGCGTCCGGGATGCGCTCGCGGATCATGTCCTCGCCGGTGACGCCGAGGTCGAGGCGGCCGGCGGCGAGTTCGCGCGGGATCTCGGAGGCGGGGAGCAGCACGAGGTCGACGCCCTCCACCCCGGCCACGTGGCCGGCGTATTCGCGCGCGTCCGCGGCGCCGGAGACGACGACCCCGCGCGCCGCGAACCAGGCGACGGCCGCGTCGCGCAGGCGCCCCTTGGAGGGCAGGCCGAGGCGGAGGCGCCGGCTCATGCCGCCCCCCGCGCCGAGAGCAGCGCCTCGGGCCGCAGGATCCCGCCGACCGCGGGCAGCGCCGCGCCGGAAAGGCGGGCGGTCAGCGCGTCGTAGCGCCCGCCGCCGGCCAGCGGCGGCAGGTCGGGGCGGCCGGGGGCGGCGAACTCGAAGACGAAGCCGTCGTAGTATTCGAGCGCCCGGCCGAACGAGGCGTCGAAGGGCAGCGCCGACGGGTCCTCGCCGCGCGCGGCCAGCGCCTCGAGCCGCCGCTCCAGCCGGTCGAGCGCCGGGGCGAGGGCGGGGTCGAGCCCGCGCAGCCGGGCCAGCGCGGCGTCGGCGGGGCCGGAGACCGCGAGCGTCGCCTCGAGCCGCGCGATCTCCTCGGCCGAGAGCGCGAGACGGGCGTCGGCCGCCAGCTCGCGCGCCCGGTCCATCACGTCCGAGAGCGGGCGCAGCCCCGGCAGCGGCCCGCGCTCCATCACGAAGGCGCGGAGCGCGGCGTCGCCCGCCTCCGCCGCCGCGATCAGCGCCGCGCGGCTCTCCGAGGGCTCGGGACGGCCG
>Ga0102943_1002164_pt1 | contig 11665 bp, 11 predicted proteins | sample SalPonC_black_MG_FD_78174 | JGI IMG/M metagenome (GOLD analysis project Ga0102943, IMG submission 78174) | Salt pond soil microbial communities from South San Francisco under conditions of wetland restoration - Salt Pond MetaG... | ecosystem: Environmental > Aquatic > Marine > Intertidal zone >...
TGCTGCCCGCCGGAAAGCCCGGTACCGGGCTGGTCCAGCCGATCCTTGACCTCGCGCCACAGCCCTGCCCGTTTCAGGGATTTCTCAACCAGTTCGTCGGTCTCGTCCCGGTTCTGGACCAGGCCGTGAATCTTGGGGCCGTAGGCGATGTTGTCATAGATGGACTTGGGAAAGGGATTGGGTTTTTGAAACACCATGCCCACCTGGGCCCTCAGGGGAACCACATCCACATCCTTGTCATAGATGTTCTTTTTGTCCATGATGATTTCCCCCTGTACCTGGCAGCCTTCAATGGTATCGTTCATCCGGTTCAGGCACCGCAAAAAGGTGGATTTTCCACAGCCTGAGGGGCCGATCATGGAGATGACCTCATTTTTGCCGATATCAAGACAAATATTGTTAATGGCCTGTTTTTCGCCAAAATTATAGTACACATCCACATTCCGGCAGCTCATCCTGGGATTGTCCACCTGTATCTGTCCGACAGTGGTTCTCTGCTCCCGGGCAACGAGGGTGCGGCCTGCCCTCTTGCCTGCTGGCCTGGCGTCTACAGCGGCTTGATCTTCTTTCATATCTGTTTCCATGGGTTGAACAGCAAGTTGTTGCACAGGTTCCCCTTGATGCGGGGCCAAACAATCCGGACCGGTCTTGCTTAAGGCCAAGACCGGTCCGGCGTAAAGCCAGATTGAATTAGAGGTCAGACAATTTCAGCGGGGTCAAATTTTTCACGACCATTCTGTACTTGTCTCTTTCAGCCTTGGGCATGGGAATCAGGCCCTTGTCGGTCAGATATCCTTCAGCGCCAAAGGCTTTTTCAGAGGTGAACTCAGCCAGGTACGCTTTCATACCCGGGATGGTGTCCACATGGGCTTTTTTCACGTAAAAGTACAGGGCACGGGAAACCGGATAGGATCCGTCAGCAATGGCGTCAAAGGTGGGTGCAACACCGTCAATAAAGGATCCCTGAATTTTATCGGTGTTCTGGTCCAGGAAAGAAAATCCAAAGATACCCAGGGCATCGGGATTGGCTTCCAGCTTCTGCACGATGAGGTTATCGTTCTCTCCGGCTTCAATGTAGGCACCATCCTCACGAACGGTATGACACAGGGCTTTGTAGGCGGATTTATCCTTTTTTTTCAATGCCTTGATCCATCCGATCTTCTTGGCACCGCCTTCCATGGCCAGCTCGACAAAGGCGTCACGGGTACCGGACGTGGGCGGGGGGCCCAAAACTTCAATTTTAACGGCAGGCAGGGACGGATTCACATCTTTCCAGGTCTTGTTGGGATTGGGCTGGGTTTTGCCCTCCTGACCGGCAACGGGAACATCCTTGGCCAGGGCCAAAAACAGGTCTTTCCGGGTCAGCTTAAGGTTAGAGGCCTTTTTGGAGTTGGCCACAACAATGCCGTCATAACCGACTTTAACTTCAACAACTTCGGTAACACCGTTTTTGATATCCTTTTCCAGCTCGCTTTTTTTGATCCGCCTGGAAGAGTTGGTGATGTCAGGATGCTGTACACCAACGCCGGCACCAAAGAGTTTGTGCCCGCCGCCTGAACCGGTGGATTCGATTTTCGGGGTCTTGTAAGAGGTGGTCTTTCCAAGCTGTTCGGCAACCACCGTTGCAAAAGGATAAACCGTGGAAGACCCGACAATGGAAACATAATCCCTTGAGCCGGCACAGACATTGGACAGGCCCAGGGTGACAACAGCAGCCAGGGCGGTGACAAAAACAATCGCTTTTTTCATTTTTTTACTCCTAAATTCCAGTTAATAAAACAAAGGTTAACATTCAGTATTTGTTACACTTACCATCTTCTCTCAAATTTCTTTCTCAAAAAAATAGCCAGCGCATTCATGGTCACCAAAAAGGCCAGAAGGACCATAATGGCAGCTGAGGTTTTTTCAAGAAAGGCTCTCTCAGGGCTGTCTGCCCAAAGAAATATCTGTACCGGCAGTACAGTGGAAGGATCTGTAAACCCGCCGGGAATATCCACAATAAAGGCCACCATGCCGATCATCAGCAGGGGCGCGGTTTCCCCCAGGGCCTGGGCCATGCCGATAATGGTACCGGTCAGCATGCCGGGCAGGGCCAGGGGCAGGACATGGTGGGTCACCATCTGGGTCTTTGAGGCCCCGACGCCCAGGGCGGCTTCCCGGATCGAGGGGGGCACGGACTTGAGCGCCGCCCGACTGGCAATGATAATGGTGGGAAGGGTCATCAGCGTCAGTACAAGGCCGCCCACTAAGGGCGCAGATCTGGGCAGTCCGAAAAAGTTCAAAAATACGGCCAGGCCCAGCAGACCAAATACAATGGATGGAACAGCTGCCAGGTTGTTGATGTTTACCTCGATTATATCCGTCCACTTGTTGGTGGGGGCAAACTCTTCCAGGTACACGGCAGCAGCCACACCAATGGGAAAGGACAAGGCCAGGGTGACAACCAGGGTGTAAAACGATCCACAGGCTGCGCCCCAGATACCGGCCAGTTCAGGCTCCCGTGAATCCCCTCCCGTGAAAAAAGTGGTGTTGAACTGGGTTTTGATCCGGTCCTGGTCTTCCAAATGCTCCACCCAGGACACCTGCATATCGTTCATCCGCCGCTGGTCTTGGGGGACATCCCGGCGGATATGCCCCTTGATGAGCATGTCCACATCATCATCAGCCGGGACCCATATGCTGATGGTGTTGCCGATCTCATGGCGGTTTTTTTCCACAAAATCCTGAAGGTCATAGCTGGCCCCTGTGCTGACAAGGCGATAAAGCTTTCGTTTATCCCGGCGCGTTGTCACCTCGGGAAAGCTCTTTTTCAATGCAGTCCGCACCATCCCCAGATAATTGGCCACAGCCAGATTATCCTTATCAATCTTCTCAGAATCCAGATGCACATCAAGCTGGATCATTGTTTGCTCAAATGCGGTATACCCTTTGCTGCCAATACTGATAAACAAAACAGATAAAAAGGTCAGGCTGGCAATGATGGCAATCAGCCCAATGGCCTTGAATCGCCGCTCTCGCCTATACCGTCTGGCAAGGCCTTTGTTAACGATATCCATGGTACGCACAGGTGCTGGCGCACCTGTCTTGGGTTTACTCTCAGGCTTATTCATACTGCTCCCTGTATTTGCGGACCACCACAAGGGCAATCACGTTCAGGATCAAGGTTATGATAAAAAGCATCAGGCCCAGGGCAAAGGCGGCCAGGGTTTTTGGGCTGTCAAACTCCTGATCCCCTACCAGCAGGGTCACGATCTGCACGGTGACAGTGGTCACTGTTTTAAGCGGATTTACCGTGAGGTTGGCAGACAGGCCTGCGGCCATGACCACAATCATGGTTTCGCCGATGGCCCGGGATACGGCCAGCAGCACCCCCCCGACAATCCCGGGCAGGGCTGCGGGCAGCACCACCCGGGTAATGGTCTCGGACTGGGTGGAGCCAAGACCGTAGGCACCGTCCCTCATGGACTGGGGCACGGCATTGATGACATCGTCGGACAAAGAAGAGACAAAGGGGATGATCATAATCCCCATGACCAGGCCTGCGGCAAGGGCGCTTTCGCTGGAGACATCCAGGCCCAAACAAGCCCCGGCGCCCCGGATGGCCGGGGCAACCACCAATGCGGCAAAGAACCCGTAAACCACCGTGGGAATGCCGGCCAGAATTTCCAGCAGGGGTTTGGCAATGTTTCTGAACGTCTTGTTGGCAAATTCACTCAGGTAGATGGCAGACATAAGACCGATGGGCACGGCCACGCACATGGCAATAAAAGAGATCAGCATGGTCCCCAAAAAGACCGGGACGGCACCAAATGCACCGGAAGACCCCACCTGGTCCGCCCGGATGGCCATCTGGGGACTCCACTCCAGCCCCAAAAGAAACTCATGAAGGGGAATCACCTTGAAAAAGCGGATGGCCTCGTAAAGCACAGAAAGCACAATACCAATGGTGGTAAAAATGGCAATGGTAGAGCAGGCAATGAGCAGGATCCTAATGACCGTTTCCACATGATTTCTGGCCCGCAATTCAGGTGTGATAATCCTGCGCCCCCAGAGAATGGCCACAATGGCCAGGGCAAGGATAATAACAGTCAGGGCGGCATGGCTTGTGGCCCGAAGGCTCTTGTAATGATCTGCAGCCGCCTGGATGGCCGAGTTGATCTCGCCGCCGACAATATTGCCGCTGACCAGATTCCGGATATCGTTCACCACCAGGTTCAGCCGGTCAGCAGGAAGCTGCTGAAGGGTTTCAGGAAGCCCGGAAACCATGATGCTGGTGATAACAGAGGTTTCAAATGCCAACCAGAACGAAAAGACAATCAAGGCGGGAACAGCGCACCACAGGGCAGTCAAAGACCCGTAATAGACCGGCCTGGAGTGAAGCACCTTGGGGCCTCCCCTGCTAGAGGAAACAAAAAAGGCCTGTTTGCGTCCAAGGTAAAAACCGCCCGCCGCCAGCATGAGCAACGCGATGAGCAATTGGGTGGGTGACATAATTATTCCTTATTTGGTTAAGCAGCTGTTTCTCAGATACTTGAGACAAGATACGCCCCTTTTATTAGGTTGGGTTTAACATTTTGTTAGCAAACAGTTAGAGAAGCATTTGCACCGGTTCCTGTTTCCAGTTTTTCCCGGGTGTTTTTCAGCAGGTCGTCCAGAGCAGACTCCATATCAGTGGCGTGGGTTCTCACCTGCTTGGACAGTTTGCGGGTCTGCTGGGCCGCATCCTTGACCACGACCATGCGGTCAGACAGATCCCGGGCATCTGCAGAGGTGTCTGCGGCATTTTTGTCAATACGGTCTGAAATGCTGCACTGATCTTTGACCGCTTCAAAAATCTGGGCCCCAACTTCGGACAGAGATTGACTTAAGGCTGCCACGCCTTTGGTGGAACCGGTGATTTTCTGACAGGCCGTCTGGATGGCTGATACCCTGGACTCGATATCGTGGTTGGCGTTTTCCGTTTGAAGGGAAAGATCCCTGACCTCGTTGGCCACCACGGCAAAGCCCTTGCCCGCCGCCCCGGCCCGGCTGGCCTCAATCCTGGCATTAAGTGCCAGAAGCCGGGTCTGGCCGGCAATATTCTTCACCAGCTTGATAATCTCGTTGATTTCCAGGGATGCGGCATTCAGGTGATGAATATTGTCCATGGATTCTTTGGTGGCAGTGGAAATATCATTGACAAGGCCGGCCTGGCGGCCCATATGGCCTTGGATATTGCCCACCGCATCCTGGAGCCGGCCGCCGGCACGGGCCACCCCGGCGGCATTCTCCTGGGTCCGGACAATGGCTAAAGCGGCGGTATCACTCTCCTCACTGGTGTTTCCGGCCAGCCCGTGAAGATCAAAACTGGCTGTTTTCATTGCCTGGGCCTTTGTCCGCAGATCCTCGATGAGATCGGTCATGGTATAGACCAGGTCCTGGATCATCTGCTGCTCCTGCTGCCGCTGCAGATCAGCGGCCCTAAGGTCCCCCAAAGCCCCTTTAAAGCACTGCAGTGCCCCGGCCAGGACCCCGATCCTATCCCGTCTCTTCTGAAAGGGAATACAGACATCCCGGCCGGTGTTGATAAGGTCAATGACACGGGTCAGCCGCTTCAACGGCCGCTCCACATGGAGCCAGGTCATGGCGTAGAGCACCAGAAGATTCAAAGCGATGGTCACACCGGCAATGGCCATGGATGTGGTTTGACGACGGCTGCGAAAATCCTCCAGATTTCTTTTACCGGCATTAATCTGATCCACATGGTAAAGGATCTGGTTCCGGGAGTCTTCGGCAGCCAGGCCCTCATCTGCCAGCTGGGCCTTGAGCACATTAATCCGCCCTGTCAAAGCCTCGCCGGATTCTGCAGCTGCCGTCTCCCTGTGGATCATCTTTGTCAGGGCCATGGCCGTGGCCTCTGGATCGTCAGCTGACAGGTACAGCAGATCCACGGTCTGGGAAAACAAAGCCGTGTCATCCAGCAGGCCCCGGGCAACAATCAGTTCCCCCTCCTTGTTCACCACCACCAGCCGGCCTTTTGAAATATCCCGCCGCTGTTTGCGTTTAAAATAGCCGCGGTAAGCGTCCCGCCCTTGCAGACGCTCGGCTTTGACCACTGAATACTCGGCCTTGATTTTATCCCATATGGTCCTGGACGGATCCACGGCAAGCAGTTCTGGAATCTGCAGATACTTTTCCTGGAGAATGGTAATCCGAGCCCTTAAATCCGCATTCAGGCCGGCATTCAGGGTCAGCAAGGACCGGGTCTTCTCCCCCACATCCCTGGAGGCTTTCCATCCGGTATACATGAGTACCCCCATGCACAGGTTGGTCACCAGCCCCACCCCGATAAGCAGCTTCATCCCCACGGTGAGCCAGGTTGCTTTGCCGGTCGATTTGGCCAGCCCCCGGTCCGGCTCCCCTTCCACGGCAGGTTCCTGACTGTCTTTTGTCTTTTTCTGGAAAAATGGAAAAACCCGGGGTTGTCGAGTCTCACTCACCTGAGTATTCATCCTGGCATATCCTTTGGCAAAACATCCGTTTTTATAATTGTAAACGGATATTTAGCACTGGACTGTTAGCAAGGCATTAGCAGAGCATGAGGAAAACACGATCTCCGGGAAAGTAAAAAAGGCAGGCGTCAGGTCTTATCCAAACCGGACAGGGCTGTCGCAACATCCGGTTCAATGGAAAATACTTTGTCCAGCTTGGTCAGGGACAGGGCGTTGATCACGGTCTGGCCCAGCCCGGCCAGAATAAACCGGCCTTTTTGCTTGCGGCTCCATTGAAGCCCCTCTACCAGGGTGGCGATACCAGAGCTGTCCATAAAGGAAACATCGGAAAGATCCACAATAATGGCCTGGGTTTTTGGTATGAAAAAGGGCAGCAGGGCATCCCTCAGGTTCGGGGAAGTGAACATGTCAATCTCTCCCGACACACGGACAAGGGCAACACCATCCTTTTTTTCGCTGAAGATATTAAAGGCCATGGCTAGGCTTTATTTTTCAAATATATATTTTCTGATGAGCTCTTCCAGGCTGATGGCAGACTCCGTGTCAAAGAGAAAATCCTTGTCCTCCAGAAAAAAGTCAGATCCCCCGGGGGAAAGCTTGACGAATTTATCTCCAATGACGCCCTTGGTCCTGATAGAGGCGATGGTATCCTCTGAAATCCGGATATTTTTTTCAATCTCCATTGCCACCACGGCGTTGCTGTCCTCAAGGGTAATGGCGGCCACCTTTCCCACGGGAACCCCTGCAATCTCAACCGAGGCGCCGGGCTCCAGGCCTTCAATAGAAGAAAACACAGCAGCAATCCGGTAGCGGTCTGATCCAAAAATCTCCACCGCCCCAAGATTTACAGATAAATAGACGAGACAGGCCATGCCCAGAATCATGAACAGGCCCACTGAGATTTCAGTCTGTTTTGAATACATGATGCGTCATTTAAATCCTATAGCAGCAAAGATGTCAAGATATAATCCATCACCAGAATGGACACTGACGAAAAGACCACTGCCCGGGTGGTGGCCCGGCTGACCCCTTCGGTATCTGCCTGGGCCGTAACCCCCATAAAGGTAGAGATCCAGGCGATAAGCAGCCCAAATGTCAGGCTTTTGATTACCCCGCCGTAGATATCGGTAAAGGTCACCGCTGTCACCATTTTTCCAAAATAAGCCCCCTCATTCACCCCGAGAAGATTCACCCCCACAAGATAGCCGCCGAAAATCCCCACCACGTCAAAAAAGGCTGTCAGCAGGGGCAAAGACAGGATGCCTGCGATGAGTTTGGGGCTGATCACGTACTTGACCGGATCAATGGCCATCATCTCCAGGGCGGGAAACTGGTCGGTGATTTTCATGATCCCGATCTCCGAGGTCATGGCAGAGCCTGCCCTGCCTGCCACCATCAGGGCGCACAGCACAGGCCCCAGTTCGCGGATAATGGACAGGGCCACGGCAGATCCCAGCAGGGCTTCGGCCCCGAACTGGGTCAGGGTATGATACCCCTGCAGCCCCAGGACCATTCCGGTGAACAGCCCGGTGACAAAGACAATGAGCAAGGATTTTGTCCCGATAAACTGAATCTCCTTGATCACCCGCCAGATCCTGAAAGGGGGTACAAAGGCCTGGGCCAGAGACCGAAACAGGAATACACCGCTTCTTCCAATGGTCTGGACCTGGTTGAGGGTATTGCGTCCGATACTGGCAGGGATATCTGAAATCACAGGGGGTCCATCCTATCTCATTAAGAGTTCGTCCAGATAATTCGTCTTGGTCCGGGTAAAGGGAATGGGGCCTTCGGGTGCTCCGGTGATAAACTGCATCACCCGGGGGTCTGTGCTGTTCCGTATCTCATCCACCGTGCCTTCGGCAATGATTTCACCAAAAAAGAGGATGATGATTTTATCTGCGATCCTGAAACAGGACTCAATATCGTGGGAAACCACCACCGAGGTGATGGCAAGCTTCTGGTTCAGGTCCAGGATCAACTTATCGATCACCCCGGTGGAAATGGGATCCAGCCCCGAGGTGGGCTCATCGTAAAAGATCACCTGGGGATCCATGACAATGGCCCGGGCCAGCCCTGCCCGCTTCATCATGCCTCCGGACAGCTGGGAGGGCATCAGATGCTCTGTCCCGCGCAAGCCCACCATCTCAAGCTTCATGGTCACCAGGGTCTTGATGACACTGTCCGCAATCCGGGTATGTTCTCTCAGGGGAAAGGCGATGTTCTCAAAAATATTCAAATAGTTGAACAGGGCAGATCCCTGAAAGAGCATCCCCATTTTTTTGCGCTGCGCATACAGGGCTTTTTTATGGACCCGGCTTAGGTCCACACCGTCAAAAAGAATCTGCCCCGAATCCGGTCGCTCCAGTCCTGTGACCTGGCGCAAAAGCGTACTCTTGCCTGACCCGGATCCCCCCAGGATGACTGTGACTTTTCCCTTTTCAAACCGGCAGGTCAGATGGTTGCACGCCGCAACACTGCCGTAGTTTTTTACAAGATTTTCTATGATGATCATGATGGCAACGTGTCATGTTAAAAAGTTGATCACCTTTGATACCCCAAGGCCTGAACCTTGTCAAGAAAAGAGAAAACCGGCGACCTGGTCTTTCACAATGACCAAATTCATCGGCTGTTTAACAAAAAGATCCCCCTGCCCGTTCCGGACAGGGGGATCAGCATATCCGTTGAATCCCTTTGGGATCCTTGTGATTTATTTTTCCTCTAGAATGGCGGTGACCACCTGACAGGGAAAGGCGTTGGAGAGATTTTTTCCATCGCTTTTGGGTTGCTCTTTCTGGGGCTTGTGTCCCGACCCGGTGAACCCCTGCACGCGTCCGTCTGTGTATTCGATGCGGTAGTTGGGACGGATCCCCTTTCCTGTTGTCCCCAGTTTCACCAGGGCATTGGCATCCCCCTGCATGTTGGAGACCAGCTTTTCCAGGTAGGATTTAGCAAGCTGGGCCACCCGCTCCTCATCCCATACGATGCTGGACTTTGCGCCGCCTTTTTTGGCGGTACCCGTGCGTTTGGTTTTGAGCTTGCTGATCTGTTTGTCCAGATGATTAAGGCGCATGCCCAGGTTCTTGACCGATCTTTTTTGGATCTCTCCTTCAGCTTCAGGTCGCAGGGATTCAAGATCGGCACTGACCTTTTCAAAGTTGTTCATAGACTCTTCAAAGGCCTTGGCCTCGATCAGTTCATCTATTTTGTCATACTTCTTGTTAATGGATAGTCTGGATTCTCGAAATTTATTGGGGTCCACGTTGCCTCCTCTATGGCTGGCCTATTTTTCTGAAAGCATTAACCCACCAAGAACCAAACAAACTGTTTCCTAAACCAGATACAGACGCTGTACCATACAGCAAGTTCCAGTGATCTTAATACTATCGTTTTTATATTTTATCGACAAATCTTACACCTTTACACAGGAGAATACAAGGGCAAGGAGAATGCCCCTCAGGCAGGTTTTGAAATGGGAAAAAACCGGGCCCGGGTCAGGGCGGCCAGGTCTGACGGATCCAGCTGAATCTGAAGGCCGCGTTTTCCTGCACTGACATACAGGGTGGAAAGGGTCTGGGCCGAAACATCAATCACTGTGGGCAGGGCCTTTTTCTGGCCAATGGGGCTGACACCGCCGGCAAGGTAGCCTGTGGTTTTTTCCACCTGAACTTTTTGCGCCATGGCCGCTTTTTTGCCGTTCATGACCCGGGCCAATGCCTTTAAATCCAGCTGCCCAGATACCGGTACCACAGCCACGGTCAGCCCCTTTCCCCTGACATCGGCCACCAGAGTCTTGAACAGATGCCCAGGTGCCACCCCCAGCTTTTCAGCGGCCTCCAGGCCATAGGCCCGGACCAGGGGGTCATGGTCATACTCGTGCAGCGAAAAGAAAATCCCGGCCTTTTTGGCCCTGGCAACAGCTGGTGTCATGGGCTGAAACCTTACCAGGAAGACATCGGCTTTTCCACTGTTTTTGCCAAACTATCAAATTTTTATGCCAGCCTGGGGTTTACTATTTTACGGTTCAACACTATAGTCCCCGCCATGAAATTTTACGCAGTGGCCAAGGGCCGGAAAACAGGGATATTCACCACATGGCCACAGGCAGAGCAGCAGGTCAAAGGCTTTGCCGGCGCCAAATACAAAAGTTTTAAAACCAGGGCGGCGGCCCAGGCTTTTCTGGAAAACCCCGTGTACAAGACGTCTTCGGCCTCAAAAACGGCTTCAGGCCGAACCAGAACTGCGCCCAAGGCCCATGAGGCAGAGCCTGCCGATGCTGTGGTGGTCTATACCGACGGCGGGGCCATTGGCAATCCAGGCCCCGGAGGCTACGGCGTGGTATTTGAGGACGGCCGGCAGTTTTCCGGTGGGTTTGCCCCCACCACCAACAACCGCATGGAGCTTATGGCGGTGATTGTTGCCCTGGAGGCCCTGGGCAAAGAGACCCGTCCCATCCTCATTTACTCGGACTCCAGATATGTGATCAACGGCATTTCAAAAGGCTGGGCCGCATCCTGGAAAAAACGGGGATGGAAAAAATCCGATGGAAAACCCGCCCTGAACCCGGATCTGTGGCAGCGCCTCCTGGATCTGGTCACGAACCTGGACGTTCGGTTCAGATGGGTCAAGGGCCATTCCGGTAATCCCATGAACGAGGCCTGCGATCACCTGGCCAATTCAACGGCCCGTCAAGGGGGCCTGCCCCAGGATCCGGGGTATTCCCCGGCCGGGTAGATACGATACAGGCAAGGTCCACGCCGCTGCCAGCGCTTTGGACAAAGGCTGCCCCGGGATTTAAGCCGTTGCCAGGGGGGCAAAGCCCTGATATACTCTGTTGTGTTCTGCGACCCCTAAACCTTAAACGGCTGCCACACATGACAAAACCAGACACGACACTTTCCAGAAAAAGCCTTTTAACCATCATTAACGCTTTGCCCCTGGCCATCTCAGTCATTGATAAAAATCAGAATATTGCCCTTGTTAACAAACACACCACCCGCTTTGTCAATCAAAACGAGTCCCAGCTGATCGGACTTCGGGGAGGAGAGGCATTTGGCTGCACCCACCATGACGATGCAGACATGGGCTGCGGATTTGGCCAGAACTGCATGCGATGCAAGCTGCGCAAAACCGTTCTGGATACCCTGGAGAACAACGTCTCCCACGACATGGTGGAA
>Ga0102943_1002166_pt1 | contig 11663 bp, 7 predicted proteins | sample SalPonC_black_MG_FD_78174 | JGI IMG/M metagenome (GOLD analysis project Ga0102943, IMG submission 78174) | Salt pond soil microbial communities from South San Francisco under conditions of wetland restoration - Salt Pond MetaG... | ecosystem: Environmental > Aquatic > Marine > Intertidal zone >...
CATGATATCCTGTTCCGGCTTCTTTCCAGCGGGGCTGCGGCCCAGAAACTGGGGGGATATGTCAGTTATGTGGGCGGGCCGGGTCCGGCAGATTATCCGGACGGTCCTGAGGCGTTTCATTTGATCATTATTGACAATGGACGTAGCCGCATGCTGGCGGATCCGGCATTTCGGGAAATGTTGTGCTGCATCAGGTGTTCGGCCTGTTTAAATGTCTGCCCGGTATACGGCAAAATCGGGGGGCATGCCTATGGGTCTCCCTATTCCGGCCCTGTGGGCGCTGTTGTGACCCCGCTTCTGGCGGGCCTGAACCGGGCACAGGACCTGTGTTTCGGTGAAACCCTGTGTGGTGCCTGCAAACAGGCGTGCCCGGTGGATATTGATTTGCCCCGAATGCTCTGGGAACTGCGGTTCCGGCTGGCAGAAGGGGATGAAACCTGGGGGGCAGCCCCGGTCAGTAGACCGGAAAAATATGCCATGGATGCCTTTGCCTGGTTAACCTGCCATCCGGCTGCCTATCGTGCCGCATTGTTTTCTGCTTCCCGGATGCAGACCCTGGTGGGTGCAAAAGAGGGACCCATCCGTCAGCTGCCTGGACCCCTTGCCGGCTGGACCCGGTCACGGAACCTGCGGAAAATCAGCAGCCGGCCGTTTCGATCCCAGTGGAAAAGCAGGAAACAGCCAGATTAAGGACAATGCAATGACACAGAACCATCGCGCCAGTTTTATCAACCGGGTCCGTCAGTCCCTGGGGCCGGACATTGGGCCTGCTGATGTCCGCCAGGCACGAATTTTTCCCCAGACATCGGATGCGGTGACCCAAAACCTTCTGCAGACTGTACAATCGCGCACAACGCAGGAGAGAGAAACGCTTCTGACTGTGTTGATGGATCAGGCTCTGCCCCTGAACTTGCATGTCACACCGGTGGCAGACCCGGCTGAGGCGGCACAGCAGATCGCCGCACTTGTCCGGCAGAAAAATCCGGAATGGGGAGAAAAAAAGGCCCTGATCCGTTGGTCCCATCCCCTTCTGGACGCGCTTGAACTGGAATCGGTACTGGCGGATCAACACATTCCGGTGCATATCACTGCCATGGATCCACACGCAGACCTGCAAAAGCAAAGACAGGTCATACGGGAAAAGACCATAGATTCTTTCATGGGCATCACAGCAGCGGATTACTGTGTGGCAGATACTGCTACCATTGTCATGAAAACCTATCCCCATCAGGGCCGGGCCGTTTCCCTGTTACCGGCTGTCCATGTGGCGGTTATTACACTTGACCAGATACTGACCAATCTAACCGAACTTTATGCTGTGCTTGATGATTATGAAAAAAACACACCGAAAAATGGGTTGACCCACCACATGGTCTTTATCTCCGGTCCCAGCAAAACAGCTGATATCGAACTGACCATGGTTCATGGCGCACACGGACCCAAAGAAATGCACATTTTTGTCGTCCGGGCGTGACAAGGGGATATAAATAGAAAATCCAGCCATATTTACTCTCAGAGGGCTCCAAATTTGATTGCTCGAGACCCGAACTCTTTGTTCCAGTTCTCATACATAGTTTTTTTAGCTATATCTTAACCTTTACTTGTCTGAAAGAATATATCAAGTATGGGAAATAATTTTCAAAAATAGGCTATCCTTTTTGATGGTTTTATAATTTGAGATGTCATGAAATGCCCAAAATACACCAATTAGGGTCTATGTAGATTCCCTGAAAATTTTATTCAACCATTTTTTGTCCTGTCATGAAATCAATCTGACCTCAACAATATTCTTAGTATCACAAAACAAATCACTCTGGAAATTATCAGCTATGGGATTGATGATCCTTGAGTATGGTCAGCTGGTGATCCGAAATTTACAATCAAACCCAAATGAAAAACCTGGCTTGTTCAACCACCGGATAAGATCGTTATTTTTCCAAACACACGATCCTTATTCGATAGCCAATTTTTCTTTTGGGAGAAGTAATTTTTCAAATCCCTCGAACTCCAGAAATTCGGGGGCACATTCCTATTTTTTGGAATTTATATCATGTCCTTGGAATTACCTTTTTTGCAGCAATATCACATCATCCCCGATAAAAAAAAGGGATGTATTGTATCTATGGTGCAGCACAGGTCCTGGACCGCAACCGAAATCCAGACCCTTTTGCCCGGAGTCAAGCCGTTCAAGCATGGGTTTGCTCAAGCGGGAGAGAAACCGGCGATATCCTGGATCTGCCGTGTCATTGGTATGAAGATCATACGCGTTCTTTTCAGTTTTCGTTGTCAGATGATACTCACCCGGCACAAAGACAAGACAGCAATCCGGGCATATCAGATAGATCCTGTTCTTATCTTCAAAATACAGCTTTGGATCATCCCATCTGCACAGGGGGCAACAATTGTCAAAATAATGATTCATCCCAGATTATATACCAGACCCATTAACAGGTTTTGAATGGTAATGGTATCCCCAAATAAATGACCCTTGAAATTTTTATCCATGGGATAATGAAACCTAACTCGGATCAACGAAATTTTTCTTTTGTCTCAGAACAGGAATAGAGCTTAAAAACGAAACCATCAAGACCACCACCGCCATGGAAATAGACAGAGTGGTCACCTCGATGCCAAAATCCAGAAGAAACCCGAGCAGTACCGGGGCAATGGCAGTGGACAACACCATTATTGCCTGTGTCATGGCTCGGATAGCCCCTAAATGCATAAGGCCGTAACGTTCTGCCCATACAGCGCCGCCGGCAGTAGCACAAAGCCCTGATGCCATGCCGATCAGCACCAGGTAGACATATGCTGCCCAATCAGACTGGACCAGTCCAAGAAAAACAAGGCTTGCAACCAGCGGAAGCAGCCCCAGGGGCAGGGTCCGTCCGGCACTGATCCTGTCAACCACTGTGCCGGCCACAAACAGGGTCAAAAGATGGCCCAAAGCATACCCGGAAAAGGCTTTGCCCAGAAGTTGGACAGACCATCCCTGGGCATCGGCAATGGCCACTTGGTGGAAAAAGAGGGCAGTAACCGTAAACGGGATTGCCAAAGTGGCAGGAAGAACCAGATAAAAACCCGGATCCAGGAGGACCTGATTGCGGGTTACGTCGGCTATTTTACTTTTTTTGACAGGTGTTGTTGTGTCCTGGTGGAAAGCCGGAGTTTGTTTTGCCAGAAATAAGAGCAGGGGCCACACAATCGTCATAAGGAAAAGGCTCCCTGTCAGCCATGACCAGCGCCATCCCAGGTGTGTTATTATGAAAACAGCACCGGCAGGCAGAATCGCTTCGGACAAAGGAAAACCCAGTTCAGCAAGGGCTACGGCCCGACCTCGCCGGCTTGAAAAATAGCGGGCCGCAGTGGTGATACCCACATGGGATATGAATCCTTGGCCGCCAAACCGGATGAGTATAAAACCCAGAAACAGCATCAGGCTGCTGAAGGCAAGGCCGATTACCAGGCATCCACCGGCCAGAATTGCAAGGGCAAGACTGGTCACTTTTGGCAGGGACCATATGTCTGCCAGTGCCCCGAATCTGAAAAGCAGAAAGGCACTGATCAGGGTGGCCCCGCTGTAAAGGCTGCCGTATGCGGTATGGGACAGCCCGAAAGCCTGCCGTAATTCTCCGCCCATTACCGATATGAAAAAGGTCTGACCAAATCCGGATGCAGCCACAGCCAGAAACGCAAAAAATGCGAGCCTGGGATTGTTTGAGATGAATGCCGGTAATTTTATCATAGGAATACAGAAATTCCGTTGAAATAGATATGGAATATGAATTATCCCTGTGAACCTCCAAATCCACCTGCAAACCCAAAAAACATACCGAAAATGACGATCTGAACAATCCAACCGATAAGACAAACTCCAACGGCTCGCCCGGTACTCTTATAGTCAAGCGCTTGCCTCACAGCAATGATCATCGCTACTAACATCCAGATGCCGCAAATGAAACTAAGGATACTCCCCAGCATGGGGATGATCCCCAAAACACGGAGCACCCCCGGCGAGCTGGAGAATCCGATGGTGCGAAGCAACTCCCCATAGTCTGCTTTTGTTTGTGGTTCAGGCAGCAACCTGGTTCCAATATAGTATGTCAGAAACGCCCAGATAAACCATCCCACCAAGGCGACTATGGTTCCGAGAACAAGCCCCTTTATCCCCATCATGCCGATAGTTCCGATTCCTGCAGCAACACCGGAAAGAACAACAATGCCCATGGCTTGCCCCATGGCACCTTTGTCCGCTTCGACCTCTTCATAGAGGGTTACATCCAGTTTTGCTGCTCGTATCATCCGATCTGTTATTGATGCCATGTTTGCCTCCCTGTTAAAATCATCTTTGAAAAAAGTATCATTCACGAGTTTTCCGATTGCGCATAGTCTGGGTATCCTGAATAATTCGGTCTTCAAAATACTATAGAATCGGATTATCATTGACTAATAAACCAAATAAATCATTCAAGTTTTTTATATGATCAAGAACAATCTGGAAAAAGTCTTTTTATTTTTGGCGAATTTTTCCGACCGGTAAAATATAAAGCGGGATTTCATTTTTAGGGAGGTCGAGCCTTTTCAGTACTTTATTGTCGTTGAAAGCGCCCACCGGAACACTTCCCAAATCTAGTGCAACCGCTTGCAAAAGGATATTTTGAGCAATATGCCCTGCTTCGATATGCACATACCTAATGCCGCGGTCACCGTACCGCTGTGTGGTGCGTTCGTAAATGGCAGTCAGGATAATGTTTATGGCGCCATTGGTGATGCTGGACTGTCCCAATGCGCTTTCGGAGAGTTTCGCTCTATAATCTCCCTCACGCTGAAGCATCAAACGATGATGATGACAATCATATTGATAGATGCCAGCACTCAGGTCGGTGACATTTCCCGCTACCAAATATATCTCGAATGGGAAAGTTGCGCCGGCAGATGGTGCAGTACGGAACCCACGCGACTTTTCGGTGATCCCCTGAGCTGCCCATAACAATTGACCGACTTCGGCGATTGTTATGGGCTGATTTTTATAGCTGCGCATCGAGCGACGATTGAGCAGCGCCTGCTCAACTGATGTGTTGCTTTCAAGCCGCGGCTCAGGCAGTTTAATAATGTTGCTCTGAATTGAAAGCATTCCGTTTTCTAACCCTGATTTTGATTTGATCATTTTTGGGACTCCTAATAAAATGACCATTGCAAAACTGGTTGCGCAAATAACGGACAACAGTTTTTTCATTTTATACATTTTCTGTGTTCTAAAAGTGTTTTTTCAATGGTCCCGCCCAAAATTTAACAATGTTTCAAAACTATTCCCTAAACAAATTGATCATACCAGGTTTTGAATAGCATGTGTATCCATAAATTATTAAAGCCTCAGAAAATTCGTGTAAATGAGTTTTTCTAAAAAAACACATATTAAGGGTTACAGCGGGAGCAAGGTTTATAACCCGCCTGAAATGCTTCTTCTGTTGTGGCAAAGTGATCTGTACATTTTTTACTCTGGGCAAAATTACAGTCCTGTTTATGAAAAATCTTTGACTCTGTATTGCCCACAAATTTTGATTCCTGCATCACTGGCTTTTCAATAATCGTTTCTTCAGCAGGTGGTACTTCAATGACAGGTTCTTCTGCCAGGGGTTCTTCTGCTGGTGATACTTCAATGACAGTTTCTTCAACTACGGGGGCTTCTACTGCTGGTTTTTCAGCGGCTGGCGCTTCGACTATGGATTCTTCAATCACTGGGTCCTCAACTGGGGGGTCGTGATCCTTTTTAGGAAGGAGGGTTTCACGATTTAAATAAATCATTAAGCAGCCTGCAAGAATTAAAGTCACCGGCACCACACCCAACACAAGATCAAAAAATGATGCAGAAAACATGATGATGGTGAAAATACCAAGTAAAAATGCAACTGCCCCGCCGATAATCATTTTCATAAATAAATTCCTCGATTAGAAATAGGTGATCTTTATTTTTACACGCTATTAAACCTGAAATACCTTTAACCGATGAACAACAAACTTAATCTTTAAATGTCCATATCATATATTTATGTACAGACCAATACAAACAACTCACGGTTTAAAAAAAATGCTATGCTCACAAAGAAAAAATATCCCAAACCCAGTTGATCACCGCCACAATGTCAATCCAATCTGCGAATTGCAAAAAGAAGCTCATCCGTGGAACCGTCTTTCGTACAGTAAGCAGAAGCCCCGGCTTGTATCATCTGATCTGCCTGATCCTGTTTGTCATGCATGGAGAGGCCGACGATACGAACGCAGGGAAGCTCGGAACGAATAATCCGTGTAGCCTGAATACCGTCCATCCTCGGCATGCTGATATCCATTAAGATCACGTCGGGTTGCAGTTGCCGGGCCTTTTCAACCGCCTCCTGGCCGTCGCCTGCCTCCCCCACCATTTCAATATCGGAATGAAGGCTCAGCAAGGCGGAAATTCCCTGGCGGACAACCGTATGGTCGTCCACAACAAGGGTTCTGATTATATCTTCGCCTGTTTTGGTAATTTTATCTTCAGTCTTGATTGCCCGGATGGCGTCATCCTTTTTTTCATCCTTTTTCTCAAGCGGTACAATCAGGGACAAAGAGGCACCATTTCCCGGTGAACTTTCAATCTGAATACTTCCGCCCATAAGCTGAAGCCGTTCTTGAATGCTGAAAAGACCAAATCCGGTCCCCTCATCCTTCAAGACAGCGCCCGGATCAAATCCTGACCCGTTATCGCTTACCGTCACCCGAAGCTGCTTTTGTTCCTCATTACAGGTCATTTCAAGGCGTGCCGATTTTACGCCCGAATGTTTGATTACATTTAACAGCAGTTCCCTTGTGCTTTGATAGAGGAAAGCGGTGACATCCTCTTTTTCTGGATCAATATCTGGATCTGTATGCAAATCAATTGTGAGCCCATGATTCTCATTCATCCACCGTACAGTCCATTGCAGAGCCGCTGAAAGCCCCTGTTGCAGAACCGGGGGATAAAGCTCGGTTGTTAAAGAACGGGATGTCTGTATAGACTGGTTGATGAGGTCAAAAACGTTTTTGGCAATCTTCTTATGTTCTTCACCAACACACCGGGAAAGGATTTCACTGTTGAACCGGGCACCGACTAACAGTTGCTGAAGGTGATCGTGGAGGATTTTAGCCAGCCGCTGCCGCTCTTTTTGCTCGGCAAGCGTCAATTCCCCCACCAGGGTCTGCAACTTCTTTGCCCGGTACCTGGCCACTTGGCTGCGTTCGGTCACCTTCTGTTCAAGTTCTTCATTCATCTTCCATAGATTCTCCTCAGCCTGCTTGCGCTCGGTGATGTCCTGTACCATACCGACGGACCGAACAATAGTTCCAGTTGCATCGCGTTCATGAATACAGCGCTGATGTATAGTTCGGACCTCACCGGTGTTCCGGCGAACAATACGGTGCTGGATTTCATATTCATCATGCCCTTGCAGAATTGAATTGGAATAGGTTTTATTCACCTTCTCCCGGTCATCCGGGTGAACTGCATCAAGAAAGGCTTCATAAGTGGCGGTAAAATCCTGGGGCTCGCAACCGACAATACGGTAGGCTTCGTCCGACCAGGCCATATGGTTTTCGATCAAATCAAGTTTCCAGCTTCCAATATGGGCAAGTTCCTGCGATCGGGAAAGCATTTCCTCACTTTTGTTCAGCAATAAATTTCTAAAGCCCAAATCAGAAATAAGATTGGCCAGCTTTGCATAAAATTCCATCACTTCGTTAACTGTTTGGCGGGTCCATCGGGGTACCTTTTCAAGCGCAGCCAGGTATTTGTTTTCGTCAAAGCCATATCGTCTGGCTTGTTCCCGAAAGGTGTTGATATCAGGCAATTCATCTTCAAAAAAAAACTGCCCCAGAAACAAATTTCCCACTTTTACTGTTCCTGCCATTATAGGGGTTGCCATATCCCACATATGGTTGTTACATCGATACAGCTTGAAAGTCCCTGGCTTAATCCCATTGCTGAGGATAAGGTCGCTTTCAAGACAATTTTTACTGGTTTCGGGATGAACGCGATGAAACCGAGTGCAGATATCCTGCCATCCCGTAGCAACCAGAATATTTCCTTTCAGATCCAGTATAGCTACACCAATGTTTGTAAGTGTATAAAAATGGTTCATCAAAGACTGGATCACCTGCATATCAACTATATCAGCCAAATCCGGCAGGGTATTTTCCGACGGTTGATATCCATCTGATTTTTCCGCCAAAAAGCTTTTGGACTCTTGAACCCGTATTCCCAGTTTGTCATAGACGGGTTTTTTAGCCATATTCCATCCTCTTTAATCACCGTATGCGTTTTGTAAAAAAATTAAAGATAGCCCTGCTATGTCAAGGGTTCTTCCCCAATCCTGAAATTTGCAAAAACTCAAGTATAATTGCAACCATCATCCCTCAGCAATTCGACCATATCAGGTTTTATTGTAAAGGTATCAAAAACCTTTTCTGCTCCTGAATTTTCAGCCATGGTATAACCTTAACTTTTATCTGAGGCCATATCCAAAACTTCCCGCACCTTCTCCGTCATGTCCGCCATGGAAAACGGCTTCTGGATAAAGGCCACCTTGGCATCCAGCATTCCCTGATTTGCAATGACGTCCGCTGTATACCCTGACATGAAAAGCAGGCTGATACCGGGGTAAAGCGCGGTGATTTTTTCAGCCAGATCCCGGCCATTCATCTCTGGCATGATCACATCGGTCATAAGCAGATCAATGGAATCAGAATGGTTTTTAGTCTTTTTCAGGGCCTCTGCTGGTGTGGTTGCGGTCAATACGGTATACCCTTTTCTTTCCAGCATCATCCGGGTCATCCTGAGGATAGAAGGTTCATCTTCCACCAGCAGAATGGTTTCTGTCCCCCCGGCAGCTGCTTTTTTATCGGGTAAGTCCTTGTCAGTATTTTTATCGGTATAAGTTCGGGGCAGGTAAATTTTGAAGGTGGAACCTCGGCCGGGTTCACTGTATACATTGATAAAACCATTGTTCTGTTTGACAATGCCATATATTGTTGCAAGCCCTAACCCTGTTCCTTTGCCCACATCCTTGGTGGTGAAAAAAGGCTCGAACAGATTGTCCAGAGTATCCTTGTCCATGCCGCAGCCATTGTCACTGACTGCCAGCAGCACAAAATCACCGGGGATAAAACCCGGGTGTTTCTTGCAGTATTCCTCATCAAATGATTTTTTTCCGGTTTCTATTGTGAGTTTGCCTACACCTGCAATGGCATCCCTGGCGTTGATACAGAGATTGGCCAGAATCTGGTCGATCTGGGAGGGGTCCATTCTCACCGGCCACAGCTCGGATGCCGGTTGCCATACCAGATTGATGTTTTCTCCGATAAGTCGGCGCAGCATATTGAACATGTTTTCCACAGTATCATTCAAATCCAGTTGTCTGGGGGAAATGGTCTGTTTTCTGGCAAAAGCCAGCAGCTTTTTTACGAGATCAGCCGAGCGCGTGGCTGCTTTTTGAATCTCATTCAGATCAGCATGCAGATCGTGATTTTCATCTGCCTGTAATAAGGCCAGTTCCGTATGTCCCAGAATCACCCCAAGCATGTTGTTGAAATCATGGGCTACACCGCCGGCCAAGCGGCCGACTGATTCTATTTTCTGGGCCTGGGCGAGTTGGGCCTGAAGTTTTTCTTTATCTGTTTCTGCCTGCTTGCGCTCGGTGATATCCTCCACCATCAGCAAGTGGCGCAGCTTTGACTTGTCCGCTGCATACATCGGAGCCACCGTGATATTCACCCAGAAATATTTGCCGTCAGCATGCAGATAACGCTTTTCCATCTGAAAACCTGGGATCTTTCCGGTGTTCATCGCCGCCATATTGTCCTTGTCAGGCTGAATATCATCGGGGTGTGTGATACTCTCCCAGTCAATCCGCTCCAGTTCCTCTCTACTCCGACCCGTAATCCGTGCCAGCGCGGGATTCACAAGATAGAACTCTGCATTAAGCGAATCTACGATGGCGATTCCCATCGGTGCATCGTTGAATATGCATTTAAACCGTTCCTCGCTCTCCCGCAACGCCTCTTCCACCTGCTTGCGCTCGGTGACATCTAATTCCACCCCATCGAAAAGGACGCTGCCATCGTCCAATTTTCGGGGTTTTGAAATCATTCGGTGCCATCGGATTTCACCCGATTTCCTCACTATTTTCAGAGTATGGTCGTAGGTGATCAATTCCCTTAGTGATTTTTGGGTGCGCTTTTGCCATTCGTCTACATCCGCAGGATGGACGCGTTTGAACAATAGAGATGCGTCTTTGAGAACGTCCTCCGGCTTGCATTCGTGCAGTTCCTCCACCTTGCTGCTCACATAGGTAAAGGCTGTGCCGCCATCCGGCGCAACGCGAAGTTGATAGATCTGTGCGCCCTGCAGGTTGTCCCCAATGGTGCGAATCCGCTCTTCGCTCTCACGCAATGCTTCTTCCATACGCTTGCGGTCGGTGATGTCATGCAGACTGCCATACAGGCGGTTGACCCTGCCATCGGCATTATGCTCTGGAATCCCCCGAACGACGCAGTGACGTAACTGCCCGTCTGTGCGCGTGAAACTCACTTCCAAATCATAGGGGACGCTGTTCCGTATGCATTCTTCAACAGCTTCTACAAGGCGTACACGGTCTTCGGGGACATAGAAAGCCTGGTGATCTTTGAATGGAGGGGCTTCCGCCATCGGTTCGAGCCCGAAGATGCGGAAAAGTTCTTCCGACCAGGTGACCTTATCGTCTTCGGCTTCCCACTCCCAACTGCCCACATGAGCAATCGCCTCCGTGCGGGCCAGCATCGTGCGCTCCCTATTCAAAGATTCCTCAACCTTTTTTCGCTCGGTGATGTCCCTGGTACTGGCGATAACCCCGGAAATATGATTTTCCCCATCCCGGTAAGGGAAATACGTCACATCAACAAATCTTTTTCCCTTTGTCGGATATTCAAACCATTCCTGGTAATTGACAATTTCTCCATTAAAACACCTGTCCAGATTGGACTTGATTTTTCTTTCAAAAACCTCCTTACCCATATATTCAGCCACGGTCATGCCAATAAAATTATCCAGTTCAGCCCCGGAAAAATTTTCGTAAGCGTTATTTACAATAATGTATCGATAATTTTCATCAAGATAAGCGATGGCATCGGTTGTTGAAGAAACAATGTTTTTATATCTTTCGAGTGATTCTTCATGTTTTTTGCGCTCAGTGATATCATGAAAAATACAGTGGGTCTGCTGAAAGTCTCCTTTTTTATCCCTGCTTATCTTTCCGGTAAAAGAAACCAGAATGCGGTCTCCGTTTTTCTTGACCATTTCAAACTCAACACCCAGAATTTCGCCGATGGACTTAAACCGCGGAAAATTTTCCTTGAAATGACCCCGCCAGTCAGGATGTAAAAAATCAGCAAAGGATTTGCCAATGACTTCTTCTCTGTTATATCCAAGGGTATCAAGCCAGGTTTGGTTGACAACAATGAAATGGCCGTTTTCATCCAGTGATTGATACCCGAGAGGGGCTTTTTCATAAAGCAGCTTGAATAAGCTTTCATTTTTCTGCAATGCTTCCTTGGAAGATTTGTACTTGGATTCAATTTTTTCAAGTTTCTGGACCCGTTTTTCCAATTCTTCATAGGAA